>ERZ791719.329-NODE-329-length-26206-cov-2.80184_pt1 | contig 26206 bp, 15 predicted proteins | sample MGYA00510338_ERZ791719 | MGnify/ENA primary metagenome ERZ791719 (study PRJEB30046, sample SAMN00715131) | human gut metagenome | study: EMG produced TPA metagenomics assembly of the A metagenome-wide association study of gut microbiota in type 2... | reverse complement strand
AATTTAGGGGCTTTACGCTCGCATTTGGTAAAAAGCCTTTAAAGTGCAGTTTTTTTATCTTAATACAATCTTAATATAGTAGCTATATTTCATAACACTATTTTTATTTTTCCTATAGTAAGATATAAAAATGCAAGGAGGAATAAAAATGGAAATTTGGATTTGGATAAGTGGCGTAGTCGCTATATTGTTGCTTATCTATTATTTTTACATACTTATGAAGGGAGATGAACAATAATGAGTGCAGATATCATCATACAATATCTTGTATTTTTAATTGTACTTGTTATTTTTTCTATTCCATTAGGTACTTATATGGCAAAAGTAATGAATGGAGAGCATGTATTTTTGTCTAAAATATTATCACCGATTGAAAATCTTATTTATAAAATTATAGGTGTAAAAAAAGATGAAGAAATGACTTGGAAAACATATTTATCATCTGTAATATGGCATTTTTTTTTTGGTTTAGGTTTTTTATATATTTTTCAATGTTTTCAGGATAAATTGCCATTTAATCCACAGAATATTGATGCTATGAGTTGGCACTTATCTTTTAATACAGCAGCAAGTTTCGCTACAAATACAAACTGGCAAGCATATAGTGGTGAAGCACAGTTGAGTTATTTTTCTCAATTTATGGGACTTACTACGCAAAACTTTGTTTCAGCAGCAACTGGTATAGTAGTTTTATTCGCTTTAATCCGTGCATTTGTTAGAGAAAAATCAAAAACTATTGGTAATTTTTGGGTGGATTTAACGCGTTCTATAATTTATATTTTATTACCATTAAGTGTAGTAGTTACTATGGCTTTAGCTTCTCAAGGTGTAGTACAGAATTTATCTCTAGGGCAAGAAGTACAATTAGTTGAACCTATTGCTGTGGATAGTGAGGGGAATATTATTGAAAATGCAACGATTGATAGAAATAATAATGTAGTATTTGTTGATGGCGAAAAAGTAAAAGATGCGACAATTGTTACAAAACAATTTGTGCCAATGGGACCTGGTGCAAGTCAGATTGCTATTAAACAGTTAGGTACAAATGGTGGAGGTTTCTTCGGTGTAAATTCTGCGCATCCATTAGAAAATCCTAACTCACTTACAAATATGATAGAATGCACTGCTTTACTATTAATTCCAGCAGGATTATGTTTTACATTTGGTCGTAATATAAGAGATAAAAAACAGGGTATTGCTATTTTTACAGCTATGTATATTATGTTGATAGCATTTTTATCAGTAATAGCGATAAATGAACAGAACGGTACACCACAGCTTGCTCAAAATGGTGCTGTAGATATTGTTAGTACGGATTATCAAGCTGGAGGAAATATGGAAGGTAAAGAAGCTCGTTTTGGTATAGTTCAATCTTCTACTTGGGCAGCTTATACAACAGCTGCATCAAATGGTTCAGTAAATTCTATGCATGATAGCTATACACCTATTGGCGGTTTAGTTACAATGCTTCAAATGCAATTAGGAGAAGTTATTTTTGGCGGTGTTGGTTGTGGTTTATATGGTATGTTAGCGTTTGCCATATTAACAGTATTCATTGCTGGACTAATGGTTGGTCGTACACCAGAATATCTCTGTAAAAAAATAGAACCATTTGAAATGAAATGGGCTGTACTTGTATGTTTGGCAACACCAATTGGTATTTTAGTAGCAAGTGGCATTGCAGCTATAGTGCCTAGTGTAGCAGACAGTTTAAATAATGTAGGAGCCCATGGTTTTTCTGAAATGTTATATGCTTATTCTTCTGCTGGTGGCAATAATGGTTCTGCATTTGCTGGCTTTAATGCGAATACACCATTTTTAAATACTAGTATTGGTTTAACTATGATTTTTGCACGTTTATTACCTATTGTTGGTATTTTAGCTATAGCAGGTAGTTTAGTACAGAAGAAAAAAGTGGCAGTTACCGCAGGGACTTTATCTACAAGTAATGCAATGTTTGTGTTCTTGTTGATATTTATTGTAATTTTAGTAGGTGCGCTAAACTTTTTCCCAGCGTTATCTTTGGGACCTATTGCTGAATATTTCAGCATGATTTCATAAGGGGAGTGCTAAAAATAATGATAAAAACTAAATCAGCTCTCAGTGATAATCAAATGGTTGTAAGAGCTATTAAAGATTCATTTGTAAAATTAAGTCCAAAAGTGCAAGCTGAAAACCCTGTAATGTTATTAGTATATATTTCAGCAATTTTGACTTCTTTACTTTGGGTAGCATCACTTAGTGGTGTACAAGATGTTTCATCTGGTTATACTTTAGCAATTGCTATAATTTTATGGTTAACTTGTATTTTTGCTAATTTTGCTGAAGCTATTGCTGAAGGCAGGGGTAAGGCACAAGCTGATGCACTTCGTGCAGCTAAAAAAGATGTAGAAGCGTATAAACTTCATGATGCAAATAATAAAGAAAATTATGAGGTAGTAGTATCTTCTTCATTAAAAAAAGGAGACATTGTTATTGTTAAAGCAGGTCAACAAATTCCTGCTGATGGTGAAGTAATTGAAGGGGCAGCATCTGTTGATGAATCAGCAATAACAGGTGAATCTGCTCCAGTTATTAGAGAAAGTGGTGGCGACCGTAGTGCTGTAACAGGTGGTACAACTGTTACTTCTGATTGGCTTGTAGTTCGTGTTACTTGTGATAGTGGCGAATCTTTCTTGGACAAAATGATTTCTATGGTTGAAGGCGCTGCGAGAAAGAAAACTCCAAATGAAATGGCTTTGCAGATTTTCTTAATAGCTCTTTCTATTATTTTCATTTTAGTAACAATGTCTTTATATACTTACTCTGATTTTTCTGCTAAACAAGCAGGTATGGAAAATCCTTCTTCAATAACAACTTTAGTCGCTTTACTTGTGTGTTTAGCTCCTACGACAATTGGTGCTTTGCTTTCAGCTATTGGTATAGCTGGTATGAGTAGATTAAATCAAGCTAATGTATTAGCAATGAGCGGTCGTGCTATTGAAGCTGCTGGTGATGTTGATATTTTAATGCTTGATAAAACAGGCACAATAACACTTGGAAATCGTCAAGCTTCTGAATTTATTCCTGTAGATGGAATTGATGAAAAAACTTTGGCAAATGCAGCTCAATTATCTTCTTTAGCAGATGAAACACCTGAAGGTCGTAGTATTGTAATTTTGGCTAAAGAAAAATTTGGCATTCGTGGTAGAAATATTGAGGAAAATCATATGGAATTTATACCGTTCACTGCTAAAACTAGAATGAGTGGTGTAAATTATGATGGACATGAAATTAGAAAAGGTGCTGCTGATGCAGTAAAATCTTATGTAATAGAAAATGGTGGTATTTATTCTGAGCAATGTGAAGAAGCTGTGAAACGTGTAGCTCAAATAGGTGGTACACCATTGGTTGTAGCTCAAGATTATAAAATATTAGGTGTTATTAATTTAAAAGATATTGTAAAAGATGGTGTAGCAGAAAAATTTGCTGACCTTCGTAAAATGGGTATTAAAACTATTATGATTACAGGTGATAACCCATTAACAGCAGCAGCTATAGCCGCTGAAGCAGGTGTAGATGACTTTCTAGCAGAAGCTACACCAGAAGGTAAATTAGCCATGATACGTGATTTTCAAGCTAAAGGTCATTTAGTAGCAATGACTGGTGATGGTACAAATGATGCTCCAGCACTTGCTCAAGCAGATGTAGCAGTAGCAATGAATACAGGTACTCAGGCTGCTAAAGAAGCTGGTAACATGGTAGATTTAGACTCTTCACCTACAAAATTAATTGAAGTAGTTCGCATTGGTAAACAATTGTTAATGACTCGTGGTAGTTTAACTACATTTAGTATTGCTAATGATTTAGCAAAATATTTTGCGATAATACCATCATTATTTTTATCTTTATATCCTGGATTATCGGCATTAAATATCATGAATTTGCACAGTCCTCAATCTGCAGTTTTATCAGCAATAATTTATAATGCACTTATCATTGTGGCATTAATTCCTTTGGCTTTAAAAGGTGTACAATATCGTGAAGTACCCGCAGGGGAATTGTTAAAAAGAAATCTTTTGATTTATGGTTTAGGCGGTATTATAGTGCCATTTATATGTATAAAAATTATTGATGTTATATTAGTTGGTCTAGGTCTAGTTTAAGAAAGGTGAGTTTGTAATGGATAATTTCAAAAAAGCATTGCTATCAGTAATTACTTTCACTGTTTTTTGTGGATTTATTTATACAATGGTAATGACAGGTATTTGTCAGGTATTATTTCCAAACTCTGCAAACGGCAAAATTATCGAAGTAAATGGTGTAAAATATGGTAGTGAATTATTAGGTCAACAATATAAAAGTGATAGATATATGTGGGGTCGTATAACAAAAATTGATGTTAGTACTTATAAAGATACTGAGGGAAATCAGTTAGCATATGCAGCTCCATCAAATTTAAGTCCTGCAAGTGAAGATTATGAAAAATTAATAGCACAGCGTGTAGAAAAAATCAGAAAAGCTAATCCAGAAAAAGGTAATGAGCCTATTCCTGTAGATTTGGTTACTAATTCTGGTAGCGGTTTAGATCCAGATATATCTGTAGCTGCAGCAAAATACCAAGTAGAAAGATTAGCTCGTGAAAATAATATGACTAAAGAAGAAGTAAATGCTATTATCGATAAATGTACTAATCATAAAGTATTAGGCTTCTTTGGTGAAGAAACAGTAAATGTTTTAAAAGTTAATTTAATGTTAGATAAGATAATTTAATATTTTAAATGGATAACCTCCACGTCAAATATATATCAAATATATTTTGATGTGGAGGTATATTGGTTTATAACATATATGCAATTGGGAGGGGCTTATATGCCAATTATACGAAAATCGCCAGAGAAAATTTTGGAACAAATTCATATAGAAGAGCATGAATCAAAACGAGGAAAATTAAAAATATTTTTTGGCTATGCAGCAGGTGTTGGCAAAACTTATGCTATGTTAGAAGCTGCACATGAAGCCAAAAAGCAAGGAATTGATGTAGTAGCAGGCTATATAGAACCTCATGCAAGACCAGCAACTGCAGCTTTAGTTAATGGTTTAGAAGTAATTTCACCATTAGTGATTAATCATAAAGATATAACTTTAAATGAATTTAATTTAGATGCAGCTATAAAAAGAAATCCACAACTAATTTTAGTTGATGAATTAGCACATACAAATGCAGATGGTTGTCGTCATATCAAACGTTATCAAGATATTGAAGAATTATTAAAAGCAGGCATTGATGTATATACAACAATTAATGTACAACATATAGAAAGCTTAAATGATATTGTGGCTTCAATTACCAAAATAATTGTGAGAGAACGTATACCAGATAGAATTTTTGATGAAGCTGAGCAAGTGGAATTAGTAGATATAGAACCATCGGATTTAGTAACACGTTTATCAGAAGGAAAAATTTACCAAAAAGAACAAGCTGATAGGGCATTGGGTAATTTTTTTACTGTTGAAAATTTAACAGCGCTTAGAGAAATTGCACTTCGTCGCATGGCTGATAGAGTAAATAAAATATCTTTAAAGGTTAAAAATGAAAATAATAAAGATTATTATACGAATGAACATATTTTAGTATGTTTATCATCATCGCCATCAAATTCTAAAATTATTCGTACAGCGGCAAGAATGGCAAATGCTTTTAAAGCTCAATTTACAGCTTTATTTGTACAGACATCAAGTTTTGAAAAAACTTCATTAGAAAATAAAAAAAGATTGAAGGAAAATATTCATTTAGCAGAGCAATTAGGAGCAAAAATTGAAATGGTAGTAGGAGAAGATATACCGTTTCAAATAGCAGAATTTGCAAGACTTGCTGGTGTATCAAAATTAGTTATAGGAAGAAGTACTGCTAGAAATGGATTTATGCGTTTAATGCGTAAATCTTTTACCGATAAATTAATTGAACAATTACCGAATTTAGATATACATGTAATTCCAGATAATAAAGCTTTATTTTATAAAAATTTTTGGAAGAAATCAGTAAATGAAAGAGAGATATGTAATACATCAGATATTATAACTATATTAGTTATTTTAATAATAACTAGTATGATTGGTATGTTATTTTATTCAATGAATTTAGGAGAAGCTAATATCATGACAGTATATATCTTAGGTGTATTAATTGCTGCCTTAAAAACATCTAAGAGATTATATAGTGTAGTATTATCCGTTTTGAATGTATTAGCATTTGATTTTTTATTTATTGAACCTAGATATACTTTTACGGCATATGACCCAGTATATATTATTACGTTCTCTGTAATGTTTGTATCAGCTTTTGTTACAGGAGGTCTTACTAATAAAATAAAAAAACAAGCTATACAGTCTGCTAAATTAGCTTATCGAACTAAAATATTATTAGAGACAAATCAATTATTGCAACAAGCAGGCAGTGATGCAGCTATAGCAACAGTTACATCTCATCAACTTTTAAAATTGTTAAACAAAACAATAGTGTATTATAGTGCGGATAAAAAAGGCTTATTGCCACCTGTTGTTTATAATGTAAAAAATGATGTTCATACAGAACAATTGATAAATAGTAATGAAAGAGCTGTAGCACAATGGGTTTATAAAAATAATAAACGAGCAGGTGTAAAAACAGGTACATTAAATAATGCTAAATGTCAGTATTTGGCAATTCGTTCTAAAGATAATGTATATGGTGTTGTAGGTATAGCTATTAATAATGAGGATTTAGATGTATTTGAAAATAATTTGGTCTTATCTATTTTAGGTGAATGTGCATTAGCTTTAGAAAAAGAAATCTACAGTAAAAAGCGTCAAGAAATTTATTTACAAGCAAAAAATGAACAGCTTAGGTCAAATTTGTTGCGTTCAATTTCGCATGATTTAAGAACACCACTTACAAGTATTTCTGGTAATGCTGACTTTTTATTGAGTAATAGCGCTAAAATAGATGATGTTAAACGACAGGAATTATATAATAATATTTATGATGATTCAATGTGGTTGATTAATTTAGTAGAAAATATTTTATTTATTACGCGTATAGAAAATAAGACGATGAAGATTAACTTACAAACTGAGTTATTAGACGATATTATAAATGAAGCTTTAAAGCATTTATATCGTCGAGGAAAAAATCATCATATAGTTTTTGAAGAAACAAAAGATATAATGATGGTAAAAGTTGACGCGCGTTTATTAGTACAAGTATTTATAAATATAATAGATAATGCTATAAAATATACCCCAAAAGGTTCAACTATTATTATTAGTGCAAAAATAAAAAGTGATAAAATTGAAGTTTCTATCGCAGATAATGGTCAAGGCATTAGTGATGAAGCAAAAGATAAGCTTTTCGAAATGTTTTATACAGCAAATTCTACTGTAGCTGATAGTAGAAGAGGAATTGGTATAGGTCTTAGTTTGTGTAAATCTATTATTATGGCACATGGTGGAGAGATAAAAGTAAGAGATAATAAACCACAAGGAACAGTTTTTATATTTACGTTACCAAAAGAGGAGATTAATTTTAATGAATAAGCCAATGATATTAATTGTTGAAGATGATGCAGCAGTTAGAAATTTAATATCTACTACATTAAAAATGCAAAATTATAAATTTCACGTAGCAACTACAGGTTCACAGGCTTTATTAGAAGCAGTATCAAATCAACCAGATATTATGCTATTGGATTTGGGGCTTCCTGATATGGATGGGGTAGAAATTATAACAAAAGTTCGTTCGTGGTCAAATATGCCAATTATTGTAATTAGTGCTAGATGTGAAGATAGAGATAAAATTGAAGCTTTAGATGCTGGGGCAGATGATTATATAACAAAGCCTTTTTCTGTAGAAGAGTTTTTAGCTAGACTTAGAGTTACTATTCGTAGAATAAATTATGTACAAACTTCGCATAAGGAAAATAGTATATTTGTTAATGGAGAGTTAAAGATAGATTATGTATCAGGTTGTGCATATTGTAGAGGTAAAGAATTACATCTAACACCGATTGAATATAAATTATTATGTTTATTGGCTAAAAATATAGGCAAAGTATTAACGCATACTTATATAACACGAGAAGTATGGGGTAATGCTTGGGATAATAATGTGGCTTCTTTGCGTGTATTTATGGCTACATTGCGTAAGAAAATAGAAATAGATACAGCTAATCCAGAATATATTCAAACACATATAGGGATTGGCTATCGTATGTTAAAGATTGATTGATAATATAATTATTGATAGTAGTTGTATAAAAAATATTTAATATTATAAATTTAAAATTATATAGAAAAACCTCTAGAATTTTAGATAAATATTCTAGAGGTTTTTATTTTGTTGTTAATTTTTATTAGAATATTTTATTAAATTACTGTATAAAAAATTTCTAATTTATGAAATACAATATAAAAAAAACAATATTTTATATAAAAATTAATATAAAAGTGATAAAAATAACAAAAATACAAATATTGAAAAAACTAATATGAATTACAATAAATATATAGTTATACATAGACAAATGAGGAGGTCTAATTATGAAACATTTATTATTAAAGTACGGGTTTACACCAGCTACATTTTTCCAATTAATTCTTATAACGATAAATGCTCAATTATTATATGCATTTTGGGATATAAGAAATTCGGTTCCAGGGGGATTTCCAGCAGCATTAGGCGTAACAGATCAAGAAGCAGGATATTTATATTCTATGCAGGGCTTAGTTATTTTAGTTGGTACAATTGCTCTAGGCTGGGTTGGAGACAGATTTTCTATACGTAATATAATGTTATTATCATCATTAGGAGTAGGATGTATTTCATTATTTATTACTTTGTTTTCACCAGGACTTAGTATGCCAGTATTACTAGCTTGTTTCTTTTCAATGTTGTTCTTTTCAGAAGTTTTATTTAAACCAGCAAATTTTAAAGCTTTACGTTCGTCAACAAGTGAAGAGCATCAGGGATTAGTATTTGGACTATTTGAATTTGGTCGTGGGGTATTAGCTTTTCTTATTTCATTACTTTGGGCAGGTATGTTGTATTATCAAGTTGCTCCAAAAACTATGATGCTTGCATCATGTGTTATTGTACTTTTGACAGGTCTTGCAGTTTATTTTGTTGTTCCTAAAGATGTAAAAGTTGGTGATGAGGACACTCATGTAGAAAGTAGTATGGAAGCAATAAAAGGTATTGGATATGTTGCAAAATTGCCAGTAGTATGGATTGCAGGTTTAAATGTTTTTTGTATATATGGAACATTTGTAGCAGCTGGCACTTATTTTGCAAGATTTTTACAAGCTGGTTATGGAACATCAGCTGTAGCTGCTGCTGTATTTGCTAGTATTGTAATTGGTTTAAGAATGTTACCATTAGTATCATCTATTCTTGTTGAAAAAGTTTTTGAATCTACAGCTCATTTTATGAGAACTTTACAAATTATTTTAGTAATTTTACTTTCAGCTATTGCATTTATATTCTTTACTAATCATCCAGATATCGCTTTATATAGCCAAGGATATCTTCCAGATCAAGCTCCAGAAGGATTAATTTCATCAGGAATGTTTACATTATTAATGGTTTTAATGTTATGTGCATCAGCTTGTTGTTTTATGATTCGTGGTGTATATTATGCTCCAATTGGTGAATTAGGAGTTGCAAAAAAACATTCATCCGCAGCAATGTCATTTGCAATTACATTAGGATATTTACCAGCATTACTTGCTCCAATAATCCTGGGAGGTTTAGTACAGTCACCTGAAAAAGATGCAGCTGGACATATTATTCGTTCTTATTTGACAGATACACATGTATTAGCTATGGCTTTTGTTGGATTAGCTGTTTTAGCTTTAGTTGCTGTATGTATGTCTCATATGCTTGTTAAACTTAGAGCAAAATTAATTAAAGAAAATAAAATTGAAGGATAATATGCATTGAATTGAGGAATAATTATGAAAAAATATAATTTATTAAATTGGATGAGTATGATTTCTGATGATACATCTATTTGTGATTTATTAATACCAGGTACCCATGATACTATGACTGCGACTTGTGATCAAAGATATTATAAAACACAGAATCTTTCATTAGATGAACAATTACAATGTGGTGTTCGATTTTTTGATATGCGAATTAGACGTGAAATGATTGCAGCACATCGTGAATGGCATAGTAATATTACAATGAATGAGATTATGAGTACGTTAAAAGATTTTTTAGAAAAATATCCTTCAGAAGTAATTATTATGCGAGTTCAAAATGCAAATGAATTAAAAGATGACTATCCAGAATATGGAATAGCATTAAAAAATGAGCTTGTAAAATTTATGCCATTATTTTATAAATGGGATAGTAGAGCAACAATATTTCCTAATTTAGGATTAGTGCGTGGTAAAATTATTGCATTAGAATGTAGTCCTATTGAATATAAATTTTATGAATTTGATAATAAGATTTGGGCTCAAACTTGGCATGACAATAAATTTATAGATTTACAAGATTTATGGGATGGACCGAGTATTGAGGATAAGAAACAAGCAATAAAAAATAATTTTACAGCTAAAATATCAAATAAATTATTTTTAAATCATATTAGTGCTACTAATGGTGATTTAGGATATCCAGATAGTTATGCTAATATATTAAATTCTTATTTTTTATCTCTATGCAATGAAACTGAATATAAAAATGGTGTACAAATAATGGATTTTATAGATGAAAAATTATCTAAACAATGCGTAGATAGTAATTTTCAGTTATAATAAGTTTATTAATATTAATAAAAATTTTGTATAAGAGGTTTTATTATGAATATAGTAGCAGATTTGCATACTCATACCTTAGCTTGTGGGCATGCTTATAGTACACTTACAGAAGTAATACAAGAAGCAAGTGATAAGGGATTAAAAGCTGTTGGTCTAACAGAGCATGGTCCTGGATATCCTGGAAGTGTAAAATGGGCATATTTCAATACTTATAGAGATATACCAAGAACATTTAAAGATACAAAGATTTTATGTGGAGCAGAAGTTAATATTATGGATACTTCTGGAACAATAGATTTCACATTAGATCAATTAAAGAAGTTAGATATAGTAATAGTATCTTGCCATAAAGAATGTATTGTTCCTGGTGCTGATTTAAATGAAATGATGAATGTGTGGGAAAAAATAATGCAGATACCAACAGTAGATATAATTGGACATCCGGATAATCCAATTTATCCAGTAAATGCAGATTTATTAGCACAAATGGCAGCTTATTATAATAAAGCTATAGAAATTAATAATTCATCTCCTTTAGCACGTCCTGGAAGTGAAGATTTATGTAAACAAATAATTATGGCAGCTAAGAAACATAACACATATATTAGTATTGGATCAGATGCTCATTATCATAAAAAAATTGGTCAATTTGATTATGCACAAGATTTAATATCTAAGTATGATATTCCAGAAGATTTAATAATTAATACATCTTTATTTAAAATTGAAGAATTTTTAAATTCACATCGTTAAACCCCTTTAATAATTTATTTTATAACAAATATAGAAAAGACCAATTACGATATTAATATAATCGAATTGGTTTTTTTCTATACATATAATTGAAAATTAATATCATTACCAATTTTTTCGATATTGTCCTGGAGTAATACCAATAGCTTTTTTGAAAGTAGTTTGAAAATAATTAGAGTTATTAAATCCACAACGAAAAGAGATTTCTGTAATTGTTAATTTTGTGGATATTAGAAGCATTTGTGCTTCGGAAATTCTTCGTTTATTAATATATTGCATAGGAGAAATTCCCATATAGTTTTTAAAACAATGAGATAAATAAAATTTGTTTAAATGTAGATTTTTAGCTATGATTTCTAGATTAATGTCTTCAAGGTAATGGGCGTCTAAATAATATTTTATACGTTCTGAAACAGTATTTTCATTTTTTTCTGATTTATTGGCATTTTTGCATAAATTATGAATTATTGTGATTAAAGAAGTTAAAAGAGTTGTTTGGGGGTTGTTTATTAGATAGTCTTTATTGTGAATCATTGCTAAATTTCGGCATAATAAAAAATAAGGTTGAAGATCTTTAAATGGTGAGTTTATAGAAATTATGGGGGATACGGTTAGGGGAATTAAATAATTTGGTGCTAGCCCTTGAATTTGTAAATTATTAATTCCTAATACAATTGCTGATAAAGTTTTAGATGATTCTGATATGCGATGTATTTGTTGTGGATTAATGACAAGTGTATCTCCAGGAGTTAATCGGTAATGTTTTTGATTTATTTCGTAAATGACGCATCCTTTAATTATATGAATAATTTCCAAAAATTGGCTATGTGAATGTTTTATAGATAAATTTTGGTGATATTCATTTATATCTTGAACATAAGCTAGACGAGGTACAATATTATTTTTAAATAGATTTTGTGAATGTTGACTTGTTGAAAATTTATATTCTAGCATCACAATACTCCTAATAGCAATATTTATTATGAATTATCATTATTTTATCATAGAATGAACAAGATATCTAATATAGTAATCGTTAATTTTGTGTGATTTATTAGTTAGATAAGGTTGAGTTATAATCTAATTTATATATAATAAAGCAAAAATTTATAGTATAATGTAATTATCACTAATTGAAGAAGAACATAGGAGTTTGCCATGGGAAAAATTATAATTGAACCATATTTATTAGCACTACAAGAAAATAGCGTAGTCATCGCTTGGGAAGTGAATCAAAATTCTAATTATAGCTTAAAATATAAAAAAATAGGGGCGAAAACATATAAAACTGCAAAATTACAACAATTATGTATAGATAATGGAAATAGCAATATATTATACTTTGCCCAATTAATAAAATTAGAAATAAATAATATGTATCAATATAATATTTATGAAGGAAAAACAATAATTCATAAAAATACATTTTCTACAGCAAAAAATAGTGAAAAATTAAAAATTCTTACTGTAGGCGATACGCATTCTTTTGAATTACATGAAGATATACAAAAAAGTATAGAAAAACATCAACCTAATTTTATTCTTCATAGTGGAGATATATCTTTTGCGACAGGCGATCAGCGTGAACAATATGAAAAAAATTGGTTCAAATTAATATCCCAATCATTACAGCAATTTCCTGTTTATTACACACCAGGAAATCATGATAATGGCAAATATTTTGATTATTATTTTATTAAACCAATTCAAAATTATGTAAATCATGCTAGACGAGGCAACTCTTATTCAATAAATTTTAATAATACACATTTTGTATTCGTAGATAGTAATCCTTGGGGTTTATATTCAATGAATGCAATTAATTCAGATGCACAAGTTGATGATACAATACAAGAATTTATTGATACGACTATGGAATGGTTGGAAGTAGATTTGCAATCAGAAATAGCACAGAATAGTAAATGGAAAATATTGATATTACATCATCCTTATACTGATGTATTAAATAACAAATATATTTCTAGTATAGTTGATAAATATGGCATTGACTTAATTATATCTGGACATATACATTATTATACAAAAGCAATAACATCAAATAAAAATAACCAACAATCGATATATGTATCTCAAGGAACTTTACAGAAATATTATGCGGAAATTGAGCATATAACAGATAAACGACTTTTGGAAGAATTTCCAGAAGTAGTTTCTATTGGCAAAAATAATTTTGGATTATTATATATAGATAAGGATATAATTCAATATGATATTTATGGATATAATGAATTAGGAGAGGAAAAATTAATAGATACAATAAAAATATCTCATGATTTAAAAGAACTTGAAATTAGTAATGTTTTAGTAGAACATGTAGATAATATTGGCACATTAAAAATATCTGGAGAAATTTATAATCCTAATTTATCAGTAGCTAAAGCTCAATTTGATTTATATGATAATGGTGAAAAGAAAAATATTGCATTATTTGGTTTATATTCATTACGTCATAATATATTACTTGATCCACATGCTAGAAGTAGTTTTATTGCATATTATATTGCAAGTAAGGCAGGAGAACATTTAATTGAAATTGCTAACAAAGAGTTTAATTGTATAGTTTTTGAACATGCTCAAGTAGAATATATGAATTTTAGATGTAAAAAATTAGTTATGCAACAAGGTGTATATATACATGCATCTATTGATATAAAGAATAGTATAGATAGAGAAATATATACTAATATACCATTATTTGTTAATCAACATATGATAGAAACAAAAAATATATTTCTTAATCCATATCAACAGTATAATATAGAATTTATATATAAAGTAAAAGAAACTGGAAAATATCATATAAGTATTGGTTCTACAAATTCTAAAGTAGTAACAATATATGGTAGTATAAAATTAATACCACATGTTAAGGATATGTCTGGAAATCGTCATTATGGATTAATACATGGATGTCCACGTTTAGAAAAATATAAAAATAATTATCAACTTTGCTTAGATAATGATACAGATTATATTGAAATTCCTGCTGCTAAAGATTTAATAGCTAACAAAGGTTTTACAACTATAGTTTCAGCAAATATACAACGATTAGCTAATGAAAATGAAATGGGACATAATCCGTTGATGGTTCGAGGAAAATCTGTAGGTTGGGGAGCAACTTATTTGTTTAGAATGGTTGTAGAACGAAGCGGTATTCTAAGATGGGGAATTTGTCATGATATTACTGAAAAAAATTGGCGAGGCGGAAAAATAAAATTGCATAAAATGGCTAGATATGCATTGTCTTTTGATAAAGAGCATGGTGGCGCCTCTTATGTAGATGGAATTCCAGTAGCGTATGTAGAAGGTATTTCAAAGGAATCAATATTGCGTCAATGGGATGATCAACCTATATTTATAGGTTATTCTTATATTGGTCATATTATACCAGAATTAGGTAGACCAAAATATTATACTCATTTGAATGCTAAGATATCAGAAGTTAAATTTTATTTAGATTCATTAACAGAAATGGAATTAAAATCTAAATCAGAAAAGAAAGATATATCTACAAAGCGTCTTGCTATTGACTATGATTTTTCTGAAATATTAACGATTGGTAGTCATACAACTGAATGGAAGTATTTGGAAGGTAAATGTAATAATTTGAAATGTAATAAGAAAACATTGCAATTTCAACAATTAATGGTAAACGCAAATATTCCATTTAATGCTTCTATTGTATTAACAATTGAAGTTTCAGATAATATGGTACATTTAATAGATAAGAAAAAGGTGATTTTAAAAGATGGTGTAAATTATATTGATTTATCAGATATAATTCCAGCAAAACATATTAGATTAAATGCTAAATTTGCTGGTATTATAAATGAGCAAGGAACTTTTGCACCAGAAATTTTTGAATATAATGTTTCTGTAACAGATGGAACGTATTTTAGTTATTTTTATTGGGGAACTTATGCAGATTGGGCAAGAGGCAAATTTACGGGAGCTGTTCATATACCACCAGAAGATAGGTTAGCACAGTATCCAGAGTATACAGATATTATTCATGGATAATTTATGTGTTTACGATAAGTAATAGAAGAATCCTTTAGAAATATATTTATATAATTCTAAAGGATTTTTTATTTTTATCGGCAAAATAAAATTGAAAAATAATTGATATTTTTAGTTAATAACTTGCTGATAAAGGCAAAAAGTTTAGAATGAAATTGTTTTTAGTATAAAATATGTAAAGAAGTAAAGGATATGGCATAAAGTCATATCCTTTTTTTATTAATTTTTTAGTTAAATAGATAGTGTATAATAAAATAATATATTGATATATTTGAGAAGGGTTTATTTTATGTTAAATAAGACTATAAATTATTATGATATTAATGCTAAAGAATTTGTTGAGGGAACTTTAAATGTGGATTTTAAGACTACTCAAGATAAGTTTATAAATAAATTGCCAGCTAAAGGTTATATTTTAGATTTTGGCTGTGGTTCTGGTAGAGATACGAAGTATTTTTTAGCTAAAGATTTTAATGTAGATGCGATAGATGGCTCAATAGAACTTTGCAAAATCGCTAGTGAATATACGAATATAAAAGTTCGTCATATGTATTTTAATGAATTATCTGTAGTAAATAAATATGATGGTATATGGGCTTGTTCTTCTATATTGCATTTATCTTTAGATGATTTAGTTGATGTTTTTAAGAGAATGAGCAAGGCTCTAAAAGATGAAGGCATAATTTATACATCATTTAAATATGGAGATTTTTCTGGTGAGCGAAACGGCAGATTTTTCACAGATATGACAGAAGATAGCTTTGCTAAATTGATTGCCAATGTAGAGAATTTGAAAGTAGAAGAACAATGGATAACAGCAGACGTAAGACCACAGCGAGGAAATGAAAAATGGCTCAATCTAATCTTAAGGAAGAAATAAGAGATTTTACAAATGTTTTAACTGGTGGACAGACAAAATCTAAGCAATTATATTTTCAATTAAAAAACAGTATAGATAAGGCTAAAAGAATAGATATCATTGTTTCATTTTTGATGGAGTCAGGAGTGCGGTTACTTCTAAAAGATTTGAAACAGGCAGTAGCTAAGAATATACCGATAAGGATTTTGACAGGAAATTATTTAAATATAACACAGCCATCAGCGTTGTACTTAATAAAACAAGAATTAAATAATCAAGTAGATTTAAGATTTTATGATGATAATACACATTCATTTCACCCTAAAGCCTATTTCTTTCATTATGATGACTATAGTGAAATATATATAGGTTCATCAAATATCTCAAGAAGTGCTTTAACTACAGGTATTGAATGGAATTATAGATTTAATAATTTACTGGATAAAGATAGTTTTCAACAGTTTTTCACGACTTTTGAGGATTTATTTTATAATCATGCTATTGCTATCACTGATGAAGAATTATATAGATATGCTAAATACTGGCGAAAACCAGCAATAATTAAAGATTTAGAACAATATAAAACAGAAAATAAAAATATCACGCCATTAATTCAGCCAAGAGGGGTACAGATAGAAGCTTTATACGCTTTGAATAACAGCAGAAATGAAGGAGTGACAAAAGCTTTAATTCATGCAGCCACAGGCATTGGCAAAACATATTTATCAGCATTTGACTCAACTAATTATAAAAGAATATTATTTGTAGCACATAGAGAAGAAATTTTATATCAAGCAGTAGAAGCTTTTAAAAATGTCCGTAAATCTGAAGATTATGGTCTTTTTTATGGAAGACAAAAAGATAAAGATAAATCCATGATTTTTGCTTCTGTCATGACATTGGCTAAAGATGAATACTTAAACGAAGCATATTTTCCTAGAGATTATTTTGAATATATCATCATAGATGAATTTCATCATGCAGTTACTGCTCAGTATAAAAAAATAGTGAATTATTTCAAGCCAAAATTTCTTTTAGGCTTAACTGCCACCCCAGAGCGATTAGATGGGAAAAATATATATGAACTATGTGATTATAATGTGCCTTATGAAATAACTTTAAAAGAAGCGATAAATAAAGGAATATTAGTGCCTTTTCATTATTATGGTATATATGACGAAACAGATTATTCACATTTGCATTTAGTGAAAGGTCGATATAATGAAGAAGAACTCACGAATATTTATCAAGCTAATACAAAAAGATTTGAATTAATTTATAAATATTATCAAAAATATGCTTCAAAGCAAGCTTTAGCTTTTTGTTGTTCTAAACAACATGCAGAAATGATGGCGAAAGACTTCAATAAACGAGGTATTGCTTCGGTGGCGGTCTACAGTGAAGCCAGTGGCGAGTATGCTATGGAGAGAAAAGAAGCTATAAATAAATTGAAACAAGGGCAGATAAAAGTCATTTTTTCTGTAGATATGTTTAATGAAGGTGTGGATATTCCTTCTGTAGATATGGTGATGTTTTTGCGACCTACCCAATCGCCGATTATTTTCTTGCAACAATTAGGTAGAGGACTTCGCACTTATCAAGGTAAAAAATATTTAAATGTATTGGACTTTATCGGCAATTATGTAAAAGCAGGCAAATTTATTTCGCTATTAACTGAAAGTACAACAGAAAGCAAAAGAACTTATGTATATCAAGAAAAAGATTTACCTGATGATTGTATCCTTGATTTCGATATGCAATTAATAGATTTATTTAAACAAATGGATATGAAAACTTTAACCATGAAGGAAAAAATAAATAATGAATATTTTCGTGTCAAGGAATTGTTAGAGCAAAGACCAACAAGAGTGGAGTTATTCACTTATATGGAAGATAGTATTTATCAATACTGTATGAGCCATGCAAAAGAAAATCCATTCAGACATTATTTAGATTTCTTAAATGATTTAAATGAGTTGTCTGATGATGAAAAAGCAGTATATAAAATTATTGGCAGAGATTTTATCAATTTGATAGAAACGACAGATATGCAAAAAGTATATAAAATGCCGATATTGTATGCTTTTTATAATCAAGGAAATATAAAATCAGCGATAACAGATGAAGATGTTTTATTCACATGGAAAGAGTTTTTCAGTAAAAATAAAAACTGGAAAGATTTTGCAAGTGATATGACTTATGACAAATATTTAAAGATAACAGATAAACAACATCTAGCAAAAGCAAAATCCATGCCGATAAAATATTTAAAAGCTTCAGGGAAAGGCTTCTTTGTAGAAAAAGAAGGATTTGCATTAGCTTTAAATGAAAATCTAAATGAGATTATAAAGAATAAAGTTTTTGTAGATAATATGAAAGATGTTTTAGAGTATAGAACAATAGAGTATTATAGAAGAAGATATAGTATGAATAGTGATAGATATATTAATATATAATAATTTTTTGTAGTTTAAATTAATAATAAGAGGTATAAATATAAATAGAATAATATAAAGGCTTAAATTTATAATAAATATAGTTTTAATTTGTCAAATGTTTTGTGTAATTTAGAAAAGAATTGTGGAATAAAGGAAAAAATAGATTTATTTAATATTGATTTGAGGGGGTTATTAAATGCAAAGTGCAATTCATGAAGGATATGAATATCAAGATTATTTTACCGTTTCAATAATTTTACAATTGATGCTTCGTCAAATAGATGCTGAAATAATTATTGATCGAAAAAATTTCAATAAAGATAAATTTGATGATTTAAAGGTAAAGACTGCTAATAATATTACTGAGTTTCAGATTAAGTATTCTGATGAGGAAAGTGCTCATAAACTTACTAAAAATGATTTGGCAAATGGTAATGGGCATGATACTGCGATATGTGATCTTTTTACTTCTTGGAAAATAAATAAAGAAATTAAAAAGAATACACAGATAAAGTTATGTCTTGCGTGGAATAGACCTACTGATAATGATCCAATTTTAGATTTTTTAAAGCCAATTAAAGAACAGACTTTACCCTTTTCAACTGTTGCTTATTCATTTGATGGTGAGGTATTTTGGCCGGTAGAAAGTTTACCTCCTAAAACTTGGAAAAAGTTTAATTCGGCTATTACATTAGAACTTATTGATAGAGAAGATTTCTTATCATTTTGTAATGAATTTACGATTATTTTAGAAATGCCTAAAGCAAGTTTTGATTTAAAAAATCCTGGTGGTATAGAAAATGTAATCATTCAGCAAGTTGAAAAATTAGGGGTAGGAATTTATCCAAATGATAATTTGGGTTTAGAAGAAGTTATTTATAAGCTTGCTACGGAAGTGAAGCATTCTAGAGCTAGGGGAAATAGACTTTATGTTAATAAATTAATGGGTCGTATTGGATTTATAATGGATTATGGAAAATTTGATCAAAGATTTCCAGTAGATTCAGCACATAAAATTATACTTGATGATGAGATTAAAAGATTGCATAGAGAAATGCATAATTCAAAACGTGTTATTATTACAGGTAATCCTGGATCTGGAAAATCTTGGCTTGTTGATGAATATATAAATGAACTTGAAAAGAATAATAATAAAGTTATTCATTATAATTGTTTTCAATCATTGCAGGATAAAAATAATCTTGAAAGAATACGTGTAACTTCATTATATGGTAATTTGGTTTCACAAATTGTAGAACAATGTCCAGAATTAATTGAGCATAAAAATACAATTTTGGGAGCCGATAGAGCAGAACTTGAAAATTTATTTCAATTTATTGAAAAGGAATTCTATTTTATAGTGGATGGTTTAGATCACATCTCTAGAGAATATGATTTACACAAAGATATTATTTCACGTTCAGAAACTGAAATAATTGCAGAATTATTAAAAATACATTTTCCTAATAATTGCTATGTGTTAATATCATCACAACCAATAAAAGTATTGAAAAATTTTAAAGATTATTTTATATTTGAAATTCAGCCATGGGATATTAAGCAAATAAAATCTTTAATGGCGACTTTTCATATTAGGGATGATATTATCAAAAATAGTGAAAGTTTATTAATAAGTGAATATCTATTAAAAAAATCACAAGGAAATGCATTATATCTTAATTATATTTTACGTCAATTAAAAAATTTAAATGTAAATAAAGAATTAATTGATAAAATACCTGATTATGATATTAGTTTATCTGAATATTATTCTTATTTATATAAAAAAATTCATAATAATCGTACAGTTAATGCACTTTGTGGAGCAGATTTTTATCTTAATTTAGATGATTTAATGGAAATTACTGGAGACGGAGAATTTGTAGAACAAGATATATTAATGCTTCAACCACTATTAATAGAAAATATTTTAAGCGGTGGTTTTTCAATTTATCATGAAAGTTTTCGTCGTTTTGTATTATCTTCATTAAAAAATAAAAAGATTGATATAGAGAGAAATGTTTATGGTATTATTGTTGATTGGTTACAGAAAAAATCATTTTTTGAGTATAATAAATCATTTTATTATCTTTCAGAATTATTGTATAAGATTAAACGAGATAATGAAAATATTGCTTTGATTGAAAAAGATTTTGTTATTAAGGCAGTTATAGAAGGATATTCTAGAAAACGTATTAGAATAAATTTGAATTTTATTATTCGAAGTGCAGGTAGAATTAAAAATTTAATTGCGTTGGTAACAGCTGGTGAATTGTTAGCAATGCTTGATGATATGAATGATTTTGAATGTACTGGCGAAGAATATTTTCAAGCATTATGTGATATAAAAGGTGTTTCTAAACTAAATCAGTTAATGCAGATTGATGGAAAACCAACCTTTGATGAAAATATAGGTCGGCTTGCGTGTTATATTTCTTCAAAAGCTGGTACTACACCTTGGTGGAATTTGTATTTAGATGTAGATACTAAACAATGTAATATTGAAGATTTAAAATACTATTTTAGATATCATATTGATAATCAAGGTGTTAAAGTTATTCCTGAGATTATGGAAGTAATAGAACAAAAAGAATTTTCAATAAGAAATCAATGTATTGAAATTGCATATAATGAATTACAAGATTATATAGAACTTGATGAAATTGTTTCAATTGCGGAGAAACAACAATTGATTTATTGGAAAAATTATCTTTTATATGTTAGAACTGGATATTATCCGCCAAAAAATATTTCTATTGATATTGCAATTGAGAATTGGAAAAAAATAAAAATATTGAAGATACCGGGAGAAGAAGATGTAAGAATTTTTAAAGAATTATTTTCTCAAATATATTATTTAGTTAAGCAGGGAAATAGAAAAGTTGTAGAAATAATTTGTGCAGACTGTAAAAATATTAATTGGTTTTATAATTGGATCATTTATTCTGTAAAAATGGCAGAATTATGTGCATGTATAGCACAAATGGATTCTAAAACAATATGCGAGTTAGTGGTTATTAATTTAGAATTATTATTACAGGATATGGAAGTTTTTAAAGGAGAACCACGTACTTGTGATTTGTATTTTCTTAAAGATGAATTAACAAGATCATATGGACAGGCAATAGAATTAATTTTAGAAAATGGAACAGTAGAAGATTTGAAAAAAGTATTAAGTATTCTTGAGCAACTTGATAATGAAACTGGAACAAGTTTTGATCACAGTATGACGGGACCGTTAACAGATGAAGAATTTTTAAAATTAATGTCTCGATTTATAACTATTGATAATTATGAAATCGTAAAACCTTATTTATTAAAAATACAGGAAAGAATAGAAAAAAATGAAGTATATGACAGTATAGCTATAGCAAAGCTACGTTTTGTTAGTATTATTTCAAAATATAATAAGACTGAGGCTTTAGATTATTTTAATTTGTGTGTACGTTATCTTGTTGCATATGGATTTCATAAGGATATTATTTTGGATCAAATTATTGATTCTTATAATATTTTTTTTGAGTCTGTTGCAGGAAATTCAGAAGAGGAACGTGATACGATAACAAAAATGACAATAGCTCTTTGGACACATACTGACGGAAGAGAAACAAAATATTTTTTTAATCGCTGGTTTGACAAAATACTCAAAACAGATTCAAGGTATGCACTTGCATTTCTTTTTAGATTACAGATTAAGTATGGAAAATGTTGGTTAGTAGAAGAGATGTTATGTTCTATAATAGAAAAATATTGTAACAATTCTAGTTATTTGGATATTGTAATTGGATTGATTGAGTCCATTCCAAATAATATGAGTTCAAAAATAATAGATGCAGCTACATCTGTATTTAAAACATTAAATCAAATGTGTATAGGAATAAATGATGATGAAAGATTACGGATTAAATGTCGTATGAATGAACTTGTCATCAATATTGTTTCAAGATTTAATATATTGGATATACCTTATTCGAATAATGATTCATGGGAAAATGAAAGCATTAAAGGATTTTTGTTAACAGTAGAGTCAGCAGGATTTGATGTTTCACAGTATATAGAGTATTTTTGTATAAAAAAAGATGAAGATATAGACAACAAGAAGGCTAAAAAAATAGTTGATATTTTTGAAGATAATCAGATTCATTTTGAAGCATTAACTATAGAAGATGCAAAGAAATGGTTTGAAAAACATGAGTTGATTAATCAGGATATACAATATATATGTGAATTTTTAGAGAAATATCAGAATGATAAAGAGGCTTTACTTGAGATACTAAAATTTATAATTACTATAAATAGTGGTTGGAGATATAGTTATACAAATAAAGATATTATTTTACAAATTATTGGACGATTGAATTTGGAAGATGAAGAGTTGTCGGAATTATATATGTTGCTCTATCTTTACTCATATAAATGGGGAAGTTCTTTAATTGATACAGATGAATTTCTTAATAGTATAAAAAGAAATTTTGATGTGGCTTGCAACACATTTTATAGAGAATTACCTGAAGTTATTATTTCACATTCAGGTAGAATTACAAAAGGTCTTTTGAAAGCACTTTTTGAGTTGAATTTTGAAAAAGATAATATAATTACAATTTGGAAAAATGTGTATGATATTATGAAACTTCGTTTCCCTAATCTTAATCAATATGCTATTGATACTATTGAAAAAGAAACGAATGAATTATTAGGATTACGTAATTGTATGTTAATGCGATTTATTGATGGGGGAAAGGAAGCATTTTTAGCTACTTATGCTTATTTGGCAAATGCTGCTGAAGAAGAGAATTTTGTAAATTTTACAGAATCAATAGTATTTTGTTTAAAACATTATAAACAGTATAATCTTGTAACACAAATAGCAATTGCAGATTTAATAAAATGTTATGGTCATCGTTTAAAAACTTTGGATAGAGAGAAAATAATAAATGCAATTAATATTATTTATCCAACTAGGAATTTAATTTTAGATGTTTTATTTTCAAAATATACTATATATAATAGTTTTCTTTTAAAATGTGATAATAAACATATACCTAATTATATGAAACAGAAAGATATTATATTTTATTTAGGGGAACAACTATATGATTTAGGAGAAGAAAAGATGAGGGAAGGAATTGATAATTATGCTAAAAATTCAATATATAATGATTCAATTATGCAAACGCTTTATATCTGTGGTATTAACTATGTAGAACTTTATATAAAATTACGGACATCAAAAGAAATAAATGACAAAATGCAAGATTTTGTTAATAGTTTAAGTAAATCTTTTGAAACAAATACTGTGTATAAATCATATGCTATTCAATATGCACTTCATTTAATTATAAAAAAAGCTTTTTTTATAAAGGTGCCTGAATGGATAGAACATAGTTTATTTCGATTAATACCTAATTATCAAGGAATGTATAGATTATTTAAGTGTAGAGATATACAACCGAATAGTCATCTATATGATAAGAAAAATGTATGTGAACCTTTCCTTAAATATGATGAGGGAGAATATATTTTAATAGGATGTACAGAAAAAAGAAAATATATTACTTATGATCAAGTATCTTATATATTTGGATATCAAGGTATAGTAAGAGAATGTAGTGAAGAAAATAAAAATCCATTTCAGGAATATATAGTTACATCAATCGAAAAAGAAACACAATATGAACTTTCAAATAATTTAGGAGCGTTAATTGATTTTAGACAAACTTTGGATTTAGAATTAGAAAATGAAGATTATCTATGGCCTGGAGTAGAGATTTCCAAACTGCTTAATTTGCATATTAAATTTGATTTTTTTAATAGAAGATATGTTGCTGTTAATCAGGAAAATAATATTATCTTTATTATGAAAAAATGGTCATCAAGTTATAATGGTAATAGTGATTATAATGGAAATGCAATTCCATTATATAGTGGAACTAAATTGTATATAAAGAAAGATTACATTAGTATATTGGAGCAAAAATTTGGGAAACTTAAGATAAAAACTTATATTAAATCATATAAACAGAAATATTGATTTATTTAAATAATGCATAATTTGCATAGATAAAGATAATTGATATATGCTGATGATAGAAGCAGTTGTATTTTCACATAGTTATTTCCATTTATAAAATATATATTGTATTTTGAAATAATATATTGATAATTGTCTTTTATTTGAAAAAATATAGGATGGACTTTAAACTTTGAAATATATAAATATTAATCAAATATAAAGAAATAAAGAATTTATAAGGAGATGAGATATTTTGATAAAAATTATGTTTGTATGTCATGGTAATATCTGTCGTTCAACTATGGCTGAATTTGTGATGAAGGATTTAGTGCGAAAAGCGGGTTTAGTTGATAAATTTATAATTAATTCTTCAGCTACAAGTCGTGAAGAAATCGGCTGTGATACTCACTATGGTACAAAAGCAAAACTTCGTGAGATGAATATTCCATTTAGCAAGCGCAAAGCTGTGCAGATAACAAAACAAGATTATGATATGTATGATTATATTATCGTGATGGATAATAATAATTTACGCAATCTAAGCTATATTATCGGTGAAGATACAGAGCATAAAGTATATAAGATGATGTCTTTTGTCGGTGAAAATCGTGATGTAAAAGACCCATGGTATACAGACAATTTTGATGAAACGTATGAAGATATAGATAAAGCTTGTAGAGCATTACTTGCTAAATTAATAAAAGAATATAATTTGGCATAAAAAAATAGGAATGATATTTTTGTATCATTCCTATTTTTAAGTTAAAGTTTATTTTTTAGCGATTACTTCTATTTCAATCAAGGCACCTTTTGGTAATTTACTTACTTCTACACAGGAGCGAGCAGGATATGGTTGTGTAAAGTAAGTGGCATAGATTTCATTTACTTTAGCAAAATCATCAATATTTGTGATGAATACAGTTGTTTTGATTACATTTTCCCATTTTGCGCCAGAAGCGTTGATTACAGCTTGAGCATTTTTTAAAGCTTGATGAGCTTGAGCTTCGATACCTTCAGCCATTTCGCCAGTAGCAGGGTCTAAAGCGATTTGACCAGAAGCGAAAACAAGATTGTCGATTTCGATAGCTTGGGAATAAGGTCCTACAGCACCAGGTGCATTAGTTGTTTTAATTACTTTCATAAAACTCACCTCAATAGATTTTAGTAAATGTAAATATGTATACTTAGATACAATTAATATTTTATCATTAAATGGATTGTTTGCCTATGAAATAATTTTTTAGATAATTCAAGGTTAGAAATATATCTTTATAGTAAAATTTGATATAATTAGAGTTATGTTTAAGGAAAGTGAAT
>ERZ791719.219-NODE-219-length-35717-cov-3.76712_pt1 | contig 35717 bp, 30 predicted proteins | sample MGYA00510338_ERZ791719 | MGnify/ENA primary metagenome ERZ791719 (study PRJEB30046, sample SAMN00715131) | human gut metagenome | study: EMG produced TPA metagenomics assembly of the A metagenome-wide association study of gut microbiota in type 2... | reverse complement strand
CTCGGATCAACCGAAGGTGAATGAGAATGAGCCGGTGGAGATTAAATTGAATGCAGGAGTAGGTACAATTACAACAAAAGCACCAGTAAATGATCTTACAACTCCATTAAATATTCTATTTTGGAGACCCGCTGATGCAACAGAAGCGACTTGGACTACAGGCTCATCCTTATTCGCAAAAACAACAGCAACAAGTGGAGTTATTACATTTTATACTGATGCAAACCGAACAACAGAAGCCAAACAATACTATAACGCAGATGCAACTAAGAAATCATGGTTAGCTGGTTGTTATTTAGGAACTGCCACTGATCCTACTATGCAAAATGGTGCTGTAGAATTTACTATTGACGGTCAGAATGATGTAATGGCGACAGATGGAGCATCTGGCGCTAAGACAGATGGTAACGGTTTCTCAGACTTTACATTCAATCATCAACTATCCAAATTGAAATTTACAGCCGCAATTAAAGAAGGTGATAATGCCGATAAAATCAAAGATGTTTTTGGCAAAGTAACAGAGGTTACGATCTCCGAGCAAAATACAGATTTAAAGCTAACCTTGGCAGCAACTCCATCTTTAGGCTTAGCCACAACTCCAAAAACAGGAACATTTACTATAGCCCCCAATATGGATATTACTAGCAACGCTGAATTAGGAAATGTATTATTATATCCGAATGCCGAATTAGGTAAAACGGGGTAAACCTATTAAACTTGTTGTAAAAACACAGAATAACACTACAGGTATAAACGTAGATGTAATAATTGGAGATGGATCTACTGGATTAGCTAAAAATACTCTATATAACGTAACATTAACATTCTCTTCCAGCACCATTTCCGCAACAGCAGTTCTTGGCACATGGTCTGAAGGTACTGGTGCAGGTGAAGTTAAATAACTTTTAAATCAAGTGTTGTCGCAAAAGAATACTTTTGCGACACACTTTCTAGAATCGCTCACTTATTACAATATTCACTGTATGAAAAAGAAGATAACATATTTCTTATTTTTACTATTACAGCTAATAAGTTGTAGTAATGAAGAGCTATTACAAGAACACGAGAAAGCATCCCCTATTCTTTTCACCTCTCATTGTATCGAAGTATCCACTAAAACTAATCACACAGTATTTCTTGCACAAAACTCTCCTATAAGCCTTTTTTCTATACAGCATCCGGAGGATTATACTGTCAATTCTTGGACTCCAATGCTTTTCAACAATACACAAGGGATCACCGACGCTAATGGTGATATCCTTTACGACAACACCTACTATTTCCCTATAGGTGATCAGCTTGATTTTTTCGCAGTTCACCCCTTTATATCAGCCACCAACACGGGCTTTGATTACGATGGTACCCAATCAACCACTGTCACCCTTAAAGACAACGCAGCCAATCAATACGACCTCATGCATGCCTCTTTACTGAATCAGTCAAAGAAATCATCCGTATTAGTATTTGAGTTCCACCATTTACTCACTCAAATAACGGTCAACATCATAAAGAACACAGGAGTCACTATAGACCTCCCCCTAACCAAAGTACAAATTGTCGCCCCGCAAAGCGCCACCTTGGATATATGGCAGGGGCAATTAAGCGACATTGCCGGACAAACAACCTATACCTTAGACACCAACACGACATTAAGCGACGGAGACAATCCTATCTCCGGCCAATTCCTCCTGTTCCCCCAAAAAGCGAACGAAATGATATTAACTTTCGGAAACGATGAAAGCAACGTGTTCCACGTCGCCCTTTCCGATGAGCCGCAGACTTGGGAAGCCGGGGTTAATTATCAATACGATATAACGATCAACCGGAATATACCGGAAATTACCTCTCCCGAAGTACCCGCAGATAATAACGCTACACCGAACGAAAAGGTAAACAACGGAGGCGAGATACCGGAAACTCCTACGGACTCTACCGCTACCGAGTCCGAAACCAAGGTATCGGATCCGAACCCGTACCATATCCATTTATCAATCGACTAAATCAAACGAAAAGATAAAACACGAAATATGCGATACACAAAACAACTGATCACCGTATCTCTTTTGATAGGACTCTCTCTAAATAGCTGTACAAACGATGATAATGGTGGGCCTTCCAAGCAAGCACCCGCCGTTATCCTTTTCAGCGCCTCTCCTTACAAGCTGGAATCGAAAGCGATCCATACCGAATCTACCATGCCGACCGACTTGCCGATCGGGATATACGGATGGGGCCATAAACTAAACGAGACCTCACCACTCACCCCACGTCCCGACCTAACCAACCAAGCCTATACCACGGTGGACGGCACGAACTATACCTCCGATATGGACGCTCATTTCCCTGTAGCTACCGATACGGTCATTAATTTCTACGCTTACTATCCGTATCAAGCCTCGCTAAGTAATACCCTAGCTAGCTACGAACTGAAAGACCAGATCGATATCATGTACGCCACCCCGATCCTCAACAAGGGAAAGATGGATGTACAAACCGAAGCCAACGGCTCGACGGCCATCGTCGCCCTCAACTTCAATCACCAGCTATCCGCCATCACGATCGTCATAAAGAAAGCCGATGATATCAAGGAAACCCTAGTCTTGCAAAAAGTAGAGCTGGTAAACTACCCTGCATCTGTCCGTATGGATATCCAGACCGGCCAGTTGACCACCTCGGATACGAAAGCGGACTATCCGATACCGCTCGCCGCACCGATTACCATCACTCCTACCGAAGCCACCGTAGCGACAAACTACCTGCTCTGGCCCGGCGAGGCTCCCACGTTCCGTTTCTCCATCAGCGGCCATACCTACGAGGTTCGTCCCTCCCAATCATTCATCGCCGCCAAGAAACAGAAATACACCTTCACCATCCAAGCGGAAGACATCAACGTAGGCGCTTCCATCAACCCATGGACAGAAGGCCCCGGCGGTTCGGGAGAGATCGGTATTTAAGAACGTACGTATTTAGCGCCCTATAGCGAAAAATACGTTCTGTTAGCGAAACAGGTGTTATTCTGTTTTTTTGAGCAATATAAGCCATATATCGTGACATCCCCTTCCCATAAGAACCACAAAACAGCGAGAAGGAGATAGCCATAAGTACCCTTTTCCACCTCGAAAGCCCCCCTTTTCACACACAATAGGTCGCGAAAGCCAACGCGAAAGGCCGCGTTAGGCGACACATATGGTCACGTTGGGCATCGTAAGCAGCTAAGAATAGGGTTATAACCTAATGAGAAAGGCGTTATAACCTTATTATAACCCTATCGTAACCTTATGGAATAGCCCAAACACCCGGCAAACCATGAGTTACGATGAATTAATTTCGCTAGAATAAAAGGCCATTTTCCAACATCTGTCTGTCTACTAAACAATTGCTATTTTTTTCTTGCGTATTTGGAAGCGAGACGTACATCCGCCCGAAATAATCGACTCTCACGGACTTCCGTTTACATTTTGTCAAAATGTCAATCTGCGAGGAAACTTCTCCCCACATAGCATACGGATATCAATTATTCTTCCTATATTTGCGATAATCCCTCATATCTAAGCGTAGGTCACTGAAGGAGGACATAAGTTAACGAAGAGCGTTTAAAGATATTATCCCGTATTGAAATCTGGACAATTTCATATCCATGGATAATAGACAATAAACGCTCACGTCGGTGGTATATTTACCAGTAATTGCTCTGGACGATATAACAGCATGGCGTGGGCTATTGTTTATTACATGGATAGGGCCGTCCAGAGCCTCAATACGGTAATATCAATAGTTTCCACGCTTCTGTATTTTTAGCCCGGCAACCGATGGAGACAGGTTGCCCTTATCCATTAAATTTACGCAAGCCCATGCCCAAGTCTATCACCTACATTTATCCGACAACACTTGCCGGATAACAGAATGCGTTGATACTCCACAAGGCATCAAGCCCTTGGGTCAGACATGGAAAGGAAACACCTTCCATGATCGTTTCACGCTAGATTTCGATCGCGCTATCTTCACGTGGGAAAAGGAAGGAAAAGAGACGTATGCCAACAAGATCATCAACCACACTGCCAAATACGCTCACCACTCATTCACCACGGAGCAGATTACCGCCAACCTCACCATCAACAGCCATCGAGCCGTCCTTCAACTTATCCACTTTCAGAATGGCCAATGGATACAAGTCACTTATTTTTGCGAGATAGGGAATTAACGGCTCATGCGAACATCTACAACATCTACCACTTATACTTGATATTTGTACTTTTTATTTGTGAGTGAAAATTCCAGCCTTAAAAAAGGAGGCCTTAAAGTTTACGATAAACATCTTCAAAAGGTACTCTGCAACGTTCTCCCCAAATGCCTTTATTTCCATCCCGTATCCCACAAGGAATAGCCATGTTTATTTCAGCATCATGAGGTAGTTTCAATGTCCTTTTTAGCCGACGGCTGTCCAGCCCTTCTAAGGGGCACGTGTCATAGCCTTCGTTTGCCATCGCAATCATAAACGTTTGTGCGGCAAGCGCACAGGATTTATGGGCTGTCACACGTATGTCATTCTCGGAAACTTCAAGCATCATAGGACGGAAAATACTGATTATATTAGCCAACAATTTCCTGAGCAATCCGAGAATACCGAAGAACCGGGCATAAACAAAGGGCATCAATATACCGTAATATATTTCCCGATCCTTAATACGTTTGGCCTGACGTTCTTTAGGACTGTAATGACGAATGTTCTCCCGTTCAAAATTGAGTACGAATCGCGCATGTTTCTTGTACCAGTCACGCCGAACCACAAAAATGACAATTTGTGAAGCGGTAGAAGCCGCTTTCTGACCAAGGCAGTCCCTTGAAATTTTTGCCAATAATTCAGGTTCTGTAATATGGTAAAATTCCCATAATTGCATATCAGAACTGTTAGGAGCCAATGTAGCCAGTTCCAAACAATGTTTTACCTTTTCCGTATCTATTGGTTTTTCTTTATCATACACCCGTACAGAACGACGATGATGAAGGACTTCATCTAAATTCATAATGATACTGACTTGAATTAAACATTTATTCCCAGCTGATTACTTCAGCCATTTATTATTGTGCTTTATTTAATTGCCGCATAACGACCTTCGCCATTTCTTTAGAACTGAACGGGTCCTGCCCAGTAATCAGATTATTATCTACAACTATTTTTGAAGTCATAGGTATCAATGCTTTTTCATAATCCGCTCCTCTCTCTTTCAACAACGCTTCAAGATCAAAAGGCACGTCTTCTTTTCTTCTGGCAAGACTTTCCTCAAACCAACTGAATCCCGTCAGCTTTTTGCCTTTAATCATATATTCGCCATTGGATAGTTTGACATTCAACAACCCACTGACCCCGTGGCAGATGGCCGACACTATCCTGCCACTTTCATCCTGTTTCCTTACGATAGTCTTTAAAGCTTCATTGTCAGGAAAGTCATACATCGCACCGTGTCCGCCGGCTAAATAGACACAATCAAACTGTTGTTCCAACAGGTTATCCAAACTGTTTGCATGATCCAACAGCTTTTTGAATTCTGGCTTTTCCCAATACTTTTCGGACATTTCATCTAAAAAAATTGGTTTTAAACTTTCGGGATCAATGGGAATATAACCTCCTTTCGGATTGGCTACCGTTATGTCATAGCCGCTTTCTTTTGCACTATGATAGATATGAGTAAACTCACTAAGCCATAATCCGGTCGCGAGTTTCCCATTGGCAAAAGTCCCTGTGCTAGTAACTATTATTAAAATCTTCATGATAATCAAATTATTGATTCATATTCTTTAAAAGAAAACATACACATGGATAGATTGTTTTTCAGAATATGGAATCTTTAACATAATCCGAAAATATGAAAACCTGCAAATCCTTTCAAATGCTATCTCTATCCACCAGCATTCGATAAGGAGAAATTACCGATCCCTTTCCTATTACCTCCGGGAGGAAGCAATTTGATGAATATTGTTTCCATGATGCCCAAGTTGAAAGAAGAATTAAGAACTATTTTCAACGACTATGGCTTGAAATATGTCTTCGATACCAATAGCCAGGAGATTAAAGTAATAAAAGAAAAGAAACCGGGAGAGATATTTTTAATTCCATTTCATTCCATAGCCGATACCCTGCAGCGTATGATTTTCTACAAAGCGGCTATTGAAAGTAACAGTGAGTCCGCATTAGTTTTTGAAGAACCGGAAGCCCACTCATACCCTCCTTTCATATCAAAGGTAACGCAGGATATTATCCAATCGGACAGAAACTAGTTTTTTATAACGACACACAGTCCTTATGTAGTTAACGACTTTCTGGAATTACCGAGTGACGAACTTGCCATTTACCTAGTTGACTTCAGGAATGGGGAAACTTTCGTGAAAAGAGCCAGTGACACAGAAGTACAAGAAATGTACGAATATGGCATCGAGCTATTTTTCAACACCGAAACATAGCGAAAGATACAGAACACATTGCAGGCGCAAGCCCATACCCAAGTCTAACACCTACGCTTATTCGACAGTACTTGCAGGATAACGGAATGCGTTAAAAACTATTTTACGGAATGTCCAAATGTTCTGTCAATACGTTTACGAATGTTCGTAATGGCGCACCTTCATAATTATCCAACTCCCCAACCAAGATCAGAGCGGCGTTCTTCATCCATGGGTGGTATGGAATGGATAGTTCATAGGGGATTTCTCGGATCAGTTCCGGGGTGTTCTTGATTACCGTATAAGCGTCGCCATCGGCGGCTTTCTTGTCTTCGAAAACTAAGGTACGGTCGTACATTTTTTGCTTGTTTGCCCCGTTTAGTACTACCGGGGCCATGACTACGGAATCTCTGTCGCTACGCAACATCGGCATCAAGGACAGGGTTTGATATCGTCCCACGGAGAGTCCGCAGACACTGATCGTTAGGTCTAGACGCAAGGAGTTGCCCTCCCGCTCGATGCGGTTTTGCTTCAAGGAGACTTGCCCCCGGTAAGATTGTATAGGTACCTGCGCTCCTGCCGGAAAAACAAGGCCGATCACAAGCAAGCATATATAAATGAATGTCTTCATAGATTTATCTCTTTATTTGATGATGTAAACGATACTGATACCCGCCTTTGTTAATCCCCAATACTCGTTGCGGAACTTGCCGATAGGCGCATCTCCTCTAGGAAAAGCGTACTTATCATATTCGAAATGCAAGTATCCGAAACCCGCCGTGAACTCCACGTTCCAACGGGGCGACACGTATAACTGATAACCATAAGAGATGAGGGAGACCCCGCCGCCATAAGCGTTACCGTTATAACTATTCTTTTTCTCCATCCCATACAGGAGCTTCAAACCGGCGAAATCGTAATCCATATACTGGGCATGAACCCCGAAGAAATGTCCGTTGAAACGCTCGTGTATCCAGTAGCGCGCCTCTGGTTGTATCATCCAATGCTTAAAGGACTTATCGCTCGAGAATGTCCAACCGTTATAATACCCCGATGCCTCAACCGACCAATGCTTGTTGAACGCAACCTCCGCCCCTACGTTCGGCGTAGTGATCGCATCATAAAGCACATTGGTCTTCACGGCCACGACCTGTCCTTGAATATCCATAAAGGTTGACAAAAGAAATACTAACAGTAAATATAGTTTATTCATATCTCCCGGTTCATTAGGTTTGTTTATTTAAGAGACAAAACCGTACAAATATAAATATTATTTATCAGTTCATTTGTACGTTAACTTATATAATATCCATGATTTACGGATGAAAAACGTTATCTTTGTAAAATAAATCCAGAATATGACTCATGAAGGCTAAATATATCGTGATTTTTTTCCTGTCACTCCTTTCGTTTGTCGCTTGCGATAAAGAGGAGGTCGTTATCCCTACTACCGCCCCTCGTACGGTTCTTATCTATTTCGCGGGGGATAATAGCTTGAGTGGATACGTGAGCCAAAACCTGAGGGCGATAAAGGAAGGGATTGAGCGAGATGGATTGAACAACGGCAATTTGTTGATCTATACGGATAAGCAGAACGAGGCTCCCCAGCTTTTTCAATTAAAGCTGGAAGCGGATACCATCCGGCAGATCGTGCTCGAGACCTACGACTCGAACCAGAACTCGGCCTCTACCGAGACGCTGACGCAAATAATCGACAAGGTACAAAAGGAATATCCGGCGGATAGTTACGGGTTGGTGCTGTGGAGTCACGGAACAGGATGGCTGCCTTCTGATATCTATAGTTATTTGCGTTCCTTCGGGCAAGACGGGAAAAATAATTTCATGGAGATCAATGATCTGGCCTCCGCTTTATCGAAGTATCATTTTGATTTTATTTTGTTCGACGCTTGTTATATGTCGTGTGCCGAGGTAGCTTACGCTTTCCGGGGATGTGCGGATTATATTATCGGCTCGCCAACGGAGATATTGGCGAACGGCTTCCCTTATCAATCGATAATGGGGGATATGTTCAAGAAAGAAGCTGATGTGGTGGGGATAGCGACAAAGTTTTATACGTATTATCAAAGTGAGGCAGGAACGATCTCGGTCATGAAAAGCGATGAGTTGGATGAATTGGCTGCTACTTGCCGTACCCTATTCCATGATAAGACGGAAAGAGATCTTTTCGCCGTACCCGTTAGCGAATTGCAGATCATGGAGTATTTGACGCCGAATTATCATGCCTTATATGATTTTGATGATTACGTGAGCCGTCTGGCCACGGAAGAGCAATATAACGCATTCAAGCGGAGCATGGAAAAGGCGGTTATTTACAAGGCTACTACACCCAAGGCGGTTTACGCTTATCCGTATCCGTATGGAAGCTATCTGCCGGTCAATAAATATAGCGGCTTATCTATCTACATCCCCCAAGAAGCCTTGCCCAAACTAAATGAGTGGTACAAGGATCTTGAGTGGTATAAAGCGGTCTATTAATCACCTCTTATCCAACGCTTTCCGCGAGGAGTGTGAAGAAATAGTAAGATACTCCCTGCTATTGCAGCAACAATTGTAAAAAACACAGCCACTACTATCATACTAATCTATTTTAAGTATTAAACTTCCAATATATGCGAACCATACGGTAGCAACTAAGCCAACTCCAAAAATATACCAAATGATCAAAGGTATAGTATCAACATATGATAACCTTTCCCAATTACCTATATTAAAGAAAGCTCCACCTAATCCCAACACTAAAGCCGCAAATGTCAACTTTGACAGGTCAAAGAAATACTTCGCGATATTCTCCCTCCGTATCTTCACTAACTCTCGTGCCTCTTTATTCTTTTCTCTCCTTCTTTCAAAATCACTCATGACAAAAATAGTATTTATATTTCACATCCCATTCTATTTCACTAGGAAAACTTCTTTATAACGTTCAATTTTTCCTTGAGGATGAACGAGTTCCGCATAGAAAATATAGACTCCTGTTCTCACCTTGGAACCATTCACCGCAAGGCCGTTCCAAGCCAATTCACCTTCTATCCCTAATAAGTCATGATTTACCACCTCACTGATACGCCTTCCGGAGATATCAAATATCCAGGCCCTACAGGTATAGCCGGATTCATCAAGATGGTAGGAGATCGTATATTCCTTCGTTGCCTCAGAATAAACGGGAGACTCTATGCCCGTGACCTCGCCTTCATCTTGCTTTCCATATTGGGAATTCCGATAGCCGGGCGTACCGTATCCCGCCGTGGCCGAAGCCGAAGTCCAATTCATCTCATCCTGCGTATCGCTATCAGGATTAATCCGCTCCAAGGCAATCCCCTTCTCATTTTTCACGGATGGGGCATGCCATTTAGAGGAATAACGAATCTCATCGATCATAACCTCATCTTCCGTACGAAACAGGACTAGCGTAGCGGAGGTATTTGCCAAGACCGGAAGTTTTAATTCATGCAAAGCATCCGGCGAAGATATCAGATAAAAATCGCTCACTCCTTCTATACTTTTAGTCAGCAACGCATAATCTTGTGGTTCTACCAGAGAGACTATAGAAGATAAAGGATAATGCGTACTCAATGTACCATCGGATTTGCGGGTAGCAACAGACAGTCCAGCCAAAGACAATGTCCGGTCCGAACGATTATAAAGCTCGATATACTCACTCCCTTCCGGGTAAGGATTCGGCAACAACTCATTAAAAACGATCTCATTGGGTAAGACTATAATGTCCGTGGGGATACCCGGTTTATGGGGAGTGTCCGGACGATCCGGATCTTCTGGTTCATCGTCAGGAGAAGAGTTTGCGGAACCCGGCGTGCCTCCTCGCTCATCCGTTGATAAATAAAAACCGATTTCAGAACGTTCCCAAGCGATACCGGCTTTCGCTTTCTCATAGGCAATCCGGTCGATCTCCTTACCGGAAGGATCTAATAACGCAAGCTCCTTCCCCGTGTTCGCCAAAGACGCCGGGAATTTATCCAAGGGTATATCTTGTCCCGAATCGTCAATATGTATATCCCTACCGGACCGATAAAGCACGATATATCCATCCGCATCCAAAAGCAAAGCTGTTAATACCGTAGGCTTACTACCATATAAGAATGACCAACCATTTAACTCTATAGCCTTATCCGTCGTATTATAAAGTTCCACATACTCCGTTTCCGGAAAAGCCTTTTGTCCTTTCGGATCAGCCATCACGAAGGAGTATCCGGCACTTCTGGTTCCTCCGGAGCGTCGGGCTCTTCTTCATATTCTAACCGAATCTCGGTAGAACTCTCCGGAATCTTATTTCCCTCAAGATCCATTAACCCCGAGCACAACAAATCATAACCCATACCAACCTTCAACTCCTTATCAAAGCTGATATTCACATGGATCCGCATATCATCCGCATAGGTCATACGAGAGGCATTACCGATACCCGATATAGAGAATATCGCCTCACGGATATCCACCGGAAGATTATATTGTAATTGGAAAACAGACTCGGAGATCGGTTGGATAGCAAGAAGCCGCGGAAAAACCAACGGCTCATTGGGTTCTTCTGGCTCTTCGGGAGTATCCGGCTTCTCTGGTTCGATCGAGATATTATCGGATATAATGATGTAGTTACACGCAAAATCATTTACTCGAGTTTTAGAATAGCGGCATTCAAAACGTAGTTGTCCCCCTTTACATGAAGAAGAAACTTCAGACTCACAACTCCCTATCAAGACAAACCTACCCTTCTCTAGCACATATAAGTTCCATATCTTATGATTTTCTAAAGTAAGTTTCACTTTCAAATCCACGGCTCCCAACAAGACATCGAGCGCTTTCTCTATTAAGATCTTTGGATTCTTCTCCGTTGCGGTATGTTTCCGAAAAGTTATCGTTTTCTTATTACTGCCGATTTGGACATAATAATCGTTTTTTAATCCAAGCATCCTCTGATCATCTAAATAAACATGTAGCCGGATATGGTTTTGATCGCTTGGTTTGAAATCCATCCGAATCTCAAATTCCCATTCCATTGTAGCGGAATAAACGAGAGGAGTTTCTATGGAAACACTTTTCCGGGTAGGATCCGCACGTGAGACCAGCCATCCGTTCTCAATCACAAAGCAATCTAAATCACCCGTCCAAGGGTTATCCGATGTAATCTCCGGTCCATTAAACGGTTCTTTTAACTGGGGATAAGCGCAAAGCGGAAGTAAAAACGCAAGAATTAATAATAATTGTTTCATAGCTATATCGTTTTAGTTATAAATTTCTCTATCTTTGCACCCTAATAAGTTACAACTGTAAATAATAGGGCGCAAAAGGCAAAAATATGAAAGCCCTTTACAGACAGCAAAGTTATAACTATTTTACATTATTCAAATTAAATCAGTGCTCAAAATGAAAGTAGCAATTGTTGGTGTAAGTGGAGCCGTAGGACAGGAGTTCCTGCGTGTACTCGACCAGAGAAACTTCCCGATGGATGAGCTGGTACTTTTTGGCTCATCTCGTAGTGCCGGACGTGTTTATACCTTCCGTGGTAAACAGTATACCGTTAAGGAACTGAAGCATAACGACGACTTTAAGGGAATCGATGTTGCTTTTGTTTCAGCCGGAGGTGGTACTTCCAAGGAATTTGAGAAGACGATCACGAAACATGGTACGGTGATGATCGATAACTCCAGCGCGTTCCGTATGGACGAGGATGTTCCATTGGTCGTACCGGAAGTAAACCCGGAGGATGCCTTGAATCGTCCTCGTGGTGTGATCGCTAACCCGAATTGTACCACAATCCAGATGGTTGTAGCGTTGAAGGCGATCGAGAACTTATCTCATATCAAGCGTGTTCACGTATCTACTTATCAAGCTGCCAGTGGAGCAGGCGCTACCGCTATGGCTGAGTTGGTAAAACAATATGAGCAATTATTAAAGGGCGAGGAGCCTACAGTGGAGAAATTCGCTTATCAATTGGCATATAACGTAATCCCTCACGTAGACGTATTCACGGAAAATGGCTATACGAAAGAGGAGATGAAGATGTATAACGAGACCCGTAAGATCATGCACTCGGATATCGAGGTGAGCGCTACTTGTGTTCGCGTACCGGTTATGCGCGCGCATAGCGAATCTACTTGGGTAGAGACAGAGCGTCCGATCAGCGTGGAAGAGGCTCGCAAGGCTTTCGCCGAGGCTGAGGGTGTGGTATTGCAGGATGAACCGGCAAACAAGGATTATCCGATGCCGTTGTTCGTAGCGGATCACGATCCGGTTTACGTAGGCCGTATCCGTAAGGATATCAGCAACCCGAATGGTTTGACATTCTGGACCGTGAGCGACCAGATCAAGAAAGGCGCCGCTTTGAACGCCGTACAAATCGCCGAGTACTTGCTAAAGGTGGGTAATATCAAATAACAGACAACTTTGTAAATTCTATATACGTGGAAGCGGGATCAAGAGAATACTCTTATCCCGCTTTTTTATGCTTAGCGTAATTCCTTCATGCCTTCTCAAAACGTATAAATCAATACGCCCAATACCCGATGGTTGGTTATCGAATGTGTGTCATGAATCCGTCCGCCATCTTGCAAATCCACATTGCCATACCATGCGATGGAAGGGCTATATTCAACACCTAATTTCCAGTGCGGAAGATTATACGAAAGCTGCAGGTTGGTCGTAAATACCTGATCTACGTCCAGACCTACGCCATAGGTTTTGCCTACCAGTGCCTCGTTCGCTCCCAAGTTCTTCAAATAGCCTAAGAACAAACCCGGTTTCCATTTCTTTCCGTACACGATATTCAACCAAGAAGTAGAGAAAAGATACGGTGAATATTCCTGTTCGCCGGTACGTGGGTCGATAGAGGTGACGCCGTAACCACCCAACATACAAGTCTGCGTCAAGTTAGAAGCCAGCAATGTTTTCGCCATCACCAACCAATTCGCATCCTGATATTTCACGTGCGCCTCGCCGGATACGGAAGTAACCCGCTCGCTGACTTTATAAATCTTGCCATCCACCTCGTTCTGCGTTCTCGGCACTAACGACAAGATTTCCATACCGGCTCCTACCTGCCAACCGGGTTTCTTATAATCCACCCCGAGATAGACTTCCGGTACGCAACTATTCTTGATATATTCCTCACTCTTTCCATTCGGGCCGGCCGATAGATATTGCAACTGCCATAGAACCGACCCGGTCAATTGCCATCCATTGTCCGTATAACGATAACGAATTTGCGGGCTGCGGTTAAAGGGCTGGAACGGGGCGCCGGTAGAAAGATTCAACATCTGTGGAAAGACCTCGCCAAATAGCGGATGCCACGTCTGTCCGATCAAGACAGCGGACTTGCCCCAATCCAGATTCACATAGGCATGACGGATACGAAGCACCGCCCAATTGCTACCCGAACCCCGGAAATCGGCCTCCAGTTTCAAGGAAGTCTTGGCCGAACCAACCTTCGGTCCTTGTACATCGATTCCCAAACGGGAGTAAAGCAGGTAAAAACTACCGTTCGGACTAGCGTTCAAGTCCTTGCCATCCGCATCCAACGCCACGTCCTTCGGATATAGGTGGAACAAACCATCCACGATCTCGGCGTTCGCACGGGAATTATAGAACAAGTCTCCACGTACCTGTCCGTAAAATTTGTAAGAGAAGTTTTTCTTTTGCGCCTGTACGCATACCGCCATACATAGGCCGATCAAAAGAAGCAAGTTGCGTTTCATTTCCATTCCGGTCAATCTATCTTTAAAAATAACACATCATCAAACCTAATATACGATGATTCGTTATCGCATGTGTTTGCTCGATACGTCCGCTCTCTAAGTCGGTCGTGCCATAATAAGCTGTCGCCGGACAATACTCGAAACCGAACTTCCAATGCGGTAAATTATACGATACGTTTAAGCTGACGGTTATTAATTGATCGATATCCAATCCCATACCATACACCTTATCCGCTGAGACCAAGGACTTCCCGGTTCCCAAATTCTTCGTATATCCGACGAAAACTCCCGGTCTCCATTTCGTTCCGTAGGCGAAATTCACCCATGTCGTAGAATGGCGAAAAGGCGTATATCCCTGCTCGCCCGTACGGGAGTCCACCGAGCTCACCCCGTAACCGCCCAATAAAGCGGTATGATCCAAGGCTGAGGCCATCAAGGTTTTCGCCGCAAAGGTATAGTTTCTTCCGCTATACTTCAAATGTGCCTCGTAAGAGAATGCGGTCATTCGCTCGTTCACCTTAAAAGTTTGCTCCTTCCATTCCGTGGAAGTACGGGGTTTCAAGGAGATCATATGAGCGCCGAGCCCCATCAACCAACCATCCGCAGGGGTAAAATCCGCCCCCACGAACATCTCCGGAATACAACTATTCTTGATATAATCCTCACTCATTCCTTTCGGCCCGCTGGAAAGGTATTGTAATTGCCACAACACGGAAGCCGTCAATTGTACCCGGCTATTCGCCTTATACTGGTAACGAATCTGAGGGCTACGGTTGAAAGGCTGGAACGGCGCTCCGGTGGAAAGATTCAAGACATCCGGCATCACGGCGCCAAACAAGGGATGCCACGTGATCCCTACTAATACCGCCGATTTTCCCCAATCCAAGTTTACGTATGCCTGCCGGATACGTAACATCGTATTACTACCGGAAAAACCGCCAAAGTCCGTCTCTATCTTAGCGGAGGAACGAGCCTTGCCGATATCGGGACCCGTCACGTCCAAGCCCAAGCGGGAAGTGAACGTATAGAAACTGCCATTCGGCGTGGCGTTCAAATCCTTGCCATCCGCATCAAAACTCTTATCCAAAGGATAGAGATAAAAGTTCCCATCGATCGGAGCCATATTAGCCCGGGAATTGTAGAAAAGATCTCCACGGACGAAGCCGTAGAATTTGTAAGTGAAGTTTTTTCTTTGCGCTGTCGTAGAAAATAAGGCTAGCATCCCCACGAGCAACAGGGTAATCCGTCTCATTATAATTCAGTTTGTTATTTTTCTTACCTTATAAGCCGCGAATGTATATATTTTTATGGATTCAATTTGAAGAAACGAAATATTATTTGTTCCTTTGCTTCCAAGTTGTAAGCCTTAAAGGTCAAATTAGATTAATATTGTAAACACCAGATAAAGAAAATGAGTACTAAAAAGTTTTTGCTAGAAGAAAAAGATATACCTACGGCATGGTATAATATCGTAGCGGATATGAAGAACAAACCGCTGCCGATCTTAAATCCACAAACTAAACAGCCCTTAAAGGAGGAAGATTTATATCCTCTATTCTCGAAAGGCGTCTCTCATCAAGAAATGAACACGACAGACACATGGATTGAGATTCCCGATGAAGTACGCGAGCTTTATAAGGTATGGCGACCGACTCCGTTGGTTCGTGCCACCGGATTGGAAAAAGCGCTGGATACGCCCGCTCATATCTATTTCAAGAACGAGAGTGTAAGCCCGATCGGTTCACATAAGTTGAATTCGGCCTTGGCTCAGGCTTATTATTGTAAACAAGAGGGTACGACTAATATCACGACCGAGACAGGCGCCGGACAATGGGGTGCCGCTCTTTCTTACGCGGCAAAAGCTTTCGGCTTGGAACTTGCCGTTTATATGGTAAAGGTTAGTTACCACCAGAAACCCTACCGTCGTTCGATCATGCAGACTTTCGGAGCACAAGTTGTTGCCTCCCCGAGTATGAGTACGAAAGCCGGACGTAAGATATTGACAGACCATCCTAATTATCAAGGTAGCCTAGGTACCGCTATTTCCGAGGCGGTAGAGTTGGCCATGCAAACACCGAACTGTAAATATACATTAGGTAGCGTATTAAACCACGTTATGCTGCATCAGACCGTTATCGGACTGGAAGCTGAGAAACAAATGGAAATGGCTGGCGAGTACCCCGATGTCGTTATCGGTTGTTTCGGTGGTGGTTCCAACTTCTCCGGTATCACATTCCCATTCCTGCGCCATAAACTAACGGAAGGTAAGGATATCCGGGTTATAGCGGCGGAACCGGCATCTTGCCCGAAACTTACAAGAGGGCAATTCCAATATGACTTCGGAGATGAGGCAGGCTATACCCCATTAATCCCGATGTTTACGTTGGGACATAATTTCTCTCCAGCGAATATCCATGCGGGAGGTTTGCGTTATCATGGCGCCGGCTCCATCGTCAGCCAGTTGATGAAAGACGAATTGATGAGCGCCGTGGATATCAAGCAATTGGATACCTTCAAGGCCGCTACTTTATTCGCGCAAGCGGAAGGAATCATACCGGCCCCGGAATCATCCCACGCTATCGCCGCGGCTATCCATGAGGCAGAGCAAGCCAAGATCGAAGGTAAACCTCGTACGATCTTGTTCAACTTATCGGGCCACGGCTTGATCGATATGGCCGCTTACGACCAATATCTATCCGGTGATCTAACAAACTATGAGGTAACGGATGAGGAAGTAGCTAACAATTTGAAAGATTTGGAGAAAATCATCTGATAAAAACAAGAAAAGGGGCGATACCAAATCGCCCCTTTCCCTTATTTGTCTATGAAAGTCTTAATTTAAAGTATGTATTATGAGAAAATTTCTTCGTAATTAGTACTCGGGATAATCATGTTCTGGACATTTAAGCTAAAGTTTTTCTTCTTCTTATCCCACATACCGTAATTTGTCTTTATCTCTCCACTTCGATCATCATATTGATAAGTGATCTGATAGAATGGAACCCATTCGTCGTTTGTCCGATCCCAACGAAACGCTTTCTTCTCGGAAACCTTGCCGTTCTCGTTGTACTGGAACTCATATCTTACCTGTTTGTTCAACAGTCCGTTTTCCTGTAAGAATACCACTTTAGAGATAATCTTACCATTCTCCTCTTTTGTATCATATAGATAATCTTTAGGAGACGCTGCGCTTATCGCTAAACTACACATGAAAGTAAAAACTAGCGCAAGAATACTTTTACCCCAAACTGATGTCTTCATACTATTTTAATTTATAAGGTTACTATCATTTTGTACCGCGAAGTAAGGAAGTTTCCCGACAATCACCAAAAGCAAAGTGACAAATCGTTAGCAATATCACAATATTTAACACATTCAAGACCTTCATTCCCTTCGATTCCCCCATGTTTACTGACATATTGTAAACCAAATCGTAAGTTCCCCCGATTTTTAAATATCTATTATTTACCACCAGCCGGATGTAACTTTCAAAAGAAAACTTTAGACACCGCTTTTTTAATAAATTAAAAATCTATTGATTAATAAATATATTCTTACCTTTGCAAAGGCAGAATGCAAATTGATTTCTTGACATGCGACAAATAATGAAACTATTTATCACATCCTTTCTTTTTATCCTATTCTCAGGATGTACAAAGGATGTATATGATCCTTCCGATAAAATTCCGGGAGAAGGTACTAATCCATTCTCAAAGGTAACAATTTCCTCTAATTTCGATTGGTCGATGATACAAATATCCCACCTTACCGTACAATCTTTCGACCCCTATGATGGCACCTATAATTATCTGGTAGAAGTATTTGATAAAAGTCCGGAAGATCAAGATGCGAATCTTCTCGCTACCGGGGTTTGCTCAAAGAAAACGCTTTTCGATAAGAAAATTATCTATCCAAAGGGAGAGTCGGATCAAGTTTACATACAATTGACGACCCCTACCGGATATCAAGTTACCGCTCCAGTCACCTTAACACCGGGTAATGATAATGTCTGTGCTTTCGATTCGTTAGCCGTATCGCAGGAAACAACCGCTACTCCGGTTAGCCGTACCCCGACCCGAAGCGTGTCTTCCACCTATACATTTATAATAGAAGACTCTTTCCCTAATTATGGAGATTATGATTTTAATGATGCCGTGATAAAAGTCCAGATGAAAACTTCCATGAAAGACGATTATGTACAATTCGCCAATATAAAACTGACTTTCCGTGCATTAGGTGGAACTAAGCGGGCCGGAGCTTTCATCCATCTCCCCTGCATAAAGTCCAAAGACATCCAAAAAGCCGAGTTAAATGGCTGGACCACGACTCCAGAATCGGAAACCGAGACTCCGGTTTATGCCCTATCGGATGATATACATGGATTATTCTCTTTTCATGAAATGATTAATACAGATAATGACCTTCCATATAGGGGAAAGCAAGAACGTTTGATCACCTTTTCGTTCGCAGCCGGTGCCTTAAAAGATTTGACCATTGATGACATCGATCTTTTCACGACCGTATTAAAGCGGGAAGGAGAGGTCTTACGCACGGAAATCCACCAACGTAATTATAGCTATACCCCCAAAGGGGTCAGATACCGTTATTACTCAAATGATAATTGCATATGGGCCTTAATGATACCGGATGATTTCAAATACCCTGTGGAACATGCTTTTATTGGTGATGCCTATCCGGATCTATTGAAATGGGTAAGTGGAGATAGCAAACATGTACAATGGTATAAAAGTAAGAATACGGTTGATAAGTGGATTTATACCCGAGAACAATAACAACCTAAAATCCTCCGTAAAATGAAAACGACCGCCATCTTATTTCTTGCCTATCTGGCTTTATGCGTTCAGTGCTCAGTGCCGGAAAACAAGAGCACGAAAAAAGAGATTAGTACTCAGCCGATAAAGGTGGGTGTATTCGATGGGCATGGAGGAGCACAGACCTGTATTTGGGAAACTGTCGCCGCTATCCGGCTAGACCCGGAAATGGAGGTATGTACCATTACTACAGCAGATATAGCTAATAATGTGCTCGATTCGATCGACGCTATTATTATCCCGGGAGGAAGTGGCAAAAGTCAGTACTTAAACCTAGGGACCTTAAATCAACAACGTATCAAGGACTTCATCGCTAAAGGTAAAGGGGCTGTCGGGATCTGTGCCGGAGCCTATCTATTCTCGAATACTCCTGATTACACCTGTATACAGCTAAATGGACAGCAAGCGATCGACATCGAGCATGACAACCGAGGGCATGGATTAGCGAAATTCACCTTATGCGAGGAGGGTAAGAAGATATTCCCCGAATTAGCCGACCGCGATACGAGTTTCGTCATTTACTATGAGGGACCGGTATTTATAAACAATCCGGCTGATACGATCCAAAGCAACACGCTTGCCATCATGGAAAGCGATGTGCATGAGGAAGGAAACGCCCCGGCTAATATGACAAACGGTAAGCCATTCTTCGTAGCCAATAACTACGGGAAAGGGCGTGTTTTTAGTTCCATCGCCCACCCCGAAGGTACTCCCGGCATGATGTGGATGATCCCCCGGATGGTACGTTGGACCTTGAATAAGCCTTTTATCCCTTATCAATCCTCCGCCGTACGTCCAGACCTGTTCAATCATGAATCATTAATGGCTACCGATGCTTCACCCGCCGTCCGTATCCGGGCAGCCCGATATATAGCGGATACCCATTACTTACCTTTCTTACCCAACTTACAGGCGGCTTACCGGACAGAAACCGATAAGGCGACCCAAGAAGAGTTAAAGACGCAGCTGGAGAAACTAACAGCCCTACTTCCTTAGGCTAGGGAGATTTAAACTCTCCCTAGATATTCATCTACCGTATAGTTTAAGAAACGATTGAATGGTAATAACAATTTAAAGTCATCCACCGCCTTATCCATCCAATCCGTAGCGTAAAAGAAATTATCCGGCTTATAAGACACCACGCTGAAATCCTTATGCTTCATGATATAACCATAAGGGGAATCCATTGGATAGCCGGCAGGCATGCGTTTCAGCATCTCCCCCTCTAACACCGGGAATGTTTTCTTAAATGTAGGTTCCTCGATAATAGCCGTAAATTCCTCGATATGATCGTATATATCCTGACGAAGTTTCTTTAATAGCGCAGGTGGCGGGCACCATACACCTCCGGAAAGCAAGCAACCTCCCGGCTCCAGATGGATATAATAACCACCCCGTTCGCTGGCACGACCACCTAGGGAGATGTAAGCGGCGAAATGACATTTATAAGGAGTCTTATCCGGAGAGAAACGGATATCCCGGTATATCCGGAACAAACAATCTTTCGCCTCCAACCCGGCTACCTCGGGATCGAATAAGGAGATACGACCTATTAAATCTTGTACCTCATCGATAAACCCCTTACGTAGCGCATCGTAACGATTTTTATTGTCTTGGAACCATTCCCGATTGTTATGGCTCCTCAACTCTGTCAAGAACTCTATGATCTGTTCATTCATAACTTTCTATTTTTAATCCTTACAAATGTAAGAAATATTAGAAACTGTAACCCAGATTCAGATAAAATTGCAGGTTATTATTCCGGTTCGACAAGCCGAAGTTCGTATTCATCGGACCGAACATACTATTATAGGCATAACCGATGCTGCCTCCCCATACACTTTCTCCCTTGAGCAGGTCGAAGAAATTATCCTCATGGATCGCATAGTTGGCTATCAATGAGATATAGTGCCGCTGCCCGATACGCTGACGTAAGTTCAAACGGACGATCGCCACGGAATTATCGAATATCTCCATCCGATTGATCCCCGCGAACGGTAACTGCTGGGGAAGGTACCTTTCCGGCATATCGCCTCCCACCACATTCAAAAAGGGATAAGCCGGATCTTTCCCGATCAACACGCGACCATCGATAGACGGCAACAGACTCAAATGGGAAGTCAGCGGCAATACTGAAAGGAAACTGAGTTTCAAAGCGGAGAAGAAGGTATGTCCCTTATAAGTCACGAAGTTATCCGTATAAATGGAATAATCCGCTTGCAGAGAAACGCCTTTACTCGGGAAGTAACGGCGGTCCAAGGTTTCCAGATGGGCCTGAGCGAAGTAACTGATAAAGCCTTCCGGTTTTACTTGATACTTTTGGTTTTCCGCCGTATAAAGGAATGAGTTATAATCAAAATACTCATAACGGGCTCCTAGCTTCAACTTGAAATTCAGCCAGTTCATGTCCGAATATCCAAGTTCCACGAAATGGTGGCGATACGTCGTATTTACGATTTTATCCCCCCGGTTATAGACGTCGAGATCATGGTACGTGAACATGTAAGACAGATTGATGTTACGCAAGGAATTACGCTCTATCGCATAGTCCACTCGCCCATACATACGTTTCCCGATCCTTCCCGTTACGGAGAACTTCGAATGGTAACGAGCCCGATTGTCAAAAGTAGCATTCAGCAACAGGGCGACGATATCCTCACTATTAAAATTCAAGCCCACATTAATCGCACTATTTGATTTTTCCTGTACCGTAAGCACCAAATCCTCCTGCCTCTCACCGACCAATTTATAGCTCACATTCGAGTAAAGATTTGTACCGATCACGATAGACATGGCTTCCTGCAATTTCTTCACGGTAAGCAAGCTATTCTCTTTCAAGCCGCTGATTTGCGTCAACCATTTCTCATCACGAGGATCTATACCTTCAAACAAGACACGCCGGATATGAAACGTATCGGTAGGGGCTACCGGATAGGAATGTACTAATCTCTTTCGGTGCATATCCGAACTATCGGATAAAACAATCTTCTTCTTTAAGGCAAGAATCTCATCCCATTGCTTGCGGGCGACTTGCTCACCCCGGTCAATCAAGGTATCCAGGGCCGTCTCCCCAAAACTAGCGGAATTATAAGGGTCTGTATTCGGGCGGAACAACAGATCGGTTTGTTCCTTATTCGGTCCGTATTTCTCATAACCATGCAAGGCGATGATCTGCCCTACGATATCCCAAGGGGTATTTATCCGCTCCAACTGTTTCAAGTCGCTAGTACCCAGATCTACGCCAATAATGATATCCGCCCCCATATCCCGTGCGACATCCGCCGGATAGTTATTCTTGATCCCACCATCTACCAACACCATGCTATCCAAACGTACCGGTGCAAACACGGCAGGAATCGCCATACTGGCACGCATAGCCAACGGAAGACTTCCATGATGGAAAACATATTCTTGCCCGTCCACCACATTCAACGCCACACAAGCGAAAGGTATATTCAATTGATTGAAGTCCACGGAATCATGATAACCGATCGTTAAATCAGAGAAAAGGTTCTGGAGATTTTGACCTTTTATCATCCCTTGGATCGTTATCTCTTTTTTACTCCGGCCAAAAGGAAGGGAAAAGACATATCGCTCGGAATTCTCTTTCTCCGGAAAAGTAAGGTTACTACGTTTCACACGGTCACTTAGCAACATGCTCCAATCCTGCCAACGTACCATGCTATCGATCTCAGCGGCAGTATAGCCAACGGAATACAAGCCACCAACGATAGCTCCCATACTGGTTCCGGCAATATAATCAATCGGGATACCGGCCTCCTCCAATACCTTCAACACCCCGATATGAGCGACACCTTTCGCCCCACCGCCTCCCAGCACCAAGCCAACCTTTTTCCGCTCAGCCATCACAGAAGGCACCAACATCAACCCAACCAACCACAATAAAAGGAACTTCCTCATCTAGATATTCTTTCCGGCAAATGTAGCTGGTTTACTCGAAAACGCAAACGGATTCATCTAGAATAAAACGTATGTTTACCTATATATAAAGTTTATCTATATATAAAGTTTATCGCTATCTCATCTATTCTATAAACCATGCCGTGAACTGTATAAACCAAGGCGTGGTCTGCACATTCCACGGCGTGGTTTATACAGTTCACGGCGCTGATTTAAGAATAAATACTTATTCGCTATGGAATGTATAGGTTATCGGAGAACTATTTCAACAGGAGAGGAACATTTTATTTCCGGAACATAAGTGGGCAATAGATAGTATTTGATACAGTCTCCCTAGAATTAATAGGCATTTCTCTCTAAAATCGATTTACGTATTATGAATCAGGTATGTACGTGTTTATCAAAAAATAATATAGCCATCAACTTACTTTTTTCCAGCAAGGTAGCAGCCGGAGCAATATATTACTTTTTCTTTTTCAGCAGCATGACCACAGGATTCGACTCTTCATCCAAGTTTGCGGCGATCTCCTTCAACTTTCCTTTTAGCTGGCCTTTCTCGTAAGCCTCAACTAAGTCCGGGGCATCTAGAGTTTGGCAGATAGCTATTTCGGGGTTTCTTGGCTCTGATGTTAGAGAGACTTCTTCCTTATTGATGAAATCATCATTGTATAGAATATAGCTGAATAAGGCATTTTCTTGTTTATCATACACCAGATCTTCACCAAGGAAACCTTTAAACGTCGTAAAGTCAACCTCTTTTCTCATGGTTCTCATGAAACAGTAGCGATCGGTGATGACGGTTGGAAAAAGAAATACTTTAGTATCCATGGAGGATATGGAAGGGCTTCTTACGATAAAAGGGCTCAGATTACCATCCGGCAAGTAATGGAATATGGTATCAGACGATGTATTGACAAGTATCCATTTATCCCGATCCGGAAACGTAAGATAAAATTCCGGCGTAATGATAAACTCCCCTTCTGTTACAACCGGAGTCTCAGTCCCCTTAGAGGGAATTTGGATCTCATGAGTGATACGGCCATCTTGTTTGGAAATAATCAAATGACACTCCCGCTTGCCTTTTTCCGATGGATAACTCTTATAGCAAATCAAATGATCACGATCATAATTAAATATATAATTATAATAACTGGTATCCGTGAACTTAAAACTCCTTTTATAGTTTCCTAATAAGTCATAGACACCTATTTTTCTCGCTGGATTATCCTTGACGAATATCTCATCGTTATCCTCATCCAAGACAAGCCCTGTAAGCTGCGTGTATTCCTCACCGCTTTGCCCTAAACGATTTATCTTCCTTAGTCCCTTTCCGTTTCTATCGAAAACAAGAATATCCCCATCACTGCCCCGATTCGTCACCAGCATGATATCCTTTCCGATCGCTTTCACGGCACCTTTAGTTATAAAATCATCCGTGGTTTCCAACGCGATGTATTCCACGTCCATGAGGTCTTGAAGTATCAGTTCCTTTTCTGGATAATCGGCCATGACATCAACCCTAATAAGGTTATCGACAGAGGAAGCGGACCGATTGCCACATCCCATACATCCGACTAAAGCGAGCAGCATAGCCACTGCGTTCGTAGTTAATTTTCTCATTTTCATGATGTTTAAAGTCTTTCGTTCGATGTCATTTCTTGCTCTTTAGCGCTTTCTCTTTGTTCATCATCCGTATCATCTCTTTTACCTCATCGGATGTCTCTGGCAGTTGTTGGATCAGAGATTGGAGTTCATCTATAGAAAGCTGGCTTTTCCGGTTATCTGGAGCCAGCATGGTTTGCTCCGTGATACCCCGTTTGGACATATCCGAATTTAATGACTCCAAGAAAGGCCGGGTAAAAGTCAGGTCACTCAGATCCGACTCGTTTTTCAACAGTTCCTTTGCGTAAGTCACTTGAGCGAATACACCTCTCTGTAGCTCCTCCGCATTCTTGAATCCGGAGATATCCGGATGGCTATATAGGTTCGCGATCTCACGAAGCAATTCTACACGAGTACCCTTCACCTTCCACGCCCGATAAAGCAGACGGGCCGCCTCCTCTATCTTACCCGAGCTTCTGGCGCTCATGGCACGAATCTCCATGACCATCTCCGATTCCTCCGGCAATTGATTGATCAAGTTACGCAAATCCACGATAGAAATCTTGCTCTTTTTTCCATCCGGGTCTATCATAGTCTCCTCCGCCACATTACGGAAGAACATATCCTCATAGAAGGATTGCAGAAGCGCCCGGCTAAACACCATCGTCCTCTCGTCCGCTTTTTTCTTTAAACTCTCATTCATATAAAGTACCAAGATAAAAAGCCCTCGCTGGCGATCCTCCTCGCTCTGGAATTTAGACACGTCAATCTCACTATACATATGCGAGATCGCCGCCAGGAAATCCAGTCGTTCCGGATTCTTCTTCCATGCCTCATAGTAGAGACGGGACGCTTCCTTGTATCTCCCATCCTTTTGGTAAGTCTCCGCACGGAAGGCCAATAATTGATTTACCAAGAAACGATTGGGTTCCAATCCCTTTTCCGCCCGGTCAAATAAGTCGTAAGCCCGCTTCCGGTCATACGTCTTACCCAAGGCGGAACCCAATAAGAGGCATACCTCGACCGAGGTCGTATCCTGCTCATATGCCATATCCAAAATATCTACCGAGGGCATATACAGACCGGCATAATACTTCGAGGCTCCCCCATATTTCAAGGTAAGGTAGGTGGAATCACCATCAGCCAACAAACTGGAATAGACAGAATCCGCCTGAACAAATTGTTTCACGATATATAGCCCCAATCCTTTACTACGCAATAATTGACGATTCCCGGGATTATAAAACAAGGCGGTATCGCAAATCGCTATTCCTTCCGATATATAATCCGGGCTACTAGCCCCCATCCGATACAATGAATTCACTAACGCAACCGCCAACCCCGCATTCTCACGATTCAAGTTATACGCCTGAAAATAAGCGGTCGTAGCAGAAGGATATTGTTCCATTCGAGTATAGCAATCGCCAATCGCACGGTATAAGACAGTATTATCCTCATTCTGAGCTTGCAATTTCTCATAGGCATCAACTGCTTTCTCATACTCCCCCAATTGGAAATACAGACGTGCCAACTGATAATTAGCGTAGAAGTTCGAGCTATCGGCGGATAATACCTGATGAAAATATCGCTCGGCATCCTCCGCACGGCCTAAGTTCGTCGCCGTCCGAGCCAAGATGTTTAAGATATCCAAGTTCGTCATATCCATAGAAAAGCAAAGACGGTAATAGTCATAAGCCTTCTGATACCGAAGCATACCCTCATAAGCCTGCCCGATAGCGTTCATAATCTCATAATTCGAAGAATCAGCTAGTGTAAGGCTATCAGCATGAGCGATCACAGCCGCATATTGCTTACGGTTCACCAAGTCTTGCCAATTAAACTCTTGAGCATTTCCGGGAAAAATAAGGCAACAAAGTAACAGAACTGTAACTAAATTACATTTCGCATTCATATCTGTATATTTTTAAGATTACTGATTAAGCGACCAACATAGCCTCTATTCTTATTTCACTGTAACCGGAAAGTAATAGGCACCGTATATAAGACGCGGACCGCCTTTCCGTCCTGACGACCGGGAGTCCACCGGGGCATCATTCCGATGACTCGCAAAGCTTCCGCATCCAAGGAGGGATCTATCCCCCGTATGATTTTAGGTTCCACGATATTTCCTTTCTTATCTACCACAAACGAACAGATCACACGACCTTGCACTCCCGCTTCCTGCGCATCCGTCGGATACTTTATGCTTTGAGCGATAAACTTTAATAATTCACGATCCCCTCCGGGATATTGCGGCATCACGTCCACTACCGTCAAAGTCTCTTCCTTCATTTCTTCTACCGGACTTTTCAAACGGAACGTAATCGGGACCGTATATTTCACGGCGACCGCCTTTCCACGTTGCATTCCCGGATTCCAGCGAGGCATAGTGTTTATTACCCTTACGGCCTCCTCATTCAATAAAGGAGTCACTCCCCGAAGCACCTCCGGATTATTGACGGAACCATCACGCCCGACGATAAACGAGCAGATTACACGCCCTTGCTCCCCGTTATCCTGACTCTCTTTCGGATACTTTATATTCGTGGCTATGTATTTCAACAACTCCGCATCCCCACCCGGAAAACTAGGCATCTTCTCTACCACGGTAAATACTTGCTCGTTCATCTCACGGGATTTGGAAGATAAGGACAAATGGGTATTATTTGTCATATCAGCAGCCAAGACCTCTTGGGACTCCCTTCCTTGATAGCTGCATCGCAAAATCGCATTCGCAGGGACCTCCAAAGAGAAAGCCCCTTTCCTATCCGTGATAGTCCCCTCTTTACCGCCCTTCACCACAACTGATGCCCCGATCAAAGGCTGCCCAGTCTCATCAACCAGAATGCCCGTAGCCGTCACCACAGCGTTCGAGACCGTAGCCTCATTCGCCAGACGGACAGTCAAACGGGCTACCGCCTCGATATTACTTAACAGCATCAAGATCCCTACCAATGGAATAAATATCAGATATTTCGTACGTACGATACCCGGGCTCCGCTTCTTGTTCATCATCATAATCCGGTTCTTCAGATGCAGCACATTGAAACTATTATACAAAGTAGTAACGGACTGATGATGAGCCAATCCCAATAAATGGTATTGATAGCTCTTACTATCGTAACCAGACTGGATCACCGTGTTATCCGCCAGATACTCCAGATTATGCCTAACCTCACGCTTCAATAACCATACAAAAGGATTAAACCAGCAAGCCATACACATCATCTCGCTCAAGATCACGTCAATCGAGTGCCATTGGGATACGTGCGTACATTCATGTGTCAATATCTCATCCGTTTCCTTATCCGAATGACTCTCCGGATGCAAGAAGACCATACGGAAAAAGGAGAATGGCCCGGCGGCCTTCCGCAACGCATAAACCGGAGTTTCATGAATAACAACACGCTCACTGGTATGAGCCAACCATAAGATACTGCTTAATTGCACGAGAAAACGTCCGCATAAGAACGCTACGATCCCCCAATAAATAAACCCCAAAGATCCCAACAACCATCCATACCAATCCACGGACGCCGCGGCATCCGCTTTCGCCGTCGCCTCAGGCAACATAGCGGAATACATATAAATCACGTCCGCTATAGGCTCTTGTTGCCTTACCCAATCTTGGATGTTCAGCAAAGGATAAAACAGAGCCAAGCCAAAGAACGCCAGCAAGATCGCACGACGTAGCTTGAAGAACGTGTCCTTATAGAAGAACAACCGGTAGAAGGCGTAAAAGAGTACAAAGGCTACATTTACCTTCAATAAGTAGGCAAATTCCGGTGTCATGGTATATGGGATTTAGGTTATTCTTTTCCTTTCTCAATCAAATCGATGATATCCTTTAGATCATCCGTAGAGATTTTCTGATCTTTCGCAAAGAAAGAAACCATTTCTTTATACGAGTTAGCGAAATAATTCGTTACCACGCCGCCAAGGAACGTACGTTTATATTCCGTTTCCTCTATCAAGGGACGGTATTCATACGTATTTCCATAACGTTTCGCCTTCACGTACTTCTTTCGCTCCAGATTCTTGATCACGGAAGCGAGCGTCGTATAAGGAGGTTTCGGGTCCTCGTATTTGGCCAGCACATCTTTCACAAAACAAGGACCGATCCGCCAAATCCAGCGCATCGCCTCTTCTTCCTGCATCGTTAGCTTCTCCATAAATCTTATCCTTTTATTTAATGTATATCCACAAAGCTACGAAATAGTCGTAAACGGCATGCGGAAGGCACGTTAATTAACATTAAATAAGAATCACAAGACCTGCAATCGTGAATTATTGCAACTTAAATGTGATCGGCACCGTATATTTCACGGCTACCGGCTCGCCTTTTTGGGTGCCCGGTGTCCAACGAGGCATCATTTGCAAGACCCGAACCGCCTCTTGGTCTAATGCCGGGGAGATTCCTCTAAGGACCTTGTAATTCGTAAGCGTTCCATCCTTCGTTACCACAAACGAACAAATCACACGGCCTTGCTCCCCTTTCTCTTGGCTCTCTTGTGGATACTTTACATTCTTGGCTATAAATTTCAAAAGCTCCGCATCACCGCCGGGAAACTTCGGCATCACCTCTACCACCCTAAATACCTGCTCTCCATTTTCCAGCGTATCTTCGTCCTCCGCTTCCACCTGTACTTGCTCTTGTTTTTCTGCCTTTGTTACATCTGTCGGAACACTTTCTTCTTTTTGTTCCGAAGACTGTCCGCATCCTACGCACATCGCCAAAGCGAACAGGATGATCATTGTGTTCATAATCGCCTTTTTCATTTTCAATCAGTTTTAATGTTATTTATACCGTTATTACACATACTTACCAACCTCTAAGCATATCCGGATATTACGTTGGTTTCGCAAATATACGAAATACTCGTAATATAAATATAAACAATACGTTAATTAACACTAATAGCCATCAAAGGCATAGAAAAGATAAAAGAACACGATTATTTACCGAACAGTTAAAATACACAATATGCCCACTTTGCACGTAAATATTAGTATATGGCTGATATCTACGCAGTTATACATACACGCCTATTACCGATCCAATTACTATCTATAATAAATCAGATTACTATCAATAGTAAATCAGATTTTCTATAGATAGTAACCATGAATACTATAGCTTCTATCGCTAGATTATTACAAGAAGTACAACCGAGCGATACATATCGAAGTCAGATAAGCGAATAAAACACAAAAACCGGATTGCCCTCCTCTCCTTTTAAGTTCAACTCCTGCGGAATCGTGATCGAGCGAAGCGATTTATATAAGTTTAGCTCATACGGGGTCACTACTTGTACCAGCTCATCTTTTATGACCCTCCCCCAGACCGGGAAATTCCGATAACTTCTCGTACCCTGCATGCCATGTTGAAGGTTCGCATCCGCCAGTTCATAGATAGAACCCGGCATCTCACATTTTTCCACAAGTGTCTTTCCCGTCTTTTTATCTACAGAGGCTATATAATAGCCTTGGTTATACAATAAGCGGAAATAATAATGTTCCGGAAACTCAATCATATCTTGCACAAAGATATCCTTGGGGTCCTTTTTTTCAATTCGCAAATTACTCATGTCCGTAACATCCAACGAACGAATCACTTCCGCATCCGAGTTTTTCAGATCAAGGACACAAGCCGCACTTATTCGATCCGCCGAGATACAGAAGACCGTATCATTACTACCGGTCTTAAACAACACGGAGTTTTGCGCATCAGAATAAGCGGGGGCGATACTTGTCGTGAACCCGCTCTTCTCATGAGGTAATAAAAAGGAATAAAAATCATTCTTGATCGCTATCGTATCCCCTTTCCTCGAAAATAGGCCCAATCCGAATCCCCCTCCGTTGAAAGGCTGAAAAGGGAATGATATGGCGGCAAAGCGATCCTTTCCGATATGACGCATATAGATTACAGAATACTCATGGGTGGATTGTCCGATAAATTCACCTTCCAACGTATATTCCCAAACTCGATTATTACTAAATAAAAAAAGGCGGTCATTACGTTCGTCCACTTGGATACATGGCAGAATACCGCTAAATTCACCCGGCCCCTGCCCTTCTTTTACCAACGTCCGGATAAAACGCCCTTGCCGATCGAACAGGACGATACGGGGCTCTTTTACGGGAAGCACATAGATATATCGATCTGTCACGGCATAATCATAAACTCCGTCTATCAACGAGGCATCATCCGTGGTCACCTCTAAAGGGACAAAAGTAACCCCCTTGATCTCATCGCCTAATCCCAATAGCCCCGGTTTATCCATCCCCCCTCTTATATCCGCGGTTAAAAGAGAGGGCGCTTCCGTTGGCGAAGAACCGCATGACGCGAAACAAGAAACGACAAAAACACTATTTAAATAAAACAAGATAGAGGCTAACTTTACACTTTTCATAACCATGCTTTTTTGCCTCCAAAAATATCCCGCATATCTCACAAATCACATGATAAATGAGAACAAAAATGAGAACAAACCTGCCAAAACAGCTATAAATACATAATAATCAAAAACTTGAGATAAACTCCACAAATGTCTCCGTAGAACCTTCTTTCTTAAAAATCTTCCGGAATAGACGAGGACGAAGTACCGAACTATTATATTTCAATACCCGTGTGATCTGGTTGGCGGGAACGCCGATCTTCGTAAGCATACAGACCTTCAACTCCGTATCGGAAATAGCAGGATATAGTTTTTTCAGCCGTAAGGTAAAGTCATCATAAGCCTTATTCAACAGCACCTCCAAAAGCTCCCAATCCTCAGAGACAATCTTGCCGGCATCCCGATCGTGAAACTTCTCATAGACCTCCGATTTCCGCAAGATCGCAACAGATAATAAATGCTTACTCTCCTTATTATGAATCGACTCGTTACAAATCTCCAGCCGTTGTTTTTCCAATTGTAAGGAAACCAACATCAACTCTTGATCCTTTTCTTCCTTCATTTTCGTAATTCTCTTTTCCAAAAGGGCGATTTGCCGTTCATTCTCTTCTTTTTCTTCTCGCATACGTTGTTGCTGGCTAGCAATCGAGCGTCGCAAGGCTTCTTCCCTTCGAAGAGCGTTTTCCTGCGTATTTCTCCATCGCCGATAAAGGAGGAAGCAAATAAATAGAATTATGCCGATAATAAACGCGTACAGATAACGCTCCTGTCCCCTTTGCGATAGCATCAATTCTTTCCTATACAAGTCCTCACGAACCGGCCTTACATCATACCGGGAAGTGATCTGATAAATCGATTCTCTCGCTGACAGCGATCCGATAGAATCCCGTAACGCCTCGTATTTCTTGACTTCCTCCAGTATCCGGCCTTGTCCGGCCGTATCATTCAAGAGCTGATATTGGGCACTCGCTTTTCTCAAAAAAGACATGGCCTTGCCATATAATTCCTGCTCGGCGTACAGCCTTCCTATCTGGTTATATAACCGTCCCCAAAATTCGTAATCCCAATTCCCTCCCTCATATTCCAACGCACGTAACGCACGTAAATAGCATTCCAAAGCTAGGGACGGTTGATCCATATCCTCATAGACTTTCCCCCGGTAAAACCACGCTTTGGGAGGCCAGTAACAGCCTCGTGTCGTCCTATAATAATCCGTAGCGATAGAGATTATGGAATCCGATGTATGCCTCAATCCCGCCTCATCCCGTGATTCGGTCCATAACAGACAATAACGGGCTTTCTCTCGAAGCGATAATCCATTGATATCCGTCACTTTCTCTAATAACACCAAAGCGCTGTCCGGATGATGCGGAATCAATTTCTCTACCTGCCAGAACAGGTTGCCATGCTTGTCGCTCCTATACGAAAAAAGCACAAGAACCAAGATCGCGATCGTAAACAATAAGATCGTAAACTTGATCCCTATAGAAAAATGCCGTGCCCCATTCAAATCCTTACGCATATAGGCAAATGTATATAAATTATTCATAAGGAAAGCCTTTTCCTTCCGCATTATTTCATGTGTCGGGGCACATGCCCTGACCTCTCCCATTAATGCAGAAATATTTCTTTAATCGTTTGCGCGATATATGGATTTAGCATACCTTTGCGTGATAATTACATAGTTTAAGTAGAAATTTCTAAATACAATTAAATAACTTAAATTATTATCTTATGTGGTTACTTAATTCTTCTATCGGGAAGAAGCTGATAATGAGCATATCAGGTCTCTTCCTTGTTTTGTTCTTATTGTTCCACCTGTCGATGAACGTGGCTGCCGTTTTCTCCGGAGAGGCTTATAACATGGTTTGTTCGCTGTTGGGCTCTAATTGGTACGCTGTGGCAGCTACTCTCGTATTGGCCGCAGGCGTTGTGATCCACTTCGTGTACGCTATCATTCTTACCTTGCAAAACCGTAAGGCACGTGGTAACGACCGTTACGCTATCAACGCTCGTCCGAAAGGCGTGGAATGGGCATCTCAGAACATGTTCGTTTTGGGCTTGATCGTTATCCTGTTCATGCTGTTGCACTTCAGCCAGTTCTGGTATAAGATGATGTTCGCCGAATTGATCGGTCATCACGAAGTAGCATTGGGGTCAGCTATGGTATCTCCACAAGACGGAGCCGCTTTTATCAACTATTACTTCCAAGGTAATGCCGTGATCACCGTTCTTTATTTGATCTGGTACGTGGCTTTGTGGTTCCACTTGACTCACGGTTTCTGGAGCGCTATCCAAACAATCGGTTGGAATAACACGATCTGGATGAACCGTTGGGAATGTATCTCTAAGATCGTAGCTACGGTTATTTGCGGACTTTTCGCAATCATTACTATCATCTTCTTCCTAAACGGAGTAGGTGCTTAATTGCAAGCTACAGGTTTTATAATTAAGAACTTTTGAAATTAAATCATTATGTCTGAAATAAATTCTAAAATACCTCAAGGCCCGTTGGCTGAGAAGTGGACTAATTATAAAAATCACCAGAAATTGGTGAACCCCGCTAACAAGCGTCGTTTGGATGTTATCGTAGTCGGTACAGGTTTGGCTGGAGCTTCCGCTGCCGCATCTTTGGCAGAGATGGGATTCAACGTATTGAACTTCTGTATCCAAGATTCTCCCCGCCGTGCGCACTCTATCGCCGCTCAAGGTGGTATCAACGCCGCTAAGAACTACCAGAATGATGGTGACTCTGTTTACCGTTTGTTCTACGATACGATCAAAGGTGGTGACTACCGTGCTCGTGAGGCTAACGTTTATCGTTTGGCTGAGGTTTCTAACTCAATCATCGACCAGTGCGTGGCTCAAGGCGTTCCTTTCGCTCGCGAATATGGTGGTTTGTTGGATAACCGTTCATTCGGTGGCGCTCAGGTATCACGTACGTTCTACGCCCGTGGCCAGACGGGTCAGCAGCTTTTGTTAGGCGCTTATTCAGCGTTGAGCCGTCAGATCGGTTTGGGTAAGGTTAAGATGTACACTCGTCATGAGATGTTGGATGTAGTTAAGGTAGACGGTCGTGCTCGTGGTATCATCGCCCGCAACTTGATTACAGGTAAGATCGAGCGTTACGCCGCTCACGCTGTAGTTGTAGCTACGGGTGGTTACGTTAATACGTTCTTCTTGTCAACCAACGCTATGGCATCTAACGGTTCCGCCGCATGGCAATGCTACAAGAAAGGCGCTTACTTCGCTAATCCTTGTATGGTTCAGATCCACCCGACTTGCGTTCCGGTACACGGTGATTATCAGTCTAAATTGACTTTGATGTCCGAGTCTTTGCGTAATGATGGTCGTATCTGGGTTCCGAAGAAACTGGAAGACGCTAAGGCTTTACAGGCAGGAACAAAGAAAGGTAAAGATATACCTGAGGCAGATCGCGATTATTATTTGGAGCGTCGTTATCCGGCATTCGGAAACTTGGTTCCTCGCGACGTGGCTTCTCGTGCCGCTAAAGAGCGTTGCGACGCTGGCTTCGGTGTTAATAACACAGGTTTGGCTGTATTCTTGGACTTCTCCGACGCTATCAACCGTCTGGGTAAAGAGGTTGTAAAACAGAAATATGGTAACTTGTTCGATATGTACGAAGAAATCACCAACGACGATCCATACGAAACTCCGATGATGATCTACCCGGCATTGCACTATTCAATGGGTGGTCTGTGGGTTGATTATGAATTGATGACTTCTATCCCGGGTCTGTTCGCTATCGGTGAGGCAAACTTCTCCGATCACGGCGCAAACCGTTTGGGTGCTTCCGCATTGATGCAAGGTTTGGCCGATGGTTACTTCGTATTACCTTATACAATCCAGAACTACTTGTCAGACCAGATTCAGGTTCCGCGTTTCAGCACCGATCTGCCTGAGTTCAACGAGGCAGAGAAGAATATCCAAGCCCGTATCAATAAATTGATGAGCATCAAGGGTAAAGAGTCTGTTGATTCTATCCACAAACGTTTGGGACACATCATGTGGGAACACATCGGTATGGCTCGTAACGCAGAGAGCTTGAAAGAGGCTATCCAGATGTTGAAAGACTTGAAGAAGGAATTCTGGAGCAACGTATTCATTCCGGGTAACGCAGATGACTTGAACGTAGAGTTGGAGAAAGCGTTACGTTTGGCAGACTTTATCGAGATCGGTACCTTGATGGCACATGACGCTTTAGACCGTGCTGAATCTTGTGGTGGTCACTTCCGTGAGGAGCACCAGACTGAGGAAGGCGAGGCATTACGTCACGATGACAAATTCATGTATGTCTCTTGCTGGGAATATCAGGGTGAGGATAAAGACCCTGTTATGCTGAAGGAAGATTTGAACTATGAATTCGTAGTTCCTCAGACACGTAACTATAAGAAGTAATCAATCATTGCAAAAATTAGAATCATGGATAAAGATATAAATATCACACTCAAAGTTTGGCGTCAGAAAGGTCCGAATGTAAAAGGACAATTCGAAACTTACCAACTTAAAAACATCAACCAAGGCACTTCTTTCTTGGAAATGTTGGATATCCTGAACGAGCAATTAATCAGCGAAGGTAAAGAACCTGTTGTTTTTGACCATGACTGTCGTGAAGGAATCTGCGGTATGTGTTCATTGTATGTAAACGGACATCCGCACGGACCGGCAACTGGAGCTACGACTTGCCAGTTATACATGCGCCGTTTCAACGATGGTGAGACCATCACGATCGAACCGTGGCGTTCCGCCGGTTTCCCGGTAATCCGCGACTTGCTGGTAGA
>ERZ791719.153-NODE-153-length-46031-cov-9.56223_pt1 | contig 46031 bp, 43 predicted proteins | sample MGYA00510338_ERZ791719 | MGnify/ENA primary metagenome ERZ791719 (study PRJEB30046, sample SAMN00715131) | human gut metagenome | study: EMG produced TPA metagenomics assembly of the A metagenome-wide association study of gut microbiota in type 2... | reverse complement strand
CGGAACTTTCTTACGATACATGGAAATGTCTCAATCCCAACTTTTCTTCCCGCCATTCTTCTTCTATGTCCACTGACAATGGTATATTTCCCCGCTTCCATCCCAAAGTCCGTAACCTCAATCGGGTCTGTGAATCCGTTTTCCTGCATAGATACTTCCAAATCTTCTGTATGTGTAATATCTTCTCCATTTTTTTCAAAATCAAACAGGTTTTCATCCGCAATCAGCTTCACCTGTACAATATTTGCCTTTTCTCCGCTTGCTTTTGCAACTGCGTTAATCTGTTTCATGCTCCCTGCTTTTCCGAAATTCTTTGCCATAATTTTTCCTCACTTTCTGTCTTTAAGACTTATAACTTCTCTTTACTATTATAGTATATCACAATGTACCCAATCTGTCAAGAAATATATTGCAATTTCTTGACTTTTTTAAGTACGCCATCTTTGAATCTTATCGAAAATCTGCAATTCTTTTTTCCATTGCTTTTACCAGTCTTTCATAAGCACTTCTGGATTTTGAAAACATTTTGTAATAGCTGATAGGTCTTCCAAACATGACCGCTTCTCTCAAATCCGATAGCAACGGAATCTGTACATCAATAAAGATATCCCCGAACTCTTCCAACTGCTCCTTGATGAATTTATCGACTGCACAATTTTCCATATATCTTGAAAGATAAATTCCCAAAATATTCAGATTCGGATTTACTTCTCTGGCTTCGTTTACCATATCAATCAAATCCCCATATCCATTGACTGAAAATACATCAGAAGAAAATGGAACAATTACAAAATCGACAATCTGTGAAAAACAGATTTCATTCAGTCTGAAATTGGATGGTGGCATATCCACCAATACCCAATCATATCCTTCTTCTTCGATATATTTACTCAATTTTTCTTCTATGTCAATATCTTTTGTTAAGTTTTCTTCATTTTCCAACTCTACAGATGCAACCATTACGTCAACACCAAAATACTTCGGTTTTGCATTCCCCCTGCTCTGGAACAATGCTTTTCCAACTGCTTCTTTCGCTTCACAAGTTCCTTTCAAAAAATCATAGACTGTTTTTTCTGGCATTTCAGAATTCATCAGTAATGTTGTAGATGCATTTCTCTGTTTGTCTAAATCAATTACCAGAACCTTTTTTTTCGAGTCTGCAAGAACTCCCGCTACATGGAAGATAGATGTTGTTTTTCCACAACCGCCTTTTCCATTAATGAATGCAACCTTATTTACCATAACATTTCCTCTCTTTCTACCTTTCGGATTTGAACATTAACTTTTCTTTACAATTATATGTTACCATAATACACCCAAAATGTCAAGAATTATATTGCATTTTCTAAAACTTTTTTCCTATCCTTTCGGAACACATTCTCCCCATACGACAGAATCATTGCTTCCGGAGCGGGGCGGTGGGGATGCAAGGGCTACAAGATAGCCCTGCGTAACTTCCGATTTTGAATATGTAGTGCAGACGGTTTTGGCTTTTACAATGGCTGTTCGCATACGAATATCCTCACTGGTGAGGAATCTCTTCCGTATGCGGTAGCATTTCTCAAAAAGCCAAAATCACGATTGTCAAGAATGGCGGGCTACCGCCAAAGGTGGAGATTTTTCGCAGAAAAATACTACCTGTGTCTTGACGCTTTGGAAGTCGGAACGGACACTCTTTCTGAAAAAATCACAAGGGAAGGAAAAGACATAACCATCCATCCAGATTCACCATTACAATAACCATAGCATACATACAGACGGAAACACAAGAACCATTCCGGCACTCCTGCCCTACTCCATTGCTCCAGAAATCCAAAGACCACCCATGCATCAAACCCAGACACCCTGCATCCATCCATACTCCAATACAAGGACAGACTAAAACAGGCTACGGAGGGAAGAACGCGTTATAGACACCCTGTATCCCAAACGGAAATGCCCCCGCGGCACTCCTACGGAGTGCTTTTTTTAATATAGGTGCTGAATTTTTGATACAACAAGAAAACAACGAATTTCTGTAAATTTTATCCGTTTTCCTTTGATTTTCTTCCCTATTTGTCTGTTTCTTCTCTGGTTCATCCTGTGGGGGCTGAACCGCCTGTATTTCAGTTTTTCTTTCTCCTGCGTTACTTTTTATTTCTTCTGTTGCTTTCTCGCTTACAGGACGCTCCTGTGGCTTCACAGCAGGTTTTATTACTGCAATGTCTCTTTGATAGGTAGCCCTGCTAATATTTAAAATCCTACAGATTTCTTTTCTGTCCATGCCTTGTTCTAACAATTCAGAAATCTGTTTCCTGCGGTTTGTAACCAGTTCTTTCTTTGTTGTTTTTCCTTCTTTTTCTAAGCGTGTCAAATAAGCCTTACGATTCGATGCTTTTTTACTTATTTTTGTAAGACTGTGTAATTCTTTTGCTTCTTCTTTTGTAATTTCTAAAACCTGTTTTATTTTTTTAGCACTATATAGGTAAGTCTCTCCATCTTTTAATTTTTTCTCTGCACTATGGGTACGTGTGATTACATACTTTTCACAAAGCGGCATATCCAAGGTTGCATTAAATTCTAGCGTTTTTTGAAGTGCTTCCTTTGCATCCCCAATCAGTTCCTGCATCCATAAACGGTACAGGAACAATCCCACTTCCCTTTTGCAGTCTTCGCCTTTCCTCATGGAAAACAGGCATTCTAAATCTCGGATACGTGCCTTTAACACTTCTTCCTTTCGGCTCTGGTTCTTTTCTCGGTATGCGTGATGTGCATGAAAAGAAGTAACCTTGTCTCTTTTCGGGTTCTTCTTGCCAGAGTGTGTGGCAAGAAACTCTTGTGTCGCATGGTAGTCTTTAAAGTCTGGCAGGTCTACCCCGTGCTTTTCAGAAAGAATGAATGCATAATCCCTCATTTTCTGCGTAGCTTCCCCATATGGATAGACTACTCCTGTTCTTTCTTTTGGGGCTTTCTTTTTCTCTGCATATTTGATTCCATATTCTGTTTGAATGTCATAAATACTATAGGTTAAATCGGAGAATTCCAGAATTTTCACGGCAGTATTACTCTTACTATTTACCGAAAAAGGTACACGTAAGATTCTGGATGCATCTGTACAACTGCTGTCTGCTCCTAATGGAAGGCATTGCTCTACAAGATATTTTTGTACCCTGTTCCATCTTGGCAATGCATTTCTATCTTCATCTCGCAGTTTGTAAATAAGATACAGTCCCCTACCGCTATCTATAATGAATGTTGGATAAGGAATTTTTGAACCAAAATAATCTTCTTCCAGTTCACAAAGCACACTTTCTTTTGTTCTATTTGCCTTGTAACAATCGATATCCACATAACAGGTATTCAATCGTTTCAGATTCTTTTGTTCACGGTGGATTTCTTTCCCTTTGAAAAAGAATGTGTTCATGCTGACATAAGCGTCCAAAACACCCGAAAATGCTGTTGTGACGATATTACTTGTACTGTAGAATTCTGTGTAGAAAGAATCCTTATGGCTTATCCTGCATTTTGCAGTATAACCCTTTACGTCACTGTATAGATAAGAAAGATAATCGGAAGCTGTCTGGAAATCTTGAATCGTTCTATAACTTGTCTTAGCACTTATCCCAAGCATAATAAAAACACCCCTTTCTGATTGTGTACATACTGTGAAAGGAATGTTACCAAAAAAAATTTCGATTTACCCGTTGACAACTCATATTATCCATGTTACTATAAATACGAATTGAATATGAATTTTTTAGGGTAAAAGATTTGGTTTTTGGTGATTCCTTTCTTTTATCGACAACAGCAGTAGAAGTCGAGAGCTACTGCTGTTTTGTTTTACATCTATATCGAATATTATACGGAATATTCGATATTTTGTCAATAGTTTCTTTAAAATTTGACAAAAAAATGGAAGAAGCGTTCTTTTTTAAGAACGCTTCTTCCCATGTAAAGAAAAATTATACATTCCAGACCTTATGAAAAGGTTGAGGAAAGTGTTAATGCGGGCTATGCCCACTTTTTTTCAACAACTCATTCAAAACTCTTTAGTACAATTCTTCCCAAAAGATTTTAAACCTTACATTTTCTCGTTGTTGATATGATTATACTATCATATCGTACCTATTTTGTCAATGCTTTTTTTCAAATTTATTGAATTTCATCATCCAGTAATTTTTCAAATTCCTGTTTTACTTCCTGCATTTCCATGTCGGAACGGATGTTATCGATAATGATTCCTTCTCCTTCCTCTTTGCAACGATATAATTCAATCTCAAATTTGTTTTCCTCATTTGGTTCTACTGGAAGCAAGGCAATATATTGCTGTTTTCTGCTTTTCACTTCAAACACGGTGAGGATTCGGTAAGAATGCTCTTCTCCTGCTTCATCTTTGATTTTTAATACTAATTCTTCCTCTTCCATCTTATTTTCTCCTTTTTTTAATTTTGTATCATTTTAACCAGAGCAATCCCCAATAGATGCACTGGGTAAAACCAATAATAAAACTGTTTGGATAATCGGTATCTGGTATCATATTTTTTCAAAAAAAGAATCATTGGGATGCTGAAAATGGAAACGATTTGTATAAATGCCATTCCAGAACCATTTTTTTGTATGATGTAAATCCCCCATAGTGCTGTAAGCCACGTAAACGCCCTGTAGGGGGCTTTTTGCTTTACAAGGTAGAAATACATAGGCAACGGCATTAAAACCCCGTATACGCCGTAATCAGCCCTCGTTATTGTTGCACAAATTAATAAGAAAATGGAAATTCCAATCTTATATACTATTTTTTCCCTGTTCCTCTCAATAGTATCCAATAATAATAGAGAAAACAACCATGTGAATCCAATGTTCCCATTCCATCCATCTTGGAATAAAAGCTGATATGGAATTTGGGAAATGACAGAAAAAACACCAATATTGAACAGGTAATTTTTCATCGTACCTCGTTCTTTTGCACAGAAATAGCCACGGGCAATTCCATATGCAAAGAAAGGCATTGCAAACCGTCCTACGATTCGTAACACCTTTATTTCTGGAAAGAAAAACAATCCAACATGGTCTATGAGCATAAGGATACAGGCGATTGTTTTAACCATTGTTTTTTTCCTCATTCAAAAGAGAACAGCAAGCGTGGAAAATACATTCATATATTCGTTCCATTTCTTCCTGTTTGAATTTTCCTAATATCTTTCTCTTTTCCTCATTTTTATGCTCTATCGATACCTTGATATAATCTTCTACTGTTACAACCCCTCGTTTTTCCAGTCTGGAAAAATAGGATGTTGAATGGAATGCTTTCAGCATTTCCGAAACCTTCTCTTTTCGCACTGGCTCAATAAATCCCCAAAACACCTTCCATTTCGCATAGAATTCTAAGGATTTTTCATACTGATAACAGGTATGTACTACGATATCTCTTGAAATTTTCGTAACATTTGCGATTTCACCGAGACTTTTACACTCGTTAATCACTTCCAATATTTTTTGTTCCTTTTCATTGGATGGTTTTGTCAAGCATTCGGGAAAGTCTGCGTTTCGGTAATAATATTTATTAAAATTATTATTTTTTTTGAACCCAAACGCATAACGCAGACAATCCCGTATCAATTCTTCACCTATTTCCGGCTTGCCGTTTCGGATGGATATAAATCTTTCATTCCAATTTACCCTCATACGATAATCTGAACGCCAATCCATATTTTCCCTCCTTTTACTCAATATATTGTGCATTTAACGCCCTTTTCCCCTCTGTAACTCCTGTTTGGTATGCTTCACTGTCATATGATTTTAGAGTTGCGGTTGTTCTTGTTGCTGTTGAAAGAACTTGGTCTTCAAAATCCGATTCCACTTTTTGAGGAACAACCAATGCAAGTGCAGTACAGTTTCTTTCCAAAGCGGATTTTACTCCAGTGTAGAATCCTGTGTAAAAACTGGAAAGAGAACCAGAAGTATCATATCCTTTTTTCTTTTTTTCTGCAACATAGGATTTTCCTAATTTATCACATACATTTATAAGATAGATAAAAACTCTTCTTGCAATCACTGCATCTGATTTGAACCCAAAAAAGATATAACGGTTTGAACCAAAACGATAACTTTTACAACGATAGCTTTCTGCAACTGCATTTGCAAGAAGTGCTCTCCATTTTATTGTGCCTTTTCCTTTTATATCTGCACATACATGTTCAATTTCTTCTTCCTTCTCTTCTCCTGTCACATCTGCAATATCCAGATTGTATTTTGCAAGCAATTCCTGTACTTTCATGCTTGCCGCAATTGCTTCCTGCTCACTTGGATTTTTCTCTAAATCTGCCAGTGCTAATAAGCGGTTGACTCGGCTAATGATTTTCTCAATCTTTTCGTTGGAGTCTGCTCCGTTTTTTAATTCAAATAAATCCAACTCCCGATAAGAGAACTGAAAGACAATTTCCCCTTTGATAAGTCTTGCATTGGAATAATTCAAAAATAGTTCCTTTTTCTGATTCAGCAGATTTTTCCAACGGTTGACAGGTCTTAATATTACATTGACTCCGGTTTCCCCATTCAGAAAATGCATATCTCCATAAATTATATTCAGCATTCCATAATTGTTCTGGCTTCTGCTTGACAGTGCAAAATCCCCTCTTCTCAATTTGATTCCCTGTTGCATGGCATATTCTATTACTTTATCTACTGCAATAAATTCATATTTCCTATCCATATCTTTTCCTCTCACTCTGTTGTACATTTATCTTTACACTAATATGATACCATATTGTACCTATTATGTCAAGTCTTTCATTATCACGGTGAGGACAAGGACGAGGATTTTGTATATAACACTGCCAGATTTTTTATTCTCACTGGTGTATCATATTTTAAGTAAACACTATCTATCTTACGCTCATATTCTTCGATTGTCGGAATGATTGTTAAGTCATCCAGTTCTTTTTTCAAGCCTTTTTGAAACTTTTGTTCCAAAGGAATACGAAAAATCTCCTGTATAAAACCATTGCTACTGTCAGCAAGGACAAAAGACAACTGTATGTTATTCTGAATCTCAATCCTCTTTTGCACGAAAAGATATGGCGGTATCGGGCATTCTATCCAATCCAACCCCTCAAATTTGAAACATAAAAATCCCACTCCATTTATCTTCGTAAAAGTCACTTCAACTTCCTGCATCTGTTGGAATTTCTGTATAATTTCCAATTTTGGTTTTGGAAAAAGAATGAATAAAATGAAACCCGCTTTTGCATCACACTCCAAAAAGAAGCATTTTTGGTTGATTTTCAATCGTTCCATGAATGCTCCACGCTTTACTCCTGTTTCTTTCTTTTCTTCTGTTTTCAGCGGTTCTTCTTTAGCTGCTTTCTTAATTATTCGTTTTACAATATATTTTTCCACTTTTCACTGCCACTCTCCTGCTTTACCATATACTTGTAACAAACCGTCTGCATTTCATACTCCACTTTTTCTGAACGCTCATTAAGTAATTGATAGTTCTCTGGTGTCATACTTTTTTGGGCTTCTGTTTCCAGATGCATGATTGCCACTTTAAAATAATAAACATCTTCCAAAAACTGTTTCAGAATAGGAGCATCAAAATTGATGGAAATGGTTTTTTCCTCTTCAAAAAACTGGATTTTGGCTTTTTGGGAAACTGCTATTAAGATTTGTACCATATCCGCTTCCGATGTGACCAGTGGAAGTTCCGGAAAGATGCATAATGCTTCTGTAAGTTTTCCCCATACTCTTTCCGATGGCTGTTTTTCTCCATTTTCAAAATTCTGAATCCATCCAACCGTTACATCTGCTTTCTGTGCAAGCTGTGCTTCCGACATATCACTGGCGGTTCTATAAAACACAAGAATTTCCTTTTTCGATGAAAAGTTATATTTCTGTGAAACACATCTCATAGTGCTGATTGTACAGGTTTCTGTTTTAAAGAATTGTGTCAAATCCTCTCCTGCCGTCTGTTTCGTATTCCATTTTTTAAGGAACATATTCAAACGTGGATATTGAAACGTAAGCAGGATTTCTCCTGTTTCAGAACGCTTTAACATCACTTTTTTTTCACGGAGCATTGTGTATAGATATGGGAACAACTCTTCATAGGTATCTGTTGGTATTCTGTCCAGTTCATACAAGCTGACCTTTAACGCATTTGCAATTCTCCTTTTCACCCTTTCAATCGGAATCTTAGCATCCGATTCGTAGGCTCTTAATCGGAACACTGGAATATCTGTTAATCTGGAAAGTTTATCTAAACTTATTCTTTTTTCTTCTCTGTAAAATTTCATGTTTTGTCCAAATGTCATATCGTGTTTACCATTCCTTCCTTTTCATTTTTTACTAAAATGAAAACTTCCAATTTTCATTCTACCACCATTCTCCCTTTTCATTATAATGCCACCAGTTACCGCTTGTATACTCAATGCAAAGATTTCCGTTATGGTCAAACCATATTTTCTCAATCTCTCCATTCTGCCAGTCTTCTACCGCTGATTTATGCATTTCCGACAATTCTACTGCCAGTTTTTTCATCATATCTTGCGTCTTTTTATATTCTGAGATTGTCTTTGTTTCTTTTATGACTGTTTTCATAATATCACTCATTTCTTTTTATTTCTTCTTTTTCATTATGTGGCAGATTTGACATCAGAAAGTTTTCCCACCATTCATTATACCTGTTCAATTCTTCACGCACCCATTTCGCAAATTCAATGATTGTCGCATCTATAGAATCACAAGATTCTAATTCTTCACATAACCATTCTATAAATTCAACAATTGTCATATCTATGGAATCACAATTATCTAAATAAAGATTCATCTTAACTGCATCTTTATTGAATACTTTTAGTAATACATTTATAGTATTAAATATTTTAATCAGTGTATCTATTTTTATTACAGGGTCTAAGTCATCCTCATAATCAACGGAAAGCACTATTAAATCTTCTATAGGGCATTCCCATCTGATTCCAGATATAAAATTCAAGTTCTTTATTCTATTTTTGAATATTTTTTCATTATCCTTCCAATGATTATTTTTAAATTTTTCTCCTAAATATACTACAGGACTGATAAATAATACTTTTATCCCTCTATAATTCATTTATTGTTTTCCTTTTTTGTTATACTTCCACCAATTACCATTTGACTGCCTGTTTTTCATCAGTTCTTACCAAAGTTTTAATATCTTGAACAGCTTCTGCAACTTCATTTATATTTTTACAGTGACTGAATTTGTCAGCTATAAGGTTTAAAATTACTGAAATTTGAGTTTGCTCTTTTTTTAACTTTGCTTGCTCTGCTTCTAACTTTTTAAACTCTGCTTTAAAATTTTTATACTTTATTTGTTTAGGTTTTTAATTGCTTTCACTTGGATAAGTAAGTTGCCACCATTCAAAATCAAGTTCAGAAAGTTCACCAGATTTCATAAGTTCTTGCTTTTTATACCATTCTTTTAAGGCTTCGTTGATAATATCATCTTTAAATGATATTCCATAGATGGCATTTTTCCTATCTATCTGTATTACTTCCATTGAACAACTTCTTCCCAAATCAAATAATAACTGGATAATATCTTCTTCTGTTTCCATATGATGACTTACAAAAAAATGTTCGGAAACTTCTAATGCATCACAAATATCTTTCATTATTTTCCCTTGAGGAATACGATAGCCGGATTCATATTGTTGCACTCTAACATTGGAAAGTCCAATTAAAAGTCCTAACTCTTTTTGTGTTAATCCCCTTAAAGAACGAACTTTTTTAATTTTTTCTCCTATAGTCATACATTATCTCCTTTTAATAGTTTACTAATCATAGGATTAGTTAGATATTACGTTCTTTGTCACGGGCTTCTATGATGCATCCCATAGAAAAATCATCAATATGACCATATTGACATAAATCTCTTGCAAGCATGAGTTCACTATATAAATGATAATATAATTTGCTCTTTTCGTCATCTGGTGCTTTGTACAAAACATTACACAGTTTAATCAATTCGTCTGGTGATAGCCGAACCACAACCTCTTTATCTTTTGAAACATTATGAACCTGCATAAAATATCTCCTTTCATTAAGATGCAGTTTATATTTATTGCTCTTCATCATAAATGTATATCCCAAGTTTACTCCCAAGCCAATCAAGACCTTTTCTCGTAAGCCAAAACATACAACCATCATATCTATTTCTCTTACCCTTTTCTGCATATCCGAGTCTCCATAACTCTGTCCATATATCTATATCTCTGCCACCTGCATCATAGTAATTTCTGTATGGTTTGTACCATTTCTTCCCGTGTCTTGTATATGGATTCTTTTTATCAAGACCAACGCAATGTTTCGCCAGTTCAATACACCTATCTTCTTTCATCACTTTACCTTTATAATGCCCTTTCTTTCTTATATTCCCTTACATATCGGAAAAACGTATCTTTGTTTAAACCCAACTTTCTTTGCAGTTCCAGAGTGCCAATTACACCTATTAAAACTTGTTCATACTGTTTTGCAAATTCTTCTTTACTCATACAACGTGGTCTTCCATACCTGCTCCACTCCCCTTTTGCTTTCATAGCTTCGATTCCCTCTCTTTGACGCTTCTGTTTTCTTTCTAACTCCGTCCTTGCAATCAAGTCATAAAAAGAAATCAGCATATCATTGATAAAAGCCAAAATCATTTGTGCCATTGCATCATTAAAAGAAGATATATCAATTTTAGTAGTTGGGATATCAAGAAATATAATACGGACTCCTTTTTCCTTGAAATATTCCAATTCCTTTTTGGTCTGGTCTGCTCTTCCCAAACGGTCATACTCTGGAATAACCAGTGTATCTCCACTACGCAACACATCTTCCTTTAACACAATGTATCGTGGACGAAAATAATCTTTCCCCGTTTGCTTGTCTTCATATATTTTTTCTAATGGGTATCCATTCTCTCTACAGAAGTCTTGAATGCTTTTTCTTCCCCTTTCCAAGTTTTGTTCTTTACTACTTACACGGTTATATCCGTAAAAACGTCCCACTCTATCACATCCTTATAGTTGTAAAATTGTACTAATAACTTTTACAAGTTGTAATAGTACATTTGTGTACATTTTACAATTATTTTAGGAATATGACCAGTATACTTTCAAAAAGTATGCTTTTTGCAACCTGTACCAAAAAAACATTCTCTCATTATTTATTTGAACTAATAATATCGTTTTGCATCCCTAACATCAAATAATACCATTTCTTTTTCACCTTGCAATACAATATCTTGCACATAATTTTTAATTATAGTTTTTCCCCTATTTTAAAAATATATTTCGCCATAACATATGTTCCAGAAAACTCTGACATTCTTCCTTTAGGAAGCTCAATATAAAGAGTTTTACTTCGGTTTTTCTTTAAAGAAAAAACCATTTGAGGGCGTTGGTAATCAATAATATAAAAATTATATATATTTTTTTTGCATACATTTTTAATTTTCAACTTATATTGGTAGCAATCTTCTTTTTCCCCTACAAACTCTATTTCTTCAACATCGATTTCAGGTTTTTTTATAATATCTATAATAAATATTCCTAATTTTAAAAAAAGTTCAATCATATCGTTTATCAATCCATTTCTCCTTACAATTCATAAAATGAATAATTTTGTTTTTTATTCACCGTGAGGAATTTCCGTTTTCTCCTTTTATTTTTCTTTCAAGCATCTTCCGTTAGGTTTATGTCACTGACATTATAAATAGACTTAGAGCCGTTTACCTCTACTATAAGCATTCTAGTTTCAGTTACCCCCGTGCCAGTTCCAAAACTGTATGTAAAATCACCCTTTTCTACAGACGATATATAAGAATTAAGATGCCACGGATATGCTTTCATAAAGAAAATAATTACAAGTATAATTCCCACAATCAATACCCCGTAGATAGCATTATCTTTAACAAAGGAATACAAAACAGCATAAAAAACGTAAAGAAAAAACAAAGAAATACAATAAAGCGTTACACCCACTCTGAAAGTTTCACTAGCTTCTTCTCTCTTCTTTTTAATTATAAATTCTCGTATATTCATATCTACTCCTTTTCTATCACTCAACCCTAAAATCATATTCTTTCTGGATAGTATTTTGCGGAACATACAGTTTAACTTCTTTTGTAAAACCCCAACCGTCAACGCTTATTTCCGCATAAGCGTCACTCGATGTAAGAGTTTCATAGATAACAGTAATTTCAGCGTCAAACTTAATCAATTTTAAGCCGTCATCATCAAGCACTTGATAACAAGTATAGTAATCTCGTCCGTCTAATTTCCCGCACCCCAATATAAAAGCACCCTCTGAAACATTTTGATAATTGATGCTTCGCAAATTGACAGTTGAAACAGAAACTTTATCAAATTTATTCTTGAATAATGAAGCAGTATAAATAAAATAAACACACGCCAATAAAGCACCCACGCAACAAATTTTATCAAAATTATTCTTGGATAATGAAGCAGTATAAATAAAATAAACACACGCCAATAAAGCACCCACGTAACAAATAATAACCACAATTTTATCAATTTTATTGTTCATATTCATATATATTCTCCTAATTTTAAAAAAGTTCAATTATATCGTTTATTAATACATTTTTCCTTTTATTTACGCTGAAAGATATCCATTTTTCCACAGTGACCATAATTTGTCATCTTGATTCTTCATGGACTCTTCGTATGCATTCTGCTCTTCTTCTGTTTTACAAAATCTACATACATCATCTGTTGAACAATATAGTTCCCTTAATGCTTTGCAACTGTCTTTTTCTTTACAATAAAAAATACATTCTTTTTTTGTTTCAGCCATGCTATTCGATTCCTTCCCCTGTTTTCATCTTACAAACTGTGAATTTTTTTAATGCATTTTACCATATCTCTTAATTCGTGTTTAATACACTCTATTTTTAGGCTATCCGATTCAAGATTCTGATAAATCACATCCCCTTGATAATAAGTGATGCTTTCTATCCAATGGAATTCTTCAATCCAATCATAGGATTTTGATATTATATATTCAAACATATTTATATAAAACAGCCTGTATAAATCAAGTTCATTACAAATAATCTTGTCATTGCACAGAATATTTTTATATACAATTGCACAGTTTATCAGATTTTCGTATCCCTCTTCATACAAAAGCGTGTCAAGCACCTCACTATTCACTTGACAAATCGCATGATTCTCGTCAAATAAAATATATTCAGCCTGTCTTATTCCATTGATTATCTTGTCATGTTTTTCTATCTTTAATAATCTGTTTACTTCCCTTCTATTAACTTCCATTTTCATAGTATCTATGATTTCATTCCATCCTTTTTTGTCATGTTTTTCCTTGAAAAAAATCTTCCAAACTATTATTGATACCATCATGCCTAAACAAATACTTACAAAACTTAAATTTCCCATTTTTCTTTAACCTCTTTTCTTACATCAAACCACTTTGAAAAAGCTGTCTTTGTGTTGCATTCATCCCATCTTCCCCGACATTTTTATGGCATTCATGGTCTGGATATTGAGTAATTAGCTGATTATAAATTTTTCTTCCCTCTTCCGGTTCACAAACTGAACCGATATACACCAGAGAAGAATGCGGCTTTCCAATCGGACAGCAACGAACAGAATTCGGAATATGACGCTCTCTCACAAACTGATGAAAAGAAGCTAATACCTCCGCATATTCTTCTTTACTTTTTACACCTTGAAAATGCATTGCATTTTCCTTGCTAAACAGCACTGCAAAATCATCTGACAAATCAATGATGCTATCTTTAAATTTCACCCAACAATGATGAATTGGGATTGCATCACCAACAAAAAGCCATCCCACATAGGTTTCTGCTTCATACCCATTAAATACCAGTGTATCCGCAATCAATCTGGAATTTTGATAACAGTGTCCTATTTGATATTCCACACCGTCAATCAGAGCCAAAACTTTTTCATCCTTTAGCATTTCTGTATTTTCCTGCGTAAAGACTTCATATTGTCCATTCAACGGATAATACGAAGTAGGAATCACTGCACTATTTACAAATGATTCTCTACAATACATTTTTACAACTACTCTATTTTCTTTTTCTATCACTTTAACATTTCCCATTTCAAATAACTCCTCTCTTTAAATTGTATTAACCCCTTTCAAAAAATTCTTTATCTACTTCATCAATATCTTTTGTTCCTGTATAAACAACAAAATCTTCGGGATTAAACTGAAAAGCAGGAAAAGCACTTCTTTTAGAACAAAGGCATTCTTCGCCAGTTTCTTTATATTTCCTATATTCAGTTACAACATTGTCAATAGGGCTAATAACCTTTGTTTTATCTTCCAATTCACTAAACACTTTAATTTTTTTGAATTCCATATAATTTCCTCACTTTCTGTCTTTCTGTCTTTCTGTCTTTCTTTAAGACTTGAATATCTTTTCTTTACACTATTATATTACCATATATTACCTATAATGTCAAGAGATATATTGCATTTATTTTAAAATTCCCCTCTTGCAATCTGCTCTCCAGTGGGATAAAATCTGCTTCCGGAGCGGGGCGGTGGGGATGCAAGGGCTACAAGATAGCCCTGCGTAACTTCCGATTTTGAATATGTAGTGCAGACGGTTTTGGCTTTTACAATGGCTGTTCGCATACGAATATCCTCACTGGTGAGGAATCTCTTCCGTATGCGGTAGCATTTCTCAAAAAGCCAAAATCACGATTGTCAAGAATGGCGGGCTACCGCCAAAGGTGGAGATTTTTCGCAGAAAAATACTACCTGTGTCTTGACAATCTGGAAGTCGGAACGGACGGGATGCTCCTGTGACGCTCTCAGCCTTGATTCTGGCTGTTTTTTCGCTTCACTTGATACTTTATCCATAATAGCAAAAAACACGCTCTACGTGGGTGTGAGCGTGTTTTTTATTGATTTTAAATATTTTATATTTGTCGTTTTATGATATCGTGGTAATTTCAATCCACATATCCATGTAAATTGCATCTTGGAACAAGCTCCAAATGATAATGATTTGTTGAATTTCAATCCACATAACTATGTAGATTGCATCGTATCTGACATAAGCATTTCAATCCACATAACTATGTAGATTGCATCCAAACGCAGAAATATGCAGTTGGTCTTTCTGAGAATTTCAATCCACATAACTATGTAGATTGCATCCAGAGAGGAATTAAAAAAAGTGGTGTAAAACGAATCAATTTCAATCCACATAACTATGTAGATTGCATCAGCAAAAATACACAATTATGATATTTTATTTTTATGCAATTTACATGTTATTGTGGTTGTAAAAGCAATAACAATTTTTAGAATGATAAAATCAAACTAATCATTGATTTCTTCTACCTACTTTCGGTACATCTATACCATGGCGGCGTTGAACCTGCAACCATATATTTTATTCATTTTCATTATTCCCGTTTTTGGATAGATTCAATATATCTTTAGCTTGATTTACGGCTTTATCGTGAATATCACCGGACTCAAATTGTATAGATTCATCTATTGGTTTTATTGCAACAATAGGTATTTCATATTGCTCTCCTTTTTGCTTCAATAAATCAAGCGTTTTTCCTATTGCAATATCAGATAGTTTATTATTTTTTTCTTTGTTTCTTTTAACATACATATCTTTTACAGACAAATCTTCTATCCCTATAAACTCTGATTTTCTAATGATATCCAACACTACATTTTCTATATGATGTGTTCTTTTCCTTGCTATCTTTTTTTCCAGTTTTGCTTTTTTTAACCGTGTTTTCAAATATCGTTTTGACGGTCTAAGTTCTATTCCATTTTCCCGTGATTCTTTCAATTTTTTTCTGAATTTCGGATTGCTATACCCATCCATTCTGGACAACTTTCTGTTAAGCTGTTCTCTATGTTCTTGAATCTTTCCATCATTCCCATTTTTAAAACACGGATTTTCATACTCTGTTCCATCTGACAACGTGATTGTAGAGATTCCGATACGAACTCCAACCTCTTTTTTCGTATCATTTTCTTTCACTATTTTATAAACATTTTTCAAACATAATTGTAAAAAATAGTTGTCACAATTATCTCTTTTCACTGTCACAAGGAATTGTTGTTTTCTATGTAGATTAACATATTCCAGAAAATCCATTTCACAAGACGAATCAAATCGTAATTGCTCTAAATATCCTGCCATTCCTCTTGCTTTAACTTTCCCAACCTTAGCAAGATTGAAGTAAATCACATTCCTGTTATCTTCTTTGAATGCAATTTTGCTAAAATACTCTTGATAACTATAACTTGTCCTTGGATGACTTTTTGAATAATAAGGCGGTTTGCTGTTTTCGATTGGTCTTTTCACGCCTTTTCCATTTGTCTTTTTATTTGTATTTTTTTCACTAACTTGTGCATCTAATCTTTTTGACAAATCTCTTAAAAAGATTCCATTCTTCCCTGCTAACGCACCTGCCGGAACAGATTTTAATTCCGGCATTTGTTCTCTTAATACATCCAAATACTCTTTTTTCGCCATAGCATTAACATCTGGAAAATGTACAAACTGACCTTCATTATACTGGTCTGGTTTTTCAACTGTATTTGTTTTATTTTGAAACATTTCATATACAGTAACATTAAACGCTTTATGTACTGCACGAATTATTTCATCAATCATTTTTTTTGTTCTTTGTTTGGATATAGTCTTAAATTTATTGTATATACTGGTATTTTTATAATCTTTTCACTCATTTTTCTATTCTCTATATTCACATTTAAACTCGTTATATTGTTCCAAATTATTCTAATCCATGAATCCTGTAGATTACATCATCTTTCTTAAATTCTGACATGGATTTCTCACGAATTTCAATCCATGCAATCCTGTAGATTACATCCAAATGGAGGTAAGGAAATGGACACAAACAATAAATTTCAATCCATGCAATCCGGTAGATTGCATCATTTACAGTGACGATGACTACACAGGTGCTGATAATTTCAATCCATGCAATCCGGTAGATTGCATCGGAGTTTGCGTTTATGGATAATGTAGAATGGAAAACATTTCAATCCATGCAATCCGGTAGATTGCATCAAAAGGTCTATATCTGTTCCTCAATTCTTGAAGATTTCAATCCATGCAATCCGGTAGATTGCATCAGCAACAAATGGATGATTGCAATCTTTTCATGCAATCTTTTCATGCAATTCACACAGTATTATGTCATGGTTGTAAAAGCAATAACAATTTTCTGTTTGATAAATCAAACTAATCATTGATTTCTTTTACCTACTTCTGGTGCGAATCTTTCTTCACATTTATGTGTGCTTCATATTCGCATCATGGCGGCGTTGAACCTGCAACCATCACTTAAAGGAATTCATTTTATTATTCCCTTTTGTTATATTATAATAACATACAACACCTATTTTGTCAATAAATACCATACATTTATTGACAAAATTCTCTGTAATTCATTCTGTTTTTCATGGAATAATTTCTACTTTTTATATGGACAGTGAGAATGAAAATTAGTACTTATTATTACTGTTTTTTATTACGCTATCACTGTGAGGACTCACCATGAAGTTTTATCTCCACAAAAAAACACGCCCATGTTATGTGAGCGTGTATATAATATTGGTATACAACCATTCCAATCCACGTAATCATGTAGATTGCAATTACATCAATAATTTTATACCATGATTCCAATCCACGTAATCATATAGATTGCATTTGGTCTGATTATTTCCATCCTCTTATAGTGGGCAATTTCAATCCACATAACTATGTAGATTGCATCCATATTGAACTATACATTTTTTGCATTGCACAAATTTCAATCCACATAACTATGTAGATTGCATCCAATGAGTGCATTTTTTCTTTTGCCTTGCTCAATATTTCAATCCACATAACTATGTAGATTGCATCAGCAAAAATACACAATTATGATATTTTATTTTTATGCAATTTACATGTTATTGTGGTTGTAAAAGCAATAACAATTTTCAGAATGATAAAATCAAACTAATCATTGATTTCTTTTACCTACTTTCGGTACATCTATACCATGGCGGCGTTGAACCTGCAACCATGTTTATCTTATAAATTATTTTTAAATGGTCTATAAAACCCCATCATCTTCTGCTTTATCTGTAACCACTGGCAACGGGAATAACAACTTCATTTCTTCCCATTCTGTCTGTTCCATAGCTTCTACAGTCTGAATCAATCCGCTGAACAGTTCTTCCTGCATCTGCATTTCTGGTATTGCATTTCCATTTTCCATTGTCGTATCTCTGGAAAACATCAAATCTTTTAAGACGCTTTCTTTGGTCAGTTCTTGAATGCTCTGGTTCTTTACAAGGTCATTTAGAACTTGTCTTTCTTCATTGTTAAATCTCTGCATTTTCAATTTCCTCACTTTCTTCATAAAATCCATACTCAATGATGGTTACTTTTTTTCCTCGCATTTCTCTTCCCACACTTTCTCGTATTAAGCAGTGTGCCTGTTCCAACCTTTCCATATCGTACTGTACGTTCCGTAAACTCCAATCCAGAACAATTGAAATCTCTTTCAACGAAAGGTGTATTTTATATCCCTTTTCACTTCGTACCCCATACTCTTTTGCATAATCCATCAATCGTTTAAAAAACACCTTATCTGTATTGCTTAAAGGAACTTCATGCAGACCTGCTCGTCTGTTCATTTCCCTTAAAAACTGAATCCCCATTATCCATTCAATCCAGTATAATAACTTGCTTCTGGTTTCGTCTGCACTGGTTCATTGACAGATGTTTCTGATTGATTCTCTTCTAATTGCGTATGTTCTTCATTGGGATTCTCTTCGATTTCAGAAAGATTAAATTCTGTAATCACAATATATGGGTGTGCAATCTTGATTCCACCCACTTCTTTCGGATAGGTTTCCATCCATCCTGTTACAATGTCAATGGGTGTTCCATTTGGTAACTGTTTTACCAATTCCAAGGCTTCCCCTACAAATCTTCCATCTACATAATTATATTTGCGTTCCGGTTTTCCAGTCTTCGGATTCAAGATAAGTTTTCCGTTATCATCTTTTCTTCCTGTTTTGCTACTGGTACACAGAGTTGCAAATGCAACCTTATCTGAATAAGATGGTTTAATAGTTACATCATATACCGTCACATATCTGCTCAAACTATTTCCTAAGCTAAATCCCATAATTACTCTCCTTTTCGTAGGTGGTATCGTTATAATAACGATACCATATTGTACCTACTTTGTCAACTTTCATCTTCCTCTACAAGCACTGCATCTTCCAAAAAAACTGTTTCTTTTTTCGGTTCAATTTTATATTTCTTCTTTAACTGCTCTGCTCGTTTCAACCTTTGATAACGCAAATCATTTTGTAACATCTTCGCTTTTAATTCTGGAAGAATGTTCTCTTCTAATTCTTCATCATTTTCGTTTTTCTTATGGAAAACCTTAATTATTCCCGTCAACATATTTCCCATTACCCATCCTCCTGTTGTTAGCATCTTTCATTAGAATCTGAATCGTGAGTCTGTTCTTGGCTATCTTTTTCAGTTCCGCCTTTTTCTTTTTGTTTCGCTTCTTTTTCTTTTTGTATCTGTTCCAGTGTTTGTTCCAATCCCTGTTCGATTGCCGTTAAAGAAAAATTTGGTTTCTCTTTTGGCTTCGGCTTTTCAAATTCAGTCTGATTTTTTTCTGTTTGAATCTTTTTCTCTGGAATATAAATCTTTTCTTTTGCTTTCAATTCTCTTGTGGCAGATACAAATTCCTTCACAAAATTTGCTTGTCGTTTCCCATAAACCTGTTCCATATGGTCTGTCAAACTTTTTTGCGAACCATCCCCGATATCTACCTTTAATGTCTGATGTTCTAATGTCCTTTTATTCGGAGTAAAGACAATCATCTTACATTTTGAGTATGGAAAATATTCTCCTTTACTTTCTGCTGTCTTAGACAGCTTCTCCATCTGCTTCTCCCCTTCTTTTACAATCATATTTGCAACTTTAGGATGTGCCAGTGTTCCTTTTTGGAAAATTGGTGTTTCTGTCCACTGTTCACAGTATTCAATTTCTACAAACATCCCATTTTTGGCACTTACAGAAGCTATCATGTTTGCTCGTTCCATTACCGCATCAACGAATGCTCTTGGATTTTCATCCAACAAGGGAACTAATTTTTCTGCAACATAAGGGCTTCTTTCTAAATATTTTTTTTGAACTCTTGTAAGTTTTTTAACTTCTTCGTAATCTTTGGATAATTCGTCTAAAATCTTTTGTGGATTGTTCAAGAACTTCGTGCTTAAATCCCCCACATCTTTCAGTGTTTGGAATTGCTCTTGTTCCTGCCCGATTCTTTGAAACGCACTTTCGATTTTCTGAACACATACATCCTGTTCTTCTTTGGTTCTGACCTCTCCCATTTTTTCAGCTTCACTAAGAATCGTATCTATATTTTCCAACTGACGTTCCACATTGTTTTTCAGTGCTTCCATGTTCGGATTCTGCTTATCGCCTTCGGAAATTTCAGATACTTTATCATACATCAGAAGTATATTATCTTGCTCTTTTAACGCTCTTTCTATATAACCTTTTGCTTGTTCTTCTCCATTCTTTAAAATATCTTCCTGTGTAAGAGAATCCTGTTCATGGTTGACATGAATCTCTAAATTCAATCCCCTGTCTTCAATCTCTTTTTCAATTTCCTGTATGAGACTTTTGGCTTCTTTATTGATATAATTTAAAGATTTCTGGAATTCCTGTAATTCCAGTCCTTTCGACCATGCGGCAATATACTGGAATGAACTAGAATCTGTTTCAAACCCAAAACTCTTACCTACCACATAAGCAACACTTTCCGCCTGTGTTTCACGCATACTTCTTCCTACATTTTCCCCGAATTTTTCATTGAGTTTTTCTAGGTCTGAATGCATTCTGCTGTGTGCCATTTCATGTATCATTACCGCACATTTTCTAGTCGGGTCTAAATCATTTGGCAGTCTGATATATCCATTCGGATATTCGTCACTGGTCTTTCTACTAAAGTAACCATCTGCACCGCCCTTTAGTGTTTCATCACTTTCACGTTCAACTTCTGTAACAGGGATATTGTGGTTTTCACTGACTTGTTTTAATACACCAAAGAACTGTTCCATTTTCTTTTCATTCAACTGCGGGATATCCATATCTAAAGATGGTTTAAACTTCGCTCGTCTTTCTGGTGTATTGACAACTTCATATTCCCCTTTTCTGTTTTTGCGTGGCTTTCCATCCCCTGCGAGGGCTAACTCTTCTTTTTTAAATTTTCCTTCTTTCAGCCACAATGTTTCTGGAATCATCGTATCTTTCACATCAAATACTGTTCCCACGGAATAATACATTGGTACTTTTCCCAAAATAGATTTCTGGATAAATTTCTGTACTTCCTGTTCATTGTTAAATATTCCATTTTCTTTCCCATTGACTTTCATTCCCCATGTTCCTTCTCGGTTCATGGTAAATTCGAGACTGGTCTTTCCGATACGGTAAGATGCAACATTTAAACTGCTGTTTTTAGCAAGCTGACTATTCAGATTATTTTTAATCATTTTAAATAATGCACCTTGATTTTTCTCATATGCCATAACAGGAATCAAGATTTTAATACCTTTTGCACCTTGCTTTACGTTTCTTCCATACTCTTTCCACTGTTCATACCCCATTGTGTAAGAAGCATCCTGCTTCTGCATGAAAACAAGGATAGCATTGTTAATGGAATAGTTGTTAGAAAACAGCCTGCTAGAAGTATCAAGCCAGTTTTTGTACTGTTCACTGTTCATCATATTTTGGATTCCTTCATGTAATTGTTCTATCAATAAATCCTGTTTACTTTTTGTTTTATCCTCACTGTGAGCAGATATGGTAACTTCTCTATGAGAAGATTGGTCAACAGATTCTTTTTCTTGTTCTTGTTTTTTCCCTGGCTCTTCCATAAATTCATACTCTTTCATTTCATTTTCTGTCAATGCTCTGTTGTACGTCAATTCCGCCCACGCTGTTCTTCCGATTCCATCTATCTGCTTTTGGTTATCATAATTTTCAAAGGAAACCAACCCCTGTTTAGGATATGTACCGATGGAGACAGGACGGTGGATAGAATAATATTTATATGTTTTTTGCTTTTCCAATTCTGCCCCTTTTGCTTCAAGAATCTCTGTGATTTTTTTGATTTGTTCTTCCGGAAGACGTACTTCCGATTCCATCCACCAATTTTTCACCTCTTGTAATCTTTCTAATGTATTTGCTCCGTCTGCTCGTTCCTGCCATTTCAACACTTCTGCTTCTGTACTCAGCACTTCTTCCAGTTTTCGCAATTCATTGACTTCCATGCGCTCCCAAATATCATTTTTTTCGGTGTGAATGGTAAATCCTTCGCTATCATCGTGCTGTGAAAGTTTATAGGTCAGTCTGTCTTTTTCCCCTTTAATTTCACATTCAAATTGATAGGTGGTAGTTCGTGAAGATTGTTCCCTAGAGATAGAGATTCCCTGCAACACTTTTACATCTTCTGCTGTCAATTTTTCTGATATTATTTCACTTTTATTTTGAGATTGCTCTTTAGAATTGTTTTCTAATTCATTAAAAGTAATTTGATAACCACCTCTATAATCTCCCCCGTTCTCTCTTATTCTTCTTTGTTCTTCTACCTCACTTTGTACTTTTTCCATATCTTTTATGATTTCATCATATGTAATAGATACAATCTTTTTCTTTCGAGTCCATCCATCCTCATTTTGTTTAACATAATTTCCGTGTTCGTCTGCATAAAATTCGGTAGCATCTTTCCAAATCTGGTCACCATCATTATGTTCATAAATATAAGCCGCAATTCTTTTTTTCCCTTCAATTGTTGGTTCTTTTCCGCTTATCATATCTTCTTTTTCATCTCCATTAATTTCCATTCTTTGAACTACTTCATGCACCATTTCATCATAAGATATCAAGTCATAATCAGGGTTCTGTTCTATCATCCATTTAGCTTCTTCGTAACTGGTAAACTGGTTATCATCCAATGGATGCAATCTGTCATCTTCGCCAATTTCGACAATGCGGTAGAAATGTACTGTTTTCCCATATGTACCATCTTCATTTTCCACTGCCATATCAACAGTATCTTGATGAAATGTTTGGTCAGCATAATCTTCGGTGCTTTCAATCGCAACTTCTTTCCCTCTAATTGGTAGTTCTCCACCCATTGCCCTTACTTCTGCTTGGTCAATTGCCCTCTCTGCTTCTCGGTCAACTTCCATGCTTAAAACAGCGTTCAGACTTTCCTTGTCCGTATAAATATCTGCCTGTTTCCAACGAAATACTTCACTTAATAAAATTTCACTGGTCATTTGTTTTACTGTTTCTGAATCATGGTATGAAAATGAGGGTGTTCCTTCCACGATTCCAGTAAATTCTGCGTAAGAAGAAGTTCCATCCAATTTCGCATAGAAGGTATCCCCTGTTTTCAATTGATTGATTCTCTGCATCAATCCGATTCTGGAAACAGAAACACCTTGGTAATCATTTTCCTGTGCTTCCTGCATCGGGAGATATGTAGACAGGCGGTTGAGGTACGGAGTGATTGCCCTATTATTCTCTTCGGAATATGTACTGTAAACAGAAAGCTGTTCTACAATATCTGCCACATCCCCTTTTCTGATTTTTTCCAGTAATTTTTCTTTTTGCAGTTCACGTTCTTCGGCTGTTCCATCATAGGAGATTCCTGTACGGTTTTTGTAATCATAAGGATTGAGGTCATGCATGTAGTCATCCAGTTCCCATGCAAGATTTCTCTGTGTCATCCATTCTTCTACTGCATCCGCAGATTCCAATATCAGAGTCGCTTTTCCATTTGCAGCATATACATACGTTCCGTATTCTTCCAGATGTGACGGAACGAATTCCCATCCGATTTCGTGCATCCTCTGATTGATGCTCTGCAAACGTTCTGTTTCCATTGCTCTGTTTTCTTCTACCGCTTTTTCATAAGTTTCATTCAGCAGATTCCTTAATTCTGTTGCATTTACATTTCTGATAACATCCATGCTCAACACCGCTTCGTTATTCACTTTTTCTTGGAATGTAAGACGGTTTTCTGGCTGTGTCTTATTTTCATACTGATATACGGTTTCTATCTTGTCCTGTTCTGTCAGAATGATTCCACGTTTTTCCGCCAAATCAAAAATCGGTTCATATTCTTTTAATTGTGCTGTTCTCTCGCTTAAAAGCTGTTTTATCTCTTCCTTTTCAGCAGACAGGCTTTCCAAATTTTGATACATCAGATATTCTTGTTTGATATCCAAGTCATATTGGATTTTATGAATCATATCCTGTGTTAAAAAGCTATCTGGCAACTTCTGAAAACCTACGGTATCAACAAGATAGCTTTGGTAAGTATCTTGATTTTCCATTAAGACAAGAACATCCCCTGTAGATAAGGTATGTCCATAATAATCATGGGGTTGCATTGTCCACTGCATCTCTTGATAAATGCGATTAAGCCTTATCTGCATATCCTCTCTGTGAGTAAGAGTTGCAACATCTGGTGTCCAATATACCAGTTCATAGTCTTTGGATGAATAGGTTGTATTTTCATCATATCTTTGGAAAGAACGTTCTCCATTCGTCTGTAAGACTGCTACTTTCGGAAAAGCAGATGCATTAATTGTCGGAGTTCCCTGTTCTTTTGGTTCATAGTCTGTTATGTTTTGCCAGATTGATTTTTCCGCATCATCAATTCCGATTGCATAATGCATTGCTACACTTTTTGCTTCTATTTCTGTTAAATTCCTCTTTTCTGCCATGTTTTCTATTCCTTTCTCTATTTCTCTTTCATCAATTAATACTGTTACTTCAACCTCTCTTCCCCTTTGAGAACATGGAAGTAATTCTCGGTATAATTCCCTCATGTTCCATCCTTTTTTCGGGTCATCTGTACGCTCTAAAAAATCCGCGTGTGAAAAAAATTCCCCATCCGCTCCTTGATAGGATAACTGCCAGTCTATCCCTTCTCTGGAACTTGGATGGAAATATATCGTCCATCCACGGTGGTCTTTGAATTGAAATCCAGTAAACCCCTCTTGATGTATCAATGTTTCCCATGCTTTTTTTACCGCTTCTTCCTGCTTTTCATGTAATTCTGCTTCTTCCTTGCGTTCCTCAAAAAACATTGCAATCGGGTCAGCAGTAATGGCAGGAATCTTCATCTTTTTTTCTATCACTGTTCTTGTTTTACTCCTTTCTTTTTGTTTTTGGTGAATTCCACAACTCTTCCAATTCTAAATCTGTCGGGCAAAAAACCTTATCATAATCATCGGATTTGCATTGAATGTTTAAAAAGTTTTCTCCACAAAACCTGCCCCATATTACTTTCACAAGTTTTTCCACCTCAGATGCATCATCTTTCCTCTTGCTATAAAATTCTAACCAATATGTGTCCTTATAGTGCCGGACTTCCGTTTTCTTTAAAATCGGCAATGGATAAATAGAATATTTTTCTGTTAATTGGTAGAGTTTTGTTTTCGTCATTTTTATGGCTTTCATAATTTCTCCTTATTGCTTTCGTTCTTCCCGTTCTCGTTCCCGTTCTTCCTGTGATTCTCGATTTTCCTCGGTTTTTATTCTTTCTCTTTCCTTCTCTAAGTACCTTTCCACTTCTTCCATGGAAAAACGTTTTTCTTCCCGCTCATGGTTCTGACGATATTGCTCTTGATTTTGACGATATTCTTCCCGTGCCTTTAAAATCCGTACACGGAATTCTTCTGACACCAAAAGACGAATAGCTTCTTGTTGGCTTAACTGAACTAATAAGTCTTGTGCTTTCCGCTCAAATTCCTCATTTTCTTCTTTGGTTTCTGACTCCTTTTTCTTTGCCAGTTCCTCCAATTCTTCCACATCACTCTCCAACTTTAATTCCATACTTTCCATACATTTTCTCCTTTTAAATCCATGTACAAAGTTTGCGTCACTAACACGCTTTTAATAATTTCATTATATTCTGAAAATTTGCATTATACAAGGGTTTTCTAGGGAAGACTGTATTTTTTTCATATCACTTTTATGCACTTTTTATAAGAAATATATTGCATTTTTAAGAAAACAAAAAACACACCTTGCAAAATCTACAAAGTGTGTTTTTTTATTTTTATCATATACAAGGGGGATTTCACTTTTCTCTATCCCTAAATCTTCTTTTAAAATTCACATAAGTATTATAAGCTACTAGAAGGGCTGTAATGATGAGGATAAGTTCAACAATAATATACATCAAAAATACAAAATCATTAACCTAACTCTTCCATCCTTTAATTTCAGTATATTCAACTGAATCTAAACTATAATAGCTATTGCCATTTTCTAAGGAATTGCAATAACTACTCTTATCTCCCATAGAATTCTCAAACTCATCTTTAACTACATTACCATCTATTGTATATGTAAAACTATAATGACTAGGAATCTGTGTGTCAGTATTCGGATATGTAATGACTGCTTCAAAATTCGTGCATCCCCCTGCATCTCGGATAACTTTTTCCATATAAGCCTGTTTCCCGTGACGGTTCAAGTCACGGTTTTGCGGTGTGATGTTATATGCATTTGATACTCCGCCTAATGAATCCGCAATAACATGACCTTCATCTAAATCAGCCCGTTCAACTCCCTGCACTTTTGCTTCATCTTCATAATACCTGCCATCTTCTGTTACTGGTTCTTTTGATTCATCCTGTAGTATAATTTCATCAGCTACCACCCGAACCAACTGACCATATTCATTCGTGTACGCCCAATATTCTCTATCCCCATATCCTATGTCAACAGCTACATACGGCTCTCTATGACCAGATAAATCACCGCCATCTACTTCAATTACAGTGATTTCCTGTCCAGTAGGTACAAAAATATCACCTTTTTCTGGTGTACTTTCTTCCTTCCAACCTTTTCCTAATTCTTTAACTATATCAATCACATCCGTATAGGTGTGTGTCCATTCACTGCATCCCGCTAATGTAGTTGAAATTACGAATGACATAGACAGCACCGATACAAGTTTCACAAACTTATTTTTCAACTTCAATTTCTCCTTTCTTGTTATTTATCGCTATGATTCTATGAGAATATTGCAAATTTCTAAGATATAAATAAGTTTTCTTTTACACCACGTTATAATCTGGATACACACAATCCATATTGAAACCATTTTCGCAATATAGCTTTGTATCCGTAAGTGTGTCCGTGATAATGATATAATCTTCATATACTTGGGACACAACACAATCGATAAAGTTTACTGTTCCAAATTCTTCATTTTTAAATTTCACTTTTTGCCCTACATGAAATAAATGCATTAAGTTTGCCATATACTAATCTCCTTACACTCGATACCTTAATTTGAAATATATCATTCTACAATCTTACAAATGTTTCTTCTGTAATTTCTCCCGCTAAATTCAATCCAAAAGACACACTATCAATAATTTTTCCCTTTACGCAATCACTTGTAATAATGTGCATTGCATTCTTCTGTCCTTGTGTCATTTTGTAATAAGGAATCGTAAAATTAAACCCTTTAGAATAACCATTGATTTTTTTAACTGCATCCTCATACTCTTTTGATTCTTTAAATTCTTTCCTGTTCATAATAATTTTCTCCGTTTGAAATCATCTTTTCTTTACTCTATTATATTACCATATATTCCCTATTATGTCAAGAGAAATATTGCATTTATTTTTTAAATTTCCCTCTTGAAATCCGCTCCCCAGTGGGATAAAATCTACTTCCGGTGCGGGGCGGTGGGGATGCAAGGGCTACAAGATAGCCCTGCGTAACTTCTGATTTTGAATATGTAGTGCAGACGGTTTTGGCTTTTACAATGACTGTTCGCATACGAATATCCTCACTGGTGAGGAATCTCTTCCGTATGCGGTAGCATCCCTCAAAAAGCCAAAATCCCGATGGTCAAGAATGGCGGGTTACCGCCAAAGGTGGAGATTTTTCGCAGAAAAATACTACCTGTGTCTTGACAATCGTGAAGTCGGAACGGACGGGATGCTCCTGTGACGCTCTCAGCCTTGATTCTGGCTGTTTTTTTTGCTTCACTTGATACTTTTATCCATAACAGCAAAAACACGCTCTACAAGGCTGTGAGCGTGTTTCTGTTTAATTTTGATTTATACGAATCCACCATCTTTTATATTACATTTTAATTTTCCTTTATATTCTGTTTTTTCAAGAATAAATTTTCTTTTATATGTACCACTCCCATCTTTCTTTTTACAGTTCAACACAATCTCCCCTTTTGCTATCAGCTTTTTCATTTGAATTTCTGTCATTGCTTTTTGGGTAAATCCCTGTGTGTAATTAAGATTAGCCAAGAATAATGGACAATCTGCATCTTTTTCTTTGGAACAATAATACATTATTTTAGTATGTGAACCTTCTTTTTTATTTGAGGAATAAACAGGACTTCCACAGAACGGACAAACCCCTTTTACTTCTCTTTCTTTTTTAAATGATACTTTCTTTTCTGCATCTTTCACCTCACTTACTTTTTGTTTTAAAAACATCTTGAATTCTTGTAAAAATTCTTCTTCCCTCATTTTTCCATCTGCAATTTTTGCAATCTTGGTTTCCCAATCTGCTGTGATTTTAGGAGAATATAATTCTTTTGGAAGTACCTGTATCACATTCAATCCCATTGCAGTTGGAACGATATAATTCGTTTTTCCTTTGGTTTCATTTTTACAATATCCTCTGGTGAATAAAGTTTTGATGATTTCTGCTCTGGTGGCTTGTGTTCCGATTCCTTTTCCTTTTAAGATTGCTCCATTTTTCAGCAATGCTCCTGCATTTTCCATAGAAGTCAACAATGTAGCTTCTGTATGTAATTTTGGCGGAGTTGTTTTTTTGAATACATTTTTGAGGTCTTTGATAGTGACAACCTGCCCTTGTGACAATTTAGGAAGTGTCTGCTCTTCTTCTTTTTCTGAATCCTCTTTTTCTGTTTTTCCTAAAAGCTGTTCTTCAATTCCTTTCCACCCTTTATCTAAACAGTGTTTTCCAGTTGCCGTAAATGGGATATTTTCTGCTCCATCAAATTCTACCGTGATACTGGTCTGTTCGTATTGATAAGGCTTGGAAAAACTGATAATCATTCTGGACATGACTAATTCCAGAATATGTTGCATACTTTCGCTTGTTACGCCTTTTTTCTTTTCTTCTGCGGTAGGTATCAGCTTTGAAAAATCATATCCATTGATTTTTTCAGTTAAGATTAAGGCGTGATGGTCTGTGACCTTTGTATCATCAACAATTTTTTTATCAATGTTCAGTCCGTCTTTTAAGACTGCATCTGCACTAGCTTGATATTTTGGGAATTTTCCGATGGAACGAATACGGTCAGCCATATATGGTTTTAAATCTTCTGTGATATATCGGCTGTCGGTTCTCGGATAACTCAATACTTTTTGTGTTTCATACAATGCCTGTGCGGTTGCTAATGTGACGGATGCAGAATATCCATATCGTTTGTTGGCATCCCTTTGCAGTTCTGTGATGTCATAAAGTTTTGGACGGTCATTTTTTTTCCTTTCTTCTTTTACCTCTTTGATTCTTCCTTTACCACGAATCAGAAGTTCTTGGATTTTTTTATCGATGACCATTTTATCTAATACTCGGTTTTCGGAATCCTTGCAGTTTGTTGGAAAAGCCCCTTGTGTATCTTTTTTCCAGTACACATGGAAGTTTTCATCTAATGATGCATCCATTGTGTAATAATTTGTGACCTTAAAATTTAATACTTCCAGATAACGCTTCACAATAAAATACAGTGTTGGAGACTGCACCCTGCCTACGGAAATGTTTGCTCCATATTTTAAACTTTCTGCTCTGGACATACTCATACCTAACATCCAGTCTGCTTTCTTTTTACAGTATTCCCCTCTTACAATGTTTGTAAACTCTTCTTCTGCTCTTAAATGGTTCATAGCGTGTCTGATTGCTTCTTCCGTCATGGACGTGGCACAGAACCTTCTTACAGGCTTATCGCATCCTGCTTTAAATCGAATGAACCATTGTAGGATATGTCCTTCCGCTCCCATATCTCCACAGTTAATGATTTCATCTACATCTTCCCTGTGAATCAACTTTTTGATAACTTGAAATTGTGGTTTTGTGTTCTCTATTACTACCAGTTTAAAAGCATCCGGCATTAAAGGAAGTTCGGAAAATGCTTTCTCTTTCTGGTCTACATACATATCTTTCTGACTAACATATCCGTATGCTTCTGGTTCTGCAAGTCCAACCAAATGCCCTACTGCCCATGTAACCAGATAACCATTTCCCTCATAGTATCCTTGTTTTTTTTGTGTTGCTCCGATAACCTTTGCAATGTCAGCAGCTACACTCGGTTTTTCTGCCATACATAGTTTATATCCCATTTAATCACCTCGTTATTTAATCTCTGCAATTTATGTCATTCTTCATTTTTTTTGCTTCTTCTCTTTTTTCTATTGCTTCTTTGATAGTTTTGGCATTATGTGTGCAGGAATCATCTCCTACATAACCTACGGTTACTTCTTCTGAACCACCATTAAAATAGTCTAAGTATACGTCAAATTCTTGGTACACTCCTAACTCTTTTACCTTTTTTGAAAATGTATATACGCTTGAATGTGGAATTTCTTCTAAGCCAAATCCCGTGATATCAAAACCATCTTCACAAATCTTTTTTACAACTAGATAAATATCATCTTCTTCCATGCAATCCCCATTTATAATTAACTCTTCTAATACATTTTTTAGGTAATAATTATCTGTATTTTCCAGTAATGTTTTCGCACATGCAATTACTTGTTGTTCCGTAATTTTTTCCTTGAATATAAATTCTCTCTTGTCTACTAAATTGTCTGTTGCTTCTTTTATTTGTTCTATAAAATCATCGGGAATATCATCTTCTATTTCTAGTTCTGTTTCTGTTTCTGATAGAATACCCATTTCAAAAAATTCCGCTACTGCTTTTTCGGTATTAAATCCATCGTCTTCTACTTCTTCACTTTTCTTAATTATTTCTTTTAATTTCCCAACTTCTTCTTCTAAGAAATTTATTCTTGAATTTATGTCTGAAAAGTCTTTTCCTATGGAATCAAACAAGGGTGATTTTACAAATATTTCGAAAGGAAAATCAATATTATAAAATTTTATAACATATAGTAATAATAACAATTTGATTTTTCCCTCTTCATAACAATCTTCACTGCATTTTTCCTTAAATTCATTCATGTAATATTGACAGTATTCATCACCAGATTCTTTACACAAAATTTCTTCTACAAACAGTTCGATTCTTTCATTATCCCATAATGTTAGCTTGCAAAAATTTTCAATTGTACGTTCTTCTTCTACAAGATAGAACAGATAAGACAGTATTATTTTATACAAAATGGTTATCAATTCAATTTCTCGGATTTTATCCTGGTGAATAGTTGAAATACTCTGCGAACTGTCGTAATAAAACTTATTTATGAATGCCCGAAAATCCATTGTTTCTTTTTCAATAAATTGTTCATCACACGTAATATTCCCCGACATCCTTTCTTTCCATATTCTTTTATTTAAGTTTTTTCGTTCGATTTCTTCTTTTGGTTCGGAATCACTACATAAATCATCCAGACTAATTTCAAAAACACCTGCCAATTTCTTTAGGATATCTATTTGTGGTTGCATTTTATTTGTTTCATATTTTCGAATGGAAACAGGATGTGTCTCTGTCAATGCCGCTAGTTGATTTTGGGTGATTCCCATTCTTTTTCTGTAATACTTGATATTTTCTCCTATTGTCATAATTACTTGCCCTTTCTTCTGTAATACTCACGGTGATGACAAAAAAGCCCCGTCTGTTGATCAGCACATTATAATATGCCATTTTCAGAAAAATAAATAGTGCAGAAATAATACGGGGATCTTCCATCCCCGAACCCCTGGAATCCTTGTTATAACAGTAATAGAAAAAATTATTACCGTTATAACAAGGCTAAAAATGGGATGTTTTAATTTTCCGAATTCTGCAAATTATGGCATCAAATAAAATGCGTTGTAACACCGTCCAAATGGACAGGGCTTTTATTACCTTTCTTTGTTACTGATAATTGTTTTGAAGTGTTCTATCGTCTTGTCCATATCTACTTCCAAAAGGCTCAAATATTCAAACCCCTGCAATGCAATTTCCTGTGCCTGTAAAACATGCTTTTTTCGTAAGGATTCTCTAATCCCTTTGCATACATAGAATCTTCCATCTATATTTTTAAAAATAATCTTGTTATCCATTAGGCTTTTCGTGATTTTTTGCATTGTTGTGATTCCGACACCATACTGATTTGCCAAGTCTTTGATTGGCGGTAATTTCTGATGTTCTTTAAATTCTCCTAATATAATTTTCAGTTCTATGTCTATTTGAATACTTTCCCATGTTTTAATGTTTAACGATAACTCAAAATTTCTACTCAACACTTTCTCTCCTTTTTAATTACAAAGTCGGAAGTGTTTTTTCTTCCGATTTGCGTTATACTTCTTGTTTTTGTGGTTCTAACTCTTCGTGTTACAACGCATTTTATTTGATGCCATAATTTGCAGAATTCGGAAAATTAAAACATCCCATTTTTAGCCTTGTTATAACGGTAATAATTTTTTCTATTACTGTTATAACAAGGATTCCAGGGGTTCGGGGATGGAAGATCCCCGTATTATTTCTGCACTATTTATTTTTCTGAAAATGGCATATTATAATGTGCTGATCAACACTCTTCGGCATTTGATTCAATTTTTTCCTGCAAAGAGAGAAAATCACCAGTTTGCAAAGCAGAGATAATGTCTTCAACCGTCAATCCTTTCTTTTGCACTGAATTGGCAAATGAAGTGTATTTTTGGTTATCTTTCAGTAATGTTAATCTTTCAATGTTGGATTCACATTCTTTTATTTTTTCATCTAAGGTAGCTCTTTTTTCCTTAAATTTCATTAAATTTTCCTGTTCTTTTTTTAATTTTTCCTCTATTTTGTTTCCATCAACCATTAATTCTTCTGCCATGTTTTATTAACTCCTTTCTTGAATTACGCTTTATGTATCAGCGTTCCACATATCTGTATAATGTTGGATTGCTTCTGTAATTGAATTTGCTTTTTGTTGGTTGAAACTATTATCCATATACATTATCTGAATTTCGTCTGATGACCAAATAACGATATCAAACCATTCATTCTTATTTCTTTCCCAAAAAGTGAATGACCCTTCTTCATTTGAATTTTGGAGTGACCATCCTGTTGCATGAAAATTTTGCTTTTCCAGAAAACTAAGGATAGAATTAAAACGGAATAAATCATGGTGTGCTAACAGTTTTTTATCTTTTGTACAATTAGATATAATACTGGCTTTTAGCAAATTGATTTCATAACCAACACCACTAATTTCACAACTAACACCATAATTTTTCGGGATTGTTTCTGTATTTTTTAAAAGTTCTTTTGCAATATCCAAAACAGTCATTTCATCTTTTCCTTTCCAAAACTTTATAGTTTTGATTTCGGCATCTTATTGATTGTTTTTCTTTTTTCGATAAGCAATATACCCGATTCCACATCCTAAGACTGCAATCACCAAAATCAATATGATATCATTTGCCACTTTCTCTTTGGTATCATCCCAAATTCCCGCTTCTTTTTGGGCTTGTTCGATTTCATTTTTCTCTGCTTCTTTTTTGGCTTCTTTGTCCTTTTGCTCCTGTTTTAAATCAGCTTTTGAACCACCACTCTCAATATAATCTTTTCCCGTGATAAAATCAAATGCCGCTTTATGTTCCTGTACATAATCATATTGCCAATCCATCAATTTCAAATAAGCATCTGAAACTACAGTCGAATCTCCTTCTTCTGTTCCATTCATCAACTCTACAACCGGAGAAGTGATTTTGTTATGAAATGCTTCTTTGCTACTGAAATATTTTTCCCAGTTTCCTAAGTTAATGTATTTCTGGATTCTTACATAGCTTTCGTAATACACGAACCTGTCATACTGGCTCATGTTAAACCAATCTTCCTCAGTCGCATTTTTTACTACATTTACAAAATCGTCTGCTCTTGACTGTGCTTCATCATTGAAAAGTCCTAGATATCCTGTCGCAAAATCATTCCATGTTTCATCATTTTCAGTAAAAGATACTTTATCTAAAAATTCTTGAAATGCTTCATCTGCACTTTGATTTTTTGAAGCGTTTGATTTTTTGCTTTCTTCTTTTTCTGAATCCTGTGTAGTTGATGTATTGGAAACATTCTGGTTATTATCCTGTGTCTGATTGCTATCTGATGAACCACGCCCAATACTACCTCTAATACTTTCCACTTCTTTTTCTACTTCTTGTTTTCGTTCATCTGTATAAGTAATCTTCCAGTTAAACTCATATCCATTTGCAGTCGCAGGGAAATCCGTAATTTTTGTATTATCGCTATTTACAATCTGGTATCCCTCTTTGATTCCTTTAAACGTAATTTTATACGTTGTTGGAGCAGGTATTGTGAATTTGGGTTGATTTCCGCTTCCATAACTATTTGCTTTTGTCAAGGTATAACTTTTGTTTGATGTACCTGTCACATCATTCATCAATACCTCAATGTCTCCCTCATAAGAATATGTTGCATCCGTAACCGAAAATGTTACCGTACATGGCACAACTTCATCCCCTGCAAGGGTTTCTTCGTCAGCGAAAGCCGTTGTTGTAGCACCAAAAAGAAGGACTAGGCTTGTCAGCATTCCGAACAATGCTTTTTTTCTCTTATTCATATTCTTCCCAACCTTTCTACTTTTAATCATGTTTTAAAAAATTTTTTAAAATTTAATTCTTCCATTCTTTGTAATATCCAAGCAATCATATCAGAATCATAGTAATCATTTGATGAAAATGAAACAGTTTTACTCATTTTATCAAATACGATTCGATTTTTCCATTCTATTTCGTCCTCTATTATTTGAACTTGAACCGGAAACTCTTCTTGATTGTCCAAATGGATAGGAGCGTAAATGATACTATTTTCATCTTCTTTTATCAGATATAGCCCACTGTATTTGTAAAGTTTTTCTTCTACTTCTGTAGGATTTTGGTTTGTCAATGTTCTTGGATGCAATCCTTCTAAATGAATTGTTTGGCTTTGTTGTTTAAATGAATTCGGATTCCACCAAATATAAATATCCATATTCTGAAAGTAGTTAGTATCTTCTTCTAATACTTCTACATTTGTTTCCGTTGTTAAGATAATCTTTGATGGAAGTAATTCAATATATTCTTTTTTTAATCCCCAAAATCCATAATCATGTCTATATTTATGATTAAATTCTACACATTCAATACACTTTAATGTTTCTTTTCCTTCTTTTCCAATTACTAAACCATATGCATAATTCAAATTGTGAATTGTGTTATTTGCCAAAAATTTTCTTCCATGATTTTGAAATTCTTCATATGCATTCTCTACTTCATCCCATGTTTCGCAAATTTTTATCAGTGGTGCGTTTTGGGGTTCTACAGTTACAAAAGCACTTGGAATCATATTTTCTTTGGATAAATAAATATAAAACATTTTCTTTTTCCTTTCTTAGACAGCACTATCACGGTGAGGACAGATAGATGCTGTCTACTTTTATTTTATTTTATTTTGGAAAGTTCATCAATCCATATCCTAAGATTACAGAACTTCCAAGTGGGTAAGAATTCATAGCAACTGCATCCCCGCTATTTCCTTCTACCGTGTAAACCGTACTTCCGTCACGTCCGATGACAAGTCCGATATGGTCAGAGACTCCATCCCCATCCCAATCAAAGAAAATCGTATCTCCTGCAACAAGGTCTGTATAGGTATTATTACCCCATCTTCCATTATTTCTGAACCAGTCAACCAAAGTCGGGCAGTAGGCGTTATTACTTGTAGTCGGGTAACTGTCACCAATTCCACTGTTCCTCATACACCAATCCACAAAGCAAGCACACCATTCCACTCTTGAATTGAATCCCATGTGTCTCCAATATGGTTCACCGCCCTGCTGTCCTACCTGTGAAAGTGCAAGGTCAATTACTTTTTGTCCAGATGGTCTGCTTCCGTTGACAAAATCAACTCCGCCTAAATCATCCATACCAATTCCACCACCAAAATCAGTAGAAACTAATTTCATGTATTCTTGGTAGATTTCATAGAATCCTTTTAAATCCTGTAATTTTTTTTCCTGCTCTTCGGTACGGTCTGGAATGTTGGATAATTCGTTAATCGGGTCAAGGAAATATTTACTTGTCAGAGCATACGCACCTTCCATATTCAATGTATAGCTGATAACACTATGACCATTACAATTTCGGTATCCATTACAAGCATCTTGACATCCATTATCAGATTCTATCCATTTTACAGTGATAGTTGTTTTGTCTCCATTTGTAGATTGACTAACAACGATAAATTGTTTGTGGCTTGCTAACCAATCCTCTACTTCGTTTGTAGGAATCACATAATTTGCTCTTTTTTCATGTCCTGGACATACTTTATAACAGCAATCCGGACAGGTATATTTATTATGTTTTCCAGATGATGCATTTGGACAGGTTAGTAGAGCATGAATTTCTCCACAACTATGTCTGTTGACTGTTCCTTCACCAGTTTCAATACTTTGACCGCAATATTCTGTACTGGTTGTACTTGTGATACGGAACAATGTGTTGAAAATATCTTTTAATAACGCTTTGGCTTCTCCTTCTGTTGGTTCAAGGTCATAGTCCATAAGAACCACTGCATTGAAGACTGGCTGAATCATATTTGCCAACTGTTCATTTGTTGGGAAACCAGATGTTACTTGGTCAATGATATTTGAATCCGAATTATCGGAATAATAAACAGGTAATGTTTGTCTTCCCCATGCAAGTGCGGCTTGATGGGAATTAAAAAACAAGTCTATACGGTTTCCTTTAATTGCTCCTCCTGTATCCTCTGCAACATAAGTATGATTGTTAAAATACACTTTTGTTCCAAGTGGAATGACTGAAGTGTCCACTGCAATCGTTCTTCCCTCTGTCGGGGTTGTACCAGATGCAGTTTTCGATGGTTGTCCCGTACATTCTGGGTCATATGGATGACAGCAGTAATGGCAAGTGCAATAAGCAGTGACTTCAAAATTTCCTATCAATTCGCCTTTTGAACCAATTACAACAGGAGTTGTTGTTCCTGTATTTGCCTTATATCTTACAATATTATATTTCTTTTGTGCAGAACTCAATCGGTTTGCGATATCTGCTTTCAATTCTTCTACCAGTTTTGGAATTCCGCTGTCTGGATTTGTGATATATTCTCGGATATCCTGCTCTCCCATTTCTGTTTCAAATGTGCTACTAAAAATTGCACCAATAAAAGCAATCGGGGCTTGGATAACACCAGTTGCTAACATCACGATAACACTGATGACAAGAACAGGGAGCATTGCTTTACGGAAAATCATTTTAATAGAATTCATTAAAGCGGTTGCTACCGAACCACCCGCTCTGGATACGGCTCTCATTGCTTTATATCTGGCTTTTTCCCAAGCGGCTTTCAATCCATTATTGCGGATAAATCCAAATCCTTTTTTGACAGCTTTACCTGCTTTTACTGATGTTTTAACAGTTGCTTTAGTGGCTTTGACTCCTTTTATTCCTGTTTGTACTCCAAGTTTTCCTGCTTTGATTCCAATTTTCCCTGCTTTTCCCGCATACCCCAATGATGCAACTCCGATATCTTCACTTTGCATCATATTAGATATCCCCATATCTACTAAACTGTAAACATGTGGGCTGGCTTTCGATGCAACAAATTTTCCGCCTTTCAAAGTGCCTTTCCCAATCTTTACACTTAATTTTCCAGTTTTGAGCATTCCTTTTCCTAATGCTTTTCTACTGATAGTAGCACCTTTTTTTATCCCCATCATGGAATACATTCTGGCTTGTTTTAAGATTGCCATTGCTTCTTTTCCTGTAGCAGTTCCATTTTTTAGCTTGACGGAAAAATCTACAACGGTTCTTGCACCTCTTTGTACTACGGCTTTTCCTTCATTTAGTTTTGCTTTTAAAATACGCAAATCGGTTTTAACGATATTAACTCGATTTTGGATATTTCCAACCGTATGTACAATTCCTTGGTATATCGGACGGTTTATCAGACCAGATGCTTCCGCATTCATGTGTATCATATTCGGGATATCTTTAATTCCAACAGGAAAATATTGTGCCGTTTGAAGATATGTCTGTGTACTTCGTTTGATTGTGATAGTTGCCAATCCAACAGTATAAGTTCCACCTGCAACCTTAACAAGCATATCACTTGTTTTTTGCGACATTTTCCATCCAGTCTTTACACCTGTATAGGTCATTTCTGCGGAACGCATACTGGATGAAACACTTTGGGTAGCTAAATCATCTTGTTTATCCAAAGCACTTTCCGCAAAATGAAGTGCCGATTTGATATTACCCGTTCCGAGATTTAAGCCTATCTTTTTATTTTGGTACGGTGCAAGTCTGGATTGTCTGCCAATATCCTTTTCTCTCTGATTTCCAGTTTGAATGGTAGTCTGATAGCTTCCTTTTTTACTTATTTCAGAAGCCCTCTGTATGGCTTCCTGTTGCTTCTGACTTCCAGTTTGTACATTTCCCGTAGATGCGTTCCCAACAGTGCTTACAGGTTTGGAAAGCGTTGCAATTCCTCGGACATTTCCTGCGACTACATGAGGTCTGGAAATAGCTTGTGTATTAGCTGTTGCCATATTGACTTTCTGTGTCTCTGTCGTAACATTAGTCTGATAGCTGTTCTGCTTTGTAGCTTCTACTGTCCTTTGTACTGCTTGATTGATGGTCTGTCCATCTGTCTGTATATTATCCATACTTGTTTTTCCATTATTAGAATAAACAGATGCATGGATAACAGGGCTTGTCTGTGGTGTAACAATCTCTTTTGCATTTATCTCTGCCCTGTTTGCTTTCTGTGTCTCTGTCGTAACATTGGTTTGATAGCTGTTCTGCTTTGTAGCTTCTACCGTCCTCTGTACTGCTTGATTGATAGTCTGTCCACCTGTCTGCATTTGTTCTGTACTTTTCACTTTACTGTTTGTACTTGAATAAACAGGATTGGTATACTTTTGTTGTGGTGCGGTAGGAATCTGTGTCTTTGCGGTTTGTACTTTGATTCCGTCTGTGATTTCTGGAGTTTTATTTGTACTGTTTAAAACACCTTTATCCTCCGTCCTGTAAGCGTTGTTGGAACGGTAGTGTTCTGTGGATTCCTTTGCACTTTCTTTTGCTTGGGAAGTCTTTTGACTTCCCGTCTGCACTCCTTTTTTTTCTTCCATCGAAACTACTTCCTTTCATCACCGTGAGGATGTTATCTATTCTCTCTTATACTCACGCAGATACCGAATGGTTTTCATTTACAAGATATTCCACTTCTTCATCTGTCAGTGGCGTTTCAACATGGTATTTTTCCTGTAATCTTTCCACTTCTTTTCTGATATCTTCTTCACTGACTCCCTCACCAAATGCAGTTGACATCATATGATACAGATAAGAACTAGATGGGAATTTATCAACAACTGGTACAACTACTTTTTCTGCAAATAACAATCCGCATCCTGCATCTGCACCTTTTACAAACTGTTCCAGAGTTTCGGAAATCGGAAGCATTTCGCATAATTTTTTCAAATCTTCACTATGCTGATTCAGCATCAGAATGAAGTCGGAGTTTCCAACCATACCTTTTGCCTGTTTGGAAGCTAACAATTCTTCACAATTCTGAGTGATACCTGTTATTACCAACCCATATTTTCTTCCTCTCTTGTAGAGCTGTTTCAACTGTTCAGCCGCATAATAGCTTTGGAACATGACATGAATTTCATCACAGTAACAATATGTTCTGATTCCCTTAAATTTGTTTTCTACCATACGATTCCAGATAAAGTCAAAGACAATGATTAACGCAACCTGCTTTAACTGTTCTCCTAAATCACGGACATTAAATACTACAAATCGGTTATTAATGTTAATGTTGGTATGGTGAGAAAAGACATTCATACTTCCTGTTGTGTAATATTCAATTCCTTCTGCGACCTTTTCTGCATCTTCCGATTCTGATTTTTTGGAATTCAAAACTTCCTGCAAATCAAGTAAAGTCGGCATATAGGAAGGGTCAAAATCATGTTTTAAATATTCTTTATATGTTTCCTGCACACACTTATCAATCAATGTTCTCTGCTGTGGGGTAATCGTAGAACTGTCCGCTGAACCATTTACACTAATCATACGTTCTACAATAGACATAATGTATTCGGTTTTCTTACGGATTGCTTTTTCTTTTTTAATTTCCATTGGGGTTGTACTGCTGTCATCATCTTCTGTCAATCCGTAATCTTCCAACATATCCATCGGATTGATGTAACAATCGGAATCGGAACTGATTTTTAAAACTGTACCACCCATGATACGGCAGAATCCACCATATTCATTTTCGGGGTCAATAACCAGAACATTTGCTTGGGAATCTCTTAAAAGAACATTCAACATTTCCCTCTTAACGGCAAAACTCTTACCAGAACCAGATGTACCTAAAATGAATCCAGATGGTGTCTTCATTTTTTTACGGTCAACAATAACAAGATTGTGGCTCATTGGATTCATACCATAATAAAATCCAGTTGGCTGAAATAATTCTTGGTTTGCAAATGGCATGAAAATAGCGGTACTTTCTGTTGTTAAAGCACGTTCCACGCTTAAATCTTTTGGTGGATATCCAAAAGGCAAGGCAACTTTAAATGCTTCTTCCTGTTGGAATCTCAATTCCTGTAATTGTGTGGTGTATTTTCTTGCTTTACTCTTTAAGATTTTACAGTTCTCATTTAATTCTTCCAATGTAGAACCATGCACCAAAAACAGAATGGTTACAAAGAACATCTTTTGGTTTTTATTCATCATGTCATCATACATGGTTTCTGCTTGTTTATGTGCATCCTTGATACTGTGCTGTATGGTTTCTGGGCTATACCCTGCACGGATGGCTTTCTTTTCTGCATCAATTTTATTCATTTCAATTCCTGTAAGCTGTCTTTTGACAATCATCAAGCCTTTATCCTGTGCAACTGCTTCAATGGCTAATGTTGTAGTGACAGGGAATTCATTGTCGCACATATCATACAAGAAATCATCCTGTAAACTGGCAGGAAGATTGTTCAAGAACATTCCACAATAGTATTCATCCTCAATCTGGAAGTATTTATTTTGGAAATGAATAAAAGATGGTGCAATATAATCTTTGGTGCTGATTCCCTGTTTCATAATGAAATCATAATCAATCTTGAATTCGCCTTCTGAACCTTTTCTGAGTTTGTCATGGTAGTATTCCAATCGTTCCTCTGTTTCCAGATATCGTCCATTTGCTCCGATACGTCTTAAATTGGTAATGATTTCTGCATCTAATTTGTGGAATCGCAACAATGCTTCAATCGGCGTATCTGCATCAATGGTAACGGTGATAAACTTATGAATCTGCATATCATTTCTTCCGGCAATCATCTGTGTACGCAGTACATTATTCATTTCCTCTCTGTGAGTATCATAAGAATCACCTTCCATCTGGCAGAATACTTTTCGTTCATATTCTTCTCTGGAAATACTGCGGTTATCAATACAGAAGCTGAATCGAACATCATCTGAAAAGTAATTGAGGAATTCCCCCAATTTTACAAAGATATGTACCTGTTCATCTTCTTTTCCTGTACGGTAATTGATATCATCAATCTGATATACTTTGGAAAATTTGTTCGGAGTTACTTCAAACATTCCTTCAATGTAGTCTGCCACATAAGGAATCGTCTGCTGTGTGCTTTTAGGAATTGTTGTCTTGACTTTTCTTCTCTTTTTTAAGGATTCATTCTGCTTCTTGACTTCCCTTGTGTTCTGTTCTACTTCTCTTTTTCTGTCATTTAATTGCTTTAAATTCCATTTTTTCAATATATTTAGTTCTTTATTTGTACAAACATATTGTGAATTTTCACGCTGTTTTTTAAGAATTGCTTCCGCTTTTTCTTGTAATTTATTTCCGTTATTTTTTGAAGCCAATTTAATCTACCTCCTGTTCCTTTATCAGATTCTGTTCTTTTTCAGCCTGCTTTTTTTCTTTTTTGGTTTTATTAAAAAGGGATTGTTCATCTAAATTAAATTCCATTAAATTTCCTTTTTGTTCTGCTTCATAAAGCAATGCCGCTTTTTCTAAACTCTGGATATATCGGATTTTTTTATCTATCCTTTTGGCTCGAATTCCTTTTGGCTGTTCTTCCTTGATTGCGATATTCTGCCATTCACGGAATGCATTTTCTGTTTTAAACACTCGTTTTTTTGGATAGAAAACTTCATATTTCAGCCATGCAATTGCAAATTTCTCCATCGGCATTCCATTGAATTTGATATAACCTACGGATAGTAACGGAACAGCAATCAAGATAATCGCCCATGAAACCACATCCTCTGATAAGAATTTCGTTCCATAAAAATACAATGGTACACAGATAAGTAATGCTCCGATTGTTGCTAACAACTGTCTTGCCGTTAATCCAAGAATAATCTTTTCTTTATATTTTCTAATTTCATCTGGTATACGGACTGCTATCATTTTTCCTTCTCCTTTCCTATCCTATACTGCATCTAAAATATTTTTCGCCCATTGACCGCAACGTGCCAGACTCAAACAGAGTACAATTGCTGCCATTAACATCGTAAAGGATAAGTCTGAAATAATTACACTTGCTTCCGCTCCACTGTCCACTGCATCCTGTATCATTTCTGTAACTGCACTGTTCATAAGGATTCCAAATATTTTCATGCAGAGTATCATCATAACACCCTGCAAGCAGACCGAAGCAAAACTGCGGAAGAATTTCCCTGTGATTCTGGAGAATCCACCGCCTGTTCCATCCCCAAGCGGGAAAAACGAACATGGGAGTGGGGATACTGCCAGATATGCATATAGTTCAAACATTCGCCCATATGCCATGACCTGTACTAAAATTCCGCAAATCTTGATTGCAAGAACCACTAAGAGCATGGAAGCAAACAAGCCAAAAATCGTAAAGAATCCGTCAACTTTATCTGCCAATGGTTCTACTTGTTCTAAAACTTTATTTCCCAGTTTAATTTCATTCTGTCCAATGCCAGTTATCCAGTCACAAGCCTGTACATAACACGCTTGTAAAAAAGTCGGTGCAATATCGATACAAACTTTCGATAATGCAAGTTTCACCGCAATTTTTAAACCATGCTCCCATTTCACAACATCAACTTTAGAAGCTACATTTGCCAATTCAATTAAAAGACAAATAGCAATGACCACATAGCAGAATGGTTTTAAAATTTCAGAGAGTCCTAATATTTGTGTCCATGCTCCACCAACTGGTTGTGCCAGAATATCCTGTGAATCTGCAAGAGTTTTATCGAATCCATTTAAGCCGGAAGCCAATAAACTCATAAGATAATCTAATACTCCATCCATTTATTTGTCTGATTCTCCTTTCTTTTCTTTTTTAAAAAGGCAAATTTGTATTAAACAAACTCGCCTTTTTCGCCTTTTCTTTTGATTTTTCTTATGCGAAGAAAGTGCTTGTCATAGCCGCTACTGCTATAACAATTGCTCCTGCTACAATGGTGCTGATTCCCTGTGATTTCTGTTCTGCATCATTGTTTTTCCATCCAAGTCCAAACAAGATTCCACCAACGAACATTACAACTCCACCAAGTCGAGTTACCCAAGTTTTCATAAGGTCTGATATTTTTGTCCATAAAGTGTCCGCGGTACTACCACTTGCAAATACAATGCTATTTACAGAAATAAAAAGGACTAATGCAAATGCAATTGCATAACTGTGGCGGTTCAGAAAAAGTCCAATTTTCTGAATTTTGTTCATTTCTGTTTCTTTCTTTACTTTCTTTACTGTTACTTCTGTTTTTTTCATTTTCTTTTTACCTCTTTCTTATGATTTTTTAGTCTTTATTATAAGGGATGCCAACCCCAAATAACCTATTGATTTTCTTCCGGCTTTTCGATTTCATCTTCTGGTATTTGACCCGAAATCTTTAATTTAGAAATCATTTTATCCATGTCCATTTCTTCTCCAAAGTCAAAGTCCGATTCCATGAAATCTTCATCTTCTTCATATAACTCTTGCACCATTGCAAGTGATTCTTCATCTATCGTGTCAGCTTCCCCCTCGGATGGCTCTACTTCTTCATCTGACATTAGCTCAACTCCGTTTTGGAAGGTCTGTTTCATCAATTCTGCCTGTTGGTTCGTATCTTCTATTAATTCACATACAGAAGTTTCTTCTGTGGGTTCTTGGACATTCGTTTCTGACTCTTCCTTGGTTACAAGTTCATCTTCTACCTCACGGAGTGTATCATCCTCGATTGTATTCTCTTCCCCATCTGGAACTATCAGTTCTTCATCCGGTATTACATCAAAATTTCCACGCCCGATACGATTCAGCATTTGTTCTGGACTAATAACAAGTTCAATTAGTTCTACATCCTGCATTAATCGTTGAACCTCTTTTTGTGCTTCCTCACGGAGAGTATTTTTCATCATTTCTTCCAGTTTCTTTTCTGATTCCATAATCGGTTTCTGTGGCTCATGTTGATAAGTAAACTCTCGGTTTGCATCACTGGTGTAACAATAATTCGGATGGGTTGTATAATCAAATTTCTTGGAATAGAATGGATTCCTACCGCCTACAAATAACAAACAGTCAGATTTTGGAAGTTTTCTCACTTCTGAAATATCCATTAATTCCCTTCCAACTTTATCAAAGTTTTGAGAACTAGAACCTTGTCTTCCTCGTGTTCTTCCTGTTGTTCTCTTGTCGAATGTTCCTTTTCCAATCAGTTTTACAATGTATTCTAAAGTGGCATCATGGGTAATTGCTCCTAAATATAGCAATGTATTACAGTTATCGATAATAACTCCCCAATCATCCTTGTACATTTTCTTAATCTGCTCTAAGGATTGCAGGATGACCGTAATACCAACTCCAAAAGAACGTGCGTAAGCTAATATCTGTACAAAGTTTGGAATCGTGCAGGTATTTGCAAACTCGTCCAAAATGAATCGTACAGGTATTGGAAGTCTTTGTCCGTCATGCTTATGTACCTGCGTTGCACAATATTGTATTTCTTGGAATAACTGCGTAAACAACATTCCAGAAATGAAGTTATATGTTTTATCTGTCGGTGGTACATTAACAAATAATGCAACTTTTTCTTCTCCAATCCTGTCAAGTTCCATTGTGTCGTGAGAGAAAATACGTCTAACTTCCTGTGTCTTAAATGGTGCAAGTCTGGCAACTGCGGTAATAACAATACTTTTTGCTGTTTTTCCGCTTGCTTTGCTTCGGAATTCTTCATACATATCGATTCCAATATGGTCTTCTCCCAATTCCGCTTTCATCATTTCTACAAACAGGTCTAACTTGCTATTTTTTTCATCATTTTCTTCATCAATCTCCAACCATTTAATTAATTTATTTACAGTGTTCATATTCCTGTCTTTTTCTTCAAAACAGTCTACTGTAAAATAGAAAATAGATTGTAAGAATAATCGTTCTGCTCTATCCCAAAATGGGTCATTACTTTGTTTGCTTTCCCCACCATCTGTATTCGCAATGATGGTTTCAATTAAAGAAAGTATTCGTTCTTCATATCCTGCTCTTTCTGGATGGATATATTGGAACGGATTGTAATAATCTGATTCTGCTTTATTATCCAGATTTAATACCTTGATTTTGTATCCATTGCTCTTTAAGAACTTTCCGCATTTTTCTAACACTTCTCCTTTTGGGTCAGTGACCACATAAGAACAAAACGCCTGTAAAAGATTCGGAAGAACATATCCTCTACTCTTTCCAA
>ERZ791719.146-NODE-146-length-47025-cov-18.5493_pt1 | contig 47025 bp, 81 predicted proteins | sample MGYA00510338_ERZ791719 | MGnify/ENA primary metagenome ERZ791719 (study PRJEB30046, sample SAMN00715131) | human gut metagenome | study: EMG produced TPA metagenomics assembly of the A metagenome-wide association study of gut microbiota in type 2... | reverse complement strand
ACGTGTGCTCTGCTTATCTTAAACATCATCATAACACCAATATGCAACACGCATTATTTCAACCAAATCATTTGATGATAAAAAATTATTGCCATTATAAATTGCGTGGATTCTTTCACCATCAACAGTTAATGCCACAACATTTCGTCCTATTTGTGGTCTCCACAGATAGCAATCAAACCATTCAACATCATACCAATCATCTTCTGGAATCATTTCAACCTCGGATTAATGTGGACAGTATTACCAATAAAAACGCAGTAACCATCCTCTTCAAGTGATGGTAATACACTTGATCTGAGTCGGTCATAAATTTTAGGTATACCTTTGAATGGTCGCACGTTTTTAAGTGAATCATAAAGCCACTTCACCGTTACGTTTGTTTTTCCTTTCTGAGCGGCAGAGCGTAGCTTTTCGGCAACAACATCAAATTCAGAACGCTCGCCAGCATATCCATTTGATTCCACGGCGTCGGTGAATGTTTTTGTCAGTGCGTCATAAACACTGATAGCTCGACTAATCTCATTTTCACCGATAATCTTTGAACGCTTTCCTCCATCGCACCAGTTTTCAGCAGCGTGAAATATTGCTGCCAGACGGATTATTTGCTTATCAGCTTTACCCATCGCGCCACGAAGAAGGACGTGGTCCCACTTACCGCCTGGAAGGAAGTTTTTCTCCCACTGGTTTCGCAACAGACCTATCATTCTTGCTGAGTCATTGTGAAGCGTCAGTTTTGTTTTTTCTGCTGACACAACATTATGTATAAATCTTGCATATTCCGACCTCAAGCTGTCTGGCATTGGCTTGCTTACAGGGCAGTCATTAACCATGTCCCAGTGTTCGCGATAGCCAAGCATTGATTGCTCGCGCAGCATCAGGAAACGTTCAGAAAGCCCGTTCCCCCTGTCGCCAGCGGCAAGAATGGCATCAATACTTTCATCCTGAGCAATCACACTTATGTTTCCAAGTACGTAACCAGATGAAACGCCACGACCAACACGAGCGGAACCAATAAATCCACCATCCCAGCCCTTCAGGATGACTTCGGCGTTTGCCTTTCCACCTTCTTTTCCGTAAGAGAGGCCAAGGCATGTGTTAAGAACGCTCGCCTCGTCACTTATCAGATTAAAAAAACCACCCTCATGGATTGCCTGATGCTGAACAGCCTCCGGCGTTGCGTCAGTCAGTGGATATGTAATCGTATAAAGCTCTTCCAGCTTCTCCTTTTCGCGAGCAATATCATCGCCGATTAGTGCCTTTGCATTTTGGTTGCTTGCCTCTTTGTATGCCTTCATCAACTCTTCAATGCGAAGGTTTATTTTTATGATCTGCTTTTCCATCTTTTTGGAAAGGTTGTCATATTCAATCTTCACCGGATTCATATGCATTGAGTTAATAGCGGTTTTCCCTGCTGATGGAGGCTGAGAAGTAACCACGTAAAGAGAAACTGGAAGTTCTGAATGGTAATACTCAACGCTAAAGTTTCTCGTCATTGCACTGGCAACGCACCCAAGTAAATGCATGAACGATGTATTTATTGGGAACTGAACAGCGCGAGCTGCAGCGATTGCATAACGAGACAGCAAATCAGTCCGGTGCTCACTGGTGAGTTCTGTTTCTGAGTAAGTTACATCACGCTCCTTACCTTCCTTGATGTCAAGCCACATGTTAGAACTTGGTGTCATGCCATGATGGAAGGCAACGCGAGCAGGAGATACTTTTAATTCCCTTGCTTCATTGAAGATATCTTGCGCTGTGATCATCACTGAACCCTTAAAATTGTTAATTCGCATGTGTCCCTGTTGTATTTTGTCCAGTACACAAAGTCGTTTTTCTTTGAAATCTTGGACAGGCACATCCTGAAAATAAGCGCCTCAATACCTATCGTCTTAAGATTTATAACCTTTTTCTCGTCAACCCTCATTCTTGAGACTATATCGCGAACTCGTTTCATATTTGACATTTTTACCGCCAACCGTGGTTAATCATGGTGTGGAAGATTATATAAAGATATAAACGAAATAGCAACCACATCATTTCTGGTGTGGCTTAAGAGACTGAATGGTTAGCTATGGGTAACGTGGGTAAAGCGTGGGGCAACCAACCTTCCCCACGAAGTTTCACTCTAAGTATATGTAATATAATATAATTATTATTATTTGGGTTAATGGGTAATATTATTATTCATATTATAGATAGTAATTAACATAATATTAACAAATGGATTATTTGAATATATTTATAAGGGGATGGGTATGAAATCTGCCCCTTTTTACCCACGAAAAATAAAAACATCAAAATCAATAATTTACGATAAAAAACGTGGGGCAACCAACCTTCCCCACGACCTGCCCCACGGGCAAAAATTTACCCCACGAGCACGTTTTTAACGAGTTGCTGTTGACGTAGAATCACAACTGATGTAGATTGAATGCATCAACAACGAATGAGGTAGTGAGGATGAGCAAGCAAATAGCTGAACTTACAAGAAGTCAATGTGAGGCAATACTCAATGATGACTGGGTAATTGCTGATGATTGTGATGGAATGGTTAACTGCGAAGAAATAAAATCCATGGCACGAATGGCAATTAAGTTCATTAATCTTAATGATAAATGTTGCAAAATTTCAGATGTGTCATATGTAGATGGGCTTAAACGTGGATTTAGCCTTGGTCAGACTAACAATCAAGATGATTTCCATGACGAGGTTGAAAGATACAGAAATGGTATCAGAGATGAAATTAAAAATATAAGGGATGGTAATAATGAGTAAAGTCACCTACAGACGCAAAACACTGAAGCCTGAGCCTGGACTTGTAGGAACGCAGCAATGCAGCCTTTAATCTCAGCGTATGGACTCAGCAAATGACAGGCGCAGCACTCGAACTTATCGCCAGTCTGGTTATTGTGGCGTTTATTGTCATCGCAGTGGCAGTTTCTAAATCAGGATATAAGGAGTAACAAAATGAGCAACAAACCAATCCAACCAACAGAAGAAATGATTGAAGCAGGTATTCGTGAGGTTATTGAAAACTTCGATATCGACTACCTAACTGATGATGAGCTAAGCGATGCCGTTGTGTTCATCTGGCAGGCAATGTATCAGGCGCACACGGAGAAATAACAAATGGCAAAGACTATCTATCGTCGCGAAAAGCTGGAACAAGAACTTGGTCACGTTGGCGCGCAGAACTTCATGAGCAAGCAGGCACGCAATGCAATGGAATCTGTTCGCGTAAACCGCGTTGTGCGCGTGTTTAATGGTGAAGGTAAGCGAAGAGTAATGGATGAGCTGATTATCGTGTTCTGAACACGATTCAGCAGGTTTATTTAGAATGGTGATGACATGGCAAAAGTAAAAACATACGAGTTCTGGTTTTGCACAAGCATATTTTGCAAAGTGCGCAAAAACATCAAACGCGCTCACTGGTGGAGCAAGCCTTTACTGCTGGCACTTTACACTGTGAATGCAAAGTGCAAATTCAAAGCGATTGATATCACAGATGAGGATGCGCTCACAATCGCGAAGATTGAGTTTGAAGAAGATGGTTATTACGAAGAAATTATGGGGGTTGGGGTATGAGTGATGTGAAGCGTTATGACATCTCTTGCTTTGGTGGCATGTCTATGGATGAGTGTGGCGATGGTGCTTATGTTAATTACGAGGACTACGCAGCACTTGAATCAAAATTAGCACAACTGATTAATGAGAATATTAAGCTCAAATCCGGGATATCCGGTCTGATACACCTCGGCATTCGATATGCAGATGTTGATGTAATGAAAATTGCTGCAGACGCTCAGCTTTCTACGCCATGCACTGACAGTATCATAAACAGCATTGTCGCAGGTAGTTATTTGAAAGATGATGGTGAGCCTAACTCAAATATGACTTGCGACACCACCAACCAGCAATTCGAAAGCCTGGCTAAAAGTGAATAGCTACCCTTTCATATTAATTATCAGTGCGCTCTATGTGGCGCACGCTTTAGTGGAGGCATACTCATGAACAACCACCAACGACGCCAATATACCACTTGCGCTAAAATCTTTCTTGTTGTTTATGTGCTGGCACTGGTAGCAGCTATTGCAGGAGTTGTGCATTATGTTTAATAAATTAGCTGATTTCTATAAAGCATACTCGGACTGGATTGATGCTGGAGCACCAGAAGGTGAGCCATTTAGTCGTCGCGTCGGGCTTTGCGGTTCTTTATGTTTATACCTTGCAAGCAAAGGTTGCAGATTCCCGGAAAGGGATATGACGTTGCAGTTAATGAAGTCGCAATTCATTAAGGCCGAACTCAGCCGTGATTACCCGTTTAATAACGCAGACAACTCATACCGCATGGAAAGCATGAATGGACTGATTCACACCAACAAGAACCGCGTAGCATGGGTCAAAAGGGAGTGGCAGCATTATGTTTAACGACATTGGCGACGCAATGCAAAACATGTGGGAACGGCACTGGAACAGCATGAAGACGTGTCACTACATGATGGTACAGATAGGTAATTACATTGAGGTTGTGCCAGATAACGGCGTGCATGACATCAAGTACATGTGCTCAACAAGGGATTTCGATAATGCAAACCACTAAGCAAAAAGTCTGGCAAATCGCAAAGCAGCACGAACTGGATGACTTCATCGCGAAGGTAGCAAAAGCATTCCCTGATGCGCTTGAAATCGTTCATGTGCAGACGCGAACAGAAAATGCATGGTGCTATGCTGGCAAGCGTGATAATGATGGTGTACAATAAACGCATAACCACCATTGCTTTCACTCATATCATCACCAAACCTTCAACCCGCCTTGTGCGGGTTCTTTTTTATCTGTGTTAAACTAACTATATCGAAATACGAAAAGACGAAAAAAGAATGGCTAATCCAAACCCTGTCATGAAATTTTCCTCTGAATACCAGCCCGCTGGCAGAGGATTAAGCTACAGAAACAGGCTTATTGAAGCATTAAAACGCTGCGGACTTGGTGAGGAGGAATTCCTTGACGCATTCATCAGGACGTCAATCAAGATGACTGAGGAAAACCCGACTCAGGGCGTGCAAATGCTGAAGGAAATATTCCTGCGCATCAGCCCAGTGCAAAAAAGTATGGCACCTCCGGTTAATTTTAAATACCGCAAAGATGCTACTCCAGTTGAGCAGATAGAGGACGTCATTCAATCTGTTTCCAGTGGAGAACTACCAATTGATGTTGCGTCTCAGGTTGTATCTATGATTAAGGTTGGTCTTGACGTGAAAGAATTAACCGAACTCGCCGCGCGCCTTGAGCGACTGGAGAAATTACTGGAGCAGCAGAATGCGTGATGTTGTTACGTGGTGCTTTGTGGCATCTATCGCCATGAGCATGATTAGCGCGATTATGCCATCAAGGGATTTTGCTGGCAGCATATTCGCATTCATGTTCTGGATATCAGGATGGGTTATCGCTTGGGGTCGGATTCGCTATGGCTCGTAAACGACTCTCAGCGCTGGCAATCGAAAAGCTGGAAGCTCAGATTGATGATGCAATGACAGATGTTGCAGAGTCAGCCATTTTTGGCATCTTCGACATGCAGAAAAACGTTATCAAGCGCTTAAGGATGACTGCTACTGGCGTTGATGATGTGACCAATGCAACCACTCATGCCGACCACCTGATCCCTGCAAAGCTGGAGCGCCTGCTTTACCCCAAACGATTTAAGTTTGTCTACGGTGGCCGTGGGTCAGGGAAAACGAGAACGATTATCACTATACTCACTGAGCGCGCAAGGTTTCGACCTGACCGCTTCGCCTGCTTTCGCGAGATTCAGCAATCCATTGAAGACTCAAGCTACCAGGAGCTTGTTGACGAAATAGCCCGCAAGGGTGAGTCATCAGAGTTTCGCATTATCAACAATGAGATAACGCACAAAAAGACTAAGGCTAAATTTCGCTTTAAGGGGCTGTATCGCAATCAGACTACGGTTAAGGGTTTTGCTGGCATCACCGTTGGCTGGGTAGAGGAGGCAGAGAACGTCAGCCAGACAAGCTGGGATATTCTGGTTCCCACTATCCGCGCTGCCAATTCCGAACTGTGGTGCTCATTCAACCCCAACAAGGAAACAGACCCGACGTGGAAAAACTGGATTGCCCCTTATCAATCGCAGATGGTTGATGGCATATTCGAAAATGATGAAATTCTGATTATCGAATGCAACTATTCAGATAACCCGTGGTTCTGGGATACGCCTCTGCCATCAGCCATGGAGCAAATGAAGCGAACTGATTACGACCGTTATCGCTGGATTTGGATGGGAGCCTTCAACAAACGCAGCGACGAGCAGGTCTTCGGCGGCAAATGGCGCATTGATAACTTTGAGGTTAAACCTGAATGGCATGGCCCATATTTCGGGATGGACTTCGGTTTTTCCACGGATCCTACCGCAATGGTTGAGGTTTACATCGAAGAGTTACCAGGCGGGCGGAGAAACATTTATATTAATCGCGAGTACGGCAAGGTTGGGCTTGAGATTACCGACACGCCAGCTGCGATGGAGCAATCATTCCCGATGGCTAAACGTGCACGATGGTATGCCGACTGTGCGCGACCTGAAACCATCAGCCACATCAAGCGTTCTGGATTCGATATTCATCCATGCACAAAATGGCCCGGAAGTGTCGAGGATGGCGTAACGTGGCTGCGAGGCTGTGACAGCATCGTCATTCACGAGCGGTGTAAGGAAATGCAGAATGAGGCAGCAATGTACAGTTACAAGGTCGATAAGCTGACCGGAAACGTACTGACTGATATTGTTGATGCATACAACCATTACTGGGATGCGGTTCGTTACGCACTCAATGACCACATAGTCCAACGCGGCAGCGGGATGCTAATCCGTCGCAGGCGATAAATCTGCACCACCACACTTGACCAATCTACACCGAGCGCATAGTATATCTACATCAGGATTACCGGAGATATCACTATGCGCAGCTATGCAGGATTCACACAGGAGGAAAAAGAACAGGTTTATTCGCTGGCGCGGGCTGGCGTGCCTGATGATGTGATTTGCCGTCGGTATGACATCGACAAGGATTTTCTGCTGCGCGTTATTGATGATGTTTTCGTTAACCTGCAAGAGAAGCGCGGGTACAAGGGTATCTGCTGCAAGAATGATTTTTTGAGGGGTGAGTGATGCTTAAGATGAGCAACAGAAGCAAGATTGGCAGGATTGCTTTATTGCCAATCTTCCTGCCTGTGTGGTTGTTATGGGTTTTATTTTCTGGGGCGAGAAATTTATTTGAGTATCTTGAGTTTTGGCAGAAAAAGGTTATGCGAAAATTCAATGATGTCATTGATAAGTGGTTTCCGCTTTGTTGAGGTGAATGATGAGCGTTTATTTTATTCATGCTGAAGTTTCTCTGAGAAACGGAATCGTTGTTGAGAATATATCGATGATCATTTCTGCGCATGATGCAAATTCAGCGCATGAACTATTTTGGTTGAGCGACATGGTGACTGGAATCCAGAAAGGGCTTATTGTGGTTATTGATAAATTTGAGAGGGTTGAGTGATGACCACAATAGCGTGGGACGGGAAAGTAATTGCACATGACAGCCAGTCTACGGCGGGCAACCTTGTCATGGCTAATCAGGTTAAATCCTTTATCGTAAATGCCAGTGACGCATTGTTTATTCGTGGAGAGTTAGCAAAGCTGATTGTTTGCAGTGGAACGGCTGGTGATGAGCGATGGGGTGCGCACTTCATGCGCAATAGCTCAGTTGATGACATTCTTGAATTACCTGAAGAACTGACATTTAATTTGTGGGTGTTTACTGAGCGCGGTAACTGCTACGCAATTCATAAATACCAAGGGAATAAGCACCCATCAGTTTACGTGATAATCCCGCCATTCGCATCCGGTAGCGGCACAGACATAGCGATGACTGCAATGTATTTGGGGCAGACGGCTGAGGAGGCCATTATCACTGCGTCGGTACTTGATGCTTACACGGATTCAAATGTTAAATGCTATGACTTTGTTCATGGCGCTACTGATAACGAACTTTGCTGAGGTGAGTGATGATTATTGAAAGAGAAGATGGGTTTTTAGCAAAAGATAAAACAATTTCATACATGAGTGGCGAGATTGACGTTGAATCCGCTGAAACGCTCGGTACTGAATTCATTTCGCTGTATCAATGTGGAGAGCAGGTTGCTATGACAAAAACGCAGGCCACCAAACTCATCGCAGTGCTTCAGAAATTGATTGATGGCGGGGAGGTGGAATGATGACCAGAATTGAACTTCATGAGCTTGCCGTAATATGCAGACAGAGACTTGAAGATGTATGGATGAGTTGAGTATTTAATACCAAAAGTTACAGCCTTCATGCAAAATGCAGAGGGCTTGTGGCTGGAGACAGAATGGAGTTGGCGATATTCCACCACGACAACGAAGCGCTCAAAAGGCGCGCGTTTGATGATTGATACCATGCTATAATCCCATCCAACGTGATGGGATTTTTTATGGTGACATATGTCCAAAATTGATGCATTAAACGCCTACATACGCGACCGCGTGGCGAACAATAACCGGGCGCTTCAGCAGCAACGGCTTTGCGCTGGCGGGAAGAATCTTGACCAGAAGCACGACAGACTCTGGACGGAATGCGGCTACCCGCAGGAAATCACCGCCGAGATGTTCCGCTATGCATACGAGCGACATCCAGCTGCCGCCGCTGGCATTAATCGCATTATTAATAAATGCTGGCAGAAATACCCTGAGGTTGTCGAAGATGGCGAGGATGACAAGAACTCAACGCCGTGGGAGCTGTCCATCAACGACATGATGAAGCGCGCATACCCATTCATCAAAGAAGCTGACAAGCGCAACGCCATCAACCGCTATTCCGCTGTTATCCTGCAAATCCGTGATGGCAAACAGTGGAGTGAGCCTGTAGACATCACCAAAACACGCCGCATTAAAGATAAATCCATTGTTCGCTTTATTCCAGTATGGGAGGAGCAGCTACGCGTTAGCGCATGGAATAACGACGAAACCAGCGAAGACTACGGCATGCCTGAGATGTACGAATATCAGGAAAGCGCCGTGGAAGATTTCGATAGTGACGGCAAGCCTGAGCGTTCAGTGCAGATTCATCCTGACCGCATCATAATTCTGGCTGAAGGTAGTTTTGACGGCAGCATGTTTAGCGGTATCCCGATGCTACGCGCTGGCTACAACAGCCTTATCGATATGGCGAAGGTTTCCGGCAGTTCTGCGGAAGGCTTCCTGAAGAATGCAAGCCGCCAACTGGCTGTTAACTACACGAAGGATAACGTAACGCCAGCAAGCCTCGCGCAGTCGATGGGTGTCGATATCGAAGAGCTAACCGAAATCATGAATGAGAACATTGAGGCGCTGAACTCAGGCATTGACGCCGCTATGTTCACAATGGGGGCGGATGCGAAGGTTCTTGCTGTCACGCCATCTGACCCGAAACCTACATGGGAAGTGGCTGCCAACCAGTTCGCTGCATCAATGGCGCTTCCGTTCACCGTCATTTTTGGTCAGCAAACTGGACGCCTTGCAAGCGATGAGGACAAAATGCAGGAGGCGATGACCGCCAAACAACGTCGTGAAACATGGGTTGATTATGTCATCTCAATGTTCGTTGAACGCATGATTCAGTTCGGCATTGTCGATAAAGCACCAGCGAATGGTTACAAGGTTAAGTGGGATGATTTACTTGCTCCATCGGAACTGGATAAAGCTGAATTGCTGGCTAAGCTCGCCACTGCGAACAAGTCGTTCTTTGATGCTGGTCAATCTGCGTTGCTGACCGTCGATGAGGCGCGCGGCATGGTTGGTATGGAACCAATTGAACTTGACGAAAGCTATCGCGAAGACACACCACCGGAAGATGAAGATGAAGATACTCCGGTTTAACGCCAGACTTCCACAACCGCGCATATCGCAGAGTCTTACGGACCCGTTAGGCGCTGCGACTCGCCTGTCGAAAATGGATAAGGTGATAACGCGCAAATACAAACAACTCAGGACTCGTGCGATTGAGTTGTTTCGCGCCATTCCGAGCAGTCATACCAACGCAGAATCAAGTGGTCTGTATTTCTACGATTTCAGCAGTGCACGCGCTGCGACATTTATGGATGAGTTGCAGGCGCTGATTGACGAGATTCTGCTTGAAGGTGACGATTTCGGACACGACAGGATGTGGGCCAATGTATTCATCGGTGATGCGTATCAGGCCGGAACGCAGAAGGCAAACTCAGAACTATCAAGCCTGTCTCCTGTTTATGCTGAACAGCGACCGATTGCTGCGATACTCTACAGTGAGCCTTATCTGAATCGACTGCAACTGGCTTATACGCAAGGATACTCAGACTGGCGCGGACTGAGTGATTATTCCAGGCAACAACTTGCATCTGTCATTATGGAAGGAATTGCCCGTGGCGCTAACCCTCGTGATGTTGAATCTGACATCATTAAGCGCGTCGATGTGTCTCACAGCTACGCGAAACAGATAGCGCAGACAGAAATCACTGGAACACTGCGGCAGGCTAACAGGCGGGAAGTCATTGAGGCGCGCGAGGAATTAGGTATTGAGACGGTGATGCTGTGGCAATCAGCATTGATGCGCACAACACGCCAGACGCACGCGGAGAGACACGGACGGTTTTATACGCCAGAGGAGATTGACACGTTCTATAGTGAGGGAGCAAACCGCAGGAACTGCCACTGCGCACAGACTCCGGCTTTGTTAATGGATGGTAAGCCGGTAATCCTTGAATCTTCACAGGAAAGACTTGATAAGCAGCGTGAAGCGTGGCAATCAGCCAACAAAAAGCCCTCTAAGTGAGGGCTTGGTTTTATCTTATCAGCATGCACAGAACAAATATTATTATCGCATAGCACAATATCTCTACGATGCTGAATATTGTTTTAATCATCCAGTTTAACGCCGGGAATTTTGCCAGCTGCAATGGCGTCGTAAATGATTTCGTACTCACTATAAATCCAGTTGTCACCCTCATCAGCTTCCCTCTGCATTGCCTCTATTGCTGCATCTCGCTTCCTTTCTGCTTCTGTGCGTAGCGGTTTTATGCGCCCTGAGTTAGCCTGAATGGAGAAGTATTTGCAGGCAGGAACGTTGCGCATCACAACAGCCTTTCCGTCAAAATCATAACCAACAACAATGCAATGAATTACACCCTCATCAACATGGCATTCACACTCACACCAAACTGGCGGGACGCCTTCGCCGTCCCATGCTGGATTTTGCGATGCTGCGAGTGCTGATTCGTATTCTTTAGCTGTAACTATGCAACCATACAATGTATCGCCAAGGCCACCAATACCAGAAAAAACCATCTCTTCCTTTGATGTTATTGAATTATTTCCTGCGCCAACTTGTCTGTGGGAAAAAACAATAGTTAAGCAGTGGCGATCATATTGTGTTAGATGACAGTATTCCGCATCCTCAGGCCACCCGCCACGCTTAGGTAATTCTTGAACTAACAGGTCGATAAGTTTCATTTTGTTTCTCCGTCAGAAAGTATTTCTTTATATTCACCCTCAACCTCGTGCAACTCACCCAGCTTAAATACCTCATACGAGCTTTGGCCACCTTCGCGCCATGCGTGAACGTCATTCAGTTTTTCAGCCACCGCATTAGCCTCCTGCTCAGTTGGATAAATTGCAACGACATTTAATGAGACACCGCATTCGATACATCCAATATTAAATACAAGCCACATGATTATTCTCCCAGCGCCTTATTAACCGCCGCACGTGCATTATCCAGAGCGCGACGCTTGCTTGATGTTGTCCAGACTTTGCCGGAGTTGTCGTCGTAGATTTCCAGTAGTTGCTGGAGTGCTGATAGTAGCTCTGGTTGTGATGAGTAACGAGAGCCAGAATACATATCGATCTGACTAACTAACTCAGAAACATCAACATCAAATGATTCCAGCGTTTCGCACCCACCGACCTTAGCTCCACATAGTCGATGTCCAGATGATTCATCACCAATAAGAAGAGAGTAGCCACCGCACTGGTTTTCGCTAATTTCAATCAATACGCTTTTCTTGCTCATCACCAACCTCATTTAATATATTCAACAATCTTAACTTCACGCATCTGCACCAGACCAAATGGTGCAACCAATTTACCGCACGGACGGATTTTGATTTGCTCAAGGCCGAACACTCCGCAGCGTCCGCTTTCTTTGAATTTGACCATTACCATAATTACACCTCGAATGATTTTGTTAAATTGCCGAGTGGCTTACCGATAACGCCAGTTACCACCCCTTGATATGACAACCTGACCTCATTCAGGAAGCATGGGTGAGTCTGCGTAAATTCAATGCAGTCAAACCACATTGAAAAACCAGCGTTCTTCAGTGTGCATAGATTGCAATACCACTCAATACGAAATCTTGCGCCATCAGGGGTCTCTATGCGTATATCGCGCAAGCTCAAATCATCAATTGACTTCAATGCGCCTTTTTCTTTCGCTAACTCCAGTAGTTTAATTAACTCTTCTCTATTGTTAGTTTTCATCTTCATCACCTCATTCACCGTTTGATGTAGATACTATGCACTACCACTCAATCTACGTCAACCTCATTGTGATAGAATTAATCATTATTTGAACAGGAGGCAGAATGAAACTATCGCAACGCGGCATGGAGACGCTTGGAATCACCAATGCCGTGGATATATCGCCTTACATCACCACTGAGACAACGCAGAATCAGTTTGATGCGCTGACAAGCCTTGCCACCGACATCGGCATTGACTCGTTCCGCAAATCAACGCTTCTGAAGAAACACAACCTTCGCTGCTTCTCATGTGTCGTCGCGCATTTCATCGTGTGGGGTGAGAAGACTGGCGACAAAGCAAAACGCAAGGCTGAAAAAGAGGTTTACTGGTATGGCTATTAGCAAAAACATGAAGGCTTTTCTGGATATGCTGGCGTACAGCGAGGGCACGGATAATGGGCGACAGAAAACCAATAATCATGGCTATGATGTGATTGTAGGTGGCTCACTGTTTACCGACTATTCCGATCACCCGCGCAAGCTGATTAGCCTGCCTAAGCTGGGCATCAAATCCACTGCAGCCGGACGCTATCAGGTGCTGGCTAAGTTTTATGACGCGTACAAAAAGCAACTGCACCTGCCTGACTTCTCCCCCGCATCACAGGACGCCATTGCAATACAGCTAATCCGTGAGTGTAAAGCAATGGCAGATATTGAGACTGGGCGGATTGCTGATGCTATTCATAAATGCCGTTCCCGCTGGGCCTCACTGCCGGGCGCTGGTTATGGTCAGCATGAGCAGAAACTGGATAAGCTGATTCAGGTGTACAAGGCCGCAGGCGGGGCGGACGCATGAAAAAGCTAAGCAACTGGCTACTCGGCGCATGGATTTCGGTCTGCTCGCTGCTGCAAATCTGGCCTGAGTCCATGCTTTACGTGTGGGGTATGATGCCTGACGACCTGAAATCTGCGCTACCGCCAATCGTGGTCAAAGGGGTGAGCTATTCAATCATGCTGGTTGGCATTCTCAGCAAGATGCACGGCATGAGGAAGGAAAACCGGAGACTGCGCAATGATGTCGATTCTCGCTAAATACTGGCGACCGCTGGCAATTATTATAATTGTTGTTATCTGCGTGTTGTGGGTTGTCAGCAAAGTGTCCAGTTATGGTGAGCAGCAATATGCCGCTGGATATGCAAAAGCAGTCGCCGAACAGAAAGCCGCAGACAAAAAAGAGGAGCAACGACGCAATGCAGAACTGCAAAAGATTCAGGCTGACGCACAGCAACGGATTGATACTGCGCGTAATGATGCTGTCAATGCTGCTGCTAAGTCTGGCAGGTTGCAGCAGCAGCTCGCAAATATCCGCAGACAGCTCGTCGGATATTCCACCACTGAGTCCATTGGCAATCCAGCCGCAGATACCGGAGTTTTGCTTGCCGACGTGCTCGCAAAGTCTGTCGAAAGAAATCGACAGCTGGCAGATTACGCTGACAGGGCAAGGGAAGCAGGATTAGCGTGTGAGGCGCAGTACAATTCATTGATGGTGGGGAATGCTAAGCAGAGATAAGCGAGAAGAGTATGACAAGATGGCTTCTGATGTGGCAAGTGGTCGCGCTGGTTATCAGCCCGCGGTGAAATGCAGGCTAAGCAAATCACCAAAGAAATGCTATGGAAAACCACCTGAATCACTGCAATAAAAAAGCCCCGTGATGGGGCTTTACTGTCAACCAATAACCATCCAGTCGCTTGCGTTCATATCGGTTTGACTTGCCAGCCATGGCACCAGCTTACCGTCAGCCGTTTTCATGCAGATAAAAGGTAGCGTATCAAGCCCGTCAACCCCATCAATGTCGCACTCAAAATCCCATGCTCCTCCTGCTATCATGAATAGGAACATACCCTTTCCATTCCACCCATTTCTTGCTACCTTGCATCCAATGCCCATCTCATTTAAGGCCTCACCAAAGCTTAAAGGCATTTTCACACCTCATTCGTATAGTGGTTTCATTTCATAGCCAAACATAATTGCATTCCGATGCTCAACGCCACCAGAAAACACCAGATAGCGGCGACCACGATTATCCGCAACGATGTAGGCAGACGGCTCACTCTGCTGGCAATGTTGCTGGCTCATCAACAGATTCCTCTATTTGTTTGGGTTCCTTTTCCACTTTCGATGTGAATTTAGCTACATTGCCATCAACGCGATGCTCAACTCGAACGTTATAGCCATCAACCGCGGTGAATGCCAGGCCTCCATCCTCCCCAGTGCAACTCACCATCTCAAGGTCTATAGCTTTTGCCGGGATGCGGAATTTCACCCCTCCAGATTCAATCGTAATATCAGGAGCCACCAGGTAAGGATGACCATCACGTTCAAATACTACGTCGCTACCCGCATCGCTAATCAGCACACTGGCTGGTGATAGTTTTTCAATTTTCATTTTATTCCTCCACAATCCGCACCAGTGAACACTCAAGATTTGGTGCGTTGTAATTACCAGCCAAAAACAGAACACTACCAGTGCTAATCAGCACCTGCTTTGCGTTCGCCTGTGACAGATTCTGCACGATGAATTGCGCTGTTTCCGTGCCGATTTTTAGCACTGCGCTGCCGTCGCTGTTCAGTGATACCAGTTGTGCGGAAGTGTCAGCAATGTTGGTGTAGTTCGCGTTTCGTTGCGCGATTGTGATGTCGCAGAATGACATTTTATGCTCCTGTGTTGAATTTCATTAACCCATTTCCACTTCGCGTCTGCGTTTCAATAGATGCAGTGATTACAGAAATAGCATTTGGCGAAGCATTAAGATGAAAATTGATTACGCCAGCAACTTGCCGTCCATCCTGATCGACAATCATTGTCCTGCCGTTAACCTGCTCAACATGAAGATACACCATCTCAAGTTCTTTCTGTGTTTGCATTACTTGCTCTCCAGTTCTTTTGCGCGAATTGCGCTATCGATGATGTCTTGCAAATCCTGTTCGCGCGATTTGTGTCCGCGCTCGCCAGCCTGCAACGCCTTTTTAATCAAGTGCTGCAGGGCTGGGTTGGTGACATTCCACGCCATGAGCACATCGTACACGTCAACAAATATACCCGGCTTAATCTCGCGCAGGTATTTGTTTCCAAGTTGCGCCTCATGCCATTTTCCATCTGTGTGAAGTTCTCCAACCTTAACTGCCTTGCATCGGCAATTGGGATGACCAAAAATCGGATACCCTTCAGGCAAGAAATCGCCAGCAAATGGTTTGGAGTTTGCAATAAGTCCGCCTCGTTTCGCGTCAGCTTCCGGCGCGCCAATGCACTCGTTAAGGTCTTGCTCGTCGCCTGCTACTGGCTCACGAATACCAACCAAAAACCAATTCTCCTTATTGCCAATGAAATACGTGTTCTTTTTGCCTGGCTCCCACATGGTGGCGTGAGTTTCCAGTTTTTCACACCATGCCAAACGATTATCCATCCTGTGCCGTATCGCCAAACGAACATTTGCTGGTGCTCCGACAAAATCGCAGGCACCACCTTTAAGCAATCTATATCTTGTTATCATTTCTCATCCTCTTTCATTGTCACCCTATTATTCTCGTCAACACTGAAGTTAGCACGAATCAAATCATACATATCATCCTTCGGCATATCAGCCAGTGCCACATAGCAACGGGCAAAGTAGCGAACATCACGGAGTGTCAGCGGCTGCCGCTTCTCCACAATGCTGGTGATAATGTCCATCGGCTCTCGTCGTGCTCTTGGCATATTTACTACTCCTTTTCGAAATTTATTATTGACGAATCTACGTCACTTAGTCAATACTTATTGACGTAGATTGTACCACAACGAAAGAGGTGATGTGGAAATGCAATACAAAGAAATAGCAGCGAGATACCAGAAGGAGGTTCGCGAGGTTATGGAAATACTTAACGTTCGCGAGGATACCATTAAGTTTGTGGAAACTGCCATGTGCTCACTAGCGCTTGAAGCGGAGGTTGTAGGTCGTGAAAAGGCTGACGAACTTATATCTGCGGTGGTTTATAGTTCAACCAGTAACGGTTGAGGATGAAGGTTATCTGTGCGTTGAGCACGTTGTTATCAAATTCTACGGGAGAAATTATAAATGGCGCATGACGAGCTGTACGAAGAATCGTTAATCCAGCGACTAAATGAAGTTGAGCGCACTCGTGAATGGCTGGAGTGCGAACTACGAGAGGTGCGTAACCGACTGCAGCGTAAGCGCAGCCAACAGAAAGATGTTATCGACTGGTCTGGCGATGCGCCTAAATTTAATAATCTTGGAGAATGGATAAAATGACAGTGCCATATATGCCGATGATGAATGAGCACGGATTGCTAGAGTGTGATAATTGCGGTGGCTTAAGGGTTGTTCCTTGCGCAGTACCTCACGGATGGATTATTGAATGCCTTGATTGTGGCAAGAAAAGTGAAGAATACGTCAGATTACGTAGCGCAAGGGGAAGATGGAACACCCGCAACGGACACCTATACACAGCGGAAGATTTCAACCAGGCGACACAGGAGCGTGATTATGGATTATAAATCACAAATTATGCGCGTGATTATCAATCATCCCGGAGCAACGCGTGCATATATTGAAAAGCATTGCGGCGGTAAGCATTCAAGCACCACAACGCATCGTCTGCATGAGATGCTTGCGCTTGGTTTCATTCGCCGCGAGAAGTCAGTGATTCGCGGCGGAAAGTGGCAGTATAAATACTTTATCTCTGATGATACTGCGGGCATTGATGATGCGATTAAGTGCCATTTGCTTGATAACTCTGGTGCGGAAGTGAAAGAAATCAGCTCAGCGACTGGCATTGATTATCGCATCGTGACAAGCCGCATTCGCATTATGCTTCATAACGGTGATGTGACGCGAAGCTATGACCACCACAAGAAGCTATGGCGTTACTCATGGCGTGAGCAGGAGGTTAACGTCAGCAACCTGTTCAATTCACTGCTTCGCAATGTAAGAGGTCATCATGGGGAAAGCCAAACGCAAGAAGCAAGAGTATGAGCCACTACCGCCATGCGAAATGTCAGGAATCCCGCAGCAGGAGGATGTGATTCTCACCGAAGCTGAGTGGCGCAAGGTGGCAAGGATGCAAATTATGTTCCGCAAACTTGCTGAGGATGTACTAAATGAGATGGGCTATTAAGCATAAATCATGCAGAACTCTGTTTGTGACATCAGATGAGTTTATTGCCAATAACCGTAGAAAGATGGGCTGGATAGTGGAGGAAGTAAAGATGACGAGTAGAGAGCAGTTCGAATTATGGGTTAGCGGAACGACTAATTCTGATTTTCACAGAAGCATCATGTTGTGTCGCCATGAAAATGGAAATTATAACCACCTTGAAACAAATCATAAGTGGGAAGCATGGCAGGCATCGCGCGCAGCAATTGAGATTGAGCTTCCTAATCAATTTCCCGGAGAGTATTACCTCGACAGAGATGTAATTTACGCAGATGAGCTTATTGAAGAACTCGAACAAGCAGGCCTAAAGGTGAAAAAATGATTATCCAATTAAACGACATTATGAAAGCAGACATCATTCAGCTTGAAGATTATGACGTGCAACTGGCATTTGAAATCGAAACCGTTGAGCGTCAACTTCAATATGCGGATAAGAAGAATGACCGAGTCTGGCATGAGAAAGCACTTAAGGCACGCGACCACATGAAGCGCACGCGAGCACTTATTAAAACGCGGCTTGATAAGCTATATTACGGCGAGGAAAGGATGATTCACGGAGCAATTCTGGCGCAAATCCGCAAGGAGATGCCAATTGGCAAATTCATGTCATACGTACACCGCGCAAAACAGGAGGCCGGTTTATGATCCCATTACTGTGGATATTATCAGCCTACGCATTCGCAAGGGTATTTGAGGCTGATACTCTGTACCAGATGATTTGCTATGGCGCACTGTTTTGCTTATCTGGCGCTGCTCTAGCATTCATGGATGATGTGATTTCAGACTAACTCCGTATATCTTTTGTTCATCATGGGCTGCTATCATTTAATCAGGAGGTAGCCCATGAACATAATCCCTATCACTTACTTTCTCACGCTATACGCACTCACCAATTCGCCATTGTTTGCACTGGCTACCGCCTCATGGTGCTATATCTCCCTGTGTTATAATTCGACCACAAACTAACCGTGGAGAGTTAACCATGATTGTCAAGATTGGCGATAAGTGGATGGTCAAGTCGAAAGATGGCTCACAGCAATTTGGCGAATACGATACAGAAGAAGCAGCCAAAAAACGCCTCGCAGAAGTGGAAGCGTTCAAGCACATGAATAATAAATTGCAGGTTAACGTCCTGACAACCATCAACTCAGCCAGCAATATCAGTGAGCAAATCATTGATGGCGACCCGCATTACGTGATCAAAAACGTCGTACCAGTGGTTGACGATGTAGTGATGAATAATGGCCTGTATCCGGGTGAGGAAATCCGCAAGAGCTATCATGGTCTTGATGGCAAGCCAGCGCCATACAATCACCCGATGATTGATGGTAAGTACGTCTCCGCAAGCATGACCCGCGCTGCTAACCAGTTCAGCGTTGGCGCATGGATTGAAAACTCATCCCATGACGGCAGCAAAGCGCTGGTAGACCTGAAGGTAAACAAAGTCATCGCTGAACGCTCAGAGAAAGGTCAGGAGTTGCTTGGTCGCATTGAGGCGCTGATGAATTCCGCTGAAGGCGCAGAGCCAATCCATGTGTCCACTGGCTTGTTGCTCAATCGCGAAGCTGCGGAAGGCACAAGCAAAGGCAAAAAATACACATGGATTGCCCGTAACATGGAGTGGGACCATCTCGCCATTCTGCCGCCGGGAGTGCCGGGAGCCGGAACGCCAGAAGATGGCGTGGGGATCTTTGCCACCAACGGTGAGCAAATCGAACGCATCACTGTAAACCTTGAGGATTCAACCGTGCCTGACGAAAGCGCCAACAAGATTAATTATAAATCGTGGCTACATAAGGCCATCAACTACATCACCAATAAATCAGACCTGTCGTTTGAGAACATCAGCGAGCAGATTCGCCAGATTCTGAAGGCTGAAGTCGGCGAAGATGTCTGGCCTTATATCGTGGCCGTGTACGACGACCGCGTCGGATTTGAAATCAAAGGCCAGATTTTCCAGCAGTTCTACATCGTTGAAGATGATGTGGTAAAATTGGTCGGTGAGCGGGTCAAGGCTGTTTATAAGACTGAACTTGAGCCGGTAAAATCAACTGAAGGGGAAATCTCAATGACGAACGAGGAATTACAGGCGGTACTCGCTGAAGCCCTCAAGCCGGTTCAGGAATCGTTGACAGCTGTCAACCAGAAGCTGACCGACATCGAAGCAGAAAACGTTAAGCTGAAAGAGCAATTACAGGCGAATACTGAGCAGGAAGAAACTGCGATGCGTGCTGCTATCATCGCTGAACTGAAACTGCCGGAATCCGCTGTGAATGCACTAAAAGGCGACGCATTGCGTGAAACCTATGCGCTGACCAGCAAACCTGCTGCGCTGAAGGGTGGCTTCCAGCCAAACCACGCTGATGACGATTTTGATATGGAGGCACCGGAATAATGGCTACTATCCGTTATGGCACCATCATTGGTGGCCCAGCTCGCAAAAACGACCCGCAGATTCGTGAAGGCATCATGAATGCCGCATTGCAGCCGGGCGCACTGGTTGATTTCAATACTGATGACAAAATCATCGCACACGCCACAGCTGGCGGTCAGGGATTCCCTTATGTGCTTCAGCACAACTACATCGGCGGCGGTGATGTATCTGAAGCGGTTCCGGCTAATGCTACTGGCATGGCTGTGCAGTGTGAATTTGGCGTCACCTACCATGCATTAGTTGCTGCATCTTCTGTGCTGAAGAAAGGCACACCGCTGGCAAGTAATGGTGCTGGTGCGCTGAAAGTTGCTGGTAATGGGGACAACATCCTGTTCTATTCTTATGAAACTTACACCGTTGCCTCTGACGGCGCTGAGCTGGTTGCAGTTCGTCGCGCTGGCAATGCTTCCATGCCTGCTGGAGCTTAATAATGGAAAAGATTATTTTTACCAAAGACCTGGTAGCCAACTCCGCAGTGGTGGCTGACCAGTGGAAACATCTCACCATCGACCGTAAAGTGTTCTGCAATGCAGAAGCTGAGCTGGCGAAAACCTATGGCGTTAACGCCACCGCACTGGTAACGAAAGATTACTGGCGCGACGTGGATGACGTCACCACCCGCGTTTTCCGCAACGAAGCTGGTCAGGATATGATGGCTGACCTGATGGGTATCGCGGCAAACATCAACATCGGCAAGACTGTGGCAATCAGCCGCATTGCTTCCGATGCTGGCAAGGTCGTCCGCACTCTGTCTGGTCAGGAGCCGGAGGATTTGGATAAAACTCGCTACGATTACACTGGCGATGTGATTCCGATCTTCAAAACTGGCTACAGCCGCGAATGGCGCGAACTGCTGGGTATGCAGTCTGAAGGTTTTGACTCGCTGCTGGATGATCAGGCTAACGTCACCTTCAACCTGCGTTCCGATATGGCGCAGTACCTGCTGACCGGCGACCAGACTCTGAACGTGAACGGCGTTTACACTGGTTACGGTATCACCAACCACCCGAACACCATTCAGGTTAACCTGAATGCTTCCGGCGACCTGAATATCGACCTGCAAACCGCAACGCCAGATGAAATCGTGACCTTCTTCAACCAGGATTTCCAGGCTATTCTGGATGCGCAGAACGTATTTGAGCAGGTGACTCTGTGGGTTTCCCCGGCAGTGCGTCGTAGCTTCATGCGTCCGTATTCTGATGCAGCAGGTTTCAAAGGTGGAACTGTTGAACAGTACATCACGCAGTTTGGCAATGGTCGCATCGGCAAGATTGGCACCAACTTCCTGCTGACTGGCAACCATTTCGTTGGCTACGTTCGCAACGACATGTACATCCGTCCGCGTGTTGCTCAGCCTGTTTCCACCTATGCGGCAGCCCGTGACAACCCGCACGATAACTTTAACTTTATGGTGTGGTCAGCTTTCGGTTTGCAAATCCGTAAGGATTTCACTGGTAAGTCCAAAGTGTTCAACGGCTACGGCACGCAAACTCCGCTGTAATAAAAAAGGGGCGAAAGCCCCTTTGTAACCATTAGAGGTCACCATGGGTAATAAAGGCATTGAGCAAGAGATTCAGGACAAAGGCAGTGAAGCGTCACGAGTAACCAGAAAACACATTGAAGACGTCATTGTCAGCGAGCACTACTTTACGGGTTATGATGGACGTAATGGCGCCATTTCCAGCAACGAATATTGTGGCAGGGAAAAACCAGAAGAAGGCGATCGTGATTTATCACCATTGAAGTTGCTCACTTTCTGCGTCTTGGTGTTGAAAAACGGATTCACCGTGACCGGAGAAAGCGCCTGCGCCAGTCCAGAGAATTTCGATGCTGAAATTGGTCGCAAGATTGCCAGAGAGAATGCGGTAAATAAAATCTGGATGCTTGAGGGTTATCTCCTTAAGCAGAGTCTTTCGGAGGTAAAAAATGGCTAAATACGAAGTCATCGCACGCGGAATATTTGTTAAAGAGAAAGGCAAGATTCGTGAATTGCAGCTTGGCGAGGTTATCACAGAGCCTGCTGAGCATCTGATGTCAAAGCTGCGCGTTATGCCGGAGCTGGAAAAGTCTTTCGAAGTCGCAACCCCACAAGAAAAGACGACAAAGAAAAAGAAAGCAGAGTAAACTGAACCCGCATAATGCGGGTTTTTTATTGGGGGGTTCTATGGCTATCAGGTACGAAATAAACACAACTCCGGCTGATGGAGAGGTTTTGCTTAGCGAAACCATGTCAGCAGACTGGTCAGCACTGCAGGTACAGATTGTGCCGCTAAATTCCTCCGGTGGCTATGAGCCATTAACAAGCGGGGCTGTTTCCGTAATGGTATCGCCGTTTGCGTCTGGTGATTTCTGGATTGACGTCAACAATAATAATTATTATGGCGTGGCGCTGCGACTGAAGGTGATTAAGTCACAAATACCAGCTGGCATTGCATCCCTGAAAGTCCTGGTATGGCGATCTGCCACATCAGTACCATCAAGTCAGGTTGTCGCGCAGTCCTATGCAGAGTTTGCTAACAAGCAAGGGAAGTTATTCACCGCATCGCGTCGCGTGACTGACGTTGCTGGCGGAGCTAACCTTGACAGCATTTTTATTACCGGCTCAAAACAGGTCGTTTTTAATCAACGCATCATCGGCTACACCGGTAAGGGTGTCGTAGCGTCAATCTACCGTGGAGCTGTAGCCACTGGCGGCACTGCTGCGGAGATTAATAACCCAAATGACATAGCGTCGCATACTGCAACGGCGCAGCTTCTGACTGGCTCTACGATCACAAGTATTGGGCAGCTGACGGTAGCAGCAACATACAGTGAGGGCAACGCATCGAATCAGGGTCAGGGTAACTCGCAGGCGAAACTCGGCGAGCAGATTATCATGGCACCAAATACGACGTATTTGCTTCGCATAACATCACTGGATACTGCGGTGCAGAATATCAATGCGTATGTCTCGTGGTTTGAGGATGATACTTATCTGGCGTGATAAAAGAAAAGCCCCGTAAAGGGGCTTTGGTTTACTGTCTGGAAATTAGCTTTTCACGCAGTAAAGATATTGCGTTATGCATGACTTGAACATGATAAAGTTCGCGGTCTTCATATGCCAGCTTGCTGCTACCAACCGATGTTGTTACAGATGTTATTATCTTACCCCTCATTATATCAATTAATTCAAGTAACTCCCTTTCATCTCCGGAGCGAAGAATAATACTTACCAACTTTTCGTATTCATTATTATGTTCATCGACGCCGCTTTGCTTAACTCCGCAAAGCCTGCATGGCTTCATCTCTGCACTCATTAATCAATCCTCATCGGCATAACAACAATTTTCGCAGTCTCACCAGTTGGCGAACTAAGGCAGCAAACTGCGGCATTTGTGTTTCCATTCAGCTCAAACTTAACGCCACAGAATTTAGGATTAAACAGCTTCGCAGCTTTCTCGATATCAACCAGATAGCCAGCATTGAAGCCAATTTCCTCTGCTGCTTTCGTTTCTTTTGGTATCACGCGGTCAATGTCAGGGAATCGACCATCAATCTCTTCGCAGATACCAGCGCCAACCATCACGCCAGCTTCATCATGATACGTTGCAATTTTCGTTTTGGTATCAATAATGGCGTAGTCATAGCGTTTTGTTTGAGATTTGCCAATCTTGATAATCACATTTTCTGTCAGCTTATTGTCATGGCTGCCGCCAATAAATGCGCGATGACCGTCAGTTGATGCAATGCGACCATCAGGCATAAAGCAGATGCCATTCAGGTAGTAGCGCACATCATTGCGCGCCTGAAATATTAATGCTGATTCAAGTAATAATTTGCTGATTTTTAGTTTCATCACTTCACCTTAATCATGTGCTGTTTTGCAACCTTCAGGCATTCTTCAAAAATGCCACCCTTCTTTGCGCTCTGATTGCGCTTGTAATACTGAATTGCCGCATCAATTGCCATCTGGTCGATTTCAGGCAGCTTGGTTCGAAGTTGTTTTTCGATGAATTGTTCGGCGTTCATCACATCTTCTCCAGAATTGCCATAACCTCGTGAATGTCAGCGACAGGAATCTGGATAAATTCCTCATCCTCTGCCACCACATGACCAGCAGGGAGAATCACATGGTCTGCTGGCTTCAATAACTCAATCAGGCGGTCTACTGGCTTAATCTTTTTCGACTTCAGCACTTTGGCTGTGACCTTGTCTTTGCCTTGTGCTTTAGCTTCTTCAACTGCCTCGTCGATAACTTTAACCGCGTCATCGCCATGCTCACGAGTTACTGCTACGGCATTTGCATAGCTTATTTGCCCGGCGCTGATTCGCGCTTTTACTTCCGCTGGCACATCACCCAGCGACAGGTGCATCTGCACGTCAGATACTGAACGCCCTACCTTCCTGGCGATTTCTTCATTCGTCCAGCCAAAACCTTTCAGTCGCGTGTAAGCCTTTGCACGCTCAAACGGGTCAAGCTGCTTACCCTGGCTGGATGACACCATGAAGGCGATTTTATCTGCTTCGTCTCCTGTAAAATCCTTACACTCAATGCGAACGATTGGTGCGCCACGCTCAATGGCACGCAATGCGCCGAGATAGCGATGCTGACCATCAAGAATGCGCATTCCCTTCTCGTCTGGAATAACTGTTAATGCTGGCAATGGCTGACCTGATTCCCAGCACTGTGCGAAATACTCCACATGCTGCTCATCTGCCTCACGGATGTTGTATCCCGGCTCCAGATAGATTTGCTCAACTGGCACGAGATAGGTTTTGTTAACAGCGATTCCGTTGCGCGTTTCTTTGTCTGAATAGATTTTGCTGAGTGTTTTCATTGTTTCTTTCCTAATGCTTTCTTGATTGCTTTGTTTGCCAGATTTAATGGGTGGTCATCATGGCAATCATCCGACGATACTGCGCAAACATCCTCAACGTAATCGCGAAGCTGGCGAAGTGCTTCGAGCAATTCTGGCGCTGCGGCTACTAACTTTGCATTCGACAAATGCTCAATGCGTGATACATCCCTATGAGCGCCTTCATCGCTCCAGTGTTCAAACCCAGCCTTCTCCCAGCCAGGGATAATTGCTATAGAATTAATCACCCTAATGATCACAAATCCATTATCATCAACTACATCAGTATAAACTTCATGGCGCTTAACGCACTTCCACTCACCTTTCGTACCCTTGAATTCATCTTTCATATCATTCACCGCTTTCCTCTAATAAAAGTTCATAGTTTGCAATGTACGCATTAGCCAGATAATATATTTGCTCTGCGGCACAACGCTCTGGCACGCTGAAGTCATCAATAGAACCAGCATTGCTGAGTGCATCAACACAATTTCTGAAATCAGCCATAGTATTGCGGAACATACAGTATGACATGTTTGCCATAATTACTCCTCATCACCAGAATTAGCAATATCGTAAAACTGACCGTAGGTTATCTGCTTAAAGTTATCAGGTATCTCTACCTGCCCGTGACCTTCATCTTTTGTATTTGGTACAGCAAAAATCAGGAAATCATCCCTTTGCGGGTGTTTGCCGCCATAAGTAGACAGCATTGCAAAACCAAATCCGCGACCAGATCGCTCACCAATGCCTGTGCGCGCAATTCCATAATGATTAACGATGTAGTCTTTCCATTCTGGCAATAACTTTAATTTCTCGTTTGCCTCGCGCATCACTGCGTCCAGCTTTTTGTTGTATTCGCGACCATCCTTTGTGTTTCCTTTCCCGCGAGCCACAATTACACGCTGACCTCCCCAGAACTCTTCGCGCTTTATTGTCACTTGGCACGGAAATTCAAACTGATTACTCCACACAAAACTCTCAAGCAGGCCTCCGCCAACAGCACCCCAACTGCGCGTTGTGGTAAATGCGATAGCGCCAACCTTTTTCATTGCATCACCGAGAATTTCATTGCGGCGCTTTTGGATGTCATCATATGCGTCAATAACTTTCTTAACATCAGCACCTTCAACCATGTAATAATCATAATGTTTTGCGTTACTGCTCATTTCATCACCTCTAACATTTATTGTTGTTTCTACGTCATTACTATAAACACCCTCTCAATCTACGTCAACAGGAATATGCTAAAATCATGCTAATCAAACAACAGGAGATTTAAACATGGGTTCAACCAACTCGCCTTCTCGTTCGCGCGCTACTGGTAACACCAAAACTGGCGGCAAAACTGGCGCAGTGAAGCCAAACGGCTCTACCCGCTCACCATCGCGCGGTAAAAAATAATGTTCAGCGCAGATATTGCCATCATGATCATGTATGTGCTGGGTTTTGCCTGCACGGGTATGGTTGCGTTTCTGGTGTTCATTCCGGCAATGGTGATGTCTGTGTATCTTGGATGGGTGCTTGTTGATTCATTTCCCGCCGAATATCTGTATTACCTTGCGCAGTCTATGATCTGGTTGTTTCCGGCTATTGCGCTGCGCAAAAGTACAAAGATGGCGCTCTGCGTGCTGACGATGAGCCTTTACGAATGGCTGGTTGCGATAGAGTCATTCGTATGGGAATTTATCACGCCTGTAGAAACGCCGCTTCATGCGCAGTACGCATTTATTATTATCGGCATCCATCTGTTCATCCTTTCCATCACTTTTAAATGGGGCGGCGAAATTGGACATTATTCTTGGCGTGGTCGCCATTGTTTTTTCGCTGATTCAAATCTATAAGTGCTGGAAACATATCATCAGCGAGACACGCAATGAACGGAGCACTAAGGCAAGTCGCAGAGCAGGTTATAAGCGGAACGGCAGGGCAGGTGATTGATAAGGCTGGATATGCTTCTATTGGCACTGGCATCGGCCTGAAAGTCGCAGAGCAAACACCTGTCACGCAATCTTATTTTGAGGCTATGATTCCACACAGCCTGACAGAGTGGGCGGCAGTTGCATCAATACTTGGTGCGCTATCTCTGGTAATAAAAAACCTCTTTGAAATGTGGTGGAAGGTACGGGAGTCGAAAAAAAATGGCAGCACCAACACCTGAAGAACTGGTCAGTCAGATGGCATCTCGCGGGATGACTATTACCACAACAGATGCATCTGGCATTCTGTGCCTTGTGGCGTCAATCAGTGAATGCCTTGAACTGAGCTATCCAAATGATGAATGCCGACAAAATGCGATCATGCTGTGGGCTTCCATCCTGATTAGCGCAAATACCGCTGGGCGTTACGTTACCAGCCAGAGCGCACCTTCTGGCGCTTCGCAATCATTCGCGTATGGCAGTAAGCCGTGGGTGGCGCTGTACAATCAGATGAAGCTACTGGATACAGCCGGATGCACTGGCGATTTAGTGGAAGACCCTGACGGAAGCGGTAAGCCGTGGTTTGCGGTTGTGCGTGGGAGTAAGTGCAAATGACTTCGCTGGCTAACTGGAGTTATACGCAACCATGCACAATCTGGCATAAGAGCGGAACTGACAAGTACGGTAAGCCGACTTTTGATGCGCCAGTTGGCATCATGTGCGATTATGGCTTTAACGATGATGTATCGACCGATGCGAAAGGCAACGAGATTGTGCAGAAGAATACTTTCTGGACAGAATACACTGTCGCTAAGGTGGGTGATTACATCATGACTGGCACAGTGACAGAAGCTGACCCGCTGGCGGCTGGTGCAAACCAGATTCTGAATGTGATTAATTATGGCAATACGTTCAATCGCGCTGAGCCACCTGACTTTGCACTGGTGACATAATGTCAGCGAAATTAAGAGGTATTCAGGAGGCAATCAGGAAAACTGAGCAGATAGTTGGCACTATCACGGCAGAAAAAGCAGTGAGAGCAATAAAAAGTGCCAACTATATTATTCGCACAGAAGCGGCCACAATAACGCCAATTGATACATCAAACCTTATCAATAGCCAATATGATACGGTGGAGGTATCAGGGATGAGGATAACAGGGAAAATAGGTTATTCTGCTGATTATGCGCTATATGTTCACCGCGCGCCGGGGACACTAAAAGGAAAGCCACGCGCTCATTTTGGCAAGACCAATAACCTTTCAGATTTCGGCCCGAAGCAAGTTAAGGAATTTGGCGGCGGCTCGCTGAAAGGTAACTACTGGGACCCAAATGCCGAACCACAATTCCTGACCAAAGCAGCGCAACGCACAAAAGACCTTGTTGATGGCGTAATTAAGAAGGAGATGAAACTGTGAATATGCTTGAACTGGTTGATGCATATCTTCAGGATGCCGGATTGTATGATGGCTGGACTTCGCAGTTGCAGTTCTGGAATGACACCGGAGATGGCAACGAGCAATTTATTGTTCTGCAATCCAACGGCGGCACGCAGGTGATGGATGGCCTCGGTGGTGACTTCTATTTCTCGCTGTATGTTGTTGGGAAACAAGGCCAGTACAACGTAGCTGATGTCGATGCGAAGGCCAATGAGATTATCGAATACATCAAAACACATCCGATTGATTCATGCGTTAACTACATCCAGTTGCAAGCGCCGCTCGGTAGGCCAATGCTGACAGAAGAAAAAAGACCAGTGCATGAACTGCTATTGCGTGCTGTGAAATAAATAAAGCCGCACGAGGCGGCCTTATTACTGGTTTAAGCATTGCCAGCGTGCTTTCTTAACATCCAGCCCCGTAACCCATACATACCCCTATATATGATTGCGATAATGCTGGATGTTAAGTGTTGTGGTGACAGGAATCGAACCTGCTTCCATCGGTGCGCTGCCGATTACAGTACGCGAGGCGGTCAGTTACATGACTAGTATTTTCACTGTCGCCTATCTGCTATCTCGCCATTGAGCTTCACCACAACGGAAAGAGCACTGCTTGTGATACTCCGCGAGCGATACATACCTCTGGCTAGGAAATACATTACGCATTCACATCTTTCTCACCGCGCCGCCAAGCGCGTGCAATGCCCTTACCTGTTATGTTCCCTGACTTATTAATCACACCTCAGGGAAGCAGTGCGCCGAATTTGCTTACAAGGAGTCGGAATACCTTACTGACTTACAGGCTATTACGCCGCAATCAGAACAACATCATCGTTTTCATTTATCTTTGTGGTAAGTTTATAAAAAGTCAGCAAAGTCTCTCACGAAAACTATCTGAAATACAATCTACACCACAAAATAATCACTGTCAACACCTGTGATATAATCATCGCGTTAGCAGCTAACACAATTCGGAGATCGAAATGGCTATTTGTGCAAATGATAAAGGCGTTCTTGTCGGTCGCATGACCCGCCTGTTCCTTGCTGAAGGGTGCGGTGACGCAGTTCCGTCAGCAGAAGACTGGAAATATTTAGGCTCAACCACCAGTAAAGGCGTGGACTACTCGCCGCAGACTACCACCTCGGAGGCAGACACCACTGGCGGCTTCGTTTCCACTCTCGTTACCAGTTCTGATATGACCATCAGCGCAGAGGTTGAAATCCGCAAGAATGACCCGAGCGATGAATTTGGCTTCCATCGTCTGGTTGAGATTTACGCCACTGAACTGAAGGCGCGTCGCCAGCCTTCCTTGTGGGTGCGTCAGGTGACTGGTGCAACTATCGTTACCGCGTACTGCAACATCACCAGCATCAGCTACGAAGGCGGCACGAATGACATCGTTACTGGTAGCCTTGAGTTCAAGGTTTACGATTCTGACAGTGTCACCGTTGAAAGCCTTGAGCCTCTGGCATTCACTACAGACTTGCCATCAACTGGCACTGCTGGCAGCCCGTTAACTGTTGCTGTTGAAGGTGGCGTCGCTCCTTACACTTATGTATGGCGCAAAGATGGCGCGGTAGTTAGTGGTGAATCCGGTGCAACACTGTCAAGCCCTACCGCTGGTGTGTATACCGTCACGGTAACTGATTCGTCTACCGACCCGGAAATTATCATCAGCACGGCTTGCACCGTATCCTGATAAAGAAAAAGCCCCGAAAGGGGCTTTGTTTTATTCTTGTGGCGGTTCTGGTGGATTGGCCCAGTGGGTAGCTGGAATGCCGTGACAGCGGTCTAATTCACCAACAAAAATCTTACTGCCAATGTTGTCGATAACTTTACATACCGCAGTTCTAACGACACCACGAAATGCTGTGATAACCATCTCGCCTTCTTCAGGCATCCTATCACTACACTTAATCCACTGGCTCATATCACCTTATCCTCATCAAAAATCACACCAATCACACGAAGCAGGTCTTTTGCCATACGCTCTGCTTCTTCGTAGTCGTAACCTGCATCGACATACAAATCTATGTAGAAAATCAGGTCAGCTTTTGTTTGTTCGTTCATTTCTTGTCGCCACTTTTAACCAATGCCCAGACAAGTGCTGCAACCCACCCAATAAAACTCCATCCGACAAGAATATTCAGCACACAGATTGCTGTCGTGTTTGTGTGCTTTCTTTGCAAAGCCACAAATGATGGAAGAAGATAAGCAAATATCACCAATCCGGCGAAAAACAACAAAATAACAACATCCATAACTCACCTCATTAATATCTCGTTTCGATGACTTGAATCTACATCACCACTTCGCAGGTGTCAACACCACTGAGATGATATAATCAACATCAGTCAAATTCAGGATGCAAACATGAGCAGTCGCACGCCACTAACAGAAATCGGAGAGATGCGCATCTCTCTTTCCGACAGGAGTTTTTTCTTTAAGCCATCATTCCGCGCAATGAATGAAATCGGCACACCAAAAGAAATCGTCGAGGTGTATGCCAGACTCAATGGCATTGATTATGTTGCGCCGTTGCAGCACGTCGAATGCCTGCCATTTGGCGCGCAGATGCAGGTTATGAAAACCATCAGCAAACCTGTTTATGGTCGCCACGTACTGAGCGCAGCCTATATCGTCATGCAGTCATGCTGTGAGGATGATATTTCTGTGCTGATTGGCGGATGGAAGCCAACACCGCGTGGTGTGCGATACGTACCTGGCATTATGCCAGTGAGCGACATTATTATTATTGCTCGCAATCTGATGCAGCACGGCATCATTGGCAAGTCGCCACTCAAAGTACCTGAGCGTCTGGAAGAGCAAGGCAAGAAAACCACAAACGAATTTCATGCGTCGCAATACATCATCTCAGCACGCACGCACTTCGATATGACGCGCGATGAGGCAGAAAACCTGTCCATGACAGAGTTTCAGATGATGATTAAGAATAAATATCCAGAGCCGAAAGGGTTAACGAAAGAAGAGCGCGCGGCAGAGTACGATCAGGCTAAAGCAGACCGTGAGCGCATGAAGGCACTGGCTGAACGCAAAGCGAAAAAAGCGAGGAATACATAATGGCTGAAGAAGTCGGCGGAATTGTCTATGAAGTTGGGATGGATGTTAAAGGCCTGAAAGCTGGCGCGACAACAGCCGGTAAGACTTTAGATGACCTTGAATCATCACTAAACAAGACTACCGGAGAACTCAACAAGCTGGACAAAGGCGCGCGCAACGCTGGCAGCGGAATGAAGAATGCTGGCGGCGCAGCTTCAGGGCTTAAAACCAGCATGTCGATGTTGGCTGGCGCAATATCCGTATCACTGATTATCGAATGGGGAAAGCGATTCCTTGAGGTTGCTGATAACATGACGCAGCTTCAGGCAAGGATTGCCCGCCTGTCAACTGACGCGAAAACCGCGAATGAAACATTCAGTTCACTGGCAAATATCGCCTCAACCACTGGCGCAAGCCTGAGTGATACCACGAGGCTATGGGAAACATTGACGTCATCACTGAAAGAGGCTGGCGCGACAAATGCGCAGGTTCTTAACCTTACCGATACCCTGCAAAAAATAGGTCGAATTGGCGGATCATCAACCGAAGAAATGGCGAATGCATTACGTCAGTTCGGTCAGTCAATAGCATCTGGCACAATCCGCGCAGAAGAGTTCAACTCCATCCTTGAGCAGATGCCTGAACTTGCACGCCAGATAGCCGCTGGTCTCGGTATTTCAATGGGTGAACTTCGCGCCAGAATGCTTGACGGAAAACTGACGGCAGAAGATGCACTGAATGCCATTCAGGACAGGACAAGTGTGGTCAATGCTGAGTTTGCAAAACTACCGCGCTCTATATCTCAGGCGACTGGTAGTCTTGAAACATCATTTGCAAAAATGATAGCAAGCATAAACGAAGCAACCGGAGCCAGTTCCACTTTTGTTTCTGTTATTGATTCCATCACTTCAGCAATAAACAGACTTACTGGTCAATCTGTAAGTGCGGCAGAGGTTATTTCTGATTTGACGTCAACTGCAGAAATGTTCAGTCGCAGGGCGAGAACTTGGTCATGGGTTGGCGTTGACGGATGGGCGGCACAAAATCAGGCGATAGCGGCGGTAGCAAATCAGGCTGCAACTTTGGTCTCAGATATGGATGCCGTAACGAAGTCAACAGGAGAAGCAGCAGAAGCTCAGGCTCATTTGACAGTGCCGCAAACACCACCAAAAGACGGGAAAGGAAAGGGCAAAAGCGCGGAAGAACGGCAAGCTGAGTCAGTAGCTGAAAAGCTGGAGAAATTACGCCAGCAAACCATGCTCAATGCCACATCTACCAGTGAACTATCCCGCGAACAGGCAATTCTCAACGCGCAGCAATCGCTTGGCAAAGCTGCCACTCAGGAGCAAATAAAACTGGCTGGCGAGTACGCTGCGAAGATTTGGGACCAGAAGAATGCACTGAAGGAACAGGCGGCTGCGGAGAAAGAAAAGCAGCGCATAGAACAATCATATCAGGGATTGCGCGCCATTGCGTCGCCAACATCTGGCATTGATAGTGAATACCAGCAACGCATGGCTGACCTTGACGCCTACGCCGCAGCATATCCGCAGAAAATTACGGAGATTGAGCAGACTCGCGCAGCAATTGAAGCGCAATACCGACAGCAGCGACTTGAAGCAATGTGGCAGGAGTGGAGTCAGCAAAGCGCAGCCACACAAGCGGCGGCGGCGGCGTTTGATGCTTTCGGGCAGACCGCTGGAAATGCGCTTACTGGTATCCTTACTGGCTCAATGTCTGTATCAGAGGCTCTGCGATCAATTGGCTCAAACATCCTGTCCAGTGTTATCAATGCGTTTGTGCAAATGGGTATAGACTGGGCCAAATCAGCTATCATGGGTGCAGCAGGAATGACAGCAGCATCAGGCATGGCAGCGGCTCAGGCGCAAATTATTGCAGCGGCTATGGCACCAGCAGCGGCAATGACCTCACTTGCTACGGCTGGGGGCAACGCACTGCCAGCACAGACTGGCATTGCTTCAACCGTTGGTCTTGCAAAGACACTATCCATTGCTGGCGCGCTGAAAAATGGCGGACCAGCTCAGGAAGGCTCAATGTACAGGGTGGGCGAGAATAACCTCCCTGAGATATTCCAGGCGTCAAACGGTCATCAGTACATGATACCGGGAGACAGCGGGCGCGTAATTAGCAACAAAGACCTGACAGGCGGCAGTAGTGGCGTTGTGGTTTATAATAGCGTTTACAATAATTCAAGTAATGCTAGCGCAACAAGCAGAGCCACTGATAACGGTGATGGCTCGATAACTATTGAGACATTTATATCCGATATGAATGAAGGAGGCCCAATGAGTCAATCTATCTCAAGGAACTTTAATACCAACAGGAGAGCAACCGAATAATGACTATCATCAAATACCCTGACTGGCTGCCACTCGCACAGCGTGCCAGTAAAAACCTGACACAGCAAACCCCGTTCCGCAGCGACCAGCCTGCGGTTGGTGCACCAATTTTTCAGAAGCTGACAACTGATATTGCGGCGACATGGAGCCTGACGTGGATTTTTACACTGGCTGAGGAGCGCGCGTTTATCCAGTGGTTGCGTAGCCCCAACTACCTCAACAAAGCAAACAACTGGTTTACCATGATGATTGACCTAGGTGGCAGCGGATTACAGGAGCAGACGCTGCACTTTACCGATTATCCGGTGCAGACCAGTATTGATGGTGGAGTGGTTACGTGGACTGGCAATGTCATCGCTAAGAAACTCAATAACACGATGGACGAGTTTGATGATGTTCTGGTTGAACTTGATTACAGATGGTATAGCTTCCTTGATGAAACTGTAAACAGAGAACTGCCAGAACACAGCAATTAACAAAATCTGCTAAACTCACCGAAAATGACTTTTGCGGCGTTTACATATGCATTATGGGCTTGCTTTGGTGACAAGAACAAGCCCAAATATTTCTGCTTCCCATTTATCTTTATGCTTGCCTGCCATTTTCCACTTTGCTTGTGAAAGCTAACACCTTTGTATCCTGAGGTGTTGTTTGCAGCCTTGATTCTATTCATTGCATTTTGGGATAGCGTGGCCTCTCTTAGATTGACGATTCTATTATCACTCCTAATACCATTGATGTGATCTATTGCCTTTGATGGCATCTCTCCTTTGACATACAGCCACGCTAAATGGCTTGCTTGATATCTAACTCCATTAATCATTATTGTGATGTGGTTGCTTTTATTTTTCCTTCCAGCAATATCACCTTTTTTCACGGAAATTGATTTGTTAACAAGCCATTTAAAAACACCACTATCAGCGTTGTATGATAGTAACGACTTAAGCTCTTTTTGCGTAAGCATACTTGCCTCCAAAAAGGTAACGCCCCTGTCAGGTGGAACATGGTTGCAACAAAACCATACTGACAAGGGCGTTAAATTCATTGTTGCTTGCGTGTCATTTCGGGTTCCACGCCTACGTGACATTGGTAGTGTATTATATACACATCAATATTTCAAGGCTTCTTCCGGAGTACCAATAATGCCATCATTACGCGATTACAAAGCAAAGCGCCCTAACTGGTCGTTGTTCGACACGATAACGTTTTATCATCCTTCCTTTGGTTATGTGCGACTTGTGGCTAATGTGCTGGATGAAATGGTGCTTGGCGGTGAAACCTATCTGCCAGTGCGCATGGACATCACGCAGTCTCAGCAGTCGAATACACCAGCAATTAATGCAACCGTCAAGTTTGCACGTCTGGCTAATGACTTCAAGCAATACCTGAAGCTGTGGACTGGTTCCGGTCGCATTGAGCCAATCAGTGCACTGTATCAGCGATTTGAAGAGACTGACACCAACACACCGTTAAAGCCATATCGCCTGTATGTAAGCGACGTGGCTATGGATGGTTCTGATGTTACTGTTACGCTGTCAATCAAAAACCCAATCAAAGGAAATGTGGCAAAACTTTATGACATCGCTCAATTCCCCGGACTGCGTAATGTCTGATGAAGAATTTTCGCAGTTAATGTTTGGCAAACCGTACAAGGACAGATGCTGCCATGTTGACGCGGTTGATTGCTGGGGGCTGGTGGTGCTTTATTACCGCCTGTGCCGTGGCATCAATGTTCATCATGACAACAGCTACGATAATGGCGGCTCTTTTGTTACATGCTTCGATAGTGAAGTGACGTTCTGGCAGGATACGAAATCACCGGCAACTGGCGATGTTGTCGTGGCATATCGCGGCAACGTTCCTGTGCACATCGCCATGATATGGGGCCGTGATAGAATACTTCATGCGCGAGAGAAAACGGCAGTCAGATTTGACAGGCTGCGAACACTCGAAAAAATATCAACAAAGTTAAGGTTTCTCACCTATGCCAGTAATTCATGTTCAGAAGATGCCGGGCACGCCGAAAGAAACAGGAATTGTGCCAGCGGGCACAAACCTGTGGAAGTGGCTGAATAAATCAAACCTGCCAGCCAGCATTTCAATTGCGGTAAATGGCAGAATGCTTGGCGAAGATGATGAGCTTTCCTTCTGCCTGCGCGATGGCGACGTTGTCAATGTCTATTGCCAGCCATCCGGCGCAATTGGCGACCTGATCGGTGCTATACTGAAGCCAGTAACGAAGATTTTCTCATTCCTTACACCGAAGGTATCCACGCCGAAAACGGATACCAGCTCCAAAACATCACCTAACACCAGCCTGAAAGCGCAAACCAATATTGCGCGCAACGGAGAAGCGCGTCCTGATAACTTCGGACAGATTCGTGCGTTTCCTGACTTGCTTCAGGAATCATTATTCGAATACATCAATAATATTAAATACGTCACCGAGTTCATGAACTTTGGCCTCGGTAAGTATGATGTATCATCCGTGCGTTATTCTGAATCAAACCTCGGCTCACTGGCTGGTGCGAGTTACACCATTTATCAGCCGGGAGAGGTCATTCCTGTCGTGTATGAACCTTACGCATTTGATGATGTTGACGGTCAGGAACTATACGGGCCAAACGAACTGGATACCGACCCGCCACCAGTGGTCATTGAAACTGCAACAACAACCACGGTCACGGAAACGGAATTTGCTGGCGGTCAGATTGCTGTCAAGATACCGAAAAACTCAGCATTCGATTATTTCGTTGACCTTACCATGCCTCATGACGTGGTTTTCAAGCTAAATATCACATACGCGCAGGGAGGTGGTGCATCTGTTACCGAAAATGTCACGCTATCAGGAAGACTTGTGTCGGCAACAGAAACTGATGATGGTGGATTGCCACCAGTAAACTACTGGTACACATTTATTATTAACAGCATCAACTACTCAGGTGCGCCAATATCGTCACTGAATGGCGTGACGATTAATAACACCTATTTCAACCTGACAGATAACCAGCCGATTGTTTCCGGTCCGTATTTCTCGCCAATTGAAGGTGATCAGTTGTGGGTACATATATCCCATCAGGCAGGCGAGGATGCGAGGCCAACCGCGCTTATTGAATGGTGGAGGCTGGATGATGATAACAATCAGATTCCTGGAACTTACCAGTCGTACAACTTTGATGGTGGTGAAGCGCCACGGCAGGATACTTTTTACTGGACGTTAAAATTCTCTCCATCAGGCGGCACTGGTCGCTATGCCGTGCAGCTACGAAGAACAAATAACAGCAACAGCATGTCAATCATGCAAGTCGAGGAAATTCACTCAATAGTCACTCGAACCAACGTTTCGTATCCAGATGATACAGTGGTTAAAGTGATTGTGCGAGCCACAGAGAACGCAACAGGCAGCCGTGACAGGAAATATAATGCATTAATAACGCGCCATACCATTGGATACAACCGCGACACTGGCGCGGTGCGCTACACGCTTGCTCCATCGCGCAGCTTTGCTGATGCAGTTCTGCATAACTGGCTAATTACAGCTGGCAATCCAGAAAATACCATCGACATAGTGAAGCTGTATGAAATTGCCGACAGCCTGCCTGATGAGCGATTGGGTTATTTTGATTACACGTTTGACGATGAGGATAAGAGCATCGGAGAACGCCTGCAGACCATCTGCGATGCGGCTCGTGTCACTGCATTCTGGGATGATGGCGTCATGAGCTTTTCGCGTGATGAAAAGCGAGAATATCCGGCAACTGTATTCAACACCAGAAACACGCAGAGCGATGGCTACAAACTGAGTTATGACATCAGCCTTCCAGGAACTTATGATGGCGTTAACGTCGAATATCGCGACCCAACAACGAATAAGCAGGCCAACGTTTATTATCGAATTACCGACAGCGGCATTGTCGAAGGTGAGCCAACCAAAGCAAAGAAATTCGACATGCTTTATGTTCGCAATCGCTATCAGGCTGTTGACCGTGCAATACTTGAGTGTCGCCGACTTGTTTACTCACGCCGTAGCATGGAAATTAAAGCGCTTGCTGATGGCGAATGGGTTAACGTAGGTGACATGATTCAGGTAGTTGATATGTATGATAACGTGCAACAGACTGGCGTTATTGAAGCGCGCAATGGAAACGTATTCACAACCAGTGAGCAACTAACCGCTGATGATAATCTTTATGTTGTGATTACCAGTTCTGACGGCAGCGTGTCAGACAGATTGTCAGCCACAGTAACCGGATTGCATACATTCACCTGCAATCTTCCATCAGATTTCAAGTTAAACATCTGGGATGGTACAAACGTGCAATCCGAATCCCGTTACGTGCTGAGCACAGAGAAAGAACTGGACACCACTCTTTGGGTTGTCAGCCAGAAGAACCCGGGAAGTGATGGAACAACAACGCTAACAATGAGTGAATACAGTAACGACATGTACGAATATGTCATCTCGTCATCGTGATACAATATACATCAAATTCACAAAGGAGCATTTATTATAATGGCTACCACACCAACCAATAAACCAATTCCGTCAGAAGACCTGCGAGACCTGAGGTTTAATGCCGGTAAGATTGATGAGGTTGTAACATCTGACGCTCACTACTACACCGATCGTTTCGGTGTGCGCCGATTTACTATCGCAGGATTTCAGTACACCGCAGAAGAGGCTATCCGCAACTATGGCTACATTACGATGGACAGTTTTGAAGGTGGTGCGACACTGACACTACCTAATCAGGTGTTGCGCTACGAGGCTACTGGTGAATATTACCGTTGGGATGGCGAATTTCCTAAAACAGTAACTGCTGGTTCAACTCCAGAAAATACTGGCGGATTTGGTCTTGGATCATGGATTAGTGTTGGTGATGCTTCGTTAAGAACAAACTTAATTTCAACTGACGGGTTTTCATTAGTTGGAACTCCATACGGCGGGACCCTGAGAGATACTATTAAGTACGGCACGCCAGAGATGTACTTATCGGTTTCTTCTGATGTGACAGCGGCAATACAGAATGCAATAGATAACCATGATGCTATAGACATGTCTGGTAGAGACTGGACACTCGAACGCCCCATCAATCTTCATGATGGTAATAGCTTAGATTTGAGGTCAGCAAATATAACAAGTAACGTTGGGATTGAAAATCATATATTTGTCGCTGAAGACGCGATACAAAAGGGCATTAACGTAGTTGCTGGCGGCGGTGTAATTTCAGGTACTGCAAAGTCGGTATTCTATTTTCAGGGAAGTACCCTTACCCCTTCAGCTTCAGCCGACTATGCGAGAAACATACGAATTTCTGGAGTGTACTGCTCATCTGATAATATTGATCACTTTATCTATATGTACGGCGCCGTTCGTCAGGTTTTTCTGAACAACTGCTATGCTTACGTTAAAGGAGGTATGTATGCCGAAGGGAAAATAGTAGAAATTTATTCAAATAATTGCATGTGGTACGGAAGTGGTTCGGCTACTGAGTCTGATGCAAGACTTACTGTTAAGGCGATTAATTCTGGATATATTCCTGAAGGCTTCCATTTCACGGAAAACCTTTTCGACGGCACTGGTTATTCGTGGATAGTAGATGATATGTATGTCATGACCGTTTCTGGTGGCTACATTGGCGGTAATGCACGGTTTGGGCAACCAATAGCGTTAAACCATTTCATTAATATCACTGGTTCTGAATGTAAGGGTAGCATCATCTTTAGCCCGACATCTGCTAATGACTACCGGGCAAATATCCAGCCAGCGATTATGCACTCAAAGGGTGTTTCAGGTTCGGTGATAATCGGTGATAACGCAAACGGGATAAATGTGACCACGAAGTTAATAGCTTCTGCGCACCCTTCAAATGCCGGGGTAGGCGTTGTAGTAGGTAATGGTTGTACTAATATCCAGCTTGATCTGTCCGTCGACCAGACTTATGACCGAGCGGCAACGTTTAATGGTGCATCTGGGGCGAGATGTTCCGTACTGGTGCGAAACTACCTTGGTAGTTCTAGCGCGGTATGCTCGGACCGCCCTGTAAACATTATATCAAGCCCTGTTACAAATTCGGTATCGCTAGGACTTGTTGAAAAATACGAGAATATACCCGCTGGCACTTATACCGTGGGAAGCGCTATGGCTTCTGTCTCTATTAATGCCGCCAGGGGTAAGAGAGGGGTCATTGTTTTAAACATGTCGCTTAGTGGGCTAGCAGCTGGAACTTCACAAGTATTTACGATAACGGTGCCGTCGAATATAATAGCTCCAAGCGGAACAGGATGGACATCACTGAGTATCCGCCCACAGTTCACCTCTGGGTTAGTAAGTATGGAGATTCCGTTCTATGCAAACGCCGACATTGTTGATGGAAGTATAACTGTAAATAATTTTGCAGGTAACTCCGCAGTTGTGGCGTTAAATGCTTACGTAGGTTACAGGTTGCTGTAAATATAACCCCGCTTCGGCGGGGTTAGTTTTATTATCAAAACGGAATGTCGTCGTCGAAGTCCATTGGAGGCTCATTCCCTCCTTGTTGGCTTTGTTGTTTTTGTGGATGCTGCTGTTGTGGTTTCGGTTGCTGTCCTGATTGCTGGCGCGGTTGTTGCTGACCAGAATCTTCGCGTTTACCACCAAGCATCTGCATTACGCCGCCTATCTGCGGGATGACAATCTCAGTGGTATATCGGTCTACGCCATTGCTGTCAGACCATTTACGAGTGCGAAGCTGCCCTTCGATGTAAACCTGTGAACCTTTGCGAAGGTATTCTGCTGCAACTTCAGCAAGTTTCCCGAAGATGACAACGCGATGCCACTCTGTCTGTTCTTTCTTTTCTCCTGTCTGCTTGTCCTTCCACTGTTCAGATGTTGCAACAGAAAGATTGGCAATTGCAGAGCCTGATGCTGAATATTTAACTTCAGGGTTGTTACCTAGAGTGCCGACAATAATTACTTTGTTTACGCCGCGTGCCATTTATTAAAATCCTTCAATTGGAGTTGGTTTGTGTTCGGTTTTTTCTTCCTGCTGTTCTGGCTGTTGTGGTTGCGGTTTAGCCAGTTTTGCAGGGTTGAATGATTCGCCTGACACCATAAATTTTGCCTTCATTTCCTGATACGCACCAACAATAACGCGAGTTGCTGCATCATCACCACGGAACGACTTGTATTCTTCTCCATAGATTGAAGCTAACTCTTCCATGCTTGCTGCGTTGCGAATCAATGCTACTGCGTCTTTTGGTGATTTGCGCGCAGCATTACCATCATCATCAGCCTGAGCAATACCAAACATTGCCGCGATGGAATATCTGCGTGCATACGTCATTGCTGAACCGTAACCCTGCGCGTCCTTCTTTGCTACTGGCATTGGCATAACGGATGACATGTACTCGCCAGATTCATGCATTATCGTTGTTTCAAGTTTAAGCACATCCATTGAATCACCATCAATGGCATTCTGGATGATTATAAGACCGTTAGCCTCAAGCGCTGGGCGTATTGCATCAAGAAAAGACTCAAGGTTTGCGTAATTGTTTTTCAGGTGTGGGTTTTTGGCGTTTTTCTTTGCGCCGCTACTCATCACCTTACGAGCCTCAACCAGCGCCTTAATCAGGTTAGCTTTCTGTTCTGAGAAAATCATTTAATCACCTCACTATTATAAATTAAACTGCTTTTTGAACCATTCAGGCGTGTCCATTTCGATGACATGATTACCCATTGAATAACCCGGCCATGAATTGGCTTTTTTGCACGCCTTGTAAATTTCCATAGCGCCATTCAACTGAATGCGACCGATTCGTAATTGCTCTTCAGTCAAACGAATCAAAGCAGGAATGAACGGCGCTTTCTTTTCCTGCACGAGAAGATTCACAGAGCGTGGGGCGTGACCGTATGCCGCAACAAACATATCGTGTTGCATCGCCATCTTCATAAAGTAGCCAAGTCGCGCAGCGTGACGGAAAAACTCTTCAGGCTTGGCACTAACTGCTGTTTTGTAGTCAATGATGTCGCCACCTTTTGTCAGGCAGTCAAAGCGAACTTTTGCTTTCTCTCCGTTAAGCTCACCGAGAATTGACACTTCAGCATAAGCACCAGCAAGAAGGCTACTGTAATGGCTGTTTGCGTGGATTACAGCACGCATTTGCTGAATGGCGTCATAATCACTACCTTCCAGCATCTGCTTTCCTGCAGCAGCTTTTTCAGCATCTTCACGGATGACATCGTAAATCTTCACAGGTTCGCCAGTTGCACGAATGATTTTGATCACCTCTGCTTTCGACTTACCTGAAAGCCCCTTGATGCCACGCTCTTTTGCCCATGAGTTCATATCGGCGGTAGTTACCAGCACCGTTGGTTTTCCATCCTTGTCTTTTGGAAAATCATCTACAACAGGCATGCGAGCATATTCCGCATCGAAACGTTCAGGTTCAAGCAGAGCCGTATGGCTGCCAGTTCCGAAGACAAGAGCTTTTGATTGTTCATCTTCTTCGTCTTTGTACCGCCATGCTGCGGGGCATCTGTCATATATGTTCCACAAACCAGAACCATTAATATGCTCTGTGTCGGCATGGTACTGCTCGTTGCTGAGTTCGTTGTTTAGGTAGACTTTCATTGCATCTCCTCAACATCTCGCCAGTCCATGTTAGAGTTGTTTTGTCCGTAAACACCACCGTAAAAATAATTATCTCCAGGCCAAACGATATTGCCACCATAATACCCGTTAGAATCATTGCGGTAGTCGATTATCATTTCGCCTTTATCGGTGATGATTTTAGCCCCGTAGTATTGGACAAAATCGCAACCAGGTATATCACCAAGGTCAGGCATATCTAAATCCTGGCACTCAATTATTGTAAATGGCAGACCAAGCGCTGGCATCTCTACAGACTCAATCCATGTGTATGAGCAGCAATCAGCGTCAACCATAACAACTAATTGCTCTCCATCATCAGAGACAAAAAGCATCGCCTCTTTGTCTTCTGCAATTTTCACTTCAATAATTTTCTTACCAATAAGTAAGTTTTCCATCTTCATCACCTCACCATTTATCGTTAATTGAATCTACATCAATCTACATCTGAAAGCAAGCCAAAATACGCCAACACTGCAATCTTTATCTGGTCGAGTCCACACGCCACCGCAGAGAATGCACCAGCGTTGGCGCTATCATTGAGAAACGGTATCTGTCCGGGTTGCCATTTGCTAAGCGTTGAATCATGGCGCTTCAACTCTATCGTCGCTTTATGCCACATCACTCCAGGCGTCAGGATTATCACATCAGACACCCCTGACCTGACACCTTTCCTTGCGCGCGATGCCAGATGCTGCACTGAGTTGCTTTTGGTCTCCTGAGACGGATGGAACCACAGCACATCAGGAAACCGGTAATCCATCCACCACTTGAACGCTATCAGGTCTGAATCCTCAAGCGGGCAATCGCCGCGGTAGCTATCATCAAACACAAAAACATTATCACTCAGTTCATGCTGCTTGAATCGCTTTTTCATTATTCTCTCCTGTAAAATCTTTTCTGTGGATGATGTCTCGGCCTTTATCATTAATGCGATGCGTGATGCGTTTTGGCGCTTTAATCAATCCCGCATACATCATGAATTGTTTGGCGTTCTGGCATTTCAGGATTTTCCCTGCCATTGACTTATCATCAAGGTGAGGGAAGATAGCCTTTGCCTTGAACATGTTTTTCATGTGAGTTGCTCCGCCATAAGGGTAGAAAACTTCGTTAGCCCACCCCTCCTTGCCATCACAACGATTAATCCAGTAGCGATACAAAATACCTTCTCCGTCCTTCGTTAACTGAACCTTGAAATCCATAACATCAGCCCATTCGTTGTCGGTATACGCACGCTCATTCAATGCCGCATTCGGGTCGCGCAAAACGTGATCGCAATGTCGGCAATAGCGAGCTGTCGGGTCGTTTTTAGTACCACATCCATCATCAAAAATACGGATGCCATGCTTATCGAAACCACAACGGATATAACTGAAAAACTCTTCGCAACGACCATCTGGCGACAATGCATCTTTGCCAATACAGCGGCGCGCATATGGGCTGTTCATTGTTCCGCATTTAGGACACGGAACTTGTTCACCACTTCGTTTTGAACGTTGCGCTTCAGCTTCTTCCAGAATTGGGTCTTCATATAGCTGACCAAGCTCAAACATCGTGCCTGAGAAATCAAGAACCAGATGGTCTTCTTTATGATACCCGGCGTCAATTTGCTCTTTCTTTAGCAGGCGCATTCCGCGACCAAGCAACTGAACAAGAAGAGTGAGTGACATTATTTTTCGCAATATGCAGCTCGTATCCCATAACGGTATATTTACGCCAGTGGTAAGGGCGGCTATCTGGAATGTGAATTTTTTGCGCCCGGTGTATGCATCTTTTAGAGCTTTCCTTCTGGCTTTTGACCCCATATCTTCTGTGACTATTGAATAACTTCCTTCAGGCAAATATTTTGCCGCCTCCTGACAATGCTTCTTACCAGCACATGTAATTAGCACTCCGTTCCTGTTTTTAGTCAATTCCATAACCTTAAGCATGATTTTCTGCGTCAACGTACCTTGCTCAAGAATTTCTTTCTGCATCTGCTTGAGCTGCTCGGCGGTAAAGTCCTGAGTACCATCAACATCTGAACCATGAAAATCTGAAAGGTCATAATGCAGACTATCAACATCATGAAGACCAAAAATTGTTGGCACAAGAAAACCGTTTTCAACCATGTACTTGGTGTCTATGTTGATAATCTCTTTCTTCCAGAAAGCTCCTTTTATTGATGTAGTTCCGCGAAACGGTGAGCCTGTATAACCTATTATTCTCAACTCATGGCCGTGCTTATCTTTGCACCTTTTCATTAGCTCATTAATTATCACTGCATACTGCGTATCACCATCATTAACAACATCAATGTCATTAACCATATGATTTTCATCGATCAGCAGGAATCTTGGGTAAAAGTCAGAAAGCGCACCTTTTGCAATAACATTCCCTGACTCATCCTTTTTATCAAACAAAGCATTTACAACAGTACCCTCAGAACCACAGATTATTGGGTACGTAGAACTTTTCCTACCCAACGAAGCACTGAATAGCGAGTTTCTAACACCAAGCGACCATAGTTCTTCCGCATCTTGCTCCACTATTTCGCCCTGTCTTGATAAAATCATCCCTGAATAGCCCATTTCCTGAAAACGCTTTGCTATCATGGCAATCATCAGTGACTTTCCGCTACCGACGCTTGCTGTTACATAACTCGGGCCAACATAATGACGAATCACCTCACCAGTTAACTTATATATCAACCACTGGTAGGGTCTTGGCTCGATATCACCAGTATCCAGGCAGGATTTCAGCAAGTTAATGTCAATCTTTGAAATCATTTTGTCTATTTTATGCATTATTTTACCCTACCAAATTCACCATTAAGAACTGATGATGCTTTTGCATACGCTTTATGTGCATCTTCAGGTGTATTAAAATAACCAATAACTTTCTTCTTGCCTCTAACCCAAATCTGAGCAACCCATTTCTTCTCCCTTGAGAACCAGCTAACACCTTTATATCCGCTAGTGTTATTTGATGACAAACCTTTATTCCATTTGTTTTGACTGCAATCAGCCAGCCTGAGGTTTTCTATCCTGTTATCGTTCTTAATAGTATTAATATGATCTATATCCATAAGTCCAGGGTCTTGCTGTTTGCATATAGCCCACACAATTCTATGTGCTTTATAATAAACGCCATCAATCATCACTAGCCTGTAATTCATCTTATCAACCTTGTTATCAGCAGGCTTGCCCAGATACCGTGCATTCCATGTTTTGTGATGTGGTGTTAATTCCTCTCTCTTTTTCCAATATAGGCGTCCATTGATGACCTCTAACCTTGATGTCACGTAATCAACATCAATCTTTAGCACCTTTCTTTTTTTCTCTAAAACTTTTGAGTCGGCATCCTGAGCAACAGAACTCAGCTCTTGCTGTTCCATAGAATTCTCTCCCGCAGTTTTTGCACTTTTTCATAGTGATCGCCATTTCTTGTCCTCGATATTAAACTCAGTTGCGTTTCAAGTCAATAACGCTTGTGCGTTTCATGCGAGTAAATTACAATGATTCTACATCATCGTCAACAGGAAGATTTTGTGAGATACGACTGGAAAGACATTGAGCCAAAAATGCTTGGCAACTGGCAGGCCGCCATCATGTCTATCGTCAATGTGGATAGCAGAGTTTTCAATGGCAAGCACCAGCCATGCCCGTCATGCTCAGGAAAAGACAGGTATCGCTTTGATGATAACTTCGAAACAAAAGGCGATGGCGGAGCAATCTGCAATCAGTGCGGTTCCGGTAGCGGCATGAACTGGCTGATGAAACTCTCCGGCATGAGCTTTCCTGAAGCACTGGAGGCGCTGGGAGGATTCCTGAACATGCACCCACGCGAAAAGCTGGAGGCAATCAGGAAGGAGTTACCGAAGATAAATTACAACGATGACTTCATCACCGAACAGGAAGTCGCCGCAATCATGGCTAAAACAACGCGTGTCGCAATGAATGAGTGGACTTTGATAAATGGTATTGGTTGCGACATTAACGTCGTCAGAGGTAAATCTGGGGAGCTTATTGCTGTTGAACTGATGCGTGCTGACACAATGAAGCCGTGCAACGTGGCATTCATTGGCATGGATGATTATTCATTCAGAACGTTTTTCCGTGCTGGATACGACAAAGACTCAGCTATCAACGGAAAGCTCACGCGCGGAGCGATAAGCCCAATCGGAGAAGACAACGGAAAGTTCATTTACCTGGTATCTGATTATGCCGATGCGTGGAAGTGCCATTACTTCACTGGCGCTCATGTCTGGTGCTGCTGGTCGCCGGAAAATATGTGGGAAGTGGTGCGTTCTGTTAGCGATGAGACGAAAGCACGGTTACGCTGCATAGTTAATTATAAATTTGACGAACTTTGCGCTGCGGAAAACGCAGGACTACCGGTGATGCTGCCTGATGATGCTGACACAATCAGGATGGCAAAGAGAATCAGGAGAAAAATTTATGACGCTGGCGAGTTGATAGGTAAAATGTCAGTAAGCAGATAAAAGAAACCCTCCGATTGGAGGGTTTTTGTTATTCATTAAACTCTGGCGCTTCAGGCCAGAAGTGCTCAGGTAAGATTTTTAGTTCGTGTGCTCTGCTTAC
>ERZ791719.135-NODE-135-length-50471-cov-29.8377_pt1 | contig 50471 bp, 47 predicted proteins | sample MGYA00510338_ERZ791719 | MGnify/ENA primary metagenome ERZ791719 (study PRJEB30046, sample SAMN00715131) | human gut metagenome | study: EMG produced TPA metagenomics assembly of the A metagenome-wide association study of gut microbiota in type 2... | reverse complement strand
GATTCGAAGGGAGCTGGCCGTATAGGACTTACCCGTTTTGCGGTTGCAAAGGTAGACATTTTTATGTATTCTGCAATAGCTGCAGACAACTTTTTTACTAACAAAAGACTAACAGACTACATTTCAGGCAATTAAAATTGCAAAAAAATATTCAGACAGCAACTTCCTCTGCTTTATTAACTTTAACAACCAGATTTCCCCTACCAACCGATATTATTTGTACCTTTGTGCGCAATTTATAAATGAAGATGACAGAGAACAGAAGCTATTTACAAAAATATGCCATGCATTTTGGCACGTATATGGGAATCTACTGGATATTGAAGTTCATATTATTTCCGCTGGGATTCCACATACCTTTCCTTTCGCTTTTATTTGTAATCCTGACATTGTCCGTACCTTTCATCGGATATCACTATGCGAAAATGTACCGGGATAAGATTTGCGGAGGAAGTATCCAATTTTCACATGCCATGCTCTTTACCATATTTATGTATATGTTTGCTTCTCTGCTGGTAGCTGTGGCTCACTACGCCTATTTCCAATTCATCGATCATGGATTTATCATCAACTCTTACATCCAGTTGTGGGACGAACTGATGACCAACACCCCGGCTCTGATAGAAAACAAAGAAGTTATAAAAGAAACGATAGATACCGCCCGTTCACTTACTTCCATCAATATCACCATGCAACTATTGTCATGGGATGTATTTTGGGGAAGCATCCTGGCCATTCCTACCGCATTGATGGTAATGAAAAAGGCCAAATCGGAAAATGACGGAGTGTCTCAATCGTAATTTGTAATTCGTAAGTAATTAGTAATAAAAAAATGGATATATCAGTTGTAATCCCATTATTCAATGAAGAAGAGTCACTACCCGAACTCTATGCTTGGATAGAACGGGTAATGCAAGCCAACGGATTCTCATTCGAAGTGATTTTCGTTAACGATGGAAGTACCGACCATTCATGGGAAGTGATCGAAAAGCTTAAAGCTCAATCGGAACATGTAAAAGGTATCAAATTCCGCCGTAACTACGGTAAATCACCTGCACTCTACTGTGGATTCGCTGAAGCGGAAGGAAACGTAGTCATAACGATGGATGCGGACCTACAAGATAGCCCGGACGAAATCCCCGAACTTTACCGGATGATTACAAAGGATGGCTACGACCTGGTATCCGGCTGGAAGCAAAAGAGATATGATCCAATTTCAAAGACACTGCCCACCAAGTTGTTTAATGCTACTGCCCGCAAAGTATCAGGCATCAAAAACCTGCACGACTTCAACTGCGGATTGAAAGCCTATCGCAAAGAGGTCGTAAAACATATCGAAGTGTACGGTGAGATGCATCGTTATATACCTTATTTGGCAAAGAACGCCGGATTCAAGAAAATCGGTGAAAAGGTGGTACACCACCAGGCGCGTAAATACGGCACAACAAAATTCGGACTGAACCGTTTCGTAAACGGGTATCTGGATTTACTCTCTCTTTGGTTCCTCTCCAGATTCGGCATCAAGCCGATGCATTTCTTCGGACTGTTGGGATCATTGATGTTTCTGATAGGAATGATTTCTGTCATCATCGTAGGTGCCAGTAAACTATATGCCATGTACAACGGTCTCCCCTACCGACTGGTGACCGACTCTCCCTATTTCTATTTGTCACTTACGGCAATGATTATAGGTACGCAATTATTCTTAGCCGGATTCCTTGGCGAACTCATCTCGCGCAATGCACCGGAACGGAATAACTATCAGATAGAAAAGAAAATTTGATTCACATTCAATAAACTGACTATGAAGAATTTAATTCGTATCTTTCTCATATTGACTATCATTGGCGGTGCAGTCAGCTTACACAGTGCCTGCTCGGATGAGAACGATTGCTCATTGGCAGGACGTCCGATGATGTACTGCACAATATATACCATTAATCCGGATAACCCTACTATTGCATTAAAAGACACGCTTGATTCATTAACAATCACAGCATTAGGCACCGACTCTATCATTCTGAACAATGAAAAGAATGTGCATACCCTGATGTTGCCACTACGATACACAAGTGACACTACTGTGTTCATATTCAGATACGATCCCAAACGTAGAGAAAAAGATTTTGACACATTATACATTGTACAACAAAATACTCCTTATTTCCAGTCCATGGAATGTGGTTATATGATGAAACAAAATATAATCAGCGCTAAATTTGGAAAACCGGGAAGACCGGGTAACCCTCCTCCCTATGGCAACGGGCAGCCGGACCAGATAGATTCTCTTCATATAAAAAATAAAGAAGCCAATACAAATGAAATCGAGAACTTGCAGATATTCTATAATTATCGGCCAGAACGCACACCTGATGAAACGACTAATTAGTCTGCTTCTGCTCTTTTGCATTGGGCTTCCGTTGCTGGCACAACAGCAACGTCCGGCGCAAACGCCCAAAAGAGATCAGAAGAAAAAAGAGGTTGCCGAGATAGATACCATTCCGCTCTACAATGGTACGTATGTCGGTGTGGATTTATATGGCATTGGAAGCAAGCTGCTGGGAGGCGACTTTATGAGTTCTGAAGTCAGCGTAGCCGTTAACCTCAAGAATAAATTCATCCCTACTATTGAGTTTGGTATGGGAGGAACAGATACCTGGAGCGAAACAGGCATACACTATAAGAGCAAAATGGCCCCATTCTTCCGAATCGGTGTGGACTACAACACCATGGCAAAGAAAAAAGAGAAGAATAGCTACTTGTATGCAGGACTTCGCTATGCATTCAGTTCATTTAAATATGATGTTTCCACAATGCCGGCAGATGATCCTATCTGGGGAGATGTAATAGGTAACCCCAGTTTGGAAGACGGTTATTGGGGAGGAAGTGTGCCATTCAGCCATCTGGGTATGAAAGGATCGGTGCAATGGCTGGAAATCGTTTTAGGCGTCAAAGTACGTATTTACAAAAACTTCAACATGGGGTGGTCGGTACGTATGAAATACAAAACCAAAGCATCTACCGGAGAATATGGAGACCCATGGTACGTGCCCGGTTACGGAAAGTTTAAATCAAATAACATGGGAATCACTTATTCCCTTATTTATAAATTGCCTCTTTAGAATACAATGACAGGACTAGAGATTTGGCTGCTTGCAATAGGTCTGGCGATGGATTGTTTCGCTGTCTCAATTGCAAGCGGTATTATTTTGAAACGTACCCGATGGAAACCCATGCTAGTCATGGCTTTTGCTTTCGGCTTTTTTCAGGCAATCATGCCATTTATCGGATGGATGTGTGCAAAGACATTCAGTCATCTTATAGAAAGTGTAGACCATTGGATTGCTTTCGCGATCCTTGCCTTCTTAGGCGGACGAATGATTTTAGAATCTTTCAAAGAAGAAGAATGTTGTAAACTGTTCAATCCGGCAAATTCGAAAGTGGTATTAACCATGGCAATAGCCACGAGTATTGATGCATTGGCAATCGGCATTTCCTTTGCCTTTCTGGGAGTTCAGGATTATACCGAAATCCTCCCTCCTATCAGCATTATCGGATTTGTTTCATTTGTCATGTCACTCATCGGTCTGATCTTTGGTATCCAATGTGGCTGCGGCATCGCCCGGAAACTGAAAGCAGAGTTATGGGGAGGTATCATTCTAGTCATTATCGGACTAAAGATATTAATTGAACATTTATTTCTTCAATAAAACGAGTTTTCTCATCAAATAGAAGAGCGTATGAAAACAAAAAAAAGTTTCCTTTGGCTGGCTTTCCTGATTTTGGCAACTATCTGGATATTAGTCAGACATAATCAACAAGGTGGCTATTACAGTGTCAAAGGTTTGGTGTTTGGGACAGTATATAAAATTACTTATCAGCATGACGGTGACTTAAAACCGGAAATAGAAGCTGAACTAAAACGCTTCGACCAATCTTTATCGCCATTCAATGACAGTTCTGTTATCAGTCGCGTCAACCGCAATGAAGAGCTGGTGACTGATAGTTTTTTCCAGAAATGCTTCCATCGCTCGATGGAAATTTCCCGCGAGACAAAGGGTGCTTTCGACATTACAGTAGCCCCTCTTGCCAATGCTTGGGGATTCGGTTTCAAAAAAGGTGCTTTTCCTGATTCATTAATGATAGACAGTCTGTTACAAATCACCGGATATAAAAAAGTGAAAATGGATAACGGCAAAGTTATCAAACAGGATCCTCGTACCATGTTAAGTTGTAGTGCCGTTGCCAAAGGGTATTCGGTAGACGTAATTGCACAACTGCTCGACCGTAAGGGAATAAAAAACTATATGGTAGATATAGGAGGCGAGGTGGTAGTGAAAGGGAAAAATCCTTCCAAAGGCTTATGGCGCATTGGAATCAATAAGCCCATCGACGATTCACTGGCCGTAAACCAAGACTTACAGACAATTCTTGAGATAACAGATTTAGGCTTGGCTACTTCCGGAAACTATCGCAATTATTATTATAAGGATGGGAAGAAATACGCCCATACGATTGACCCTAGAACTGGCTATCCGGTACAACACAATATCTTGTCCTCTACGGTAATCGCCAAAGACTGTATGACTGCCGACGCCCTTGCCACCGCCTTCATGGTGATGGGACTGGAAGAAGCGGAAGCTTTCTGCAAAGCGGATACAACGATTGACGCCTACTTTATTTATAGTGGAGAAAATGGAGAGTTCAAGACTTATTATACGGAGGGAATGAAAAAATACATAACTACTCCGTAATATATATATATATATATATATATTATACAAACAGAGGTTCTACTTGAGTAAAACAGAACCTCTATTCAATTGGCAAATATCTATTTCATAAACACGAAATACACTGCTGCAATCAGACAAATAAATGCAGCCAGATGATTCCAATGTAAAGCCTCACCTTTAAAGAAGATGGTAGTGAACACTGTAAAAATAACAAGTGTTATTACCTCTTGAATGACTTTTAGTTGCATCAATGAAAACGGGCCTCCATTGCCTATAAAGCCAATGCGATTGGCCGGTATCTGACAGGAATATTCAAAAAAGGCGATCGCCCAGCTGAACGCAATCACACCGATCAGCGGAAGAGCTGCGAACCAACTGTACTCCTGTTTCATCTTTAAATGTCCGTACCAAGCAAATGTCATAAAGACATTAGATACAATCAGTAACAAAATGGTATAGAATCCTTTCATAACAATCTATTCAAATTAATCTATTTTATCTGGTAATAATTCCTCCTGTACATTAGTCATACTGCTCCAAAGGCTATAACGAGCTTCCGGGTTCATCGCTTCCAACTGCCGTAAAATTCCTTTCATATCACTCCGGCTGGACTGCGATTCATAAGGACAATTCTTCACTTGCTTCTGATAATGACGCAAAGCTGCCAATTCTACCAAATCAGCTTCATGGACCAGACACATCGGACGAATAATTGTCATATCAAACTTCTTCATCATCAACCGGGGCGGCATTGTACTGAAAGCTCCCTGATAAGTGATATTCATCAATAAAGTTTCCAAAATATCATCCATATGGTGACCGAGAGCGATTTTATTGCATCCGTGTTCCTTGGCAACTGTGAACAGGGCTTTCCGACGGTTCCATGAACAGAGGAAGCAGGGAGATTTACGTGTGTCGGTAGCAGGATCAAAAGCTGTCTCATACTGCACAAAGGGAACTCCATACGTCTCACAGTGCGCTTTCAAATATTCCGTATCACTCTGATAAGGAATATTCTTCATCACTACATGGACGGCAACGACAGAAAAGCGAGGTTTATAGATACGTGCGCGTCTCCCCAACAGTTCCACAAGCGCCAACGAATCTTTTCCTCCCGATAGTCCGATAAGGATTTTGTCTCCTTCTTCTATCAATCCATATTGCACCACTCCTTTGCTAAACCGCCGTTCAATGCGGCGAATGGTTTTCTCTTCTTCCGTAAATTGTGTCATATCTTTAAAAATCGGCTGCAAAAGTAAGCGAAAAGAATGATTTAAAGAAGAATTAACATAATAGAATCACTGAAAAAGGGTTTATTTCTAATAAATTTGTACTTTTGAACAATTGATAAATGGACCGGTGCCCGAAAGCAGCAATGTTTTCAATCTACCCGTCACTCATAAACGCTCAAAACGATGAAAGGAAAATATATTCTATTTTTAATTTGCAGCCTCTTCCTTTGCGAAGTCTCTGCACAAACGTTGGAACAGGCACGCACCTTATTTACCAAAGGTGAGTACGAACAAGCCAAACCAGTTTTTAAGAAGTATACTAAATCACAACCGTCGAACGGGAATTATAATTATTGGTATGGCGTATGTTGCCTGAAAACCGGAGAGGCAGAAGAGGCGGTGAAACCTCTTGAAATAGCGGTAAAGAAACGTATCACCGGTGGACAACTCTATTTGGGACAAGCATATAATGAGACGTACCGCTTCGAAGATGCCGTGAACTGCTTTGAAGAATACATCGCAGACTTAAGTAAACGCAAGAAACCGACGGAAGAAGCGGAGAAACTTCTGGAGAAAAGCAAATCTGACCTTCGTATGTTGAAGGGGGTTGAGGAAGTATGTATCATCGACAGTTTCGTTGTGGACAAAGCAACTTTCCTGAACGCTTACAAGATCAGCGAAGAATCGGGCAAACTGTTTACTTTCAATGAATTCTTCAAGACAGAAGGAGATCATCCGGGAACTGTTTATGAAACAGAAATCGGAAATAAAATTTATTATAGCGAAAAGGGCGAGAAAGGTAATCTTGATATCTTTTCAAAGAACAAGTTGTTGAATGAATGGAGTGACGGACGTCCGTTACCGGGTAGTATCAATGCTTCCGGGAATGCGAATTATCCGTTTGTTCTATCGGATGGAGTCACCGTTTATTACGCCAGCGATGGCGAGGGATTGGGTGGCTATGATATTTTTGTCACTCGCTACAACACGAATACCGACACTTATCTTGTTCCGGAAAATGTGGGTATGCCGTTCAACTCGCCGTACAACGATTATATGTACGTCATCGATGAATACAACAACCTCGGATGGTTTGCTTCCGACCGTTTCCAACCGGAAGGAAAGGTATGTATTTATGTATTCATCCCTAACACTTCCAAACAGACTTATAATTATGAAGCAATGGAGCAGCAAGAGATCATTCGTCTGGCACAGATTCATTCGCTGAAAGAAACCTGGACGGATAAACAAGCGGTTACCGAAGCACTGCAACGATTGAAAGCTGCTATCAGTCATAAGCCCAAAGAACGCCGTGCCATGGACTTTGAGTTTGTCATTGACGACCATACGACTTACTATCTGATGAGCGACTTTAAATCCGCAAAAGCCAAGACACTTTTCCAACGCTATCAGCAGATGGAAAAAGACTATTATCAACAAGAAGAAAAGCTGAACGGCCTTCGTCAACAATATGCCGGTGCCAACCAACAGGGAAAAGCCAAAATGGCTCCTGCCATTCTCGACCTCGAAAAGCGGATACTGCAAATGTCCGAAGAACTCGATGCTCTCGAAGTGAATGTACGTAATGCAGAAAAAACAAAATAAATAATAACTCTGAACTATGGATATACTCATTATCGCCGTTCTCATTATTGCCGCAGTCATACTGTTTCTGGTAGAACTGTTCGTCATCCCGGGCATTAGTCTGGCCGGAATTTCTGCATTGGTTTGCATCCTGTATGCCAACTACTATGCATTCACCAATTTAGGTATGGCAGGAGGATTTGTCACTCTTGGCATATCAACGGTTGCCTGTATCGGATCCCTGATTTGGTTTATGCGATCGAAAATGCTGGACAAACTGGCGTTGAAAAAAGATATCGATTCAAAAGTAGACCGTAGCGCAGAAGATAGCGTCAAAGTGGGTGATATAGGAATCAGTACTACCCGCCTGGCACAAATCGGTTATGCCGAGATTAACGGAAAAATTGTAGAGGTAAAGTCAATAGACGGGTTCCTCAATGAGAAGACTCCGATAATCGTAAGCCGGATCACCGACGGTACAATCATGGTTGAGAAACACAAAGAATAATATTCACTTAATAAAAACATCAATGGAATCATCTTTCTACTTGCCTATCTTTCTGATAGCCGGAGGTATTATCTTCTTGATAATATTTTTCCATTACGTGCCGTTCTTCCTTTGGTTGTCGGCTAAAGTTTCGGGAGTTAACATCTCGCTGATACAACTATTCTTAATGCGTATACGTAACGTTCCGCCGTATATCATCGTTCCGGGAATGATCGAAGCCCACAAAGCCGGTCTGAAAAATATCACCCGCGACGAACTGGAAGCCCATTATCTGGCTGGCGGACACGTAGAAAAGGTAGTTCACGCCTTAGTATCGGCATCGAAAGCCAACATCGAATTGCCTTTCCAGATGGCTACTGCTATCGACCTGGCAGGACGTGACGTATTCGAAGCTGTACAGATGTCTGTAAACCCGAAAGTGATTGATACTCCTCCTGTAACGGCTGTTGCGAAAGACGGTATCCAGTTGATAGCTAAGGCTCGTGTTACAGTACGTGCCAATATCCGCCAGCTGGTCGGTGGTGCAGGTGAAGATACGATCCTTGCCCGTGTAGGTGAAGGTATCGTTTCGTCTATCGGTTCTTCTGAAAACCATAAATCGGTATTGGAGAATCCGGATTCTATCTCTAAACTTGTACTTCGTAAAGGTCTGGACGCAGGAACTGCTTTCGAGATTCTGTCTATTGATATTGCGGACATCGACATAGGTAAGAACATCGGTGCGGCTCTGCAAATCGATCAGGCTAATGCAGATAAGAATATTGCACAGGCAAAAGCTGAAGAGCGCCGTGCTATGGCAGTAGCTTCCGAACAGGAAATGAAAGCAAAAGCACAGGAAGCTCGTGCCAAAGTGATCGAAGCAGAAGCTGAAGTTCCTAAAGCAATGGCTGAAGCTTTCCGCAGTGGAAACTTAGGCATCATGGATTATTATCGCATGAAGAATATCGAAGCTGATACTTCCATGCGTGAGAATATCGCCAAGCCGACAACAGGCAATGCTGGCAATCAGCCATTGAGCAAATAATCGTTCACAAACGCCGGAATCCGATTTTATTTCAGTCGTAAGACGTTCTCCCCTTTCCTATGGAAAAAGAAAGAGACTTCTTCTGAACTTAAATCCGGTTCCGGCGTTTCTATTTATAGATACAATCCTATTATAAAACTAAAACCTTTCAATGACATGAAAAAGTACTTTCCATCCTCTGAATTGATAATCAATGAAGACGGTTCAGTATTCCATCTTCACGTAAAACCCGAATGGTTGGCAGATAAAGTAATCCTGGTAGGTGACCCCGGACGTGTAGCACTCGTAGCTTCTCATTTCGAAAACAAAGAATGTGAAGTGGAAAGCCGCGAATTCAAAACCATCACGGGTACTTACAAAGGTAAACGGATTACGGTAGTCTCTACAGGAATCGGTTGCGATAACATCGACATCGTAATGAATGAATTAGATGCACTCGCCAATATCGACTTTGTCACCCGTGAAGAAAAGGATCAGTTCCGCCAACTGGAATTAGTGCGTATCGGCACATGTGGCGGTCTGCAACCCAATACGCCTGTCGGAACTTTTGTCTGTTCACAAAAGTCCATCGGTTTCGACGGGTTACTGAATTTCTATGCCGGACGTAATGCCGTATGCGATTTGCCTTTCGAACGTGCTTTCCTCAATCACATGGGTTGGTCGGGAAATATGTGCGCTCCTGCTCCTTACGTCATTGATGCCAATGAAGAATTGATTGACCGGATCGCCAAAGACGACATGGTACGTGGAGTGACAATCGCTGCCGGAGGTTTCTTCGGTCCTCAAGGACGTGAACTTCGTATCCCGTTAGCAGACCCGAAACAAAATAATAAGATTGAAGCGTTCGAATATAAAGGTTACAAAATTACCAACTTCGAAATGGAAAGTTCAGCTTTGGCAGGACTTAGCCGATTGATGGGACACAAGGCTATGACCGTCTGCATGGTGATAGCCAACCGACTTATCAAAGAGGCCAACACCGGATATAAGAATACAATCGATACGCTAATTAAGACAGTACTTGACAGGATATAAATCTATATTCAGGAGAGTTAAATTGTAATCGAAAGAATAAAATTGCAATTAAAAGAATGTATAACGGCTTGAATCTTTCACTGATAATATGTGTAGATTCAAGCCATTGTTTTTTTATTAATAACCAATTGTAAATCTCTCCTGATGATGTTTCGGATATTCCAGTTCATCAATCATGGCGGCGGCATAATCTTCAACAGAGATATGGCTGTTTCCTACAATATCTACAATCATATCATCTTTTCCCAACCGATAACGTCCTGTACGTACTCCCGGACGCATATCCGCTGCCGGAGAGAAAAATACCCAGTCTATTTCCTTTTCTTTCTTTAAAAAGTTCAGATAGAACTCTCCTAGAGCTTTCACTCCCGGCAATATATTTTCAGGTACTTCACCGGAATCCATCAGACGCAAGCCCGGAGCGATAAACAAAGAACCGGCACCGCCTACCATCAAAAAGCGATTAACACCCGCTTTCTTCACTCCATCAATAATGGTCAGATAAACTTTGATTGTTTCATCGTATATATCAGGATTATTCCATCCCGGATTGAATGCACTAATAACAGCATCTGCACCCTTACAAACGGCAGCCACTTCATCAAGCGCGGAGACATCGGCTTTCACCACTTTCAGATTTTCATTCTCTATCTTTATCTTTTCCGGATGACGAACCACTGCCGTAACCTCGAAACCACGATTCAATGCTTCATTCAGAAGGGCAGAGCCCACAAAGCCGCTTGCCCCGATAAGGACTATCTTTTTCACTTTCTCCATATTCTAATATATTATAATGTTACTACTATATAATAAATAACACTACAACATTCAGAATGTTAGTTCTCTTTTAGAAAATTAATTATCCGATATAAGATTCTATTGTCTCTTTCAACCTTTCCAAAGAATAGGGCTTTGAGATAACAGCGTTGCATCCTGCCTGAATAGCCTGTTGCTGTTCAGTATAGAAAGCATACGCGGTCACTGCAATAATAGGCACAGTCAGAGAAATAGTACGGATCTTTTCAGTGGCTTGAATACCGTCCATGATCGGCATACGAATATCCATCAGAATCAAATCCGGCTTTTCGCGGATAAAACTATTGATGGCTTCCTGTCCGTTGCGTACCCATGAAATAATATATTCCTTATTCAGAAGAATATTAAGTTGGACAAAGTTCGACTCAATGTCTTCTACCACTAATATCTTTTTACGTTTATCCTCATCGACGTTCTTCTTATGTGAGAGGCTTCTTTCAGCAACTTCTTTCGGTACTTCCTGATAAGGCAAATAGAGTGCAAACGTACTCCCCTGCCCCAATTCTGAAGTTACCTCGATACGGCCGCCCAGTCGTTCTACAATGCTTTTACAAATTGAAAGCCCTAATCCGGTGCCTTGCACAAAATCATTCAGTTTCTCAAACCGGGTGAAAATTTGAGGGAGTTTCTCTTTGGATATACCGCAACCCGTATCGCTGACATACAGTTTCAGCCAGGAGCCTTCATGTTTCAAGCCTAAAGTTATACTTCCCTTTTCCGTATTTTTAATTGCGTTCGACAAGAAATTGAACAATACCTGCATCACACGGTTACGATCAGTAGAAGTCCAGTATTCTCCTTCGGGACGAATCACTTTCAATTCTACATTCGACTTCATCTTCAGCTGGTGCACTTTTTCCACTTCTTCCACTAGTCCTGCAATCTCAACCTGCTGGAAATGCATTTCCGATTTGCCGGATTCAATACGGGAAAGGTCTAAAATATCATTGATTAACTGTAATAACAAGTTACTGTTTTTCTGAATAATTTCCAGATACTCCATTTTCTCTTCTTCACTTTCTGTCACTGCGATAATCTCCGAAAAACCAACAATAGCATTCAACGGAGTACGAATTTCATGGCTCATATTAGCTAAAAAGACCGACTTCATTTTATCAGCATCTTCCGCACGACGTTTAGCTTCGATCAATTCCTGCGAACGCTGAATCCGGTCTCCGATGTCATGTATCAAGGCAAGTACCCTGTTTCCTTCAAAGGGGGCGATACGTGCCTGAAAATAATGCAGACTTCCATCCACTTCAAGCGGATATTCTATTTCTTTCAACTTACCATCACGCAAACATTCCCTAATGTTACAAATAAACAAGTCGCTAACCTCCGGTGAATAAATAGATCGTCCATCTGCTCCGCGTAGCACTTCCACAGGGTGAAGCAATATCGTTCCCGGTGCCATCAGGACATCGGTAATAAAGAAATTATCATCAAAAATAAAAATGAATTCCGGCAATGCTTCAATTATTTTGCGATTATACTCTTCCAGATATTTGATATGTTGCTCCTTTTCGCATTGTGAAGTGACGTTCACCGTATATGCCAGCAGTTTACCCGGATGACTTTCGCAACTCTCTTTGTAAGACAGAAAATGATCTTCCAGCCAAATTACTTTCCCTTGTTCACTTATACAACGAACTCTAATTTGTGAGGTCTTAGAGTCTGATGAAAGCATTTCTGCAAAGGCTTGTTTATAGAATTCAATATCTTCCGGATGAATAAACCGATAGAAATCATCTATATCTTCAAAAAATGATCCCGGCATCCTTTAATCCCAGTGTAAAAAAATAATCGTTTGAAAAGGAGCATTTGCCCGTAATGATATCATATTCCCACAAAGCTATTTGATGAGCTGCAAGGACAGAAAGTATTTCTTGTGAGTTCTCCCGTATGAGTTCACTCTTTTCATTGGAAGAATATAAATTAATCGCTGGTTCCATAAGCATTATTGTTTTATTTTGTTTGGTGTACCACTGCACGGCAGCAAATATAAACAAATAAAGCACAAGTTGTGCTCAATTTTCTGTTTTTTACTTAGAAACAATTATCTTTGCTCATCCAAAAAGAAAAAACAATGATTCAAGATACTATCTGTGCCATCGCTACCGCTCAAGGCGGTGCTATCGGAAGCATCCGCGTTTCCGGTCCGGAAGCTATTTCTATTACCGGCAGCATCTTCAAGCCAGCCAAAGCTGGCAAATTATTGAGCGAACAAAAACCATATACTTTGACATTCGGGCGTATTTATGACGGAGACGAGATGATTGATGAAGTGCTCGTCAGCCTTTTCCGTGCTCCTCATTCATATACGGGAGAAGACAGCACGGAAATCACGTGTCATGGTTCCACTTATATTCTTCAACAGGTGATGCAGTTGCTTATTAAAAACGGTTGCCGCATGGCCCAGCCGGGAGAATATACACAACGTGCTTTCCTCAATGGAAAGATGGATTTAAGTCAGGCAGAAGCTGTGGCGGACTTGATTGCTTCTTCATCTGCTGCCACTCACCGATTGGCAATGAGCCAGATGCGGGGTGGATTCAGTAAAGAGCTGACAGATCTACGCAACAAGTTGTTGAATTTCACTTCCATGATTGAATTGGAGTTGGATTTCAGCGAAGAGGATGTGGAATTTGCCGATCGTTCGGCATTAAGGAAACTGGCAGATGAAATTGAACAGGTCATTTCGCGGTTGGCTCATTCATTTAGTGTCGGCAACGCCATTAAGAATGGTGTTCCCGTAGCTATCATCGGTGAAACAAATGCCGGAAAATCGACTTTACTGAATGTATTATTGAATGAGGATAAAGCCATTGTCAGTGATATTCACGGGACAACACGTGATGTAATCGAAGATACTGTCAATATCGGAGGAATCACTTTCCGGTTCATTGATACCGCCGGAATCCGGGAAACCAATGACACGATTGAAAGTTTGGGTATTGAACGTACTTTTCAGAAGTTGGATCAGGCGGAGATTGTTCTTTGGATGGTAGATGCTGTGAATGCCGCTTCTCAAATTGAACAGTTATCGGAGAAAATAATTCCACGTTGTGAAGGAAAACATTTGATTGTTGTATTCAATAAGACTGATTTGATTGAAGATAAACAGAAAGAGAATGTATTATCTTTATTAAAAGACTTCCCCAAAGAATCTACGGAATCTATTTTCATCTCGGCCAAACAACGGAAGAATACAAGTGAGCTACAAAAAATGCTTATTGATGCTGCACACTTGCCTACAGTGACACAGAATGATATTATTGTGACAAACGTAAGACATTACGAAGCTTTAAACAAAGCTTTGGAAGCTATTCATAGAGTACAAAACGGACTTGATTCGCAGATTTCCGGGGATTTTCTTTCGCAAGACATACGAGAGTGTATCTTCTTTATTTCGGACATAGCGGGGGAGGTTACGAATGATATGGTGCTTCAAAATATCTTTCAACATTTTTGCATCGGGAAGTAAGTGGTAATTACCAACGATTAGCATATATCATCAACGATTATTAAGGCGTTCATTTTGAGCGCCTTTCTTTTTAGCCTTATAAGCGATATTTATCGTTTATAGGGCTTTTTCAGCTCATTTTTGTACCGTATTTGTTGCTCGCTTGTCAAAGACCAAAAATTCAGTGGAAAGGTAGTAGAGAAACTATACGCCATTTTACACGGTTTTACGGGAATTTACAGTAATAACGGAGAAATAAAGATGAATTGAAATGAGCAGTAACCTGAAAATTAAGCGAATTTGCGCTTGGTGCGGTAAAGAGTTTATCGCCCAAAAAACAACAACAGCATGTTGTTCCAAACAATGCGCCAACGCTCTTTATAAAAAGAAGAAGCGTGACGAAGCAATCAAAGCTAACAATCAATTCGTGGAGAAGAAGATTGATGAAAAGCCTATTGAAAGAATCAAAGACAAGCCATTTCTCACAATTACCGAGACTGCAATCTATCTCGGAGTAACCCGACCTACCGTTTACGGATACATTAAACGAGGTGAATTAAAGGTTACTCGATTGGGCTTCAAATACCTTTTGAAGAAAGAGGATATTGATGAGTTATTCAATAATCCAACAGAGTTCCATACTCCAACAAAAGAGAAAGCCCCTATCACCGACTTCTACACCACAGCCGAAGTCAAGGAAAAGTATCATGTAAACGAATCATGGATATTCTTGGTAGCCAAGAAAAACAACATTCCCCGGACTTTCAATCGTGGCAAAACCTACTGGAGCAAGAAACACATGGATACTTACTTCGCCAAGAAAGCCCCGAATCCCAACATTACCGAATGGTACAGCACACAGGAAATGCAGGAAAAATTCGGCATGACCTTATCTGCCATCTACACTTTCGTTTCCAAGAATGCCATCCCAAAAAAGAAAGAAGGCATCATGGTGTACTATTCCAAGAAACACGTGGATATAGCCAAAGGTGTAGCTGTCCCCGAAGAACCGCAGTATTATACGGTAGCCGAAGCAATGGAGAAGTTCAATCTCACCCGTGACCAGCTCTATCATTATGCGAAGTATCATAATATCCCAAAGGTCAAAAAGGGCAAATACACGCTTATCTCCAAACCAGAACTGGATAAATTGCTTGAAGCCCCAAAGATAGAATAAGTTATTTATCGGTGAATGTTGTCACCATTGAATCACCTTATTCCTTTGCACCAAACAAATGTAAAACTCTAAATATTAATCAGTATGACACACACGTGTACAAAAGTAACAGTTCGCCAAAGAGCGATTCGGAATAATCGCATCTCTTTGTATCTGGATTATTATCCGGCAGTTCGTAACCCCGAAACCATGCAGATGAGCCGTCGGGAATATCTCGGCATCTACATCTATGCCCATCCTAAAAATGAAATGGAACGGGAATTCAACAACGATATGCTAAACAAGGCAGAGGCTATCCGTTGTATCAGAGTGCAATCGCTCATCAATGAAGAGTTCGGCTTCTTGGATAAGAGCAAACAGAAAGCCGACTTCCTCAACTACTTCAAAAAGATGTGCCGAAGCAAAGACCAGAAATGGACGTTCGTCTATCAGCATTTCTACAACTTTGTCAAAGGACAATGTACCTTTGGCGAGGTAACTGTGGACTTGTGCAAGAAGTTCCGTGAGTATTTATTGAATGCCAAGCAGCTCAAACATAGTAACCGCCCCATATCCCTCAATTCGGCATCCGGCTACTACTCCACTTTCAGAGGATTGTTGAAGATTGCCTACCGAGATAAATGGCTTCGAGAAAACATCAATGACTATCTTGACAAGATTGAGCCACAAGATGTGAAGAAAGAATACCTGACACTGGACGAAGTGAAACAACTTGCCGCCACTCCTTGCGACATCCCCGTTCTGAAAGCCGCCTCTTTGTTTGCTTGTATGACAGGTTTACGCATCAGCGATATTCTCAATCTTCAATGGGAAGATTTTGCCATTGCTCCCGACCAAGGCTATTGCTTGCGTATCAGAACACAGAAAACCCAAACGGAAGCGACACTCCCCATCAGTTACGAAGCCTACGAACTATGTGGTACGCCCGGCACAGGCAAAGTATTCAAGGGCTTGAAACGGAGCATGATTAACTATCCGCTGAAGAACTGGCTCAAAAAGGCAGGAATAACGAAGTCGATAACCTTCCACGGATTTCGTCACTCCTACGCAGTTATCCAAATCTCTTTAGGTACAGATATTTACACTGTTTCAAAGATGCTAACCCACAAGAACGTTTCCACTACTCAAATCTACGCAGATTTGGTCAATGTAAAGAAACGAGAGACAGCCAATAAGATTTCATTAAAATGAATATAGCCATGAAACGAGGAATCATAAGAAACAACGGACATGTCATCCATATTTCTGATGGAGAAGTATGGATGACCGCTTGGGAGATTGCCGACTTGTTCTATACAACAGTTGGATCAATCAATTCCCGTTTAAAAGCAATATTGAAAGCCAACGTCTTAAAGGGGTATGAAGTTTGCCAATGCATAAAGTTGGAGAATGGGAATAGTGCCGATGTGTATAATCTCAACATGATTATAGCCCTATCCTATCAAATAGACACTGGACATTCCGCTGCATTCAGGAGATGGTTAATAAACAAAGTTGCCTCCAAACAAAAGGGCATATCTCTCTTTATTCCTATAAGCGCAGCTAACATATACAATTGCTAATACCTTTGCTAAAAGTCCAACTTGGTTTTATTCTACGTTGGACTTTTCTTTTCTATTTTGGCACAGTTGACCTAGAATAATGCTACCTTTTGGTGACAAATGCTGCCACTTTCAGGGAAATGTATTTATACATCTTGCTAATGATATATATTTGCACACAAACGATTAGCATATATTATTATGAAGCAGAAAAAGATAGAACATATTACTTTGAATTTGATTGTTTTCGGGACAATCGCCATCATTGGTGTTTTAGCCCGCCAGACCGTACTTCACTATGGTTGGGATGAGTTCAGCAGCTACCTCATTTTAGTGGTGTGCTCCATTATCATGGGAGCTATCTATCTCAATCTGCAAATGGTATTCAGTCAAATTCTTTCGCCAACAATAGAAAAGTGTTTTATGAGATTTGAGTGCTACCGCAATAAGGTTGCGGTAGTTGAAACTCCAATTGCACACGCTGAACTTGTCGAAAATTCTATTATTTCGGAATCCTGCATTTCAGAACCAAAAATTGGAATAGAAACGACATCTGACACAACAGAAGAAGTCTCTATTTCATCGTGTTCCAAACTCAACGAAGAAGTGGCAGATCTTCCAAAGGAAGAAGTCACACCTTCTACCATCAACAATATATCCATCGAAGAATCCAATCAGCCAACAGAATACGAGATATTCCGTGCCAACGCTATGGCTGAAAAAGAACGAGCATCGCAAGAAAAATTAGATAAAGTTCTCTCATATACGAAACAGAACTTGGCTCTCTACCTTAGCGAAACTGATCTCAATCGTCTATGTGGATATATCACGGAATACTTCCTATCCGATTCCTTGCCTAAAGTGGAGCAGATAAAGGTTGACTCTCAATTAAGAACTATTGACATCATGCACTTTGGATGGAATATAGGTAAGGCATTTGGCAAGCCACGCCTACAGACTGCCACATTTATAAAGAAAGTATTCGCTCATACTCTACGTGATTCGGAAATATCCACCATTGAGCGCAAAATGTCGCATACAGAATCAGTGTGCAAGATAAAATTGAATGGAACGATTGCAAAATGATTATTTTGCAATCGTTCCATGTACTCCTGTGTAATCCTTTTCTTTTAATGAAGTACCATGTTCTGACTTACCGATAAAGCCTCCAATAACTAACATTTCAGTGGAGGCAGTATATTCTACTGAATTTAGTTTGAAATAGATTTGAATAGCACTTTCTGTTTATCTCAGTATCATTATCCAACCTCGCTTTTTCATAATAAGCCAGCTATACCATCACATTTGCGAATATCATATTGCGATTTTCGGGAGCAATCATACTTCTTTTAATCTATAATTTCCGATAACCACCATAAAAGACATTGTCAACAACCAGATATTTGCTAATTATCAAATACTTATCATCAATAAGCACCATCAAAAGTTATCCATCAGTTATATTTTGGTGAATGATTTCACCATTGAAACACCTATTTCCTTTGCCATCGAACAATTTAAAACGATTGGCGTATGCAAAAAGAAACAGTAACATTTGATAAGCTGCCCGAAGCGGTAAGTTATCTGACCGAACAGGTCATCGAGTTGAAAAAGATGGTAGCAGAACTCCAGCCACCAGCATCAGACAAACACGTGTTGGTTGAAATTGAGGATGCTTGCCGTATCATCCGAAAAGCCAAGCCTACCATTTATACATTGGTACGCAAAGGGCAGCTTCCTGCCTATAAGAAAGGCAAGAAACTCTATTTCTACGAAGACGAACTTCTGACATGGATTGAGAATGGTCGAAGAAAAACTTCCGAGCAAACATACGAAGAGATGCTTGCCAATATGCAAGACGGTGTCCGTCATAAACCCAAATCATCCGTGAAACTTTAATAGATGTAGCTATGGATACGTATTCTATTAATCCGGTATCTATCATTGATGAAGCGATTGATTTAAGCACAAGATTGTCCGGTACGGCATTCCCCGTCAGCATATTCCCAAACAAAATCCAACGCATCATCCGTGAAGTACACGAATGCCATAACTACCCTACTGACTACATTGCCGCAGCCATCCTCACGGCAATAGCAGTTGGCATAGGCAACACGCACCTTGCCCAAATCAAGCAAGGATGGACGGAGAGCCCCATCCTATATATGGCATTGATTGGAAGACCGGGAGCTAACAAAAGCCATCCGCTCAGCTTTGCGATGAAGCCGTTTCTTGATTATGACTACCGACAGAATCAGGAATTTGAAAAGGCACTTGCCAAGTACGATGAGCTTATGAGCATGAGTCGCAAGGAACGTGCGGAAAGCGGTAGTGATCAATTTCCACAAGAGCCTATCCGCAAACGCTTCTTGGTTTCGGATGTAACGCCCGAAGGATTGAGCCTCATTCATGCTCAAAACAAACGTGGGTTATGCTTGTGGGCTGATGAATTATCCGCTTGGTTCAAGAATTTCAACCGCTATAACAACGGTTCGGAGGAACAATTTTGGCTTTCAGTATTCAGTGCAAAGACTACCATATCCGACCGCAAGAACACCAAGAGTTCCATCTTCATCAAGCGTCCGTGCATATCGGTTATTGGAACTATCCAAAAGAAAATCTTGAATGAGTTGGCTAAGGGTGAACGTTCCAGCAATGGGTTCATTGACCGTATTCTGTTTGTGATGCCCAATCTGCAACAGAAAGCACGTTGGAATGACAAGGAACTACCGGAGAACATTGAACAAGAGTGGAATGGTATTATAGGCAAGCTGATACAACAAGAATATGCCCTCAATGAGTTTGGAGAGATAGAACCACAGATTCTTCTCTTCACAGAGGATGCCAAAAGACGGCTTTACGAATGGCAGCACCATTTCTCCGAGTTATGCGACCGGGAAACAAACGACACCATCGTAAGTATCTATTGCAAGCTGGAAATATACATCATCCGTTTCTGTCTGATTATCCAATTAGCACGATGGACTTGCGGAGAGTGTGATAAGACCTGTATCGACCTGTTGACAGTGGAACGAGCAATCAAACTGACGGAGTATTTCAAAGAGTCTGCATTGAACGTTCAAAATGTCCTCAATGAAAATACGCTCAACAGCCAACAACTGACAATAGTCAATCTGCTTCCTCCATCCTTTACAACCGCCCAAGCCATACAGATAGCCGAGCAAAACGGGATGAAGGAGCGCACATTTCAACGCTTTCTCAATGACAACATCGGGACATTGTTTCGCAAAGAGAAGCATGGAGAATATTCAAAGATTAACCCGTGACATTTTTGTCGGTATTAACACTATCCAAGTGAAAACGACAATAACGACAAAAGTGACACACCCCAAAAGAAACATACAATGAGTACACATAGATTCATATTAGAACCCTACAAAGGCGTCAGTACTCGGCATACTTGTCCGAACTGTCACCGCCAAAGATGCTTTTCCAAGTATATTGATACGGAGAAGCAAATCCAGTTCCCAGAGTACGTGGGACGTTGTGACCATGAGCAGAAATGCGGTTATCACTTCACGCCTCGTGATTACTTTGAGCAGAATCCATCTGAGAAAGAAAAGTTTGCTGAGAATAGCTTCGGAAGTTATACACCTATTAAAGAAGTAAAACCGATTGCCATCTCCTACATGGATTTGGATATAGTCAACCAATCATTACGAGGCTATTCTGCGAACAAGTTATTTCAGTTTCTATCGGCTCAATTCGGAGAGACGGAAACATTGAATCTTATGAAGAGATACAAGGTTGGTACATCCAAGTATTGGGATGGTGCAACCGTATTCTGGCAAACGGACAATCAGAGTAAAGTCAGAACTGGTAAGATAATGCTTTACAATTCCGAAACGGGTAAGCGAATAAAAGAACCATACAATCATGTTACGTGGGTGCACTCCGTATTACACAAAGGTGATTACAATTTGAAGCAGTGCTTCTTCGGTGAGCACCTGCTTTCCGAAGACAAAAGCTGTCCAGTTGCACTGGTCGAAAGCGAGAAAACGGCAATTATTGCATCTTACTATCTACCGCAATTCCTATGGATAGCATCAGGTGGAAAGAACGGTTGCTTCAATGTCAACAGCCTATCCGTTCTGGCAGGAAGAAGCGTTGTATTATTCCCTGATTTAGGTGCAACCGACTATTGGCAGAGCAAAATCAGCCTGATGAAAAGCTGCGGAATTGAAGTACAAATGTTCGATTATTTGGAAGCCAACGCTACCGAAGACGAACGCAAAGAGGGGTACGACATAGCTGATTATCTACTCAAAGTGAAGCCTGACGAAGCCATTCTTCAACAAATGATAAGGAAGAATCCTGTCTTGAAAACACTGATAGATACATTCGATTTAAAGTTCATCAGCGTACAACAAGGCACTCCACGACCGAAGGTTTTACCACCCAAGAAGCGAGGATTCAGACTTTGAACTCAGGGAGAAGAATCGAGACTTTTTTACTGTAGCAAGTTAATGTCGGTGTATTACATTCCCCGACCACTTGCTCCTCAAAAAGTCTGAGGAGGCGGCTCCCGATGGTCACACATTATTCACTAAAAACAGATTCAAATGGAAAAGAAATATACAGTAACACTCCGTCTGTCATATCAGCAATACGCATGGCTTGGTGCGCTTTGCAGACGGAGCAAGCAGACTCAAAGCGAAGTGATCCGTTCGCTCATCGAAAACGGTTCGGTACGTGAACGAATCACGCAAGAGCATATCCACATCATCCGTCAACTGATTGGCGAAAGTACCAATCTTAACCAGTTGGCAAGACAGGCAAACACCTACGGTTTCTTCGCCGTAGCGGACAGATGCAAGGAAATGGCTCAGCACATTAACCTACTTATAAAACGTTTGAAAGATGATAGGTAAACAGACTAAAGGAACATCGTTCGGTGGTTGTGTTAGCTATGTTCTCAAAGAGGAGAAATCCAAATTGCTGGAAGCAGTTGGAGTAGAAGGTACACCCGAACAGATGGCGGAGCAATTTGAGTTACAATCGCTACTCAATGATAAGGTAAAGAATATTGTCGGACATACTTCGCTCAACTTCTCACCGGAAGATAGCGAACGCTTGAAACATGATGATGAACTGATGTTGCAAATTGCCTATGACTATATGAAGTTGATGGGCATCGAAAACACGCAGTACATCATTGCCCGGCACATCGACCGTGAACATCCGCATTGCCACATCGTCTTTAATCGAGTGGACAATGACGGCAAAACGATTAGCGACAAGAATGACTTTCGCAGGAATGAGAAAGTTTGCAAAATGTTGACCGCCAAATATCGCTTGCATTTTGCCAATGGCAAAGACCATATCAAGGAGGAACGATTGCGACCTTATGACCGAGCAAAGCATGAGATATACAAAGCGTTGAAAGAGGAACTGTCCCAAGTACAAAATTGGGCTGACTTAAAGGATGCACTTGCCGACCGAGACATTGATATGAAATTCAAGGTCAGCCGAACTACACGGGAAATTCAGGGTGTAAAATTTAAGTACAACGGTTTTTCTTTCTCCGGCTCTAAAATTAGCCGAGAGTTCAGCTACTTGAATATCGACAACCGACTGGAAGAGAATGCTTGTGCATCCTTGTTTGAATCACCCAAACAGGAATCCAGACATAAGGAAGATGATGCACAACAAAGCGTTTCCCATTCCGATGATGGCTCAAGCATCAGTCTCGGCTTGCTAAACGGCAACTCGTCCTACGATGCCACTGCCGCAGAAGAAGCCGAGTTCAATCGGCTGATGAAAAAGAAAAAGGCTAAGCGCAAGCGAGGCTTTCATTTATAATCCACTTTTTATTAACACTTTAAATTCAATTATTTATGGAAGATTTGATTCTAGATTTCAATCTCTACTTGTGTGAAAAATTTGGCTACAGAAACAGTTGTAGCGTGATGCAAAATGCCAATGGCTTGTGTGTGAACATCAGTGAACGTGATCTGGACTGTTACATCCGCTTCTGGGAGTATAGTTGTGGAAGAGGCAATTTCCCCGACTGGTCTATCATCATTGTGCGCAGTAACTTCAAGAAGAACCAAGAAGAAAGCCTGAAAGATTTGGCTCGCTTCTTCAAGGAGTACATGCCACGCTACGGTTACAAATACCTTTGTACCGAAGGTGATAACTACAAGTATTATCAAACACTCGGTTTAAAGCTCATCTATCGAGGAATCTTTGATCAAAACAATTATGGATTGCCGATTAAAGACTTAAATGTCTGACACATCGTTTAGAATTGAGGAGGGGACTTTTCCCCTCCTTTTTTTCTTTCTGATACGCCCCATTATGAGCAGGTGCCATTTGAGGTGCCAGGTTCGTGGGTATGGTGTACATTGGGAGATTTGGCTTTTTACAAAAAAGGCCCATTCGGAAGTAGTCTAACTAAAGCTATGTTTGTTCCCAAAAGTAATGATACATACAAAGTATATGAACAAAAGAATGCCATACAAAAGGATAATACCCTTGGCTCATATTTTATAACGAAAGAAAAATATGATTCACTAATTGGATTTGCTATACAACCATATGATATTATCGTAAGTTGTGCAGGTACTATTGGAGAAACGTATGTATTGCCTCAGAATAGTCAAGAAGGAATAATCAATCAAGCCTTAATGCTTATCAGACTTTATAGCCGAGAGATAGAACAGTTTTACCTTCTTTACTTTGACTTTATTCTTAAGGAAGAAGCATATAAGGAAAGTAAGGGTACTGCTATTAAAAACATTCCTCCATTTGATGTATTGAAGGGTTTCCACATTCCTTTACCACCAATTAGTGAACAGCAAAGAATCTTGAAAGAAATTGAGCATTGGTTCTCTTTGATTGACATCATAGAAAGAGGTAAAGATGACTTGCAAACCACCATTAAGCAAGCCAAGAGTAAGATTCTTGACCTTGCCATTCATGGCAAACTTGTACCGCAAGACCCGAATGACGAACCTGCCTCTGAATTGCTCAAACGCATCAATCCAAAGGCAGAAGTCACTTGTGATAACGGGCATTATACGCAGTTACCAATTGGATGGGAGGTTGTTTCGATGCAAATGTTATGTTCTTTGACGGATGGAAAGAAACTTGACGGTAAGGAAATGCCAAATCTTGACGTAAAATATCTAAGAGGAGAACGTGATTTTAAGACTTTGACCAATGGGCGATATGTAGCAGCCAATAACCTGTTGATTTTAGTTGATGGAGAAAACTCTGGTGAAGTGTTCAGAACACCGATTGAGGGTTATCAAGGTAGTACATTCAAGCAACTACACATTGCTGAAAACATACATACTGACTATCTTTTGCACGTAATTAACCTACATCGTAAGAGTTTACGTGAGAACAAAATTGGTTCGGCAATACCTCATTTGAACAAAAAACAATTTAAGGCAATAGAGGTGCCCGTACCGCCTTATAATGAGCAAGTAAAGATTGTTGCTGCAATAAATTCAGCGCAAGATAGATTGGATACAATCATGGAGAACTTATAAATTCTCCATGATTGTATCAAGTTTTTCAAACATCACATTTACAGCATTGGTTATACGCTTTTGTTCCTCTTTGGGTGGTATTGGTATGCAAAGTTTAGAGTATTCTGAAATCCAATAACGCTTATGAGTGTCACCAATGAGTCGTGTTATGTTCATAAACATAGCGACATATTCAATTTCTATACTGTCAGCCACTCTTAAAATTTTCATGGCAGATGATTTTACTTTGAATGGAAAATCAACGAGTTTAGAATCTGTGGTAAAGTCATCAAAAATGATACAGGGTGTATTCTGATAAATGCCTTCAGTTTCGTTGGTATATCCTATTATAAAAGACTTCCCAGCCGTTAAAACAGGGGTCAAATATCTATCATCGTAATCAGTTGATTTGACTATATAAGCTTGTGGCTGCTCATATTTTACGATGTTTTCTAATTGACATTCGCACCATCCATCAGGTAACTGCGTATAATGCCCGATACGTACCTTTATATTATTACCATATTCATTCTAATTCAATGTAGTATGGTAACAAAATTCAAAAAACAATTGGCAAAGAGTAATCTCGCCAAGAACACCGTCACATCCTATGTGTGGACGGTGCAGTATTTTCTCAATCATTATGGGGAAGTAAATAAGAAGAACCTTTTAGCATACAAGGGGTATTTGGTGGAGAACTTCAAACCGCAGACAGTGAACCTGCGCTTACAAGGAATCAATAAATTCCTAGAGTTTACAAAACAGGAGAAGCTGAAAGTGAAGTTCGTAAAGGTGCAACAAAAGAACTTTTTGGAAAATGTAATCAGTGATGCCGATTACAAATTTCTCAAAGCCAGGCTTAAAGCTGATGGCTATGAAGAGTGGTATTTCATCGTGTGGTTCATGGCTGCCACCGGGGCACGTGTTAGTGAATTGCTCCACATCAAAGCGGAACATATCAAAGTGGGTTATCTTGACCTGTATAGCAAAGGCGGAAAGATTCGACGGCTATACATCCCCAAGAATCTACGAACTGAAGCTGAAAAGTGGTTGAAGAATCAAGGCATGACATCCGGCTATATCTTCTTGAACCGTTTCGGTCAGCGCATTACCACTCGCGGAATCGCTTCCCAACTCAAACATTTTGCTGAAAAATACGGAATGAATAAGGAGGTTGTTTATCCTCATTCATTCCGCCACCGTTTTGCAAAAAACTTCCTTGACCGCTTTAACGACCTTGCTCTGCTTGCCGACCTTATGGGGCATGAAAGCATAGAGACCACTCGTATCTATTTACGCCGTACTGCCAGCGAACAGCAAAAGATTGTGGATAAAGTGGTGAACTGGTAAAATCACATTAACCCTTAGGAGTGTATTCACTTACACTTCTAAGACCTTTTGGATATTATCAAGAACAGAGAATAGTTCTTCTATCTTTTGAACAATACGCTGTTGTTCGGCAAGTGGAGGAAGTGGAAAATACATATCGTTAAAATCTGTACTATTAAATCCTGCTTGAGCTGTTCTTGATATTTCTTTCAGTTTTCCCTGATACAGGTCAGACAAATAGTAATAATATGCGAACTCCTTATATATGAGATTCTCAAATTTAAAAATAACCTTTGCCATTGCCACATTATAAGCCCCTTGTTCAGCATGAAATACTTTTCCTAAAGAGCCACCATAACGAGCTAATAATATATCTCCCTTTTTAGTCTGTTTGGAAGCAAGATTAATTGGAATATAAACAGGTACAGGAGACTCTCCATAATCTCTAATCTGATAAAGCCTAATGTAATTTGGCTTAGGTTTAGTTTCAAAATAATTTTTTGATGGTTGAGCTCCTCCTGATATATCTAAGATGGAATTATGACCACACCATACCCATGACTCAGGAATTTCATAAGGAAACTTCTCACTATGCCCGTTATCACGAGGAGTGAAGTTAGGATTTATGCGTTTCAAGAGTTCTACGGCTGGCTCGTCATTCGGGTCTTGAGGTACGAGTTTGCCATGAATGGCGAGGTCAAGGATTTTGCTCTTGGTTTGTTTGATTGTGGTCTGCAAGTCAGCTTTACCTTGCTCAATTTGGTCAATTAAAGATAACCAATTCTTTGTCTCAGCAATTATACGTTTTTGCTCTGCGATAGGAGCTAAAGGAATTGGCAAGCATCTAAACTTATCAAAATCAATGCTATCTACAGTCGTTCCATCTTTATGATATTCTTTTAAGATAATGTGTTCGTTAGCTTTAATAATAACGTACAGATATTCAGAAAGCTCCTGTATATGAGGTGAAATAGTCTTTAAATCTTGGTTAACTGTAGCTGGCTTTTCTAATATAGAAAGAGGAAGAGTATGTCTTAATATGCCGCTGCGTGTTACCACAAGTAACGTACCTTTCTCATATAATGTCATTCCTACCAAAGCCTTATCTGTGATTTTCATCAGAGAGTTTGTAATATGGCTACACTTCATGTCCTTAGAAGTTACCCATAGATGCTTCCCATTATCCCAATATTCTTTATTATCCATTGAAGGAGTTTTACCTCCACCAAAAGAAACAATATCTTCCAACTTACACCATTTCCACCCCTTCGGCAACAAGTAGGGATAATGGGGCGTATCAGAAGTCTTTGCAGACTTTTTGCTCCGCTTAATTTTACCTTCCTTTATCAGTCGTTCTTTTTCAGCCTTTATTCGTTCGAGTAGAACTGATGCAGGTTCATCATTGGGGTCTTGCGGTACAAGTTTTCCATGTATCGCAAGGTCGAGTATCTTTTGACGTAATGCTTTTGTATCCATCGTTGTATTTCTGTTTGTAATCGCACTGTTTCTGACTGCACAATTACTTTTCATTTTCTTCCAGTTTCTTTAATTCCTCATTCTCTTCAAACTCTTCAATCCATTCCTTCACCTTGGCTTGCAATAAAGCCTTATTAGGAAGATAAAGCTGATAAGCAGAAGCATAGATGTTAGCATCTTTAGGCAAGGTGAGTTCCACAAGTGCATCGTTCTTCTCCCTGCACAGCAGAATACCAATTGTCGGCTTTTCAAAGTCTTGTTTGACATAGCGGTCGTAATAGTTGACATACATCTGCATCTGTCCAAGGTCTTGGTGAGTAAGTTTGTCTATCTTCAAATCTATAAGCACATAGCATTGTAGCAAACGATTATAAAACACCAAGTCAACAAAGAAATGCTGCTCATCAAATGTGAACCGTTTCTGCCTTGCTTCAAATAGGAATCCTTTACCAAGTTCTAACAGGAATTGCTGCATCTTGTTGATAATGGCATTCTCCAATTTAGACTCTGAGTAAACTGCATCGGGTTTTAGACCAAGAAACTCTAATGTGATGGGATTCTTGATGATGTCCGATGGTTTCCCAATAGTTTGCCCTTCTTTAGCCAACCGCATTACTTCATCTTTGTTACGGCTCAAAGCCAATCTCTCATAAAGACAGCTTCCTACTTGACGGCTGAGTTGTCTTTTAGACCATTGTTGTTGAGTACATTCTATTTCATAGAAACTGCGGGCATCCGGATTTTCCACCCTCATCAGTATAAGGTAATGAGACCATGAGAGAGCGAATGTCGGTTCAGGAATATGTTCCTCTGCCTTCGGATAATTGGCTAACCACTGGTTAGCCTTTTGGCTCGACTTTGGACAACCACCGGTTAGCCCTTTAGAAAAGACAATATAAAACTGCCGTATATTCTTAAGCGTTGAATACGACCATCCATCTCCCAATCTATCTGTCAGACGTTTAGATAGTTCTTTCAATACCGCCTTTCCGTATTCGGCTCTTGTCTCTCCCTTTTGCTCATATTCTACTATATATTGTCCGATATGGAACTTAGTATAGACTTCAGCAATATTGACGGCTGTTGCCACACGTTCCCTTGCCTGCGTGACAAGGTCAACAACCTTCAAGAACAGGTCGTTTATATCTTTATCATTTGTGATAATCTCTTTTCCCATACTCAATTTTCTTCAATATTTGCCAGCAACTTTTCAAGTTCGGCTACTGCATTGCTGATGGTTTGGCTCTTTTCCTTGATGTCTGCCATCAGTTCTGCCAATGAACGGTCGTCCTGCTCACCACCTTGTTTTATCCAAGTAATGTCAAGACTTGTTTTGTCTCTGGCAATAATTTCATCTACAGGGTATTTACGCCAACGACCTTGCGGATTATTCTCGGCATCGTAGGTCTCTACTCGATTATTGTAGCAAGAAACAAAATCATCCAAATGATGCCGTTCCAGTTTGTTGGTGGCAAGCGTATGTTTTATGTCTGTACGGTAATCGTAAAACCATATTTCTTTGGTTGGTTGTCCTTTGCTGAAAAACAACACGTTGGCTTTTACGCCTTGCGCATAGAAAATACCTGTAGGCAAGCGTAAGATAGTATGTAGATTGAAATCTTGCAATAAGCGTTTGCGAATAGTCTCACCTGCCCCTGCCTCAAAAAGGACATTGTCAGGAAGCACCACAGCAGCACGTCCTCCGGTTTTGAGCATAAGCATCATGTGCTGGAGGAAATTTAACTGGTTATTCTTGGTCTCTACATAAAAATCCGGGCGGTTAATATCCACCGATCCAGCCGGACGAGTTCCAAAAGGAGGATTGGCAAGAATCACATCTACAAGAGTTGACGGTTCTTTTTCCAAAGAATCCTCACAAACAATCGGACTACGGTCTGTACCAATACCATGCAAATAAAGATTCATGGAAGCAAGCGTCACCACTAAAGGCGTATTATCCACACCATGCAAAGCTTTGTCACGCAAGAAATCACGTTTTTCTTTACTTGCTGACTGACCTTTCATATAATCGTAAGCTGTAAGCAAGAATCCACCTGTTCCACAAGCCGGGTCACAAACTGTTTCACCCATTTGCGGATTGATACAATCTACCATTGCCTGAATAAGTGGACGAGGAGTAAAATACTGTCCTGCACCGCTTTTCTTATCCTGCCCGTTCTTTTCAAGAATGCTTTCGTAGATAGCACCTTTCACATCACCGTCCATAATGAGCCATTGCTCTTCATCAATCATGGTGATAACCTTTTTTAGATAAACTGGTTTGTCTATCTTGTTTTGTGCCTTCGTATAAATTGTACCTATCAGATTATCCTGCTCGCTAAGCAATTTAAGGGTTTCTTCATATTGTTTTACCAGATCCAGACCATCAAGTGCTATCAAATCTGCCCACTGATAACCAGTTGGAATAGCCGACTCTTCTCCAAACATTTCTACATTTTCGGCATCCATCTTCAAGAATAAAAGATAGGTCAGTTGGGTAATATAATCAGTAAATCCAATTCCTTGTCCGGCAAGAGTGGTTGCCAGATTCCATACTTTTTTGGTGAGCGATTGCTCTGTTGTATTATTTGTTGCCATTTCTTTATGCTGCTTTTCTTAAAACTACAAATGTGTAAAGTGAATGAAGTGCCTCGTCTGCCTTCTGCATATTGCCAAACGCTCTAATCATTTGGGCTGCATGGGTAGCATCATCTTCACGAATATCTCTGATAGTACAAGCTCCGTTAGAAGCGATGTAATCCACAATACGACTGATAACCTCTCGCTGTTTGTCAGTTATTTCACGCTGGTTTTGCCCTAACCAAAGATTGAAAAACTGTTTAGAGGTAGTAACTACGCTATCCAATCGTTCGATTTGGTGGAAAGCAAAGCGCACAAGTTGTATGATATTGGTCAATGCATCGCTTTCTTCTTTGGTAGTGGAACGCCTTACCACTTTAGGATTAACTATGGCATAAGAGTTCCAGAGTTGTTTGGATGTAAAATGATTGTTTGCCATTTTAAGTCTGTTCTCCAAATCCTTTAGCATCGAATAGGTTATAGGCTCTCCCTCATTGTTGTAAATGATGCGCAGTGCCTCTATTTCGTCATAGTACTTTTTACAAAAATCTTCAAAAGCCTCTGTCGTATTTTTTGCTTCCTCAATGGAAAACCCTTTGGAGATAAGCGTATCTTCACCCGGCATCAATGTATTGACGAATCCGGCTGCAAGTATAAGAAGGTATTTCCGAGCATCCGCATGATTGGCAAGCGGAGCAACTAACCCCTTACGTTCATTGTTAGGCTCATCAGTGCTTACAAACAATGGAAGAATGCCTTTCTCCAGCGCATCGTATATTCTGACAGAAAGCTCTTTCATGTCATCATGAGACAAACGAACAAACTCTTTCCGTTGCGAATCATCTGCTTTATTGTATATTCGTGCAAGCGTTGCCGCAAGCCGTTTGAGATACTCGTCAGGGATATAGCCATGACTAATACGTTCTAACAGCTCCTTTAGAGTAATCGTTTTTGTTGTAGGACCGTCATCTATAGGTGCCACTGTTTGCGCATGTTCTGTCACGCCTACCGCATCAACCAAATAAAAACAATCCTTACTGAATGCGTTCGGGGTAACATTGCGGAGTTGCTCATCACCAATAGTGCGCACTCCACGCCCTTTCATCTGAATATATAAAGGCAATGACTCCACATCACGCATGAACATCACCACTTCCAGTGGCTTTACATCTGTTCCGGTGGCAACCAACGTACAGGTGACAGCAATACGGAAATCCTTGTCGTTACGGAATTGGCGTATCAGTTCGTTACTGTCGCCTGCCGAATAAGTAATTTTCTGAACAAAGCGGTCGTCAGTCCGTCCGAACACCTCTTTAGCTATCTGTACGATATTTGTGGCGTGAGCTTCATTGAGCGCAAATATCAAGGTTTTAGGCAAATAGCCCATATTCGGCTCACGTTGTGGGTCATTAAACAATTCTGTATAAACCACATCCCGATAGGTTGAAAGGATTAACTTTATCTGTGCCGGATTAATGACACTCCGATTAAGTTCTTTATTGGTGTAGGTTTTGGTTTCCTTGTTACTCACAGTCTTAACCTCACCTGTATATCTCGTTTCTTCCTTTACTCTCTCACCCTCTAATATAGCTCCCCCAGTTTCCGTAACTTGCGTTTTTATTCGATACACCCTACAATCCACATTCACACCATCAACGATACTCTTTTCTAAGGTATAATTGACAATGATATTATAGTTAAAGAATTTCTTTGTCTCTTCAATCGGGGTTGCTGTCAAACCGACAAGTCGAGCCGTATCGAAATATTCCAACACCTTGCGCCAGTTCCCATAAATGGAGCGATGGCATTCGTCTATGATAATCATATCAAAGTAATCGTGCGGTAAATTGGGATTGGGAGGCAAGATTACTTCCTCTACAGGTTCGTTCTCATCATCGTCATCGTTATCCTCAATAGTTTCTCCTTTCAAAAATGAGAATAGGCGTTGTATGGTAGAAATAACGACATTGCTATCAGAAGGAATAGAAGACGAACGAAGGCGATTGACCGTAAAGATAGTATTGAAAGCATCCCCGTTCTCTGTCAGACGGAAAGTTCCAAATTCTCCCTCTGCTTGTTTTCCAAGATTATTTCGATCAACAAGAAACAACACTCTACGCATTGGTGTATAAGAAAGCATTCGGTAGGCAGCAAGACAAGCCGTATATGTTTTGCCTGCTCCAGTGGCAAGAACCATCAACGCCCGATTTTGCCCAGCACGGAAACTTTTTTCAAGTTCTGTCACCGCCTCATACTGGCAATCACGAAGTCCCTTCCTTTTCAATGTAGGAAGTCCGGCAAATGTATCCTCAATCCCCAACTTCTTGACCAATTCATGCGGCGTAGGAATAGCCATTATCTGCTTGAAACAAGAATCTTGTTCACGAAAATCACAGCAATATAGTTCCTTGCCATTCGAGGTGAAGATAAAAGGCAATGGCTTTTGATATGCCTGATAGATATTCGGTACACTTCTTGCATATAAGGTTGCCTGCTCGCATACTTTGGAAGCAAATGCGTCTGTTTCTTCACGCTTAGCTTCAAGTACCCCTACTGCTTTTCCATTAATGAAAAGGAAATAATCTGCCTCAAGATTTCCTTTCAATAAACCTTCTCTTATGGCTACAGCCGTACAAGTAGGTTCATAATCCTCCCTGTTGACTACTTTCCAACCAGCATCGGCAAACCACTGGTCTATCTTTATTCTTGCTTTTTCTTCAGGAGTCATGTTCTTGATATTGTATATTATCGGAAGTTCATAGGCACATCTGCAACAGGTTGCAAAAGGATCCAGAACTTCCTAACCTTATTAAATACTATTGTAACCTTTCTTTTTTATCGGTTATCAAATCCTTCAAATCGACTTGTAATATCTCCGCAATCTGTTGCAAGGTTTCCAAATTTGGTTGAATTCGATTACAAGCATAGGCATTTACCATACTGAAACTCTTGCCGAGTTTTTTTGCCAACCATGTTTGAGAGATACCTTTTTCAGATAATACAGACTTTATCCTATTCAGTTTCATTCTTTGATATGATTTTATAATGCAAATATAGCGAATTATATTCGATAATAGTGTATATTTGCATTAAGAAAAGTCAGTTCTTAAATGATTTATACCTCATAATATTCAAAAACAGTTGGATTAATAACATATCAATTAGAGGCAAATATGGAGATTTTCAATCTACTGGACTTTACAGACCGCATTAAGTTGAGAGAATGGCTGAAGGTCAACCATAACCAAGCGAAATCGTGTTGGGTTGTAACTTCACGCTCTAAACAGCCCACATACGAATGTATTCCATACATTGAGGTTATTGAAGAAGCATTGTGCTTCGGGTGGATTGATTCAACTCTAAAAAAATTGCCAGACGGACGCCTTGCACAGCGGCTTTCACCTCGTCGCAAAGGAAGTCATTGGACTGAGTTAAACAAACGATCTTGAAGACCGAGGACTTATGACAGATGCCGGACGCCAAGCCTTTGAGAAAGCCTATTCCTACAAAATAGTCCCTAAAGGTACTCTTATGGAAAAGAGAATCATGAAGCATAATAAGGAATTAAGACCGGGATTATATAAATAATCGCCCACTATTCTAAAGAGGTTTCAAGACGATGAAAGAAAACAACATATCCCCTATTCAATCCGACTTTGAACAGATTAAAAAGCGAGATGCAAAAGGTTTAGAGTATTGGACTTCTCGTGAGCTGTGTAACGCATTAGGCTATAGTACATACGAAAAATTCAATCGTACTCTAACCAAGGTTATCGCAATAGCCAATAAGAAAGGTTGTAACACTACCGAGCATTTTAATCCTACGTTCGAGATGGTCAAGCTAAATTCCGGTTCCTTTCGTAAGGTAGAGAATATACATCTATCACGAATAGCCTGTTTGCTGATCGCAGAAAATGCCGATAGCAAGAAGCCGCAAGTGCAAATGGCAAGGGAATATTTCAAACAAGAAATATCAACTCCTGAATTAATCAACAATAGTCTATCATCCAATATATTACTATATAAGACGAAACAAGGAGAAAGTCGTATAGAGGTCGTCTTTAATAGTGAAACATTTTGGATCTCACAAAAGCGAATGGCCGATTTATTTGGTGTCGAAACGAATACGATTAACAATCATCTGAAAAATATATTCAAAAGCGGTGAATTGAATGAGAACTCAGTTATTCGAAAAATTCGAACAACTGAACTTGATGGCAAGAACGATGATACATTCTTCTACAATTTGGATGCGGTTATTGCCGTTGGGTTTCGTGTGGGCAGTTATCAAACGAGCCAATTTCGGATGTGGGCTACATCGGTTCTAAAAGAAATGATTATAAAAGGATTTGTATTGGATGATGAACGCTTGAAGCAGGGCAAACATTTTGGCAAAGATTATTTTGACGACCTGTTAGAACGTATCCGAGAAATACGAGCTTCAGAACGTCGGTACTATCAAAAAATCACCGATGTTTATACCGAATGTAGTGCCGATTATGATCCTAAGGCTGAGACTACCCTGCAATTCTTCAAGATGGTGCAAGATATGATGTATTGGGCTACTTCCCATCAAACAGCAACCGAAATCATCTATTCGAGAGCAGATGCCCAAAAACCTCACATGGGACTTACCACGTGGAAAAACGCTCCTGACGGCAGAGTTCAAAAGTCGGATACAATTATCGCCCATAATTACCTATCAGACAAAGAAGTCTCTGCTTTCAATCGTCTATCAACCGCTTTCCTTGATTTGGCCGAACTTCGTGCCGAACGGCAAATCATCTCCACAATGGCAGATTGGAAAAAGCAATTGGATGATTTCCTGACTCTATATGAGTGTGATAAATATAATGAGGCTGACACCATTTCCACCGAACAAGCGAAAGAAAAGGCATACGCTGAATATGATAAATTCCGCTTGATTCAAGACAAAGAGTTTCTTTCGGATTTTGATAAAGAAATCAAGATATGGAAAGAAAGAGGATTGTTTGGCAAAGATTAATTCTATCTATAAACACTATAAACAAGAACATAAGATGAATCATAACGGCATATTCTCACTATCTTTTCCAGAAGCTAAGACAATAATAGTTTCCGGTGATATTCATGGAGACTTTAATCAACTGGTGTTCAAACTCTGCATCTAATATCAGCTTACGGACACTTTGCTAATTGTAGCTGGGGATTGCGGCTTTGGCTTCGAAAAGAAAGAGTACTATGAGCAGATGGTTAGACGAAATGCCAAGCGAATGAACCAAGCCAACAATTGGATTGTGTTTGTGCGAGGTAATCATGATAATCCTGCTTATTTCGATGGCGCAATGTTCAACGCCAAACGCTTCATCGCTGTTCCAGATTATTCCATTCTACAAGCCTGTAATCATACTATCCTTTGTGTAGGTGGAGCTATCTCTATTGACCGTATCTATCGCAAAATAAATGGAAAAAAAGAAAATACAGACTCCATCTCAATGATTCGCAAGAAAACGATATTTCCCGCAATTTATATTGGAAGAACGAAGCTCCTATTTACGATTCTGATAAGCTGAATGCTATCCGTGCCAGCTTCATGATTGATACGGTTATCACACATACTGCACCTTCACATTGCGAACTATTCTCAAAAAGCAACCTTAACCAATGGGCTGAGAACGATTCCTCACTGATTGAGGATATACAATTTGAACGAAAAACGATGGATATGCTCTTAGACCGTCTTAAAACAGACAATCATCCTGTAAGCCATTGATATTATGGTCATTTTCATCAAAGTTGGCATTCCTGCATTGACGGAATACTATATCAGATGCTCGACATTATGGAGCTCAGTCAAATCTATTGATTTATACTATTTCGGGTATAATATTGATATAATAAGCAAGATTATACCCGATAGGATATAATAGTTGTTAGCGGAATACAAGTGTTCCTATTAGGGCATACAAACATTTTCCATTGTGAACAAACGGAGTCAATTACACTTTTTCAAACGAATCGAATGTATATCCTACAAAAGTTTTCTGACTCTACAACCGTTTTTCTACTGTAAATCACCCTCTTTGGAAGAAAACCATACCGCAAACCACAGAAATCCCAAGAAAACCATTACCTTTGTATTCAACAAGCGCTCTGTAACATACATACCTGCGTAAATGCCCTATCACTCAATACATTGTATCTGATAGCGGACATACCACAAAAGGGCTGAAAAGAGGCGTACAATACGTATATGCAAAACCATGAAATACAACGGTTTGCATTTATCCCTACAGTATTTGTCAAAACAGAGGTTGTACCGATTAAAGTGAATTATCACTGATAATCAGTGATGTAAATATGCTCTATGTTTTTTAGCCAAACAAACTGCACTTTTTGAGACGATCTGAGGTAATAATTGAGCAAACAAACGCCATTCCTCGGTTTCTAATATTCCAAATCTTCCAATTGTGCAGCGCAGTCTTCCTGGTTTGCATAGCGTTCATACTCTTGCATAAGTTTGGTGAATATTTTGGAAAGTCTCGGATATTTAAACTTAACCTTGTCTCGATAACCATTGAACAATGCTACCAACGACCGTTCCTGGGCACCGCCTTCTGCAAAAGCTCGCATTGTAACACCTCTGCTATTAAAAATCCTCATTCGAATATGTTCATCAACCGAATCACTTTTCAATTCTTCTACTATTTCCCCGAGAATGACCTGTGGGTATGAGGCATTCCTTGGGAGGTTACCCAAAAGACTACCTACCACCATATCGGTCACTTGAGAACGATGACGTTCCACGGATAATTCATATAAACGGTATATATATGTGCGAAGTGCGTCAGAATTCACATTCCCTTGACTATCAACCCCTGGACAACATGGGAAATTATGCAAGATTTGGAATGCACATCTTGTCATCACTATCCTGTTATTTATCTCCGATTCGCTTACCTCCTCCTCATTCCCATCATCAGATTTATATACCATTACCATCAACTCTATAAGCAATTCAGGCTTGCTCATCAGTTCTTTGATAAGACGTAGTTCGCTTATATTTCTACGATGCTCGAAAGCTTGATAAGCAAAAAATTCGATTTGAACCAATGCTTGGACAATCTCGGGATCTTCTGACTTATCCAAATCTTCTATCACATTATCTATGTAGTACCAATCAATTTTCGGGGTAAAGTCTTGCTGACCACCGAATATAAGACCTTTGACGACATTGACTTTAAGAATATCGGGTATCAGTTCAGAGTCTTTGTTATGGTATATCAGTTCCAACGCTTCGTCAAAGCGGTTTACCCAAACAAGTTTATCAATAATTTGTATTGGATTAGGAGTTTTAATATACGCCACATTAATATTTTGCCAGTAGAGAGTTTCTATTTTTTCACCGTAGTCATTCGCAATGGTAGCAAACATTTCATTGTACCCTGGAGCATATAAGCATACAGACAAGCAAGTATTGCCATATGCTCTTACATCTTCCACAACCCTTACATAGTCATCTTCACCCTTTTGAAAGAATAGATTCCGAAAAAAAGTCTGAAGGAATGTAAGGTCGAGTATATTCTCGCCAAACTTTTCACAAACATCTTGCAGCAAGTTGTCACCATATAGTTGTATCATGCTATTGACTACAGAATTAGGACATTTTGCAGCACTTACCAACTCCCATAGACCATTCCTGCCTTTTTCCGAAAGAATTTCTTTAACAGCCTTGTTTCGAATCTCCTGCTTCATCCGACATTCCTCTTTAAAGTCCATCTCTCGTTTTTGAGGAAGACGTAGAAACATATCCTCGAACATCCATCGATATTTCATGACAACATTCTTGGACTCGATGTCAGAAAGTAGTTTCTTATATGGTTCAAGTTCTTTCTCTGACAACGCCCACGCAGCCTCTGGAATAGAAAGGTGATGAATCAGTTCGTCACGAAGAGTATGTTCTACTACGTCACTTTCACAAAAAGTATCTTTTTTCTCGGTAATTGCATCAAGGATATCTGTTCTACAACAACTCATCCATTTATTAGTCGACAGTTTTAAAAGCGTACATATGTCATCTTCTGAGAAGGTTGTACAGTTCAATAACAATTTTGTCACTGCTTTCACATTATCGATTGGTACCGGAATATATTTAGGAGAAGAAAGATCGCTAAAATGTCGCCACTTATAAAAATGTGTCTGAGAGAATGTCTCAGCTCCCAAACTATTTAAAATATGGAAACACAACTCACAAATCAGAGTTCTAAAAGAAGAAGAGAGAGACGTCAGCACTTCTATCTTATTTTCAAACTTGGCGAATGTTTGCGGCAGTTGGAAACGAAAAATCTCCGCAAGCGAGTTTATCGGCTTGTTAGCATAATTACTCTCGTTCTTATATGTAGAAAAACGCAATAGAAGAGAGGTGGCTCTATAAATATAATCTTCATCCCAAGCTAACATCTCAAGCGCAAAAAGAATTTCTGTATAATATATATTCCAACCTGTCAACCCCAAACTATACTTCTGTGGAGTAAATACAACATCATAAATATCCTGTCCTGTCTCTTCAAGAAATCCTAAAAACGCTTCAGGAGAAGCCTCCGCTAAAAGAGTGAAATACGTTCTGTTGGACAAAAAACGCTGTAGCGTCCAGCCATTCAGTAGTTCTCGTACCAAACCATCAACCCAAATATTTTTATTGCCACTATCATCATTTATCAATGATAGTAATATCAAAGATTGATATGTTCCCTTTTTGACGTTAGAAGAAAACTGCTGCTTAAACTGCCACATTCTCCATCCATCAGAAGTAACTTTGTCTACCGCTTCGGGATCGTCGTCAGCAATCAACAATTCACATACTTCTTTCAGTTTTGCTAAATCACCGTCTGTTAGATAAACCGAAGCATATGCCATAGCATCCATTGGAGACCTCAATCGCCAGACTGTTCCGATATGCGCTATCGGAGAATCAGACATTAATCTGAATCCTTGTAATATCTTGGCATAATCCGAGTATGTTTTCCCAGATAATTTCTCTACGAGTTTCAAATCCCCTGGTACATTTTCGTTCCATTGCCCCAATAGGATTATTGGCAATAAGGCAGATATTCCATCACTATTCGCCCATTCCGGCTTTAGCTTGTCAATCTTCATACGGCGCCTCAAAACATTTACATCCCTAGCCGTATCTGTTGCAATCTTTCTAGCCTGGATTGAATCAAAACCACAATCTTCAATAGCCTTAACAAAGCCTTCTCGTTCCACCCTTGGTAACTTCACAGCTGTAGGCACTTGATCCTCAGGGGTTACAGCGCAGATTACTGTATGATTATGCGACAATGCATAGGACATATTGTCTCGCAAGGTCGTGATAATAATCAGATTCTCATAGTGAGATACTAAATCATCAAAAGTATTTTTGTCAGTTACAACGATTGTTTTTGCCTGTAGTTTATCAGCATCATTGCAAGTTACAATTGACGCTAATACAAATGCAACCGCTTCCGACTGCGTTAATGCCTGAATTTCAAGAATAGACAGCTCAAAACACGCTTTTAACACACGGTCAATGACCTGATCCCTTCCTGCTGTTACTATTTGGTATGGCAGAGAATACTTATCGCCAGAAGCCCACTGCATCCAATAAACATCAGGTAACTGATAACCTCCGGCGTTCAGAATATTCAGTTTGTCTGCCAACCATAATCCGACTGTGGGACATTTCTCAATCCAAACTTCAAGTTCCACTGCGGTGTAAACCACTAACTTCTTCCAACCTTTTTGATTAGCAATAATCCACGCATCTGCTCCAGTCCATTCTCGAGGTGTAACAAAAACAAACGTAGAGTCCGATTTTATATGTCCGAGAGGGTTCGTTGCACGTTTTGTTATATCATCGTTCGCTTTGGTCTGAATATCCTTATTCACTCCACACTCCCAAAGAGATTCCCCCTTAGGAACTAAATCTATCGGTTCTTGACATGATACAATTCCATCCCATCCAGGCATATGCACAGCATCACCACTGGGGAAAGACAGCCTCTCTAACTGCTTCACGGAAGCACAGATAAGACGTCTTATCAATTCAGGCAAGAGAGACTGACATTCTTTTGTGTCAGCCCATTGCTTCAAATGTGTTGATGTAATGACTTTCATAGACTATATTATTATTACATTAAAACCTCTATACTCTTGCTTCCAAGTCAGGAGCTTATGAGCTTTCAAGTCAATCATAGCTGACCACATTCCCTTAGAGACCAAAGGATACTTGTTTTCATAAAGTTCACCCAACCAATTATCGGTATAACTACACAGCTCCTCATTGAATGGGATGTAGATCATAAGGTAGTGAGCTACCTCATTCAAATCCTGCTCTCTGATTCCTACTAATATCTGCTTTGCCATAATATCTTTATTTATAATTAAATGGTAGTCAATAAACTCAAATCAACATCAGGAATGATAACCTCCGCAAGCTTATCTTCAACAAGAAATCCCATATAAAGCGGAATGGTGAGTATCCCCCCCTCACGTCCTACATTATATTGTCCTAACTTAATCGCATTTTTGACATGATACACATCCTTGTTCTTCAGAACCGTAGTCATGCTTTTGGCCTTTCTCGACTTTGCCTTGACTTCAAGGATAACGCATTCCCCTTTGAATCTCACTAAAAAGTCCAGTTCAAGCCCACTGTCCTTATGGAAGTAGTATAGTTTTTGCCCGGACTTGCATAAGAAATCAGCCATCAGATTCTCAAAGATAGCTCCCTTGTATCCAAGAAGATTACCCTTCAAAATATCTGCCTGTGTTCCATAATCGAGCATTGCCATTAGAATACCAATGTCAGTGGTATATACCTTGAAACATTCTTTGATAGAATTACCCTCTAACGACAGTTCTGTAATCTGCGTATTATAGCATCTACGGACTATCCCGGCATCCTCCAACCATTGGATGCTACCGATGTATTGCGAGGCTCTTCCGCCCTTCTTGACGATGGAATATTGAAATTTCTTGTTCTCCTTGGCTAATTGTTTCGGAATAGATTCAAAACATTCTCGGATATTAGGCTTGTCCGCATCATCCGCATATTTAACCATATCCTCTTCGTATTCGGCAATAAGATTGCGCTGCGCCTTATATATAAGTTCGATATTCTTGGTTTCAAGAAAGCAGTTCACCACTTCCGGTAGACCTCCGACAATGACATATCTGTACAGCAACTCCATCATTGCCTTGTGAATCCCATCGGGAACAGCCTTTTCGTGCTCAAAGCATGATTTGACAGCATCAATAACCACTTCACTAATTCCGTTTGCCCACAGAAATTCCTCAAAGTCCAACGGATACATATCTATCACAGTTTCATATCCGACAGGAACAGAATCTTGTCCCTCCTCTTCGTTTTTCTTCCTGCTCTTGCCGTAGCCTTTCACTCCCAAAAGAGAACCAGTAGCAATAACATCAAAACGTCCGTCTATATGGAATGACTTCAAGGCTGTCCTTGCCTCCTTACACTCCTGAATCTCATCAAGGATAATGCAAGTTTCCCCTTCAATAAAACGACTACCTTGAATCAAAGCAGAGAGGTTGAGAATAATGGTATCGACATCTATATTACCCGTAAAGGCAGACTTCTTATCCGGTTCAAGTATGAAGTTCATATAAACCACACTCTCATAATTCTCTCTTGCGAACTTCTGGACAATGTATGTCTTTCCGCATTGGCGGATACCTTTTATCACAAGGGGCTTTCTGTCCTCAGACTCTTTCCATTTAGCTAAATATGTTTCTATTTTCCTTTTAAGCATGGTGCAATCATATTCTTCCAATGGCAAAGTTACACTTTTCCCAGCGAATAACATTCAAACCGACGCACTTTTTCAAATGAATAAATCACATATAACTACATTTTTTCAAGCCTATCACATATTTTCGCACAAAAAACTGACGCAAACCACAGAAATTCCCAAGAAAACCACTACCTTTGTATTCAACAAGCGTTCTGTAACATACCTGCGAAAATGCCCTATCAGTCAACACCTTGTATCTGATAGCGGACATTCCACAAAAGGACTGAAAAGAGGCGGTACAACACGTATATGCAAAGCAATAAAATACAACTATTTGCATTTGTCCCCACATTCTGTGTACTTGTAAAAACAGAGGTTGTACCGATTAAAATGAATAGTCGCTGATAATCAGCGATGTAAATATGCTGCATCGGTAAGTAAGAAGCGCATACTATCATTGCTGCAATAAAATAGATCGCTTAAAGAAATCACTATGCCCATTATAGAAATATCATCCTTAACAGACTCCGGAGTAGAAATATTCAGTACCCTCACCGAAGCTCAATTACGGAATCGTATCGAGCCTGATAAGGGATTGCTTATTGCAGAAAGCCCCAAAGTTATCCATGTAGCTCTGAATGCTGGTTATGAGCCTTTAGCCCTCTTGTGTGAACAGAAGCATATCACTGGTGATGCCGCTGGCATCATTGAACGTTGTGGTGATATACCTGTCTATACCGGTGAAAGAAAGTTACTTGCCACATTGACCGGATATACACTGACGCGCGGTGTCCTCTGTGCCATGCGTCGTCGGGCACTACCAAGTGCAGAGGAGGTGTGTCGGAAAGCTCGACGGATCGTAGTCATTGAGGGCGTGGTAGACGCTACTAATATCGGAGCCATCTTCCGTTCCGCAGCCGCCTTGGGGATAGATGCTATATTATTAACACGCAATTCTTGTGATCCGTTAAACCGACGTGCAGTCAGGGTTTCGATGGGTTCTGTCTTCCTGATACCATGGACTTGGTTGGACGGTTCTCCCAATGAGTTGCGTAAACAGGGTTTCCGTACAGTCGCTATGGCACTCACGGAGAAATCAATCTCTATCGATAATCCTATCTTAGCAACCGAACCCAAGTTAGCCATCGTAATGGGAACAGAGGGGGATGGTCTTCAAAACGAAACAATCAATGAGGCGGACTATGTAGTCCGCATTCCTATGGCAAACGGTGTCGATTCTCTCAATGTAGCCGCCGCATCCGCTATTGCTTTCTGGCAACTTCGCGTTCAAAATGACACAGATCTGCCACCATCACCGGATGATGTACATATATGATTTTACTTATATTCCTACTCACACCTACAATACGTATTTGCGCCACAGGAACAGCGAGGTAACAACTTTTCCATCAATTCACTTCGAAAGAACTCATACAGTTCTTTATGCATGATGTCATATAGTGCCCTAACCCGTTCTTCCTGCTCATCTTCTACATGAATTCCTCCCTGAAAGGGATCTGTAAAGTTGAAAGAAACGTATTTTCTCACTACACCCTGCATTTCCTTTTGCACTTCCTCTGCTTCCGGACAAAGGGTAATGACATAATCCCACGTCTGTTGGGCATATGTCGCAACGTCACAGGGCTTTCTACGCGAAAAGTCATATCCATTTTGTTCCATCACTTGGCAAACAACGTCAGGGACAGAATTTCCAGCCAAAATACCGGCAGTACTAATCTTCATCCCTCTACCGAAGGAGTTCAAAATTTCCTGTGCCATACGACTGCGGCACATATCATTATTACTTACTATCAGTATATTCTTCATACACAAATTCTATTTTTATTTATTTCCTGATATAGCTACTTTAATAACTCCATCTAATTTGTTTTCAAAGATACGATAGGCCTCCTCAATCTCATTCAACGGAAATCGATGTGTAATAAGAGGAGTAGTATCAATTTTACCTTCCTCAATCAGCTTGAGAATCTCGTTACAATCGCAGCCATCCACTCCACCTGTTTTAAAAACCAAATTCTTGCCATACATATCAGGTAAAGGAAGAAGTTGTGGTTTATCATAGAGGGCTACAATCGTGACAATAGCATTAGGACGGGCACAATTCCAAGCCAAATAGAAGGAATCGTCACTCCCTGCCACTTCCAAAACGACATCTGCACCACCATGGTCACTGTTCTTGAGAACAAAATCCTTGCAGTTTTCCGGTTCAGTCACCAACACATCAGGATAATGCTCGCAGACAAACCGAATTCTTTCAGGAGACTTTTCACAGACAATAATGCGCTTGGGTTTCTTCAGCATCACACACAACAAAGTACAAATCCCGGTAGGTCCGGCACCGATGATAAGAACAGTATCTTCCGCGGTTATTTCCGAGATGCGTGTTGCCCAAAAGCCTGTTGCAAGCACATCACCGACAAACAAAGTTTGTTCATCACTCACTGTATCCGGAATACGGTTCAAACCTTGATCCGCATAAAGAACTCTGACATATTCCGCCTGACCGCCATCAATTCGGCAACCTAAAGCCCAACCGCCATTAGGATCAGTACAGTTATTCACATATCCATGCTTACAGAAAAAACACTCACCGCAGAAAGTTTCGACATTCACAGTCACCCTGTCACCAGGCTTCACCGAAGTGACATCAGCCCCTACTTGTTCTACCACACCTACCATCTCATGCCCGACAGTTATTCCGGGCACAGCACGCGGCACACTGCCATGTTTAATATGAAGATCACTGGTGCAGATGCTACCAAGTGTTACACGCACGATTGCATCCCGTGAATCCTTTATTTCCGGTCTCGCCTTCTCTCGCAATTCAAACTTTCCGTGTTCAATATATGTGTATGCAAGCATAATATCCTCCTCGTTCATTAATATATACCTTGCAAAGATAATGATTTCATTGGCAAAACAAATCTCTTTTATCACGTTCAATACTCCCAAACCGAATCTCACTCTATATTTATAACAATACAAAGCTGAATAAAGTCATTCACTGTTTTTTCGACTTCGGTTTTGATATTCTGGAAAATATTCTTACTTTTATATCCCAAATAATAAATAAAAACAGCTGCACGACTTATTATATTTACACACAAGCCTATGATAGATACTTCCGAAAATCTGATTATTATAAAAGGTCAAATCAAGACTCCCGAAATAGAAAGCTGCCAGAATTATGATGGCAGCTATAAGATAGTATTCCGAAATGTTCCTAGTACTTATACTTATAAAGAAGAAAATGTCCTTTGGCTGACTGATCCGGACAAACCGGCCCCCAACACCCCATCTCTTAAATCCAAAAATCAGAATAAAAAATATCCTTACAAGCCTCTGTTTTCAAAAATAAATACGTATCTTTGTCCTTTGAAGCACAGGAAGAAGAAATAATTAAGTAATAATAAACAAAAAAACATGAAGAAGCGAATATTATCATTATTAGGCATAATTGCCCTATTTTTAGGAGTCATCCTAGTTAGCTGTGGAAACGATGACGATAATAAAAACACAACAGGAGTACACAAAATTGTTATAGAGCAGTCGGGAAATACAGACGATTTTGATCTAAATATCGCATTCGGAGCAGCCAACACCAGCGGAGTTGCAAAATTATACAATGAAAATGGCGAATATTTAGGTGATTCATATTTGGTAAATAAAGTGACAGAAAATAAGATAAGCTGCCAGACAGGTAAAGAAGGTTCCATGATGACTTGTGCAGGATCAGTAATAAGTACATCAGAACAAGCAGGCAAAAAACTAAAAATTTCTGTTATTGCCTATATAGACAACAAAGAGGTTAACCGCTTAGAAAAGGAATATATAACGAAAGGTAGTACATTAGTAGAGAATTTCAGTGTATCAACTACAAGTGTAGAATAAAAACGCATTCATAAGCAACTATCAATTCTAGCAAAATGCTAGAATTGATAGTTGCTTATGAGACTAACAGAATAAAGACCTATAGAATATCAGTTTTACAATAACACACGAACTGATAACAATAAAATCAATACTTTACAACATAATTTGATAGAAAAGTAAGATATTAAAATCATCTTTTCTTTTTCCTCATTGAAAAGATTCAATTTTAAGCTCCCTTATCCTTAATCTATTAGATTATGGATTAAAAATACGACAACATATGGTTACCCAAAGTGAACAAGTATTAGAAAACGGATTAATAAAAACCTTAATGGAAATGAACTATGAATATATTTCTATCAAGGAAGAAGATAATCTGTACGCCAATTTTAAAAAGCAACTTGAGAAACACAATAAAAGAGAACTCTCCCTACACAAGAGAAAACATTTCACTGATAAAGAATTTGAAAAGATCTGTATTTATTTGGAAGGAGGAACACGTTTTGAGAAAGCTAAAAAACTTCGTGACCTATATCCATTAGAAACAGAAGATGGAGAACGTATTTGGGTAGAATTCTTGAATAAAAATAAATGGTGCCAAAATGAATTCCAGGTATCCAATCAAATAACAGTAGAAGGGAGAAAAAAATGTCGCTACGATGTAACCCTCTTAATAAATGGATTACCATTAGTTCAGATAGAATTAAAGAAACGAGGAGTTGAATTAAAAGAAGCATATAACCAAATTCAACGCTATCATAAAACCTCATTTCATGGATTATTTGATTATATACAATTATTCGTCATATCCAATGGTGTAAACACACGCTATTTTGCCAACAACCCTAATGGAGGCTACAAATTTACTTTTAATTGGACAGACCCCGAAAATATACCTTTTAACGATTTAAGTAAATTTGCTTATTTCTTTTTTGACCAATGTAACTTGGGAAAAATGATAAGCAAATACATTGTATTGCATGAAGGCGATAAATGCTTAATGGTACTCCGTCCCTATCAATTCTACGCAGTAGAACGTATATTAGAACGAGTAGAGAACTCCAATAAAAACGGTTATATATGGCATACTACTGGGGCAGGAAAGACATTAACATCATTCAAAGCCGCCCAGTTAGTTTCAGAGCTTGATGGTATAGACAAAGTTATGTTTGTTGTAGACCGTCATGATTTAGACACACAGACCCAATCAGAATACGAAGCATTTGAACCAGGTGCTGTTGATGGAACTGATAATACCTATGAACTAATCAAACGATTAAGCGGTAATTCTAAAATCATAATTACTACTATTCAAAAGTTGAATTGTGCTATAACCAAAGATTACTATAACAAGTATCTTCAAGAAGTACGCCATCAGAAAGTTGTGATGATTTTTGATGAATGTCATCGCAGTCATTTTGGTGATTGCCATAAAAATATTGTCAAATTCTTCAGTAACCTTCAAATTTTCGGATTTACAGGTACTCCTATATTTGTAGAGAATGCCAAACAAGAGCATACCACAAAAGAAGTGTTTAGTGACTGCCTTCACCGTTATCTCATCAAGGATGCTATTGCTGATGAAAATGTGCTAGGTTTCTTAGTTGAATATTATAAAGGTAAAGATGAATCTGGAATTGATTATATGAATGAAGCTCGCATGAAAGAGATAGCCAGATTCATACTTACAAATTTCAACAAGTCAACAGTTGATGGCGAATTCAATGCGCTGTTCGCAATCCAATCTGTCCCCATGCTATTACAATATTACAAAATATTTAAAGAGCTCAATCCTAAAATTAAGATTGGGGCTGTATTTACATATGCAGCAAATAGCAGCCAAGATGACGAACAAACAGGAATGAACCAAGGCTATGCTAATGATAAAGTTACGGCAGATGAACTACAAGTCATTATGAATGATTATAACAACACATTTGGTACATCTTTCACAACAGATAACTTTAGTGCCTATTATGATGACATAAATCTACGCATGAAGAAAAAAAAGAAGGATATGGAACCTTTGGATCTGCTTCTTGTTGTAGGTATGTTTCTTACTGGCTTTGACGCTAAAAAACTAAATACACTTTATGTTGATAAGAACTTAGAATATCATGGATTGCTACAAGCCTTTAGCCGAACCAACCGTATATTAAATGAAAAGAAACGTTTCGGAAAAATTGTATGTTTCCGTGATTTAAAAAACAATGTAGATGCTGCCATAAAATTATTTAGCAACAATAATCCCGCAGATACAATTCTACGTGAACCTTTTCCTGTTGTAAAAGAAAAGTTTAATGAGTTATCTTTGAAATTTAAAGAAAAATATCCTGATGTACAAAGTATTGATAAATTACAAAGTGAATATGAAAAAAGAGACTTTGTATTAGCTTTCCGTGAAATTATAAAAAAGCGGGCAGAAATGCAAATCTATGAAGACTTCGAACCTGACGACAAAGAATTCATCTTATCAGAACAAGAATTCATGGATTTTCGAAGTAAATATTTAGATATTACCACCGGGGTAATTAACCCTAATCCTGATGACAAGAAAAATACAGGAGATACAGATGTGCCTCCTTATGGCAAAGATGAAAGAACTCTAGACGATATTGATTTCTGTCTGGAACTCCTTCATAGTGACGTGATAAATGTAGCATATATCCTGACACTAATCAATGACTTAGATCCTTCGAGCAATGATTATCAAGAAAGACGTCAACAGATTTTAGATACTATGATAAAAGATGCTGTTATGCGTAACAAAGCCAAACTTATAGATGGCTTTATTCGCCAAAACGTGGATAATGACAAAGATGGATTTAGCAAATCTAAATCTGATGGTTCAATTGACTTAGAAAGTAGACTGACGAATTATGTTAGTCAACAACGTTATAAAGCTATTCAAGAGTTGGCAGAAGAAGAAGGAATTGATGAAGAAGCCCTCATTAAGTTTCTAAATGAATACGATTTTTTACAGAAAGAAAAGCCCGAAATCCTTCAGGAAGCCGTCAAAAAGAAAAGAATCGGACTAAAAGAACGCCGTACACTACTCAAAAGGATAATGGACAAACTACATTCGATAATAGAATTATTTAACTGGGAATAAAATTACATTAAATATATGAGCGAAGAACTACAACAAAAATTGCGCAGTCAATTATGGACTGTCGCCAATACTTTAAGAGGAAACATGTCTGCTAGTGATTTTATGTATTTCACTTTAGGCTTTATTTTCTACAAATATCTATCCGAAAAAATAGAACTTTATGCCAACGAAATATTAGAAGAAGATCATATTACTTTCAAAGAAGTATGGAATGGCAAGGATGAGGAATTAAAACAGGATGTAAAAGAAGAATGTATTCAAAATCTAGGTTATTTTATAGAACCGGAATATCTTTACTCCACCATCATAGAGCTAATCAGCAAGAAAGAAAATATTTTGCCGTCTTTAGAACGTTCACTCAAAAAAATAGAAGATTCTACAATAGGACAGGATAGTGAGGATGATTTTGGTGGTTTATTTTCTGATCTGGATTTAGCTTCTCCCAAACTAGGAAAGACTGCTGACGACAAGAATAAGTTAATTAGTGATGTATTAATTGCACTAAATGGTATCGACTTTGGATTACAAGAAGCCGGAGATATAGATATTCTAGGGGATGCTTACGAGTACATGATAAGTCAATTCGCTGCCGGAGCAGGAAAAAAAGCGGGAGAGTTTTATACTCCACAAGAAGTTAGTCAGATTTTAGCTGAAATTGTAATAACAGGCAAAGTACGATTAAAAGATGTGTTCGACCCGACATGCGGTAGCGGTTCCCTACTTCTTCGTACAGCTAAAAGTGGTAAAGCCGATTCTATTTTTGGTCAAGAAAAGAATCCTACAACGTTCAATCTTTGTAGAATGAATATGCTTCTTCATGGTGTAAAATACAATGACTTTGACATCCAAAATGGAGATACATTAGAAGCTGACGCTTTTGGAGACAGACAATTTGACGCCGTAGTTGCCAATCCTCCTTTTTCTGCAGACTGGACTGCAGCAGATAAATTCAATAACGACGACCGTTTTAGTAAGGCTGGAGTATTAGCTCCGAGATCTAAAGCAGATTATGCTTTTATCCTTCACATGATTTACCATCTCAATGATGGAGGAACAATGGCTTGTGTAGCACCACATGGAGTATTATTTCGTGGAGCTGCAGAAGGAAAAATCCGCCAATTCTTAATTGAAAAGAAAAATTATATTGATGCTATTATTGGACTGCCTGCCAATATTTTCTATGGAACCAGTATTCCCACTTGTATCTTAGTAATAAAAAAATGCCGCAAAGAAGATGACAACATCCTCTTTATAGATGCAAGTAAGGAATTTGAAAAAGTAAAGACACAGAATAAGTTACGTCCTGAACATATTCAAAAAATTATCGATACATATCGTGAAAGAAAAGAAATAGAAAAATATAGTCATTGTGCTACTTTACAAGAAATTAAAGAGAATGATTATAATTTGAATATACCTCGCTATGTAGATACTTTTGAAGAGGAAGAAGAAATAGATATCCATGCGGTCATGACTGAAATTAAAGAATTAGAAGCAAAACGAGCAGAACTAGATAAACAGATAGATGTTTATTTGAAAGAGCTAGGCTTAATCCAATAATTTTTGTTCGTTACAAATCCTCAATGTTATTTTCTAGAAAAATAAAATGATTATGGCAAATAATAACAATAAAGATAAATGCAATGTTCCAAATTTGAGATTTCCGGAGTTTAGTGGGGAGTGGGAAA
>ERZ791719.103-NODE-103-length-60054-cov-23.6695_pt1 | contig 60054 bp, 44 predicted proteins | sample MGYA00510338_ERZ791719 | MGnify/ENA primary metagenome ERZ791719 (study PRJEB30046, sample SAMN00715131) | human gut metagenome | study: EMG produced TPA metagenomics assembly of the A metagenome-wide association study of gut microbiota in type 2... | reverse complement strand
TCGTAAAAGGAGAAGAAATCATTCTTCCAATTGAGGCGGGTATTATCCATAGTTATAAGGTAGCTGCCGTAAATAAGGGAGGCATCAGTTTCCCTTCCGAGATCGTAAGTGTTTACCGGTCTCCTAAAGGTGAAAAGGATAAGACGGTATTAATCGTCAATGGATTCGACAGGATCAGCGGTCCAGCCAGTTTCGAGAGTGCGGCGGATAGTTTAGCCGGCTTTCTTTATGCCGTCGACCGGGGAGTGCCTTATCTGAATGATATCGCATTTATCGGGGATCAATTCGAATTCCGCCGTACCGCCACATGGAACAGCAATGATAATAACGGGCATGGGGATAGTTACAACAATTACGCAGGCCAAGTCATAGCGGGCAATACCTTCGATTATCCTTTCATACATGGGCAGGCCATGGCCGAAACCGGTTATTCCTTTGTTTCATGTAGCCATAAATCTTTGGCCGAGGGAGTCGTAAAGCCGGATACGTATCCGATTATTGACTTGATTTTAGGAAAACAGCGCCAACCGGTTATCACTCCCGTTTTACAGGATACGCTTCGCAGCTACCTTGCCCAAGGCGGCAACTTGCTTGTAAGCGGGACGAATCTTTTCTCCGACAGCTGGGGCAACGCACAAGACCGTACGTTCGTCGAGGAGGTACTAAAAGGGAAGTTGGCTAGCCGTAATGCCAGCAAGGAGGGAATCGTAAACAGTTGCGCATCCCCTTACGGATATATAAACGGCAGATACACGTTCCGGACACGTCCGAACCCTATTTGCTACTCGATCGAGTCGGTAGACGGTGTACTTCCGGCGGATAAGCTCGCCCATACCATCTTGAGATATCCGGAGAACAATATCGGGGCGGGAATCGTTTATGAAGGGAAATATCGGACTTGTTTGCTCAGTTTCCCGTTTGAGGCGCTTCAAACACCGTCGGAACGAAATCGACTCATGGAGTCCATCTTACGCTTTTTCTCCATTCAACAACAAAATAAAATACAGTATATACAATGAAACGAATCAATTGCTTTATCCCTTATGGAAAAATAGAGGCTACACGACAAACGGTAGCGCAATTGGCCGAGTCGTCCTTAGTGAGTCAGATCTATCTAATCACGGACGATCCCCACGCCAAGGCTATTTATCCCTGCAATTTAATCCGCACGGAGAATATATGGAGCACGAAGACCCTCCGGGAAATAGCCGGCTATGCCAGTGCCCATTATACGTTAATTTATACGAAGACTGAAGAGCTTCAATTAGGCATGTATGCCCTAGAGCGTTTTGTCGCCATCGCCGACGATACGAGATCCGGTATGATTTACTCCGATTATTACGAGAAGAAGGAGGGCAAACTCAACCCCCATCCGGTGATCGATTACCAGAAAGGAAGTCTTAGGGATGATTTCAATTTCGGCTCCCTCCTACTCTATCGTTCTTCCACGCTACAAAACGCCATAGCCTCCATGGATACGGAATATACATTCGCCGGACTCTACGACTTGCGCTTAAAAGTCTCCCAAAACGCTCCGCTGACGCATATCAACGAATATCTATATACAGAAGTAGAGAATGATTTACGGAAATCCGGAGAGAAGATGTTCGACTATGTAGATCCCAAGAACCGCTCCGTACAGATCGAGATGGAAGCCGCCTGTACAGATCACTTAAAGATGATAGGCGGCTACTTGCCCCCTCATTTCAAGCCAGTCCGTTTTGACGAGCAGACATTTCAAACGGAAGCCTCCGTTATTATCCCTGTACGTAACCGTGTACGGACGATCGAGGACGCTATCCGTTCCGTACTGCGACAAGAGGCGTCCTTCCCTTTCAACCTAATCATTATCGATAATCATTCCACGGATGGCACCTCCGAGCGAATCCAAACAATCGCCGCCACGGACCCTCGTATTATCCATATCCAGCCGGAGCGTGACGACCTCGGCATCGGGGGTTGCTGGAATATAGGAATACACCATTCGGCTTGCGGCAAGTTCGCCATCCAATTGGATAGCGATGATGTATACAGTGACGAGCATACCCTGCGTAAGATCGTGGAAGCCTTCTACGAGCAGCGATGCGCCATGGTGGTCGGAACCTACCGAATGACCGATTTCGATATGCGAACCATCCCGCCCGGAATTATCGACCATAAAGAATGGACTCCCGAGAACGGCCGCAATAACGCCCTCCGCATCAACGGGCTTGGAGCGCCCCGAGCCTTTTATACACCCTTGCTACGGAAACTAAACCTCCCGAACACCAGTTACGGAGAAGATTACGCCCTCGGCCTGCGCATCAGCCGCGAGTACCCGATCGGGCGGATCTACGACGTGCTGTACCTTTGCCGCCGTTGGGAAGATAATTCCGACGCCTCATTGGATGTCGTGAAAATGAACAACCATAATATATATAAGGATAAAATCAGGACTTGGGAACTCGAGGCCCGCTTAAACATGGAAAGACAATGAAACCAAACAACTGGGTCAGCTCATCGCAAGCGACCGAATTATTAGCCAAGCAACTCGTGACATGGCCATTGGCCGAGAAGAACTATAAGGCGCTGGAGGCCGTGCAAGTAAAATCCTTCGATATGGGAGGGTTCTCGATACGTGCGCAATTCAATCCCGCCCGTATTGTTTCCACCGGGGCCAAGGTAGATGCCCGATCCCTAAAAGAACGCAAGTGCTTCCTATGCCCCGAGAACCTGCCGGTGGAACAGGAGCGACTGCCTTTCGGCTTTCGCCATCTGGTATTGTGCAACCCCTACCCGATCTTCCCCCAACATTTTACGATCCCTACCCGGAAACATACTCCGCAACTGATATTGCCGCAATGGAATGACTTCTTGGAACTGACAAGGAGACTCGCTCCCTTCACCGTCTTCTACAATGGACCCCGTAGCGGAGCCTCGGCACCGGATCATGCCCACTTCCAAGCGGTGACACGGGGCATCATGCCGCTGGATGAAGAGGTAAGCCAATTTATACGACAATCGTATGCGAGTGTATACGACAACCGTATATACCCACTCACCGGCAACCTCCGCCCCGGCCTCGTCATCCAAGCCGCCACCGAAGAAGCCGCCACCCGGCTCTTCAAAAAGATCTACGCCGCTTTGCCGATACTTCCCGGTGAGCCCGAGCCGATGATGAATATCTTCGGCTCCTATTACGATAATAATTGGGTAATCACGGTAATCCCTCGTAAACGCCACCGCCCATGGCAATACGAGGCTGAGGGGAACGACCATCTCCTGTCCAGCCCGGGAGCTGCCGATATCGGAGGTCTTTTCATCACCCCTTTAGAAAAAGATTTCAAGAAGATCAACCCGGAGCTTCTGCGAGATGTTTACCAACAAGTATGCCTCAACGACCGGGACGTAGAGGAAATTTTCGTACATTTGTCATCTAATTAGTTTTCAATAGATATGAAACAATTCTTTAAAATGATGTTTGCCTCAACGCTAGGCGTTATGTTGGCAATGGGAATAATCCTGACGGTATTGATATCCATGACTATAGGATATATCGCCACCGTAGGTAGCACACCTGATTACACCCCCAAGAGCAATACGGTATTCAAGATCAAGCTAGACGGGACGCTGGCGGATAACCCGACGGAGAATCCATTCTCCGCCTTGATGGGCGACAAGGAAAACATGCTGTCACTGAAGGACCTGCTCGAGACGATCCGGATAGCGAAACAGAATGACAAGATCGCAGGGATTTATATCGAATCGGGGCTTCTCTCCTCGGGTAGCGCCAGCTTGGAGGCAATCCGCCGATCGCTGATAGACTTCAAGGAAAGCGGCAAGTTCGTGGTAGCTTACGCCGATAATTTCACGCAAGGGAATTACTTCCTTTGTTCCGTAGCCGATAAGGTATTCTTGAATCCGCAAGGCATCCTTGAGTTGACGGGACTCGCCTCGCAAACCCTATTCTACAAAGGACTGATGGATAAGGTCGGTATTGAGATGCAGATTTTTAAGGTAGGTACCTACAAAGGTGCCGTGGAGCCCTTTATGCTGGATAAGCTGAGCGAGGCGAACCGGGAGCAAATCCAATCGTATATCTCCACCATCTGGGATAATATAACCGAAGGCATCGCCGAATCACGCGGCATCAGCGTGAACGATATCAACCATTACGCCAATGAGGGGCTTTTCTTCGCGGACCCGGTGAAAACGGTAGAATGTGGCTTTATAGACGAATTGAAGTATAAGCCGGAGGTAGAAGCATATGTCAAAGAGTTAGCCGGACAAAATGGAGAGAAACTGAGATCGGCCAACTTAGCTCAAATGAAAACCCTCAAGGCATCACCCACCAAAAACGCCCCGGAGATAGCTGTACTTTACGCCGAAGGCGAGATTAAGGCGCAAACACCCGGCAACTTTTACGATATCGAACAAAGTATCACGGAGAAAATGGCCGATGAGCTTATCAAGCTAAAAAACAATGACGACGTGAAAGCCGTGGTATTCCGTGTGAATTCCCCGGGAGGTAGCGCTTATATATCCGAGCAGATATGGCGTCAAGTTGTCGAGTTGAAAAAGGTGAAACCTGTGGTCGTTTCCATGGGCAACGTAGCTGCCTCGGGAGGCTACTATATCTCATGCGCCGCTAATAAGATCATCGCCGAACCGAATACGTTGACCGGTTCCATCGGTATCTTCGGCATGTTCCCGAACGCCTCCGGATTATTCGGGAAACTAGCGTTGACCACGGACATCGTAAAGACGAACACATTCTCGGACTTAGGAGACCTCTCCCGTCCCATGACCGAGAGTGAGAAAGCACTGATACAAGGATACGTGGAAAGAGGCTACCAAACGTTCCTTTCCCGCTGCGCCGAAGGTAGAGGTATGACTACCGAAGCGGTCAACGCTATCGGACAAGGACGGGTCTGGACGGGTGAGCAAGCGAAAGAAAGAGGTTTGGTCGATGAGCTGGGCGGTATTGAATTAGCTATAAGCACAGCGGCGGGGTTGGCTGATCTGGATCAGTATAGCGTAACTACCGTCAGCGGTTCCAAAAATTTCTTGGACGAGTTCTTGGAAAGCCAGCTCGGAGAGGTGAAACTCTCTATCGTCAAAAATGTATTGGGTAATGAGTTCGAGTACTTCAAGACGTTGAATAATATCAAGACGAATTGCGGAATCCAAGCTCGTATGCCTTACGATATGAAACCGTTATAATAACTGGACCATGCTGACAGATCATACGATTAAGTTCAATAAACTCCTCACTCCATTCTCTTTCCTTTATGGAATCGGGGTGAGATTCAGGAATCAGCTGTTCGACTGGAAAATCCTTCGGACAGAGCGGTATGATCTGCCTATTATTTGCGTGGGGAACCTGACTGTCGGGGGGACCGGAAAAACCCCTCATACGGAATACATCATCCGTTTGATAAAAGACCGATACCGGGTAGCTGTACTCAGCCGTGGCTATAAACGGAAAACCTCCGGTTTCTTGTTGGCCGATCAGCGAAGTACCAGCAAGGATATCGGTGACGAGCCGTACCAAATGAAACGTAAGTTTCCGGATATCCTCGTTGCCGTAGACGCTGATCGCCGCAGGGGTATCCGCAATCTATTGGCTCTGCCAGAGAATAAGCGCCCGGAAGTGATCGTGCTGGACGATGCCTTTCAACATCGATACGTCGCCCCCACGCTGAACATCCTTTTAACCGATTGCCACCGTCTTTATACGCAAGATAAGCTCTTACCCGCAGGCCGTTTAAGGGAACCTATGGATGGCGCTCGACGTGCGGACGTGATCATTGTCACGAAATGTGAGTCATATATACAACCTATAGACTTCCGGATCATAGAGGAGGATATACATCTCTCAGCTTATCAAGAGCTCTATTTCAGCCGTATTCTTTACGGGGAGCTGGAACCCGTCTTTTCCGGTAAAGCCCCCAGACGCACATTAAAAGGGCTGGCCTCTACTACAGAGGTTTTATTGGTATCCGGTATCGCATCCCCGGCACCTCTCGAAAAAGAGATCCATAAATATACGGAGCATGTCACCTCATTGATCTTTCCGGATCATCACGCCTTCGATCGGCATGACATCCAGAAAATACAAACGGCCTTCAAGCGGTTGACTTCTACAAGTAAATTGATAATCATCACGGAGAAAGATGCCGCCCGACTCCGTGACCTTCCTTCGCTTCCCATGGAATGGTTTTCTCATTTATATTGTTTGCCTATTACGGTGGGTTTCTGTATGGACCGGGAAAAACAATTTCAAGAATTAATAGTTAAACATATTGATACAAGAATAAAGAATCATCCTATATTACGTTAACAATCTTATGAGCAATAGAACAGAAATATCGACTTTGGGAGAGTTCGGGTTAATCCGTCATCTCACCGATAAAATAGAACTTAAAAATCCGAGTACGTTGAAAGGTGTTGGTGACGACGCAGCCGTACTAGATTACACAGACAAGCAAGTATTGGTTACGACAGACCTTTTGCTGGAAGGTATTCATTTCGATTTGATGTATGTGCCGTTGAAACATCTCGGCTATAAATCCGCAGTCGTAAACTTCTCCGATATTTACGCCATGAACGGCCGCCCGAAACAGATTACGGTATCATTGGGTATTTCCAAACGTTTCTGTGTAGAAGATCTCGAAGAATTCTACGAGGGCATTAAACTCGCTTGTGATATCTATGACGTAGATCTCGTTGGTGGCGACACTTCCGCCTCACGCACAGGGTTAGCGATCAGCATCACTTGCCTAGGCGAGGGAGAAAAAGGCAAAGTTGTCTATCGAAACGGAGCCAAGGAGACCGATCTTATTTGCGTGTCCGGCGATTTAGGGGCCGCCTACATGGGTCTCCAATTACTGGAACGGGAGAAAAGCATATTTAATGGGGAGAAAGATTTCACGCCCGATTTCTCTGGTAAAGAATATTTGTTGGAACGCCAATTAAAACCGGAAGCCCGCAAAGACATTGTCGAAGTTCTTGATCAAGCTGGAATCGTTCCGACCTCCATGATGGATATCTCCGACGGCCTCTCTTCGGAGTTGCTTCATATATCTAAAGAAAGTAATGTAGGCTGCCGAGTTTACGAAGATCGTATTCCTATCGATTACCAAACCGCAGCCATGGCAGAGCAGTTTAACATGAATCTGATAACTGCGGCATTGAATGGAGGTGAGGATTATGAACTCTTATTCACTGTTCCTTTAGCAGATCATGATAAGGTGTCGGAAATGAAAGGTATTAAGGTGATCGGTCATATAACAAAGCCAGAGTTAGGCAATTATCTTGTCGGTCGTGACGGAGGTGAAGTCGAGCTTAAGGCGCAAGGTTGGAACTCACTAAACTAAAAAGAAATATCCGCTCTGAATTCACGAATGCAAAACGGTCCGTCTCATTTTTATTGGGGGACGGACCGTTTTCCTATTATTTCACTTCAATGGATCCTAAATAATTATAGAAGAGTTCAAAATCACTTATCTTCAAGAAAGGTAAGTGATAAACATCCATCTTTATAATTTGAGCCTCTATAGCCATTTTCCCATACAAATCAGCCAAAGACATACTCTTTATATCACCGTTATGATAGACCTTATTCTTTTTCTCGGGAAGCTGTACCTTCTTATCCAAGAAACGGATATAAGTATAAGAGGTAGCCAGCGGCTTATTATAGGTAGGCACTTTTCCGACTTTCCTCATATCATAAAACCCTTTCGCACGAGCCGTCTCACAAGAGACATTCATGAACTCTGGTATATTCACAAATCGAAAGACACAATCATCCCATTTACAAAAGCCAATCTTAGCCAACGCATCCGGCTGGTCTGTCTTAATTTGTGGGCACCACAACCCTTTTAATGGAAAGATCTGCTTATCCATATCATATTGTAACATCTCCGACTGACTCTCAATACGAAACACCTTACTAAAATCAACGTCCCCTAACGCCTTTTCCAATTTAGCGGCATATTCTTTCTTAAGATCCGCCATAGTAAATGGATCCGCTTGATTTTTCTCTACCAGATTCTTGTCACAATGAGCCATATACCTTACTATCACATCGTCATCAACTGTCACATTATTTAATTTAAGCGCATAAACAAATAAGAGATCGGACGTTAAATCGACCACACCCTCAACTTCGCTTTTAAAATATTCCGAAACAATATTCCCTTGACTAAGCGCATCATTAATATTTATACAAAGACGCCGTCCATCCAGCTCTACCACGACAAGAGGATGCGTTTCTTCCTCAGAATAAACGCCCATACCCTCAAAGAGTTTCTTATCGTAATCTGGAATATCAACGATCACCGCCTCTTGACTAGCCAGATTCTCTTTCGGCATCGTAGATATCTTCCCATCCTTTGTAAACGTCCTAACAAACAAATATCCGGAAACCTTAGGGACACCAAACATAATCTTATCCCCTTTTTTATACACTTTCCCATCACAGGCAGACACCGCATCACGAGTTCCTATCCCAGCAGCAGCAAATGCCAAACATACCCAACTTAAAACAATACTCCAAATTACTTTCTTCATATCTATAGCTTATTAATCATTCTCTACCCGCTTCCAAAAATAAGTAAAAATCCATATTTATCTACACGCTCCCCCTATTTACCCTGCTTATAGCAGCTAATTCCACCTCTACCCTCAAATATTTTCAAAAAATCCACCGCCACCTATTGCATATATCAAAAAAGTCCGTATCTTTGCACCCGTAATCGAAACAACGATATACAAAACGACATGATGGTGCCATAGCTCAGTTGGTAGAGCAAAGGACTGAAAATCCTTGTGTCCCCGGTTCGATTCCTGGTGGCACCACTTTTTAAGAAAGAAAAACGATGTAAATCCCTGAATTTCAAAGAAGTTCGGGGATTTTTCTTTTCCAAGAATAGGAAAATAAATGGGATTAGAGCGGATCAAGGCGCATGGTAATACGGGATTATGGCAGAATACTGTGACTAATATATGAAGTGCTTCAGGAAGATTATAGGATTAGATAATGCCTGGATTCTGGTGAATCCTATTGCTAATATAAAGAATACAGAGGTAATTGTAGAGAAAGACACGTTAACGCCTAACAAAATCATCAAAATCTATAAAAAGAATTTGAGATAGAGCGGCTACTGGTTTATCGGGATATCTTTGTTTCCTGTTATTTCACAGAATTAGCTTCCATAAATGTATTTAACCCGAAACCAAGCCATATTATGGCTGACAGCGAAGGCAATCAGTGGATACAAAAGAAAAGAGAAAAGACTGATATTAAAGCAAATACTCCATTAAACATACTAAAGAAATATGAAGAACATCCTAAATGCCTGGAAATAGAGAAACTTTTGTCTTGTACCTGCAATCAAAAACCTCACAGTCAGACATCCACAAAATGTTTCATGGAAAGAAAACGGTAATTTTACGCTTGTCATTCCAGACCCAAGATATGAAAAGGATCCGGAAACATACAAATATCTGGGACATGATAGTATAGTCATCATCGAAGAGGAGATAGAAATTATGCTAAAAACTGAACTACACAGCATGATGCAAAAATATCATATAGATGAAAAGCATGAAGATACTTTCATGAAATCGTTCCAGAAGTATAAAAAGAGAGTGGAGGAGGAAAGAAAAGGTAAAATATTTACATATATAAATTTTCATTACCCATGCTTGCAACAAAAAGCATTCAGGGCATGGGCTCTTTAAAACGTATGATTTCTGTCAGTCAGAATTGTCTCTCTATTTAAAACAGTACAAGGGTGATGAGGGACAGATCAACAACTTAACATTTAGTACATACGATGAATAAAATTACCATTGCATTTATTTTATCTTTAAAACCCAGAATCAAACTGTAACTACTGATTCATAAAAATATTGAATTTTTATTTAAATACTTGGAGCGATTAGGACATTCAATTAGTTTTGTACCCCATGCAAAAGTACCATATTAGTGGTAAATTCATGCAATGTGTAACATAAACGTTAAAAACATCAAGAAGAAGCCGTCCGTTTTTAAAGCAGATTGGGCGGAACGGAAAAAGTGAACATTGCTGTTATTTTTATACCTGAGAATTTGGACATTACAAAGCTCTCTATATTCACACACCGATATATTTATGCTAATAATATACCTGGAAATCATTAAATTAGAACATTCCCCCCACCCACACTAAAAAGAGGAATAATTTTGTTTGGGGGAGATCTTGTGTTTAAATTCCCCGCATCATGAATAAAACAAAATTTTATACAGTGGCCGGGCACACTTTCCGCATAACGATGGCGGAGAGTGAAAATGTATGGCAGGGCATGGCTCCTGCTTATTCTCCGTTCGAGATATTGCCAGACCGCCAAGTTCTTTTCGTATTAACGGTAGGCGACTTTATCTCCCCAAAAGAAGCAGACCTTATTCTCAGAGATTCCAACCTAAGAGAAGAAGAAGCAAAGCTGGATGTGTATCGTACTACTTGTGGCTACCTATTCGAAATGCGCACTCCTTTTACCAACAAACTGAACAGCCGATTACAAATAAGCGATGATTTCCACACAGCCGAAGTAAACCTTTCGGGCCATGACATGCAGCGGTTATACGGTTTGAACAGTGCCTTGATGCTTTGCTACATGCTTTCCACCACCTCTCTGGACACACTATTGATGCATGCCTCGGCAGTGGTGAATGAGGGCAAAGCCTATCTCTTCCTAGGGCGTAGCGGCACAGGAAAGAGTACCCATAGCCGCCTGTGGCTTCAAGACATTAGTGGAACGAAGCATCTCAACGATGACCATCCCGTCATACGTATAGACCCACAAGGAAATGCCATCGCTTATGGCAGTCCGTGGAGTGGGAAAACATCTTGCTACCACAACGAAAGCGCCCCCATCGGTGCTATCGTGAGAATAAAACAAGCTCCTGCCAACTCTATCAGAATTCTTTCCCCCATTGAGTCGTATGCCTCACTGTTCACAAGTAGCACAGGCATCGCATGGGAAAAAACACTGGCTGACGGAAAAGACCGCACCTTACAAAAGATCATTTCCCGCGTATCTTGCCTGCGGCTGGAATGCCTGCCCGATAAAGCAGCAGCCCGGCTCTGCGCATCGGTGGTCAGAAAGGAGAAACAATGCAAAGAGTGACTTTACCCAACAATGTGCTGTTGCCCGAAATTATCCACCTGCTAAAAGAGGGTGACACCGTAATCATAAAAGTAAAAGAAAACAGTATGCTACCCTTTATTACGGGCGAACACGACAGCGTGGTGCTGCAAGCGGCAAACATATCGAAATTAACGATAGGAGACATCGTACTGGCAACACTGGATGACAGCCGGTATGTACTTCACCGCATCATCGCTATGCGCCATGGCTATATCACCCTGATGGGCGACGGCAATCTGTACGACAAAGAAATATGTACCGAGGAAGCCATTGCAGGACAGGCCATCCGGATTATAAAAAGGGAAAAAATAATAGACTGCACCGCCCCTGCCCAACGAAGGAAAGCAGCAGTCTGGAAAGCATTATTACCCATCAGAAGATATCTGTTGGGCATATATAAACAAATAAACTGAAAAACAAATCGATATGAGAATAATAGAAGGATTCAGGCTGCGCCAGGTAATGGGACAAGCCACCATCATAGGCGAAGGCATTGGACAGATTGATTTTAACAAGCTCATCACGCTTAATACCACGGCAGCCTATTTGTGGCAATCGGTAGAAGGCAAAGTGTTTTCGATAGATGATTTAGCCGTTTTACTAACGGAACGCTTCCGCATTGATCCAGCTATAGCTCAAAGGGATGCCTTTGCTATTGCCCGCAAGTGGATAACAATCGGAATCGTACAAGAGTAGGCCAATGAACAGCGAACAACAAATATTTCTGGCATTGCTGCGTGCCGGATTATGGAATACACCCGCAGACGTAGCATTGTTTTCCGGTCAGACCGACTGGGAAACTATTTTTATACATGCTGCCCGGCAAACTGTATTGGGGCTTGTAGCTACAGGAACAGGGATGCTGCCCTGTTGTTGCTCCCCCCTGTATCGGTTGCAAAGAGGTTGCGTGATGTAACAACTGTGACTATCCGCAGCCATGCTCTTCTAAACCGGACATTGGCTGTAGCCGTGAAGCTACTCAGACAAAACGGTATCCACCCGGTATTGCTCAAAGGACAAGGAGTTGCCACCAACTATATAGCCCCCTATCTCCGCATGTGCGGAGATATTGATCTGTATATCGGGCAAAGAGATTACGACAAGGCCTGTGAAGTCGTCCGGCAGTGGACAGGGACTAAAGAAGGTATAGAAAGCGAAAAGCATTATCATTTCAAACACGGGGACGTAACGGTGGAGTTACACCGCATAGCCGAACGCCTTGTTCTACCATGCCAAAATACCCGTTTCCAGCGTTGGACTCACAAGCATTTACACAACGACCATTTGCGTAGCGTCGAGATAGAAGGCACAGCCATATCGCTTCCACCGGTAAATTTCGACGCACTCTATATTTTCAATCATGCCTGGCATCACTTTTCGCAAGGAGAAGGGATCGGATTGAGGCAGTTATGTGACTGGGTCCGCTACCTGCATATCTTTCGTAGCGAGATAAACCGTATAGAAATGGAAAGAGATCTGAAATCTTTCGGTTTATGGTATCCTTGGCAAATATTCGGGCCTATTGCCGTCGATATGCTGGGACTTCCCCGTGAAGAATATCCTTTCTACACCGATCGCTATGCAAGGCAGGCTGCACGGGTTATCAGTATGATTGAGGTAGACGGTAATTTCGGTTTTTTCGCTCCGTCACGAATGAAGCGTCCCGAAGGGTATATAGCCGGTAAAGTGCATTCGTTCAGACGAATGAGCAATCGTTTCGGAAAGCTCTTTCTCATTAGTCCTAAAGAAGCCGTATCCGCATGGAGTAATTACGTGTATATAGGTATAAAACAGGTAATTACCGATACGTTAAATCCTCTCAAGACATGAGAACCGCATTGTGCATCAGCTGGCTTTGGGGTACTTCCAACGGAATTCGTTCCCATATTGTCCTGAGCAGCATTTCAGGAATGGGATATGTATGTGCCTCACTCGCCTTTGTCTGGGTGAGCAAGCGTCTGGTAGACATCGCCACCTTCAAAGCCGGAGGTGGGCTTTGGAGTTACGCCGCATTGATGGGATGCTGTATCGTAGTTCAGCTCTTTTGTTCGGCGATAGGCTCCCGAATCGATTTACTGAACTCCGTGCGGTTGAAAAACACGCTTCGCCATCGCCTTTTTGCACGTATTATGGAAAGCCCACTGGCCGATAAGAAGCAACTCCATACGGGCGAAATGCTCAACCGCATGGAGGAAGATACCCGCATCGTGACCGATGTGCTGTGTACAGCATTACCCTCGGTTATTGGAATCGTGGTACAACTTGTGGCAGCTTTCTGTTTTCTGGCAGTGCTCAACCTCTCGCTGGCCTGGATACTGGTCGGTATCATGCCTGTGGCATTGCTACTAAGCAAAATCTACCTGAGGCGCATACGCCACTTTACAGGCGAAATACGTTCCACCGAAGAGCACATACAATCGTATGTGCAAGAGGGGCTGCAACACCGTACGCTTATCCGCTGTCTGGAGCACATACCACATACCATTACTGCTCTTAGTGGTTTGCAAACCACCCTTTACCAGCAAGTAATGCGCCGCACGGACTTTACGCTCTTTTCACGTACTGTGGTACAAGCAGGTTTTGCCATCGGATATGCTACCACTTTTCTATGGAGCATTCAAGGATTGTTCAGTGGGGCAGTCACTTTCGGTATGATGACCGCTTTCCTGCAACTGGTGGCGCAAGTACAACGTCCTGTGGTCGAACTGAGCCGTTACATCCCTTCTTTCCTCCAGTCAGTCACTTCGGTGGAGCGGCTGGAAGAACTTGATGCGTTACCGCCGGAAAAACAGGGTAAGCCCATACTTCTGCCGGGTAGTGTGGGTGTTCGTTTGGAGGAGGTCAGCTTTAGTTATCCAGATGGATCTCATAAGGTTATCAATAACTTTACATACAATTTCACTCCCGGGAGCTTCACCGCCCTTGTGGGGGAAACAGGAGCCGGGAAAAGTACACTAATTCGATTGATACTGGCATTATTTACTCCCGAAAAGGGGTACATTACACTTTATAACGACACAGAAGAAGTGGCTGCCTCCACACTTTCCCGTTGCAATCTGGTGTATGTACCGCAAGGCAATACCTTGTTGAGCGGAACGATACGTGAGAATCTGTTGTTAGGTAATCCTCATGCTACGGAAGCCGAACTAAAGGAAGTACTTTACGCAGCAGTCGCAGAGTTTGTGTTCGATCTGAAAGACGGGTTCGATACCCATTTAGGTGAGGGAGGTGCTGGGTTGAGCGAGGGACAGGCCCAACGACTTGCCATTGCCCGAGGCTTACTTCGTCCAGGTGGCATTTTGTTGCTGGATGAGCCACTTCGTCTCTCGATGGTAAAACAGAACGTACATTACTTAAGCGGCTGGCTACGAGAGTGACTGGAAAAACCGTTATACTGATCACGCATCGCAATCAGGCGGTAAGTAGCTTCGCTGCTACTATTACAATAGAAAGAAACCAATAATGGTTCTTATTTTTTTATTAACTTTAAAAAAACAAAGAGAATGAAACAAGAATTTGAAAATGGTACGCAAGACGTACATATGGAACAGTATGAAACTCCTCGTATGGAGGTGATTGAGATGGAAATCGAAGGTCCCATCCTACAGATGTCGGGTGAACATGGCGGCCGCCAGGACTGGTAATAATTAAAGTAAAAAAACGAGAATGAAAACAAAACTCTTTGCGGCAGGAGCCGCTTTATGTATGCTCGGAATGACCGGGTGCAACAAAGACATGATGGAGGATACCAATATGCAGGTAGGCCAACAGATAACGATGGACATGCAGGCCTCCGGGCCGCAAACTCGTGCGGACTATACTGATGACGGCAGTACGATGAACTTCTCCTGGAGCGATGGTGATGCAATCAGTGTAGTGGTGAACGGTGTAGCTGGCAATGGGAACTGTCGGTTGATCACCTCTACTGCCGGCAAAAGCGTACCCTTTAGTGGCAAGGTAGTCGGATGGGCAGAAGGTGGTAAAACAATCTATGCTTTTTATCCCTATAACTCAATACCCTATACCGTTACCGGGGGCGATGCCCCGGCAACAGCCACTACTCTTTTGACTCTGCCTAATCCGCAAATGTACACGGTGGGTGGTGCCATCGGCAACAGTTTTATGGTAGGAGCGGGGGGGGGGGGGGGCGGCCCCCCGCCACTAACAAAACCGTCAATGCCTTGGCAAGCATGAAGCAGGTGATGAGCATCGTGAACCTGAATATCACTAAAGCACCCGGCAAGGTGAAGGGCGTGAAACTGAGTTGTACAGAGGCCGTTTTCCCTACTACGGCAACCGTCACACTTAGTACTGCTGAAGTTTCGGCATCCGGCACTTTGGCTAATGAACTCTCCATGACTGTGACCGATAATACAACGGAAGCAACTAAGGTAGTCTCTTTCGCTATGTTTCCTGCGGACCTGAGCGCTAAGAAAATCCACATTGAAATTACGTTTGAGGGTGATAAATCGAAAATCATTGAGAAAGACGGAACTAAATTTTTGCGCAACATGCACTACATGATGGAGTTCGATGGAACCCTCAAGCCTGAGCCTGTGGGAGATGTCGTTCTTTTTGCTGAAGGAGTGAGTCTCGAATCGGGCTGGTATGATCAAAATAAGTCACGCGTGCGCGATAGTGAGCTATGCTGGGCTTGCACTGAGAGTAATATGATACAGTGGTGGCAAGATCGATATGTCGCTGCAGGCAAAGTTCTTCCGCCTAAAGCACCCAACGGGATTATACCCGGTCGTGAAAACGAAATATCCAGAAGGCTCGCCGTGTTTGAAGAATTCCATATGCGTGAATTTAAAAATAGAGGGAGCGCTATCTTAAGGGGAATCCCTCAATACTTTACTACCTATTATCCTGAAATATTCTCAGACTCTAAACCTTTTTTTTCTGAAGGTACATATGCCAACAGTAAAGTTGTTCGAAACTTGAAAGAATTCTCTGATTTTGTAGTGACCGGATTGAAAGAACGTGGTGTTGTGGGCTTAGAGCTTCTGGGACATGCCACTACTCTTTGGGGAGCTACATACAATACTGAAACGGGTCTTATCAAAAATATATTTATGGCCGACTCCGACGACAAACATAACGGTAAATTTTACCATGGGATATGGGAAGATTTATCTATCAAGGAGCGGTCTGATGGTCGGGTTGTACTAGGAAGCGGCAAATTAATTGAAGCAGTCGTTGTGTTGTATGCTTATCCCGGAAAAACTGATTAAGGATATTTTCTGGGGCTAAACTTTGAAACAGCGCATAGAGAATAAGTTTCTTTTCGCTTTTCCTTTTTGGGAATCATAATTAGAATAACAAGTAGCTTTTTATGATTCCCAATTCTTCTAATATACTGACTTTCAAAAAGACTAAAAAAGAAAAACGAAATAAGTAACTGAACAACAATACTGTAGTCAAAACAAACAGTTATTTATTTCAACAACTTATTCGTATCAACTTAAAAAATAAATAAAAATTAAATAATGTACAAGGCGTGTATATGGAGCAATATAAAGCTCCTCGTTTAGAAGTGATTGTAATAGAAATAGAGGGTCCCATCCTACAGATGTCAGGTGAAAATGGCGGCCGTCAGAACTGGTAATAATTAAAATAAAAAAACAAGAATGAAAACAAAACTCTTCGCAGCAGGAATCGCTGTATGTATGCTCGGAATGACAGGGTGTAACAAAAACATAACGGAAGACATTGATGTGCAGGCAGCCCATCAGGTAGTAATGACCATGCAAGTCATCGGACCACAAACTCGTGCAGACTATACTGACGATGGCAGTAGGATGTACTTCTCGTGGCGCGATGGTGATGCAATCAGTGTAGTGGTGAACAGTGTAGCCGGCAATGAAAATTGCCGGTTGACCACCTCTACTGCCGGCAAAAGTGTACCCTTTAATGCCAAAGTAATCGGATGGACGGAAGGTATCAAAACAGTCTATGCTTTCTACCCGTATAATTCAACATCCTATACTGTTACCGGAGGCGATACCCCGACAACAGCCACGACTTTGTTGACTTTACCCAATCCGCAAACGTACACAGTGGGTGGAGCCATCAGCAACAGTTTTATGGTAGGAGTGGGTACAGCTACTGCCATCGGCGAAGCCATCAATGCCTCGGCAAGCATGAAGCAGGTGATGAGCGTCGTGAACCTGAATATCACCAAAGCTCCCGGCAAGGTAAAGAGCGTGAGGCTGAGTTGTACAGAAGCCGTTTTTCCTACTACGGCAACCGTAGGGCTCAATACTGCTGAAATTTCTACATCCGGCACTTTGGTTAATGAGCTCTCTATGAGCGTGACCGATAATACAACAGAAACAACTAAGGTAGTCTCTTTCGCAATGTTTCCTGCGGATCTGAGCTCTAAAAAGATTCGTGCCGAAGTTACGTTTGAGGGTGGTAAATCGAAAGTCATTGAAAAAGACGGAGTTAACTTTGCACGCAACATGCACTATGTGATGGAGTTCGATGGTTCACCGCCTTATTATACGGAAATCAACGGTTTAAAGGTGGCGCTTGGTAACTTGGTAGCCGACGGGGATAATGGCGCAAAAATTGGCGCACCTACCGATAGCGGTTTGTTCTTCCAATTTGGTTCACTCATTGGTTGGAGTTCAACAGCCCCCCTTTCTATCGTTGTAAAACCAGCCAATTTTAACGGTAGTGCGGATTGGAAAGATACAAAAAAGATTTGGCAAGGTACAACGGGCACTGTTCCATTTACAGCTACTGGCTCTGATAATGAGAAAGCAGGGGTTGGTGATCCATGTCGCTACTACCTAAAGGGCAGCTGGAGATTGCCGACCAAAGAAGAATTCACGAAGTTATTCAAAGGCTCTAATTATCCTAATCCCGGCCCTTGGACTTGGGCTGGCTCTTTTGCTTCTCATACGTCTGGCGCGATACTCCAGGCTTCCGGCAGACGTCACTACGCCAATGGTAACCTGGAAAATGTTAAAGTAGAAGGTTACTACTGGAGTACGTCGTCCCTCAGTCATCCCGTAGGATATGGGGTTAGCCTATTTTTCTACAATACCTACTTAGCATTAAATAGTAGCCGTAATCGAGCGTACGGGTTTCCTATTCGTTGTGTACAAGAATGAGCAAGTAACAAACCTGGAGATTTTATAAAGGGACAGCAAAAAAGGTCCGCTAAGTTTTTGTATCTCTCTTTAATTGAGATTTGCACATGCAAAGAATGAAGAAATCATAGTGATAATTTGCAGAGGAAATAATCTTTAATAGAATGATCAGAGGGAGATTATTCGGGCTAAAAAGGAGTTTGAGCCTATGTCGTAATACTTTATTATATTGAACTCAAATTAAATAATAACAAAAAAGATGTAATTGAAATAGAGAAATTCAGAGAATAAAATAAATTAAGCCAACTTACTCATTTGAAAGCAGTTGGCTTCTTTTATATATTCAATCCTTTTCGTTTTTCTGTTTTGTGATTAAATCTCTCAAATTCTTCTATGCCATCTCTTTTTCTACTATTTGATTATTTTTTACAGTCTTTAAATTCATTTTACAGCTCTTTAGCTATATCTCTTTTGCTGGAGAAATTAGAATTTTATTATCCAATTTAGTGGATAAAAAGTTATAAATTCAACGCACCGGAAACACAATCCAAGTGAATGCCAATGGTTTGAAGGAATCAATTTTGATATTTCTGAAACATGATGGACTGCAAGCATTAATAGCATGACGGAATATATCAAGACTACGAAAATATGGAGTATGCTTCCGGCAAAATCATATAAAAATCCAATTGGGTACATTTTGACTATTTACCCACGCTACAGAGACTTGTAACGTGGATAAAATTATCTGTTTCAAAAAAAACATCCAATAAAAGTAAGTGCATCTCCCTATCCACCGATAAAAAGATGCACTAACACAAACAAAACAAACAATAAGCGACCTTCACAGGCAGCGAAAAATCCATTATTAATCATTTTTCATAGGTTAAAATGACAGGGAAAATGGATTCTTTAGGAAACAAATAGCTTCACAGCAACTTGAAAATTATAAATAATTTAATTAATCGTCCCATTCCAAATGTTCAAAAAAGGTCTTGCCCAATATATTATCATATAAAATCATATTCAATCAATAAACAGTGTCATACATTCAGTTATTTCCTGTTCAATTCCAGTCATCTTCCTCTTCCTTAAAAAGCCCGTATTTCTTCACCAGTTCCGAGAGTTCCGGATCGAGGTTCGCCCGGAATTTCATTTGGGCGTTCATATCCACCGCACCGAGCAAGAGCCGCACCGCTTTTTCTTCATTCCCCAAGCGTGCCTGAAGGATGGCCTGCATGTACTTGTTATCGGCCCTCTGGGGCGATTTCTCAAATATTCGCAAAGCAGCCTTGTCATATCCTAAAGACATGTAAGCAATGGCCGTATTCACATCATCATACGGGCGCAGCATTTCCAATGCCTGTGCGTATTTACGTTTCTCCAGATATTCCACAGCCCGGGCATAGGTCGTATCCGGTTCGTTGGTATAGATTGTATCCTGCTTCATTCCCCTGCGCGAGAGACTGAATCGGAAATCTACCGCACGTATTATCGGATAGAGTTTCTCTAACATATAGGCGTATTCCGACTTATATTGGCTTTTTATCAGCCATTCGCGCCGGTCGGGTTCCTGTTCACGGTCAATAATCCTCAATATAGCGTCTTTATGGCCTTTGAAGTCTGCATCACTCACAATCAGGCTGCGTAACTTGTTCCAATCCTCGGGGATGGTGCGTATCTTTATCAGGTTCGGTAAATCCGGAATCTCGTCTTTCACTTCACGGTGAATCAGGTTACCCGCCTCGTCCATCTCAACGTTGACACCGACAGACAATGAATCGTACAGCGCGGTAAACTCCCTTACCAGAACGTCACGGATGGATTTTGCACGCTTCTGGGCTATTTCTCCGTTGACGCGCCAACTGCCTTCGGGCGATGAAGAAGCGAAGAGTGTCAGACTGTCTATCCTGTACACAGGATCGGTCATCAGTGCCAGAGTAAGATCTTTCACTTTCTTTACTCCTTTGCGGTTCACGGCAATGGTTTCGTCCAGGTTGAAGCCGTTTCTCGGGAAATAAAAATTCACGCTTGTATTGGCTTCCGCATCCCGGGCAATGATTTTTCGCACATAACGCGGAGTCTTGTCAATGAATTTAGTCATAGAACTCACCAGATAAGTCAGTGTATCCGACTTCGGAAGCGGATATTTGCTTCCGTTACCGCTTAACACATTACCTACCACATACACCTTCATACGTGCCGAGTTTTCATCTGCGGGCACCTTCTGCGAATAGAGAAATTTCACCTGATCGGCAGCATAAATCACCGTATCGAGTTCCGCATCCGGATTGAACGGGAAACGCACGATACCATGGTATTTCTCGTCTTTCATCGCTTTGCGCGCCTCGTTACGGGCTATTTTCTGCGTGTTATAGAACTTTTTCACCAGGTCGGTGGAGTCGAGCGAATTGATATGCGTTACCAGGTTTCCGTATTTTTCCTGCAGAGCGGCATGCCGCACGGCGGGCGGATGTATGTTATACAATTCGCGTATCAAATGGTATTGCGGGTAGACTGACCGTAGACTCTCGTAACAGTGGATATAATGCTTTACCGTTGTCACCGAGTCGAACCGGCTGAGTTCGAGTTCCCTGGACGCTTTACGACTGGGCAGGTGCAGCTGTAGCGAATCGGACAGGTTGCGGTGATAGGCGTACAATGGCAACTTGCTACGGGTAAACCCTGTTTGTTCATCACCCAAACCATAGTATGCGAATATGCTCTCCTCCGAAAAGTTTGCCAATGACTTCTGCCTTGTCTGTACCGTATCCAGCCTTTCAGCTGTCAACCACAAGGGAGGCACGGTGTCCACACCCCGGACATAATAGCGCCTGTGTTCCGCCTGCCGCAAGGGTTCAAACGATACCCTGTCATAAAAATATTTCTTACGGGTAACCAGTTCTCCTGCCTGATAGTTGGTACGAAGTTCCCATTTGTGGTTGAAGTAACGGAAGCGCTCCCGCAAACCGGACCACTGGGGTTGTAAAGTGTCGTTCACCCGCTCCAGCGCACGGTCATACTGCCATTGTTGGCGCTCTATCATCAGCCGGGAGTTCTTCAGCATATACTCTTTCAACAGGCTGTCCCGCCGGATTACCTGCCGGTTGAACATCTCAAAACGCAGTAAAAGCGGATCCGGACAGCGTTTTTTAGCATCCTGTATCGCCCATAGCTTTTCCAGTCTACGTTTATACCATTTCAGACGTTCCAGATAGCGTTCAAAAGAACGGTAGTTTACGTAAGTGCGGTAAAAATTGGCGGAATCCGGAATTATTTTCTCTACATAACGGTCGTATCGCCGGTAGTCCCGCTCCTGCAACTCCCGGAAGCGCTGTCCCGTGAAGCGGAGTTCTTTCAGCGAGTCGGGCACGTCGCCCCTCATAAGCACCGGACGGACGTTCACCATCCAGTTCTCCTGTTGCAGAACTTTGGGAACTGTCACTACAAACTCTACATTAATCAGTCCATTCCGCTCTGCTGTATTACGCGTGGAACTGGCTGATACCACCACTTCATCAAGCGCCATCGTGGTCAAGTTCTCTTTATGGATACTGTCCCATTCTACAGACATGCCCACAGGGATGCTATCACCTTTCGCACTGATGAATGTAAAGTTCAGAACCGGGGGCTGATTGGCGGAATCGCGTTTTGCTATCTCCACCGGCTCACTTCGCCGATTGGCAGGCAAAGCAAGTGTCACCCTCGACTGCTCCTTGTAGAGCCTGCCAAAGGGGGAACATGCAGTGATAACTATTATCAGAAACAGAATATAGAAAATTTTAGAATTCTTCATGCTTCCTTGCGCCAACTGAAGGGCCGGTCTTAGAACAAATAAACAAGATTAAACGCCACTTTAGGTGTCGGCAGGAAATAAGTGCCGGATTTCACCTTATCACCGCAATGTTCGCAACGATATTTCGTGTAGGGGGTGACAAGCAATCCCAGCCCCGCTTCCACTTCCATGTTCCAGCGTTTACTGAGTAACCAGGAGCGGCCATAGGTCATTCCTGCGCCATAACCCCATCCCTGGTAGCGGTAATCGAGTACCTTGTCCCATGCCACGTTGAAGCGTGCGCCCATGGCATACATGCTGATAAAGTTTCCGGCGTAGGGTTGCCAGAACCAGTAGCGTGCACCGGGTTCTATCAGGAAATGCTTGATCTTTTTAGTGTCACTGAAATTCCAAGGATTATAAGAAACACTCATATTCAGCGTCCAGTGTTTATCCAGAAGCATGCTACCTTCCACGTTGAATGTAGTAGTTGCCAATTTTAATGTATTGGACTGCACGGAGTAAAACTGCGCCCTCAGATTAGTCGTCAGACTGCCCGCAAGCAGCAGGAAGGAGAATGCCAAGCAATATCGTACGAATTGTTTCATGGATGTTTCAATATAGAAAGTTTATGTTAGTTTACTGTTAGTTTTTCATACCATTCGTCGTAGCCGGGCCGGTAGCAATAGGCGGTAGGTGGCGCTTCAACCTGTATATAGCTGTCTGAAACTAATGTGCTGTAAAATTCAGAGAGCCTGACCAGAAAGCTGTCGGGAACGTGTACACAGGGGATGCACGCTTCATGCCCCCCGGTGGTTTCATTGGCAGCTTCCAATACCGGATACATAATACTCAAATAATAAGCGGAGTATCCGAAAGCACACCACTTATCTTCCACATAGAACAAGTAAATGTAATACAGGTTTTGGGACTCCTTATCAATTGCCAAGTTCGGAATTTCCATATTTATCTTTATTATCGGTTAATAATCACTCACACATCTCACCATACCGTTCGCCATACTTTTAGCCTGGGTATCACAGTAGGGCATACCCGGCGCAAATTCAAAAAACCAGGCTTGGTCCGTACCCTTTTCTGTGGAAGACCAGTATCTTTTCGTCTTACCGGGTTCTTCCATAGGTTTGTCCTTATATACCAAGCCGATGGGTTCACGAAACATCCACATCAGTTGCAACTCGCGTTGAGTGGGAACACGCCATTTGCGCCCTGCACCCGGTGAGCCGGTAGCACCATACCAACGGCATCCTGTATTTGCGGTGGTGGCAAAATCCGAATTTTCATTATTCCCGCCATCATTTACTCCCTGCATTGTCATCCAATTTCTATCATTGTTCCCCACATCTTCGGTAGCCACGATGAAGCGAAACGGTATTCTATCATTGACAGCCAGATTTCCACTGTTTCCTTTGGAAACCTGATGACGGATGGTAGTGCCGTTCCTCATCATCTTTATTCCGGTCCCCCATTGGGCGGCTCCTGCCAATCCGTCCGCATAAATAACGGCATACGTTTTTCCACCGACAGTCTCTTTTCGAATATACTGCCCGGAAACTTCCGAAGGAAAGCCTAAGCAGAATAAAACGATCCATAAAATGGGATAGATTTTGAAACTCTTCATCTTTATTTCTTATTAAGTTGCATTTCGTTTACTTATCGACGTCGCCCACATGGGCGGCTTTATCAGGATTCTGCAAAGCTCTGATGGCATGCGTATTGCCGACGGCATCGGAGTACACTTTCCCTTCATTCGTAACAACAAAGGCTTTATCGGCATTCGGATCGGCAGTAGACGACCAATAGCTGCCCGCCAACTGTTTTTGCGTACTTGAAGAAGAAATCCAGGTTCCTATCAGCTCGCTGACAGAAGGGAGATACCACAGAATATCCTTTGCTGCTACTCCCTGGTCATATCCGTTCGTTCCCCGATAGCAGGTGTAAGCAGCCGCATATTCTTCCCAAGGAACACCGATCGCTTGCAACAGTTCGGTATTCTTATGCCCGTCTGTCATCGAAGTGGCTCCCCTTTTATCGAACGCTGCTCCTGCATACCATTTCAGGTCTTTCGCTCCCGGCGTTGTGGTGCCGGAAGAGCTTCCCACCGGATAGTATCCATCCGAAAAATGAAGTTCTATCTTGTTCGGGTACTTCCATTTAACGGCATTCACATCATTTACTGACGATAAGGCAATACCATTTGCATCGTATGCCGCAAGTTCTCCCGAGAAATAGCCCGGTATCAACCGGATGACATTGGTATCATCCGGACTGTTTCCTTTCAGGGTAATGTTGTAAGTCAGATCGTAATTGGCGGACACACTGAAATCGGTCGTGAAGTTCTTTCCCAAAAACAACTGATAAATAGAGAAATCTCTTACAATATTCAAATTACCGGAGCCAGGAACCGTAGCATTCTCCAGCCCTATTATCTGAAGGTAAGTCCCGCCCGTCGGCGCGTTATAGCGACGGGTACTCTGTGTAGAGGTGGGCACCGCCTGCTGGAGATTGATCGGGATATATATAGGGTCCGTATTAATCACCGGATTTGCGGCGGTTACTGTTTTGAGTGATTTAGTCCAGAAAAGACCGGTTTTGTCTATCGAACTCTCTGAGGGGAAAATAGCTTTTCTTCCGATTATATTATAGTAACTCTGTGTGGGAATATTCATCAAAGTCACATTCCACGTATGTTCTACATCTATAAAATGTTGATAAGTTGTTTTTATATTAAATGTTACTCTTGCCACCGTACGCTTCAAAGAGACATATAACTGTTTGCCAGCACTGATTTCAGCGGCAGTCTGGCCGCACATGACGATTCCGGTTTTCTCTCCACCGCCATTTGGCAGAGTCACCTTGCTCCTGGGAAAAGTCCCGTCATCGGTCGCCAACGTCATACAAAACTGCTGTAAATCCTCATAGGTCGAACTGCCTACTGTCATAGTTGCAAACTCACTCTCATTGACGTTGGTTAAAATCACAACCATGTTTTTTTGCCCCGCCGGTGTAGGCATGATCTCCACCTCATCTGTCCTGATGGAACCATCCGGAGAAGTAAAAAATTTCTTTTCTACCAGTTTCCCATCCGGTTTTGTCCTGTCAAACTGGAAACCCATATACGAATAAACGGCATTATCTTCAGTGATAACCGCAGACGGAGTTGCCCTTGTGACGGAAGGTGTCGCCACAAGTTCCACATCCATATCCGGAGAGGACATCGAAAGCACGGGAGGCATTTCTTCCATGCGTGTTCTCCCTGCAGACAAAGTATTATAATCGTCTATGCCCAAGGTCAGCTTCACGGTAACCGGCTCTGTGGATAAAGACGTCCCGGAGTCGGGCAACAGACTATCCTCTGCACATCCTCCCAAGGCCAAGCAGACGATGCATATCGAAGCTATTGTTTTTTTTATCATGATAATATCAGTCATATTTTTTTATCATACCATTACTTATGAAGCATCACGGACACAGCGCACAGAAGCCGTCATTTTCTTGTCATACGGAGATAGCACCAACTTAGTTGTTACAATTATTCCTGTATAATCAATATACATACCCCATGCTTCGTTTTCGTTTACTTCAGTACCGGTCCAATATGGTTTATTTCGATTCGCATCTCGATTAAAGTTCAAATCGGAAAGATTACTTCCATTAGCCGATACCAGTACTAATACTGTCCGCAACTCAGAGGCTCTCGGAAGTCTCCAGTTATGAAAACCGCCCCCGTTATATTTTCTGCAAAGCTCTTTTGCAACCAGCTGCCCGTTTGCATCTTCCCACGGGACAAGTACAGTGGAGATATCGTTTCTGGTTATCTGAATTACAGGATAAGCTTTTTCGTTCTTGTACACGTTTATATCATCCGTTATTTTTAGACCATCGGTGGGCTGTTTGGTGGGATCCGGTGTATTAACAGATACATAAGCTCCGTTACCGCCATAGGCCACAGTAGTAAGATAGTCTTCGAACGGATGCACTCCGGTAGCTAAATAGGTAGTTTTTGGGGGATATGTAGTCTGCCACGAATCACCCGGCTTAGTGGCTGAAGGCCAATAATATTGATTTAAATTCATCCACTTATAGTCCCCGTTCCCGGGAGGCACTATATTGCCTCCAAAATCACCGTCAATTACCCCTTGAATCCCAGTTCTGAATACTCAGGCTCAAAGCAGAGTTATTATAGACCAGGTCATATGTATTTTTATATCCCTGCCTGAAACCAAATGACTTACCATCGTCACTGCGGTTAAGATAGATCCTATCGAGCGTAAACAACTCATTAATTCCATTGACATTCAATACGAGGACTATATCGCCGTCACTTACTTTGGTATCCATAAACGATGGAACCAGAAACTCGTAGGTGAGAACTTGCGTAGTAGACAATGCTGCAGCAGGGGCTACTGTTATGCCTATCGGACCGGCGGTAGCTCCATCCTTTGCCAAACCTGTTTCCGGGTCAATTGCTCCTTGGTTCTTAATCCAGCTACCCCCAAGGTTATCCAGGGAGACACTGCTCAACGTGAACTCCGGCCCTTTATCCACGTATTTCGTGATGTTAAGAACGATCCACGTATAGGCATGCCGGAAGTTTAAAGGAATAGTTGCCACAGGGTCACCGGATGGAACGAACGGATAGATGGTGCTGGTATTGTAAAGCAGATCCGTCTGTTTGAGATCAGTCTTGGAGGAGAAATCAAACGGGATACCGTCCGTATAGACATCTTTCGTAGCGGATAAGACGGGCGGATAGTAGGCAACCACCTTTAATGCCTTACCTTCCGGACCCGCGGGTGTGACAGTTGCATTATCGGAATTGTCAGTAAAATACCAATTCCACTGCGTGGAGGAGTTAGGGCGTTCCATAGTCGCTGTCATGTCTGACGATCCTTTGAATATCTCACTCCCGTTCTCACTTTTAGTGAGGGACATGCCAAAGGAATAGGAATTTCCGGTAAAATCGGTTGTGGGCGTTATAATAGTCCTTGATTGGGTGGTCCCCGTCTTTTCTATGGACGCGTTGAAATTCAGAGGGACTTCCTCTGCCGGGGTATCCGGGCCCGGACCGTCATAGTTGTCACAAGCTACTGCCAATAGTAAAGGGCACACTGCCAGGATGATTGCCCGGGGTAAGGTATATTTCTTATTTATATCCATATTCATCTTTATATATCGTTTCAATTACTTATCATTCGATCTCTGCCTTACGCAACGAATTTTCAGTTTTTCCGTTTTCTTATAATGTAATGCATATCCGGGATTAGTGTTAAAATCCACAGCCCATGCCGAACCGGACTTTTTCCTTAGCTCATCTGTTGTACCTTCCAGATACTCACTCCCGCACCAATAAGTACCGGACAGCGGTGTAAACCCGCGCATTTTTTCCAAACTTCCCTGATTCACATAAATAAATGCCAGTTCCGAAAGTCGCGGAAGTCTCCAGTCGTTGTATCCGTTTTCTTCCAAATTGCGACATAAGTCAAAGGCTGTCAACGTAGTTCCGGTCTTCCACTGAACGCTCTCGCTGCCCGATTCATCCACCATATCATCGCCGGAAACCATCAGATTGGGAAAGGTACCTTCATTATCAAAGGCATCTGCCACCGTAGCATATAAGATCCCGTTTTGTCCTCCCGAAATATTCGGAGAGTAAAAGCTATTCCCTTCCTTATAAAAATCATTGTAGTCAAATGAAAGATATATATTAGTACCCCAATAAGATTTTTTCTTGGGAATTTTCTGTGAAGAACCTGCAGCATAACTCCAGTCTATAACCTCTCCATTAAATCCCTGATAAGTCAAGTAGTATCCCGAAATGGAAGGTACGGAGGCCACTTGACCCGTAGTCCATGGTTCAATAATGGCATCGAAGCCTAAATTCTTCGGCATGCTCTTGTACGCAAGTTCGGCAGTGGCATAACCCGCAGCTGCCACGCTCTTGATAGTAAACTGGTATACGTGGTTGCGCAGGATATTCATCTTTTCACCGGAATTGTCGTTAGTAAAGTCCACACGATAGTAGGACATATCCGGAGAGTTATTATAATAGCCTCCTACGATAATTGCCAAGCGGTTGCTATGCTGACCATCATAGACGTTGCCCCACTGCAAGTCAGCTTCGGGCAGGTAGATTTTTTCCGCACAATAAGTCCCGTTCGTTATGTATGAAGTGTCATAAGTCTTTGTGGATGTTGTTCCGGAAGCGGTGGAAGGGTTGTCTATCACTATTTTGTTTGAAGTGATGCCGCCAGTGGTAGCAGTGGTCCAGTGGTAGTTCGCCAGTGCCGGCATATAGGTATATTTCTGCCCTGCTTTCCATACTTGCACCTCAGTCATAACGAAAGGTTGTTTGCCGGTGCCTGTATTGGTCCATGAGACAGTACCGTCCACATTTGTTTTCTTGGTGCCGATACCGATGTCCACACGTGCCACGGCACGGATCAACTCTGTATTGCCGCTATAAGCGGTACCTTCCTGCACCTGTACGGAAGCGCCACCATTCACCACTCCGAACATGGGGTACGGATGAGTGTCATCGAAAACAAGGGGGGCGTCTGTTGCCGTGCTCAGGCTGGCTTGTTGTACTTCCGCGTAGCTCTTGCCGTACAGTCCGTACAGAAAGCCATAGTCAGGGAGATTGGCAAGAATAACAAGCTTGTAGTTATCATTGCTGTTCGCACTCTGCAACAAGGTAGCGGTATAGGTTCCACCGGTATTCTTTTTTCCTTCCGCCACGTAACGCAGAGCCCCGTAAGAGTCACCGTCAGCATTGAACTGAAGAATATAAATTGAAGTGATCTGCGCGTCTGTTCCCGTACCGTTTCCTGAAGCCGTGCCGGCATCGGTAGCAGATACGGAGAGCTTGACAAGGACGGGACCGTCCTGCTGTATGCCGTATCTGTCCTCGTTCTGGCAAGCTCCCAGCAGAATGATTATCCAAAGGAATTTTACCAGTCTGTTCAGTCTTAATATGTATCTATTATTTATCTTCATATTATATTCTTAACCTTTATATCTCTTCAAGGATAAAAGAATCAATTGTATTCTTTCCAGACAACAGTTTCCCCCCAACCTGTAATCTCGATCTCTACACCCACAGAACCTTCAAAATTTAATAAAAGATTAGTGGTTTTTCCAACGATGGGGACAATCGGGCTGCCGCTGCCGTCAGTCGTTACGCTTTTAAGCAAAGACCGATTGTGGTAAATGTCTATCGTAATTCCCTTACTGTTTATTGTAGGGAAAAGCCGGCACATGGAAACCTCAAAGTCTTTGTTCGCGGCAAGAGTCATCGGCGGGGAATAAGAAGCGGGATCGCCTCCGTAATTGCCGCTAAAATCCATCCGGCTGCTTGTTTCACGGATAACGAGCGAGTAATTTCCATCTTCCGCACCTGTGAGTTTTTGCAATCCGCGCAGGGTTATATTCATTGACGCCGTCATACGGGAGATATCCATAATTCGTTCTTCAACATGACCGGACGCTGTATTATTTTCTATTTTAAGCTCTCCATAAAACAAATCGGAGGGAGAGGTGAATATGCTCTGTTCTGCCCTTGTAGATGCAGAAGGTTTCAGTGATATGAAACCGTCGGAGCATGGATCGCCCTTTTTCAAGGGGCTGACGAGCATCGTACCGTCCTGCGTGTTGCACAAGGTTATGCAATGAAGGATGGGAATACCCGGATAATTCAGGGTAACAGGTTCCATACTGTTCACAGGGAGTATGTCAAGCAACAAGTCTTTGTCATCAAATACATAGAGGCTCATATCTTTTATCGTTTCCTGCGGTATGTCTGCAGGCAGATTCACCTTCAGCGGGATACCCTTGAAACAATCATCGGTATTCTCGGCTATACACCCCGATAACAACAGCAGTGTGAACATAAGGTATAATATACCCGGGATGAACCGGAATTTGCAGGCACCTGTCATAATAGAGATTCTTTCTTATTTTATTTCTTTTGTAGTTTAAAATATCTGCCACGGAGACTGCCGTGGCAGATATTTATTAATAAGTATGCATGCCCTGCAGAAGGGACATATCAATCATAATAATCAATGCGGGAATTAGTTCCATTCTTTGTTGATTTCCAGTGCCAGGACCCATGTTGCAGGAGTAACGGTTACCTCTACGGAACTGTTTACTGTCGGTTTAGTCGGGTCCTCGGTACCACCACCACCGCTACCACCTTGGTTGGTAGGTTTAAAATTGCCATTCAATTTTAGGCTTACAGTATACGCCTTACCCGCTTCAAGTTCATTCTTGTCTCCGCCTCCGAAGTAGGTGGTGAAATACATGGTCTGGTTTTCTTCACTGACATTACCATCGGCTTTTACCTTTCTCCATTCCACCTCAACCACAAGTGCTGTCGGATGATTGGCAATGTCCGAAACACCGGTGTTTGCGAAGGTATACCAATGTCCTATATCCGAAATTGTATTCTGTGCAGCACCGCTCCCGGGGATAAATTTGTCAGTACCGGCCTCTATGGTGTACTCATTATTGGGTTTGAACTGATTAGGTGCCTGGCCTGTCCATGGAGCAGCCCATTCTACACCACCGGTATACCGTTTCAAGCCTTGTGTGATATAGTCAGTGCCGCCTGTGGTAGCAGGAAGAAAATGTGTCAATCTCTGTGCGTTCATCAAGTAAACGCGCGTGATGGTAAAGTTAGCATCGGCATTCGTGGCAAAATCATTTGCCTGGGCATATACATTGTCCGTAACAGTTCCACCATTGAATGTAATCTCCTTAAGTTGTATTCTGGCTGACAGAAAGCGCAACGGCACTGTTACAGTAGCTTTCTGACCACCATTACCGTCATCACTGAACGCGCCCAAATCATTTATCCCCGACATATAGAGATTCGCATCCGTATGGGTTACCGCACCGGTTTTATCATCCGGATTGACAAGCATATCTGACAGGACAGCTTTCAGGGCATCCTCGCTTGCAACAGAGGCAAACGCCCCACCTGAAGTCGTCAAGTCTCCAGTATTGGCTACAACTGCCACTTTCTTGGCGTCCGTCGTGGTGGATATCGAATTGGTACCACTTGCCGGAGTACCGATATACTGCTTCGTTATAACGAGTCCGCTCCGGTTGAAGACAAACACTGTAAGATTACTTACCGTACCATTTTTTGCATCCAGATCGCCGGGTATCCCCGCTGCCCTGCTGGTTGCCTGTACGCCGGTTCCTTCTAATTTAAGGATAACTTTCGCTTCCGGAGCATCGCTTCCAGTTCCGCCGGGAATTTCATCGTCGCTTTGTGAGCAACTTGCCAATGCCGCTATCGCACACATGGACAATAATAAACTTTTCACTTTCATTGGTTGATGTTTAATTAATAAATATTATAATGTTTACATATTTCAAACTATTTTTCTCGTTTGTTTTTAAAGTTCTATTCTATAATAGAGACTTATTTCCGATAAAAACAATTCTAAGACTATGATTAACAGTTTGTTACAGATTCCCTATTATGAAGGAATATTAAGTAATTATAGAGATATACTTTAATAAAAAATAGAATTAGCAGTGTTTCAATATTATATGAATTTATTATCGACATGATGTTGAAACATTGCTGAAACAAAACGAAAAAAAACAATAAAAAGAAAAGTCTATGAATAAGAAAACATCACTGAACAAATTGCTCTATATACAAGAACATTTGTCATGTAGAAATTACCGTGAGAAATTGGAAAATGGATTCAAATATATTGAGTTTAAAAAAGATGAAGTCATACTGGAAAAGGAGACTATATGGAATCATATCGTATTCATGCTTGAAGGAGAATGTGTCATCAACTATAATCAGTTCAAAGACCGAAAATTCCAGGCAGGATCAATCATTTTGTTACCTAAAATGGCCACGATAAAAATGGAGGTAAGGGCGGGAAGCCGCTTGCTCTCGTTGTCGTTTGGCATTCCTTTAAATCTTTGTGATAAGTTTACGCTACAGTCGTTGACAGGACTCTGTGATAAGCTCAATTATAATTTTGAACCGGTCGAAATACGTTATCCGCTTCCTCCTTTTCTGGAGCTTGTAACGCATTGTCTGAAGCAGAAAATGGATTGCGGACATTTTCATGGCTTGTTACAACAAGAGCTATTTTTTTTACTTCGCTGTTTTTATACCAAAGAAGAATTGACACTTTTATTTTACCCGATTTTAGCAACAGAGTTATCATTCAAAGATTTTATCATCGGGAACTGTGCCAAAGTAAATAATGTGAATGAACTTATTTCCCTTTCAAACATGGGAAAATGTAATTTTCACTGTAAATTTAAGCAGGTATTCGGAACAACTGCCAAACAATGGTTGCTGAAACAACGTAATCAGCGTATTTTAAATAAGGTAATGGAATCGGAAACTACGATTGGAGAGTTAATGGAAGAGTTCAATTTTGATTCTCAGGCTCATTTTACGCATTACTGCAAACGGCATTTTGATTGTACACCACGAGAATTGATTATAAAGTATCAGACTATGGATCAGTAGTTTTTTGCCTGAATTACGCCTATAAGTACAAAATGTGAAAAAAAACATTCTTTTTGGCAATAAATACAAATAGTGGATGGTCTATCTTTGCATCATAAAACATACAGAATCCATGATTTTGTAGCCTGCATCTCTATTATAGAATAGAGTGTTATAAAAGACACCTTTTTAAAATAAGATGACTCTGCATTATAATAGGCTGTTGATCAAACCATTGATTCTCTTAAGATTACTCCGATCGAGCTCTTTAAGATATACCAAGGTCATTTCTTCTTTCGTGTGTCCTAAACCGGTGCTGATTGTAGCAACGGGTGCGCCATATTCCCTCGCCAATGTTGCCCAAGTATGACGGGCGGTGTAAGTAATATTTAGAAATGCAATAAAAAACAGAATGACGATAATTAAACGTAAAACGTTTATAATTAAGCATTTTGCGAGAATTGCAGAACAGACAGACCTGCAAAAGAAAACAAAATATTGCGACGTTTCAGTTACCAGACTGTTAGCCGCCTGTTTCGGAAACGACGGCAGGTAACCGAATTTTTACCGATAAGAACAAAGCGGATTTGTATTCACTGTTTCTCAATGTTTTGCATGCCAAAGGACGCTTTTCAAAGGAGTATTTTTACAACCTAAAAAAGAGCGTTATGAAAGTGGAAAAATTCAAGGTGCTGCTCTACCTGAAAAAGAGCGAGCCGGACAAGACCGGCAAAGCCCCGATCATGGGACGGATCACCCTCAACCGCACGATGGCGCAGTTCAGCTGCAAGCTCTCCTGCACCCCCGGGCTGTGGAACGCGCGTGAGAGCCGGCTGAACGGCAAGAGCCGGGAAGCGGTGGAGACCAATGAAAAAATAGAAAGACTGCTGCTTGCCGTACACTCGGCCTTCAATTCCCTCATGGAAAGAAAAAGGGATTTCGATGCCGCCGCGGTCAGGGACATGTTCCAGGGCAATGCGGGCATGCAGATGACCCTGCTCAAACTTCTCGACCGGCATAACGGGGAAATGAAGGCCCGTGTCGGTGTGGACCGTGCGCCCACCACACTCTCGACCTACCTCTTCACCTACCGCACGCTTTCCGAATTCATCAAGGCGAAATTCAAGGTTCCGGACCTTGTCTTCGGGCAGCTCAACGAGCAGTTCATCCGCGACTATCAGGATTTCATCCTTCTGGAAAAGGGATATGCCGTGGACACGCTTCGCGGCTACCTGGCCATCTTGAAAAAGATCTGCCGCATCGCCTACAAGGAGGGCCACTCGGAGAAATACCATTTCTGCCACTTCAAGCTGCCCAAGCAGAAGGAGACAACACCGAAAGCACTCAGCCGTGAGAATTTCGAGAAGCTGCGTGATCTGGAGATACCGGAAAAACGCAGGTCACATGTCATCACCCGGGACCTCTTCCTCTTCGCCTGTTACACCGGCACCGCCTATGCCGATGCGGTAAGCATCACCCGGAAGAACCTCTTCCGGGATGACGAGGGCAGCCTCTGGCTGAAATACCAGCGAAAGAAAACCGACTACCTCGGACGTGTCAAGCTGCTTCCGGAAGCCGTCGCGTTGATTGAGAAATACCGGGACGATACCCGCGAGACTCTTTTCCCGCCGCAGGACTACCACACGCTCAGGGCCAATATGAAATCCCTGCGCCTGATGGCAGGGCTGAGCCAGGACCTTGTCTACCACATGGGACGGCATTCTTTCGCCTCGCTGGTCACGCTCGAGGAGGGAGTGCCGATAGAGACCATCTGCAAAATGCTGGGACACTCCAACATAAAGACCACCCAGATATACGCGCGCGTAACCCCGAAGAAGCTGTTCGAGGACATGGACAGGTTCGTCGAGGCAACCCGCGATTTGAAACTTATCCTTTAATCCCTAAACAATCATTATCATGCGCAGTACATTCAAGCTCTTATTCTACATCAACCGTAACAAGGTGAAATCGGACGGCACGACCGCCGTCCTCTGCCGGATCAGCATCGACGGAAAGAAATCGGCAGTCACGACAGGCGTCTATTGCAAACCCGGGGACTGGGACAGCAAGAAGTGTGAAATCAAAACAGCCAGGGAGAACAACCGCCTTGCCGCCTTCCGCAGCCGGTTGGAAGAGGCGTACGGGAACCTGCTGAGGAACCAGGGAGTGGTCACGGCCGAACTGCTCAAGACCACCGTGTCAGGCGCCAATTCCGTACCGGAATACCTCCTGCAGGCCGGAGAGGTGGAACGCGAACGGCTCAGGGTCCGCTCCAAGGAGATCAACTCCACTTCCACCTACCGCCAGTCGAAGACCACCCAGCTCAACCTCAGGCAGTTCATCGAATCCCGCGGGATGAAGGACATCGCCTTTTCGGACATCACCGAGGAGTTCGCCGAATCGTTCAAGGTCTTTCTCAAGAAGGAGCTGGGACACAGGAACGGACACGTGAACCACTGCCTGTGCTGGCTCAACCGGCTCATCTACATCGCCGTGGACCGGGAAATACTAAGAGCCAATCCGATAGAGGACGTGGCATACGAGAGGAAAGAAACACCTAAACTAAGGCATATCAGCCGCAGTGAACTGAAGCGGATGATGGAAACCCCGCTGCCCGACCCGATGATGGAGCTGGCACGCAGGACGTTCATCTTCTCCTCGCTGACCGGTCTGGCCTACGCGGATACGAGGGCTCTCCATCCCCGTCACATCGGAACGACTTCGGAAGGAAGAAGGTATATCCGCATCCGCCGCGCCAAAACGGACGTGGAGGCGTTCATCCCGCTGCATCCCATAGCCGGACAGATACTGGAGCTTTACAACACCACGGATGACGACAGGCCGGTATTCCCGCTGCCGGTCCGCGACGTCCTCTGGTATGAGGTACATGGAATGGGCGTGGCATTAGGCATGAAAGAGAACCTGTCCTACCACATGGCCCGGCATTCGTTCGGGACCCTGACACTGACCGCAGGTATTCCGATAGAGAGCATCGCCAGGATGATGGGCCACACGAACATCGACAGCACGCAGGTCTACGCCCAGGTCACCGACCGGAAGATATCCTCGGACATGAACCGGCTGATGGAAAGAAGAAAGCCCGCGGCCGGCAAGGAAGCCGCAGGCTAAATAAAAACTGCCGCCGGAATCGTAAATGCAATTCCGGCGACAATCCTTAAACTTAAATACGATATTATACCAATGCAGGGTGATAGTTCTCCTCCAGCAGCCTCTCGATGTCCGACTGCCAGTACAGGATCTTCCCGCCAAGCTGGATATAGGGAATCCGTCCTTGGTCCCTGTAATCCTGCAGGCACCTGCGGCTGATCTTCAACATCCCGGAAAGCTCCCTGTCGGTCAGGAACCGTTCCCCGTTGAAGGGAGGACGGTTGTCACGGGCAAGACGTTCCACTTTTTTCTCCATGTCGTCCAGCAGGGCAAAGAACCTGCGGACACGTTCGTTCTCCTTGTCGATAATGCCTTCCATCTCTTCCGCTCTTTAAAGGTTTCCGTTCTTCCTTCTTTCTCTCACCTCCTTCTCCTTGCGTCTGATGCCGACGTAGACCATCAACTTCTCCACATCCCCGGGCTTGTAATAGAACTTGCGCTGGAGGCGGGTGAACGCCAGCCGTCCGGTATCGCGGAGAGTCTGCAGGGTACGCGGCGAGATGTCAAGGCGCAGGCAGACATCCTGGCCGTCCAGTCACTCTCCGGGTTCCTTACAGCGGTTTCTCTCATACAATCTGTCCACACGTGCGGACAGGTTCTCGGCGCGCGCCAGCATCCTCTCAAGGACACCGGCCTCGATGTAGCATATTTCCATATTTTCAACTCGTTTAAATATCAGTGCGAATATAAGGGAAGAAACCATGAGAGGCAAGCACGACCGGCACACTGGCAGGAATAGTCATGGATAGTCGGTTTTTGTCATATGGGAAGGAAAAAGAAAGCCGAAGCAGGTCTGGATCCACTACCCCCTTTGGGTATGTGAAAGGAACGTTGTGGTGAAAGAAAAAACTCCTTTTCACACATGGATGAGGCAATGCCGGAAGTCCGGCAATAAAAAATGTGGCTTCTCTATCCGGGTAAATGCCATGATTACAGACTTCTTCCTGTTCCTATACCATCAGGTCGGTTACCTTCAGGTTAACAACTTATCCAACCTGTGATAGATCCGGATGTGAAAAGATTACTTTGGCTGGCTATTACAATATAATAAGTAGAATCATGTCAAATCTACTGCTGCTATTGTTTGTTGATAATGGCTGGCAGTAGAACAAACTTTCGTTAAACCAATACGTTCATTCTTTATTATCAAGTTTTTAGACTACCTTTGTATTTTATTAACTCATTTACCAAACATTATGGGACTACTCAAACCGAATCAAGTTTTGAACAAAGCATATAGACAGGTTGCGATTGAAACAACAGATTTTGACTTATTCAAAAATGCCCTTCGCACATTGAGAGACAATATTGTGGATGGGCAAAGAGAACACACGCAAAAAGAACATTTACGTAATTTTCTGAGTGAAACGTTCTACAAGCCATACTACATGGCTCCCGAAGAAGATATTGATTTGGCTATCCGATTGGATAAAACTATCAAGTCCAATATAGGGTTATTGATTGAAGTAAAGAGTACCACCAACAAAGGTGAGATGATTTCTAATGACAATCTTAATCGTAAGGCTTTGCAGGAATTATTGCTATACTATCTTAAAGAACGTGTCAATAAGAAGAACAATGATATTAAATATCTCATCGCTACTAATATTCATGAATTCTTTATTTTTGATGCCCATGAGTTTGAACGCAAATTCTATCAGAACAAACAATTACGTCGTGAGTTTCAAGACTTTGTGGATGGACGCAAAACCAGTAACAAAACCGATTTCTTCTATACTGAAATTGCAACAACCTATATTGAGGAGGTGAAAGATAGCCTTGAATACACTTACTTCAACTTACAAGACTATCAACACCTGCTTGATAGAACAGACAGTAGCGCTTCACGCAAACTTATCGAACTTTATAAGATATTCAGCGATACACATCTTTTGAAGCTATCGTTCCAAAATGACAGCAATTCGCTCAACCGTGGATTCTACACTGAGCTGCTACACATTATTGGTATTGAGGAACGCAAAGAGAATAATAAAACCGTGATTGTACGCAAAGCTGTGGAACGGCGTGACGAGGCTTCATTACTAGAGAATACTATTAACCAACTGGATGCAGAAGATTGTTTGCGTCACATAAATGGTCGTTTGTATGGGAATGATTATGAGGAACGGTTATTCAATGTTGCAATGGAATTGTGTATTACTTGGATGAATCGTATCCTTTTCTTGAAACTGTTGGAGGCTCAGATGTTGAAATACCACAATGGAGATGCAATCTATAAATTTCTTTCAATAACTAAGATTCATGACTATGATGATCTCAACACACTCTTTTTCCAAGTGCTTGCACGTGACATGGGCAGCCGCACACACTCCATTATGCGTGATTTTGCTTACGTTCCCTATCTTAACAGTTCTCTTTTCGAGGTGACAGATTTGGAAAGTAAAACAATTAAGATAAACAGCCTTTCACAACGTACGGTACTTCCTGTCTTGGCGAGTAGCGTATTACGAAATAAAAAACGCAATCTACAAGTCAACGCATTACCCACCCTGCAATATTTGTTTGCTTTTCTCGACGCTTATAACTTTGCGAGCGAAGGCAGTGAAGAAGTGCAAGAAGAGGCTAAAACACTCATCAATGCTTCTGTTTTAGGGCTTATATTCGAGAAAATAAATGGTCACAAGGATGGTTCAGTATTCACTCCAGGCTTTATCACTATGTTCATGTGCCGTGAAGCAATCACCAAGACCGTGTTGCAAAAGTTTAATGGTTATTATGGCTGGAATTGTACCACCCGTATAGAACTATACAACCATATTGACAATATAGTCGAAGCTAATGAACTAATTAACAGTTTGCGACTGTGTGATCCAGCTGTTGGTTCGGGTCACTTTCTTGTGTCTGCTCTCAATGAACTGATACTCTTGAAATACGAATTAGGTATTTTGGTAGATGCTACCGGTAAGCGTATCCGCAAAGCGGACTATCAACTTGCCATTGAAAATGACGAGCTGATTGTTACCGATACCGAAGGTAATTTATTTGCTTACAACCCACTCAATGCGGAAAGTCGCCGCATGCAGGAAACTCTTTTCAAGGAGAAGCGTCAAATCATTGAGAACTGTTTATTTGGCGTTGATATTAACCCCAACTCTGTGAAGATTTGCCGCCTACGACTGTGGATTGAATTGTTGAAGAATGCTTACTATACGGCTGAAAGTAATTACACTTATTTAGAAACCTTACCAAATATCGACATTAACATCAAATGTGGAAATTCTTTGCTTCACCGATTCGCTTTGACAGACAGTATTCAGACCGTACTGCGAGAGTCTAGTATCAGCATCAGCCAATATAAGGAGGCTGTAGCTAAATATAAAAATGCCCAAAGTAAAAGCGAAAAGCAGGATTTGGAAACGTTTATAACAGAAATCAAGTCGAAACTGAAAACAGAGATCAACCGCCGGGATGCACGATTGGTTAGATTGAACAAACGCCGCTCTGAGTTGGCAAACTTACAAGCGCCTCAACTGTTTGAACCGACAAAAAAGGAAAAGAAAGCGTCGGACAAGCGCATTGCCGATTTAAAGAAAGAAATTGCGACTTTAGAAAATATATTTGAGGAAATACGCTCCAACAAAATTTATCTTGGTGCATTCGAATGGCGTATAGAGTTTCCAGAAGTACTCGATGCCGAAGGCAACTTCTTGGGATTTGACTGTATCATTGGCAATCCACCTTACATTCAGTTACAATCTATGGGTAAGAGTGCCGATGTATTAGAATGCATGGGTTACATAACTTATGCACGCACTGGTGATATTTACTGCCTCTTCTATGAGTTGGGTATGAACCTGCTTACTCCCAATGGTTTTCTTTGCTATATCACGTCTAATAAATGGATGCGTGCAGGGTATGGTGAAGCCTTGCGAGGTTATTTCGCAAGCAAGACCAATCCTATTATGTTGGTAGATTTTGCAGGTATAAAAATATTCGATGCAATAACGGTAGAAGCAAATATTCTTTTATCTCAAAAAGCAGCAAATATTTTTAACACACAAGCTTGTTTGGTACAAGATTCGAATGGCTTGAATAATTTGAGCGATTTCGTGCAGCAACAAGGCGTGAAGTGTAACTTTGCAGATTCTATCCCATGGGTGATATTGTCTCCCATTGAACAGAGCATCAAGCAGAAGATTGAGTCTGTGGGAATACCCTTGAAGGATTGGAACATCCAAATCAACTATGGGATAAAAACTGGTTTCAATGATGCTTTTATCATTTCTACCGAAAAGCGTGATGAGATACTAGCGAATTGTCAAACAGAAGATGAACGTGTTCGGACGGCTGAACTTATACGACCGATTCTTCGTGGCAGGGATATCAAGAGATATGAATATGAATGGGCGGACTTGTGGATTATAGCCACATTTCCTTCGCGGCATTATGATATAGAAAGTTATCCTGCGGTGAAAAATTATCTTCTGTCAATTGGCATAGAGCGTTTAGAACAAACAGGAGAAACTCATATTGTTAATGGCAAAAAAATAAAAGCCCGAAAGAAAACTAGTAACGAGTGGTTTGAAACACAAGATAGCATCAGTTATTGGGAGGATTTTTCTAAGCCAAAAATTGTATGGAAAATAATCGGAAACCAAATGGCTTTTGCATATGATGCCAACAATTATGTAATGAACAATGCCTGTTATATTATGACAGGCGATCATTTGGATTATCTGTTGGCAGTATTGAATTTTCCAATAACTGAAGTAACCTTCGTGTAATCATACGAGTCTGTGATTTCCTGCGTTTACGCAGTTTGCTATAAGCAAGATAGGCACGGCGTACATCAAGATACTTGTTACGGGGACGTTGTATGTGCAAGGTCTGGCAATGTTTGCACAGATGACGATGAAGCCATACAATACCTTCCCATAAGAGTTTGGTATCAGTAGGGAAACGCAGATGACTTTCATAACAGGTGGCATCGGTCATACAGACATGAAGGTTCTCAAGATAAGGTGTCCAATGCTCGGCAAGAATGAGCTGGAGGGACTCAACGTCAAGGCGATCCGCTAGTTCCTGACGAATTGCACTAACGATTTTAGGATTGGTTAGTGGATGAAGCGGATCAATCTGAACACCACAAAATAACTGGTAATGAATATTACCGTTTAAATGCTCAATCAGTTGTGCATCGGAAAAGTTGGTATAGGACTTCAAGACCATCAAGGCTATTTTACCTTCGGGAGAAAAATAACTTTTACGCCCAAAAGGAGAGGACTTCAAATGCATTTGTCGGGCCAGTTCCGAGAAAGGGAACAGAGAATGGAGGCGACCTAATTCACTCGTTGCAAAACTTTGACGATATTTTTTAAGCATATCGAACTCGGTAAAACCTAAACAAGGTTCGATTTCTGAGATTTTTTGTATCTTTACCATGTGTTTTTATTTTTAATTACCCCCGTTTTGGCCGTCAAACCGTTTTTTGGGGGGAATGCTTAAAGATACAAAAAAGGCAACTAACTCGCAATGAATTAGTTGCCTTAAATTTTATTATTTTAGGAATATCCCTGTTTTAATGATTGGTGTCTGGAACTGGTTGAGGAGTTATACTATAGACATTTACTGAATGTCCCTGTATAGTGTCGATAATATTAAAGAAAAACTTGTTATCTCCCTATATGCCAAAGGAATGAGCGTGTCAGACATAGAAGAGGAGATGCGTGAAATCTATGAGATAGAACTGTCCACATCAGCTATTTCCATCATCACGAACAAAGTCAACCAGGCTGCTCAGGAATGGCAGAACCGCCCTTTGGATCCGGTCTATCTCATCGTTTGGATGATTCTACCTATTTTGACTTTTCAGCCTATTAATTGTTTTGGTAACTTCGTTCATTAGCTTTTGATTGGAAGTTCTAAATGTGTTAAGTTCTTTGATTATATCTGCTTTATTATAGTATAAATTATACCAGCCTAATGTTTCAGCAGCCAATATGCGAAGTTCTTCTTCTTGGCTTTCATTTTTTATAATGTTCAGTAATGGCTCAATAGCTTTAGCAATAGGTTTATTTCGGAACCTACTTATTTCGCTTTGTATCTGTTTGGTAGTACTTTCCGGACTGTCAATAAGTGCAAAATCTCTTTCAAGTCCTTTCTTTTGGCGAGGAAGGTATTCTAACAATTCATTCACATAGGAAGAATCGTAGAAAGACCAATCGGCAGCCTGTTTCTTCAATTCATTCAAAGCCATATCATGGTCGAACGTGTTGATAGCACTAAAAATTCTGAAACGATGGCGGTTTTCATGTCCGCGTAATAAATAGCTTTCTATCCATGCCGGCAACAATTCCGGATTGCAATTCTTTTCAACGTATTCCACCGCATAACGACGGATCAGTTCATAACTGTCGTTCATGGCTGTCTGCAATACATCGGCAACCTCTGTCGGATAGTTCAAAGCTAATAGGCGTAATGCTTCCAACCGCACAACGAAATAGTTCGATTCGTGGTAACTTTTCTTCAGCAACTCAACGAGACCACTATAATTTGCCATTGACAATTGACGGAGCGCCATTGCCTGCATGTCAGCCATAGGGGAATTCAGCTGTTTTTTCCAGAATGTAACATTTCCTTCCTGCGCAACTAAAGCTTGGTTGATGTCCATATCCAGCCCGGCATTATTGGTGAAGTGAAAAGTCGGGTCACCGATCAGATGATTTTCCAAGAAGCAGGTAAAACGAGTGAACTGCCCGATGCGCATACCGGCAGCTAACAAGCCGAGAAATTCATCCGGCCATTTATCTTGAATGGTGTTAACCGTACATCCCATAGTAGCAATGGTCTTACCCTTATTGAATATATAAGAGCCTACAATGTTGTCATCCAAATGGAAAGAACCGTTGAAACAAGCATCGAACAATATAAAACGCGCATTAGGAGTCAAAAGACGAATATCTTCAGTATAGATATCCATATTACGGTTTACAATGGAATCCGATTTTATTTTCTCCTCATCGAAAGCTTCCGCACACCAACTTTCAGGCACCCCATACTGCTTGGCATATTCTTTGATAGCAGCTTCACGCCCATGTTTCTTGGCGTATGAAGGCACTTTGCTTCGCAAGAATATTTTGGCATTCTCAATACTCAAATTAATACCGGAACCATTTTCATAGCCATTGATATACTGCATGGTGGGGCCACCGTGGTGATGGAATAGCATGACATCTAATCCTTCGCGCTGAATCTCGTTCAAGTATAATGGTTTCATCGGATAGCGCATGTTAAAATCATAGAACTTCACTGTATTACCCGATTTGAATATTTGCGGCAATTGCTCACGTAAGGCTATTTGCTCACCGCTCCATGCCAAAGGATCTTCAGAATTGTAACCATGGCCACGGGCCATAGTCAGTTGGTCAAATGCATTTTGCTTTGCTTTTTCGGCAACTGCCTTTTTTAAGTAATCGCGTAGCATCTGATAACGGTTCTCACCTTCTAAATGTAATGGACGGATACGGGCCGAATAAATATCCGGTGAAATATACTGTTTAGAATCAGCACGCAATGTCATATAATGATAGTCAGGTATCAAACTGTCTTGTTTAATATAATCAAATTTTAATCCGAAGTCATCATAATAACGGTCGGAAGGAACGCTTGATTTCTGCCAATTGGCTTTGGGAGACCTTTTGAAAGCCGAAGATAGATGATGTGCATCACGAATCATTGGAATAGGGATGTCACCTATAAATACGCAACCCTCCAAAGGCGTTTTCTCATTCTCATGCAATTTGACAAGTTGCTCACGAATAGGTTCGGGCCTTTTCCAATCATCAATTAGCAAGTAAGTACCTAAACCTTCTTTTTCTATACTGGTACGATAAGCATCAATTTCACTTTTCGCTTCATCATAACTTTTCTGATCGACTACAATTGCAAAAGTAGTCTTTGTTTTTATACTAGGATGTACAACTGTTTGCGCCTGCATATCCTGTAAGCACAAAGCGGTAATTGCCAAAAGGATGTATTTATTCATATTTATAAACTTAATCTTTTGATTGTCTGTTCAAGCTCTGCTTTTAAATCTTCCGGAAGATTGGCTGTTTGTTGCATCTTCTTTATTTCTTCAAGAATGTGTGGCCGTTGTACAGAATTAGTAAACCAACCTAATGCTTCGGCCATTACTACACGTACTTCCTGTGGATTACCGGCATCACGAATTACATTCAAATAATCATCCACGTGGAAATGGAATGTATAGTTACGCACATTGCGGATTGCACTGATACGTTTTGCTTCCGGTGCAGCTACATCCATCAAGGTCTGATGGACTTTTGCCTCTTGTACAAACATTCTTTCCAGGCTTCTTAGTAATCGTTTTTTCTCTTCGTTTTCATTCAAACGGTCAACTTTTGCATAAAAGTCTTCTATTGTCTTTTCTACTTTCTCTTTCGGATAAAGGCTTAAAGCCTTGTTGGCACTCATTTGTACGCGTAAGCGTTCATTATGTTCGACCAATGCTTCCACAATAGCGGGCAATAAGGAATCGTCACCTACAAATCCAGCATAAATGGCACTTTGGCGAGCTACCATTTCATAAGTATCGTTCAAACCTTCGCGTAATGCTTCGATGAAGTTGTCGTCCTGATAACGGCTCAACAACTTGATAGCTTCCATACGAACCGTATTGAAGCCACTTTCCCGGTACTTCTTCAGGAGCAACGGAGATAATTCCTTTTGGGTATCGGCGTCAGCCAGCATACGCATGGCCAAACTTTGTACATCAGCGTATGGGCTGTTTAACAAATTCTTCCAATAGGCTTTGTCATCTTTGTGTATTGTTATATCGGTACTTAAAGTATTGGCTTCGATAGGAGCAAAACGGAAAGTGGGATCACCAAACAAATGACCTTCAAGTGATACGATTAGCTTATTGTATTGCCCGGCTCGTACACCATGGGACAACAAACCAATCATTTCAATAGTCCAGCGGTCTTGCAATACGTTACGGGTATTTCCTTGTGCTACTAATGTCTGACCGTCATTAAAGATATATTGTCCTGCTATATAGTCGTTTTCGTGAAAAGAACCGTTGTAGCACGCATCAAACATTATCATCTTCGGATTAGTGGAAAGATTTCTCTTCATTAAATCTTCCGTTATGATACGTTCATCAGCGTAGTGAAGAGAGTCTGCTTCCCAGAACTTAGGATTGTCCAGGTCTTTAAAAAACACCTCATTCACTTGTCGTTTTTCCTGCATCTGAATACGTAAGGTGTCTTTGTCACGTTTTCCAACATGGGACATGACTGCATTATAAAGTGTACTCTTCAACATTTTATAACGATTATTGAAATCAGTGCATGCCAATTCATCATTAATAAGCTGCCCTGTTGGCATTCCATGTTCATGAAACATAAATAAGTCAAGGTCCTTTCGTTGCAATTCGCTGAATAACTTATATTTCATAGGGTGTTTCATTCGGAAGTTCCAATGTTTGAATCCCATTTGACGACCAAAAGCTAATGGAAAGTTCTCCATATAAGCTTTTTCGTCATCCATCCATACAATCAGGCAATCGGAATTGTAAGAAGCACCATTGAATGAGAATACCCGATCTAATTGATTATGCTTATCTGCCTTGGCAGCAGCAGCTTTCTTCAGATATGAGGCAATGGCCGCATATTTATCCCCTTCCTTTTTTTCCGGATACTTGATACGAGCTGAATAGAAAGTAGGATTTAGCCGCTGGGGACTGTCTTCTGTCAATTTGTAGTAGAAATGCTGATGATTTACTGAGTCTTGCCTGATGAACTCAAACTTTAAGTTCAGATCATCATAAAAGCGGTCGGTAGGTACGGAAGACTGATCCCAAGGAAAGGCTTTCTCATTCATTTTGAATGCAGTAGTCATGTGTTGCGCATTACGTACCAATGCGACAGGCACATCGCCGATTAAAACCAGACCTTCCAATGAAGGGCATTCTTGATATGTTTTGATGATTATCTGTTTGACTTGATCTGGATTTTGCCAGTCACCGCTGATCAGATAAGTTGCCAAACCATCATCTTCAACCGCAGTTTTGTACTGATGCATGGCATCTTTGGTATTTGCATAAGTTTGGTTATCTGTTATGATAGCAAAAGCGGTAGGTTGTTTGACCAATGGCTTTATGACTGTTGTTTGTGCATTTCCTGCCAATGGCAAAAGAAATGCCAGATATATTATTTTTTTAATCATGGCCAATTAATTTTTAAGTCTGTAATATGTACGGTCGGCTTCTTCACGAAGGTTCTCGGATAAGCTCTTATCTTTTCTCAGTTGATCGCATACCCGAAGGATGTCAGGCTTCCGATAAGAATGAGTGAACCAAGCAAAAGCCTCCAATAAACAGGTTTTTAGCTTTTCACTTTCACTGGAGTCGGTAAGTAAAGCCAAGAGGCCGTCTACACAGGCATGTGCCATATGATTTTTCAGAGAATTGCAATAAAGGATGCGCCAACGTTCGGAAGTTTCTTTGCTTAATAACTCTTTTTGCATGCTACGACTATTATTGGCATTCTCCAAAACCTTACGCATCTCCTCCTTGTCTTGCAACACATAGGTCTCAGCCATTACTTTATCAATTGCCGCCTGTACGGCTGCCTGATCAAAGACTTGAAGCCCCAAACTCACATTAAATGCCACACGCTCGGATAGGTTGTCTTCTACATAGGCTTTGATTTGCGGATAAACATACTCGTTCAGTCCCACATGTTGCATCATACGAACAGAGGTGCGACGAATAAATTCATAGGAATCCGTAATGGCCAAGTGTAAGACTTCCCGGAAGTTTTTGTCACTAATCTTCTCAAGCAATGCCAAGCAGGTGAAACGTACCATCATGAACGAGGAAGTTTCAAAAGTTTTTCTTAATAAATCAGAAATACCCGGATAGTCATTGCGATAAAGGTTGTGCAAAGCAAAATTCTGTATGTCGGCATAGGGCGACTGTAATAACTCCAACATGCGGGACTCGCTATATGGTTCTTTGAACAAAGCATTGGCATCTACCTCATTGATAGATTGAAAACGTAGAGTAGGGTCACCGGTAATGTGCGATTCGAGAATATTCGTCAATTTAGCCCATTGCCCCACTCGTGCTCCCATACCTAACAGGCCGAGCATCTCGTTTGCCATTTTATCTTGCAGTACATTGACTGAATTGGCAAAAGTAGTTACGCATTTTCCTTCCGACATGATATAACGTCCGGCAATGTAATCTTTTTCCCGGAAATCACCATTATAGCATGCATCGAAAATTACCATACGGCTATTAGGCTTAAACTCTGTAACTTCCGACAGGATAATACCGGTGCGCAGGTCTAGTAAAGAATCTTCTGCAATTACTTTGGGATCATCATAGCCTGCAATCCAAGTAGTGTCCAAACCGTATGTGTTTTTCATCATATCCAGCATTTCGTCGAAAGACTTTTTGTTGTTTTGCTTTCTACGCGCTAAACCACGATAATAGTACTTCATTGCATCTACATGAGCATTCCACCTATTAGTAGCGGGACTACCGGAAAGATATTGACGTTCGGGCATACCATGCTCATGAAAAATAGACAAGTCCAGATCTGTGCGTTTCAGCATATTAATGACATCGTCCTTGGGATAATCGCTGAAATTATAACGGATGAAACGGGCCCGTCCCTCTTTATCGAATACGCCCGGCATTTGTTCGCGAATAGTAAAGGTTTCCGGTGTCCATGCAGTCAATGAGTTAGAGTAAGAGCCATCACCTGTATAGGAGAAGAATTGGTCTAATTTATTGTTTATCTGGTGCTCAGCCACCACTTTTTTAAAATAGCGGCTGATTTGCGCATGCGGTTCTTCGCCGTTATCAACAGCTTTGACACGTGCAGAATATATGTCACACCGAATTTGCTGTGGAGATTTTATAGCCAAATTATAATAGAAGAAATTATTTTCGACACTGTCCTGTTTCAAAAAATCGAATTGTAGGTCAAAATCATCGTAGAAACGGTCGCTGGGCACTGAAGAATCTCTCCAGTCATTGTTTTTCTCATCCATTTTAAAAGCGGAAGTCATATGCTGGGCTTTGCGGAGCATTGGAATAGGGATATCACCGACAAATACCACTCCTTCCAATTTATCCTTTTTGTAGAGCTTAACAATAACTTTCTTTACATCTTCCGGTTTATTCCATTCATTGTATACGATGAACGTAGGCAACCCTTCCATTCCTAGAATCTCCTGATAGGCTTTAAGCTCGGCTTCACAAGCCTGAAATGTCCCTTTATCTGTAATTACAGCAAAAGAGGTGTCCTTTACTTTCACAGCCGGTTTAACAAATGTCTGTGCCCGCAGAGATAATATGCTGCAGAGCATCAAACTTCCAGTTATTAATTTACGCATGTTTTGTAATATAGATTTCGTTATGTAGCATTAAAAATTACATCCTAAACTTATCGATAAATGAGTACGCCCATCATAATCATAGTCAGAGGTATTTACACGATCGAATACAACTTTTGCAAATAAGTTCATACGTCTGTTTTCTCTGACTTGTTGCGAATACGTTATCGACCCGCCAATACGATAGTAATCACAGGTATAATAATTAGTCAGCCCTTGTTGTAATTCGGTTACAGTTGGATAGTCTGCATGGCTGCCACCATATACATATTCACCTCCCAGATTATTGTTATACGCAACATGAACATCTATTAAAAGCCTGCGATTCAAACTATTGCCTAAAACAAAATTTTTTTTGCCACCTAAGCCTAAAGATAAATTTTCTGCATTCTGTACAGAATTAGGCATTAAATATTCATCGTCTTGCTTGGTATAATTCACATTTAATTCTGCTTTCCAACTATATTCATTCCCGCGGTTTCTGCTTAATGCATAATTAAGAGAAGCGGTTTGTGCCTTGTACGTAGAACGGATGTTATTATATAATTCCACCCAGCCACTTTGTGATTCAGAGTTATCGCGTTGAGAAATATACTGAATACCATCGATGTTACGATTTGTATATGTGGTTCTCATATAATTGGTATAGTCCTTTCCTTCCTGAATCATCGTTAAAGAAACATGAGCAGTTTTATCTTTTACACCGGCTATTTTTTTAGGAGTCGTATAGCTCTGCTGAACAGTTTCCGCTTTTACATCGTAACTGCCCTCAAGCAGTAAATTGAAAGAGGGCATACTGAAGTTGTACTGGAGAGCTCCACCGAAACGGTCTCCAATATAATTGCTGGTTACACCGCTGCCTATTCCTTTTATGGCTGTTCCCAAACCGTATAATATATAATAGTCCTGATCCACATAAGAGTTGACATTACTCATTCTTGAGTCTTCCTTGATAGAACTATACTTGAAACTTGCACCAAACTTGTGTGAATTATTCAACTTGTAAGTAATCCCCGGCGTCAGTCCCAGCGTATAAAAACGGGTATCCACACGCGGGTCGCGCTGTTTGGCAGCTAATGTAGCTACATAATTACCTTCCAACCCCAATGCCCAATGATTACCAAGTAAAGGAGTAGCTGCACGAAACTTCAGATCGTAATATTGATTTCTCCATTTGCTTAAGTGCTGGTCTGCGACATAGTAAGGCATTCCCCTGAATGGATCGGCAATGGAGGCGTTATATCCGGCATCTGTCAGATTTTTTTGTGCAAAATTAAATGCTCCCCACACATATGCATTTTTCAGATTGATAAAGCCTTCACTGGATACACCTACGATAGCCTCTTTCTGCCCCTCTTGCGGACGGCAATAGTTTCCGTCCTGTAAGTCATATCCCAATATAACATTCGAATAATTCTGAATATCATCGAATGGCATACCGGCAGCATTCTGTGAATGAGACCATAGTCGTCTTGTTTTCAATTGTTCCATAGCGGCGGGAGAGAAGCCCTGTGCCGCTCCCACCATACTTACAAGGCAGGCTATCATTACCAGCAGGCAGCTTTTCATATAGTTCATATATTGTTTTTTCATTGTTCTGTCTTTTTAGTTAATTATTACAATGTGTGATTCCATGAAGGCATTTTTGCTCCATTACGACGCATTACAGGAACAACGCCACGTTCAAAGTCATCCGTACTGTTGTTTGTATCCTGATATATATATGTACCTGTTTCTTCGCGAATAATAGGATTACCTTCTTCGTCTGTGGACAATTTGCGAGCAATACCTAAACCGCAATAAGTAGCTCCTACCCAAGTAATACCTGCATCAAGTACACCGGGGACACGTTTTGCATTCATCTTTGACTCATTGTTTACTGCTTCAACAGCATCCAATACATATTTAATAGGTATTTTTGCATAATAAACATTGCTGTTCGGTTTGCTAAGATCTGTTGTCTTCATATTTTCATCGTTGACCGGATCCCAAGCTTCTCCTTCAGGAACACGAAAAATCACATAAGCACCTCCGAATACGGATGTCAAATATTGTGGTATACTTCCCATCTCTGCTTTTCCTTGGTAGAAAACATGTTGCATATCATAAGCTGCCTGGTCAGGGAAGTTTGGATTATTCATATTAAACTCAAACTCAGAACTACTGCCGTCTATAGGACTTTGAGGGTTATAGATGTCCAACTGATGGTTAGCGGCAAATTGAGAAATGATGCAAGATTCACCTGGCGCTAACGGATATTCGGTTCCATTTCCTGGAAATTTCCACACACGTTCTCCATATGCATAATTATTACCGTCCGCTTCCGGCCAAATAGGTAATTTAGTGGTAGCTGTACCCGGAGTTAAATTTGCGAAATAAATACCGTCCAAATACAAAATGTCAGCAGAGTTATTGTATATCTCATAGAACTGGTCTCGGAAATAGACTCCTCCTTTTTCCGGACGGCTACCGCAATAATAAATCTCCTTGAATATTAATGGGCTCACTTTAAGCCCTTGTACTTCAATATTCAATGCGCTACCATGCTTAAATAATGCCGCATTTACAGAATTGCCATTGATGTAGTATTCATTGTTTTCTGTATCGATCGCTGTACCGGATACTGTTACCGAATAAATTCCGGGGATAATTCCGTCAACTTTCACACTATTATCAGTTACTTCTTTTACATAATGTAAATCTTCATCGTAATTGTCGAACTTTACAGTCAGATCTTTCAGTGTGGATATATTTTCAACGGTAATATCCAAATATACATCCACTGTGATAGGATTCACTTCTGCTGTGCCAGACATGTCCCTGAACGAATCGCATCCTATCAAAAGGGTACTTGCCAATGTAAACAAATATATTAAATATTTTTTCATAACTTCCTAAACATTATAAAGTGAGTGATAATTCCAGCCCAAAGAAAAATCGGTTATTCAATTGAATATATGAACCCGGATTACGTTTGGATTCTCTGCGCGGATAACTTCTGAACATATTGTTGGCAAAGAAAGAAACACGTAGCATATTGCTAATTTCTTTAGTTACATTCAAGTTAAAACAAAAATAAGGACTGTATGATTCTTTTATAGCATTATTATGACTTACATTATTCAACATATATCCATATCCTGCATCCTTTACTTGCTGGGTAGTGGTATATTTCCCCTTGGGAAACATATTTACAGACGCATCTTCCAATGCTAAATAGCCCACAGGTATAGAATCGTTTCCAAATGTATTCCAATTAGACTGCTGCCAAATAGCTTGTGCTGTCATCGTAACAACAAAACCGATACGCGGGATATTGTGAGTGGCACGTAAAGTCGTTACAAATTGTTGTTTGTAACTTGCATTGCCTTCTTGAGAATAAATGGCCACCGGTTTACGGGCTGAAGCAGCATCTTCGCTATTGTCATAGAAGCTATAACCCTGACGCCAACTCTTAGTACGCATCCATGAGCCATTTATTTGGAAGGCCGTACGGATAGCATCAATACGTCCGATATTCAAATCAAATTCTAAACCTTTAGTTTCTATATTTAAATTATTAGTTGGTTTTGCATAAGTAGACAATACCGGTAGGCTACTACTAAGCTCTATCCCGTTTTCTGTGCGCTGGTATTCATTGTAGATAAATGTATTGAAGGTGTTGAAGGTTTGGCTCATTACATAACCATCCTTCAGACGCTCCTTATAAGCTATTACATTCAGATTGGTTTTACCCACTCGTAAATTAAAACCGACTTCTGCTTTATGATTTTGGGCAATCTTCAAATCTGAGTTATCTACTTGCCGAACTTCTGTGGTAGTCATAAACAAGCGCTGGCTTTCCGGAATATTTTCATTGGTAAGCTCATTTATATTGATATATTCAAAATATGCATTTTCTGGATATAAATAGAGAAGAGAAGGCATCTTTGCAGCAATACCGTAACCTCCCTGAAGACTTAATAGATTCGGAATCAAATCAATGGATGCATTTACACGTGGCGAGAAAATGCCTCCTACTACTGAGGTATGATCATAACGCACACCAGCCTGAATGTTCAAATCATGCGTACCGCTTATGGACCATTTGAAATTATCTTCCACATATGCACCAAATTGGTTAATGAAAGGAATATCCTTATAGTTACGTGGACGGAAAGATGAATTATGACCGTATTGACTACGATAAGGAGGAGTACTTGGGTCATAAGTTTTTCCTTTACCAACGTTACCGTCACTCCGGAAATCCGCACCAATCAAGATGCGGTTGTTTACATGACCGCTCGCCTTGAATAGAGAACTCGTCACTTTAGCAAACAAATTAACTTCACGACTATCGATCTCATAGTGTCCCAAATAGCTGCTTGGTAGATAAACAGCATAATGATTTATGTCTTCCGGTCCAAAATTAGTAATTTGATTACCATTGGCATCATAGATATGCTGACCTGCAAAGTTACTAAGTACCGCACCGTTTGTAGTGGTCATGGAATAAGGAGATGTAGCAGAACTGTATACGGTTTCATAATAACTGTCTTTATCCATATACGTACCTGACAATACATAGCGTAGTGTTTTTAACCAGCCCTTATTTATATTCCATGTACCATTGGTATTCAAAGTAAAACCTATATCGCGGCCTTCCGAAGCTGTTTTAGTTTGTTCATCATCAGGATTACGTTCACGTTGATCCTTACCATAAATAAAATCAAAGCTGGAATTGGTACGTAACTTATTATTAAAGAAAGTATTTGAATAGAGCAACTTTGTTGTGGCACGCTGATAGTGCTGGTAACTGGATATTGGATTATTCGTATTATAAGCATAATCTGCACTTACATTTAAAGCGCCTTTCTTTTTTCCAAGTTCAAAACCGGTTCCCATAGACACCTGATAGATATTGGGATTGGCTTTTGCTTTGACACGTAGCGGCTCACGACCAGCTTTTGTATTAATAATTACTGCTCCTGAGGTCAGATCACCATATTCAACAGAAGGGATACCACGAACGATTTGTATAGACTCTATATTTTCAGTAGAAATACTACGAACATCGGTTCCACCAGCCGGCGAGGCACCTCCGGCCAATGAAGCGGGTGTTTCCGTACCACTTAATACCGTAGGGCTCATCGCAGATAGATTAGCATTATTTGAGATGGGGGCACCATCACGAATTATTGCGGTGCCCATAGCATTCATCGGAGCTTCCGGACCACTGGAACTGGAAACTTGACGGATGTTAATCTGTTGTGCCGAACTCATATCTTGATTCTGTGAAATTCCACCTGGCATCAATGACATTACATCATATAAACTGGTCGCTTGCATATGGTCCATAGCAGAGCGGGAAATGTGAGAAGATGTGGATTTGCCTGAACGGCTGTTGGTTGCAGTTACTGTAACTTCTTTCAACTTAAAATCCTCATTCCTCATTGTAAAATTAAGAACCAAATCCTTATTTACATTTATTAAGGTGTCAATGGAGACTTTGCCCAAATATTGAATTTGCATACGAATTTTACCAGTAGGTACGTTTTCCAGTATGTATCTACCATTTTCATCAGAGGTTGTCCCTAGTGCAATTTCAGGAATAGACACAGCTGCAAATTCTAAAGGCAAACGCTTGTTGTTGTGGTCGTACTCATAAACAGTGCCTGTAAGTTTTACTTTGTAATTGTTTTGCGATTTGATAGGGAGGGCAATTCCTATGCAAATAAGTATAAACAAGTATATAATATTACACCCCAAAATACCTTTTTTCATAAGTAACATCATATTTATTAATAATGCAAAATTATATGTAAATTTTAAATTAAAACAAACCATTGTGTGTAACAAAACTAAAATTATTAAAAATACATGTTGTTTTTGTTGGTGCCGTTGCATAATCTCACAGACCTCAACCGTCTGTTGTCTAACAATATAGCAACTGCATTATATTTAGGAAAATCCAATATATATTAGTACTTTATTTAAGTTCCATACATAGTAATACGGATCTTGAGTGATTAAAAGCAAACTGCAAATCTAAATAAAAAACGGGATGGTTGTAGTTCTGATATGCTATATCTTAATACAACGCAGATAAATACTTATATTTTCATTGATAGATCTAACTAAGTTAAAAAACGGATTTTCTCCAAAATTCTTCTGATAGCTCCGTTCCAGCCTCATATTTATCGCACTTTACAGAAGCCCCAGTTCAAATATAAGGAAACTGTATCTCTCTTCGATAAAAGATCTATTTTAGGACGCAAAATTAGATATTACAAAAGATTATAAAAATACCATTTTTTGGGTATAAAAACGCATCTAATACCTATATATAGGTATTAAATATCATTGGCAATGTATGTTCCATTTCATTAAGCAAACAATTTTTTGTATAAAATACAAATAGTACTTTTTTACCCACTTAAAAAGTGCAAGAATGTATAAAAGTCCATGTGTCAGCTATAATAGGGGCATGAATAGGCATCCGTTCCATACCTGTCCCTATTTGAATCGGTCACCCCACAGTGACCGGACATTACTCACCCAATTCGGATTCTCATTACAGTAGGCAACGAAAATCTGTATCAAGTTCCAAAGCCCGAGAATCATTCCATTAAACCTGGCAGGAATTGTGACAACATGTCTGCTTGAAACAGCTACTATTATGGTATCATGCTGTATTGTTATGCTATATACCATGTTCTAAGTCAAAACTCTTTTTTTTTAGAATTGAAGGTTTAAGGCTCCATCCGAAAGTCAATATCACTTTCTCAAAATTCTTTTCTACAGCACCCTTTGTATAAGTTAGGATGTCTTTCTCTAGAAAATTTTTGAAATCAGATGAACTCATGTCTCTAAAAATGTTTATATATTCTTTTTTAAGAAATTCATTTATGGCATGTGCCGATATCTTTTTTTGCGTGCACTTTTCTATAACATATAAGTTGCTTGGTACCGGTACCATCGTGTCCAGCCCCATGAAGATATTACAGTCTACCATAAGAGTATAAGCGCCGCTCTCGGCAAGAGGTGCGGAAATGCAGTAATTGGCTTGCTCAAGCAGAGAATCCACCAGTTCTTTTGTGGAAGAACTGATACTATTGGCCAATTGTTCATATCCTCTTAGATTCAGTTGGGATATGGTCTTTTCGATAGCCGGGATGAATTTCATTCCTGGACCCAGGTTCAAATCAAATCTTTTGTAATAGACAAGAAGCTCATTCCAATCTTTGTACCGTGAAGGTTTGATGATATTTACATTGTCTATACCATGTTGTTTAAGATACTCGCCGGAGGAAAATGCATCTTCTTTGAAGGTCTGTGTGTTTCCATCCGGGAAACTTAAATAGATGGTCTTATATGTGTCTCCAGTGTTGGTCCTTGCAAAAGCTTTACATTCCTCACCTTTGAGATAATATGCTGTGGTGATGTCAAAACCATTACCGCTGGCATCATTGTCATAGCAACAATTCCACTTTACCTTATCAGATGGGAATATACGGCTTATATTCTCTATTTGGGATTTGGTGACATATCCCCCCGTGCTTATGAATGCGCATGTGGTTTCTTTAGTATAATGGTTTATTTCGTAGAAACTCATTGCGTCAATAGCGGATTCAAAGAGATATATGTCTGTAACCTTGTCAAAAGGAACAAAATTGGCCATCCAACAGCTTTGTGCCTTGTCACCACCCGTGGCAAAGGCTTTATAATTGGTATTGGTCTCTGCAAAATAGTTCCTCATTTCAAAGTTAAGGATTTCCATCTGGGAGGGTTTGCGGAATGGAAAGCCGATATGATTGTTTTTTCCTACCTGGTAGATGAACAGTCTATTGGCGAAATCCTCCACAGTCTGTGGAGAGAGCTTCCTTTGGACGGTCAAATATGGATTATCCTTTTTGATAGGACGAGGATTCCAATAATTCAAATTGGATTCAATATCATTTGGATTCAGTCCCAGCAGAGGATTGTTTACCGTTTCGGTATCTTCATTGGTGATCTGTTGAGTAGGCATTGGTACACCATCAATGACGAAGAGAGGCTGGGTTCCTCCTGTGACGGAGTTGACACCTCTGATTCTGAAAGTCATTCCGCTTGACAATGAACCGTCTGTGGGGATAATCTGTACTCCGCTGATTTTGCCTTGTAGTGCTTGCAACGTCTGCGTAGAACTACTGTTTACAATATCTTTTATATTCACAGAAGCAACGGCGGTTGCAATATCACTTTTTCGCTGGCTACCATAGCCTACAACAACCACCTCATCCATCTCTGTGACTGAAGGGTCTAGAATGATATCAAATCTTCGGTTCTTTCCGATAGTGATAGTTTTGGGCTTATATCCCAGATAACTGATGACCAGTTTTTCAGAAGGAAGTACTTTTATCGTGAACTTTCCTTCTAAATCGGTGATTACTGCATTGGTGGTACCTTCGATATTTATCGTGGCACCGATAAGAGGTTCACTCTTCTCATCCAACACTTGCCCTGAAATAGTTACTTGCTGTGCTAATGCTACAGTGAAATGTAGTATTAGAAACAATGTGCTTAATAGTACTTTTCTCTTCATAGTGCAGATATTAAAGTTTATAATAAGGATTAATACAATTAGATTTAAAATGGTAGTGCAAATAAAGCGAATTATAATATCCATGTTTTGACCTATTGTACTTTTCTCTTGACCAAATTACAGACTTTTTCTTCAAAGGTAATCGCTTTCTATTAATTTCATTTATCACCGCGTAAAATTATTCGATTGGACTTTTTATAGTGAGTATTATCATGGGGAGTATTAAAAAAGATTGGATATGAAAAATAGTATGTTAAATCATTCTGTTTTCTCAAATATGCAGTGGGGTGTGAGCGCAAGGAAAAATATCTGTAGAAATTGATAATAATGTATTTTATTCAAACTTTCCATTTATCCAAACTCTATCAGTTATCTGCACTTAAATCAGGCTTTGATATTTCAAGAGTTTGGATAAATGATTAAGGATTCAGTCTGCATTAATACCGAACATAGCAGTCAGTGAACGATTGATACCTTACGTTCGCATCGTGCGAAGTCTATTCCTTTCCACACGGTTTTGCGTCCGGCTGAAGATGCACACTCGGCTTGCGCCTTGTTCCTTTGCTGTTTCTTTATACTTGAAGTTCTACAATTCGTTTCACAAAGAATTACCCTGTGGAAGTCTGCCCGCTTTCGCGTAGGGTGATGTTGAAACCTTTATCCAGGGCATTACACCATGGCATTCGCTTTCTCCACAATCCTTTACCCGCACCTCATTCGGCCGCTCTTACAATTGGCCACCCATCGGTTATTGGCTGACGGGAGAGATACGGGCTTACCAAGTTTCGCACAAATAACTGACGACCGACTTAGACTCCGCCTATCCACCAGCAGTGCGACATCCGTGTAGCACGATGTAACAGCGTACTATCCTGACTGCTTGCCTTTTGGAATGGCCCATAAATATCCGTGAGCTAATTCATAGTCACGATGGTACGGCGATTCACTTAGGTTACTCATATCAGTCAGCTTTGACATTCTTCGCCTATGATGCTTAGGTTGGAACGTCGTTGTCAAGAGGGCTTCGCACCCGACCGTTGCCAGTCACGTACGCCTCTTCAGGCTACTATTGATGGAACAATAGGTTCAGACACGATGCTGAACAATTACTTGTGTGACCTCTTGGCGCACATTACACTACTAAGGTAATGCTTTTATAGGAGAAGTCACATCTGTAAAAAACTTATTATCATGCAATTATCTTACTTTATCTTAGGCTAAAAGCCCTTATTCAAGGTGTCTGTATCCTATCATCCGCTACCGCTCGGTATCGGATTCCTCCAGACCGATGGCATGGCATATCTCCTCCACCAGTTCAGGAAGGCCGGAGTCTTTCTCCTGACGGGGATCGGGTGGAAACAGCGTGGAACGAAAGACACCCTTACAGACAGGGTCCGCCTCCTTGTTGTAGCGGAGGGTGTTCGGAATGTGTGAGGACAGCAGCCGCAGCCCCATCCTGTGGATGACCCGGTTCCAGGCATCATACAAATTCTTCCGTCCCCTTCTATCCACCATGTTCCAGAACAGCCGGATTCCTTTCAAGTTGCAGTTCCCCTTGGCGATCAGCTCCTCTTCCAGCACCTTGGTAAACTGCAGGGAACTCTGCATGACGATATTGTCCGCCTTGAGCGGGACAAAGATATAGTCCATCGCGGCAACGGTATGAACCACCCCCTCGCTGCGGAGCGTTCCGGGAAGGTCGAAGAGCACGATATCGAAAGTCTCCCCTTTTTCGTCCATATAACGCCGCAGGTCTTCCACCCCCTTTTCCGGGTCGCTTTTGATGACCGGATAGGCAGGCTTACGGATTCTTTCGTACTGCCGGTACAGGTTCACCTTCAGGTCGTCATTTTTCATGACATTCTCCATGTCCCTCTCACGCATCAGGGCGATGCTGTGCTGCGGGGAGTCACAGTCCACAACCGCCACACGCACGTCTTTGCGGTAATGCAGGACACTGGCCAGCAGTACCGTAAAGACGGATTTTCCCACGCCACCCTTCTGGCTGGCGATGGCAACCAACAACTCTTTTTCTTTTTTCATCATACTTCTTTTTCATTAAAAGTTAAACACTATTGTTTCAGAAACAAAAATAATGCTCCCATCGGGGGAGATCCCCTGTCATGGGGGACGAGCCTTTATGACCGGGCCGGGCAGGGACTCCTCCAGAATCATGTCCGTCGTTTCCCTGTATTCTTCCAGATGCCGCGAGACAAGGTGGTTGATGAACCCCTCCAGAGTGACCTTTCCGTTTCTCGAGGCTCCCGCCAGGATGGACAGTTTCCGGTGCAGGGCGGCGGGAATATGCAGCGACCGACGCTGCACGCCCGCAATGCCATGCAGGTATTCCTCCCCGTAGACGGACGGTTGCATGGGGCCATTTTTCCTTGCGGGACGTATAATGTCGTTACCGGACGTTCCACGTCTCTTCCGGGGACAGGCAGGCGCTTCCCCCATGATCTCACGGATGCGGTCCGCGTCCATCCCGCCAAGACCAATCCGCTCTTTTACGTTCTTTCCTGTCATGATATGCCTTCTTGGACAATGACAACGTTTTATCGGCGAGGTGTTCCTCCCGGCTGTCCGTCCTCATCCCAGGGACGGTAGACCTCACCGAGCAGGGAGGCGATGTCCTCCCTGTGTTCCTCCATATGGAGTTCCAACAACCGGATGATAAAACCGGAGATGCTGCCGCAGCCGGCGGCCCTGACCAGCATGGCGATCCGGCGGTGCAGTCTCCCATCAATGTAGGCGGTCTTCCACTCAGCGGCTCTGGGAGCGGGAACCAGAAACCTCCTCTTGTATTCCTCCGGACCTGTCACTTTCCCTGCCCGGACCTGACTTCCATGACTTGGTATCTCCACCACTGGTTCCAGGGATGGGGAAACGGGAGCTGACAGAAGGTTCCCCGTGAGTCCGACCCTCTCGAGAACGATATCGGAAAGCCGGTTCTTTTCCTTTTCTGAATCCATATTTTAAAATCTTAAATTATTAAATTACACAACTGGTATTGTCTCGGAATACAAAATAAAGGAAGAAGAGAACAGGATGAAACCACCTGTCACTTATAGTCATCCAAAGTCAGTTATTGTCATGATACACATGACGGGGGGGACGGAGATGCCGTTCCGTTCGGACGGTTCTTCCTATGCGGAGGCGACATCAGAGGCCCGTAGTGGTGTGGAAAAGCGAGCGGGATTCCGTTTCCTTGTCCACCGTTCCTTTTTAATCCTTATGGGCAGGCGTGAGAGCGCGCATCCGTCCGGATACGGATTCTTAAATTATCGGTCTATGGGAGTGTAAAAGTATTAATCCGTTAATGGAGAATTATGAAGGAAGACCATAAGGTGTACACGGCTACATTCTCCATTTG
>ERZ791719.98-NODE-98-length-62256-cov-5.16884_pt1 | contig 62256 bp, 43 predicted proteins | sample MGYA00510338_ERZ791719 | MGnify/ENA primary metagenome ERZ791719 (study PRJEB30046, sample SAMN00715131) | human gut metagenome | study: EMG produced TPA metagenomics assembly of the A metagenome-wide association study of gut microbiota in type 2... | reverse complement strand
CTTTTATTCATTTTAGTTGATACTTATAGTAGTCAACCAAATCCAGGGTAAGACAGATCTGATTGACTTGACCGCACGATGTATTGACCGGACTGCATCAGCTGTTCCGATCAACCTATTCATTCAGTCAGCAACAACTCATTTACCAGTCAATAATGCATGAGTTATTGGCTATTAAGGCCTGATTTCTCAACTATTAAGAGCTGGGAGATCAATTGTTAATGACTGACACATCAGATGTTAACACATTGGATATCAGATGATAATATTAGTAGAATGACATATAACGCAATCAGCAAGAGTGAGAGCAACTGTTTGCCCTCACTCTGCCACCACGCTTGCTATCACGTCTGAAACGCCGATGAATAAAGGGATACAAACGAACAGTTAGACCGTGAGAGCAAAACTGCATTCAAATCACTGTGGAGAGAAATCTTCTATTGTATCCTTACGATTACCCTTTGCGGCAAAAGCACCGTACCTAATTATGGGTATCCGTACGCCTGAAAATAGCTATTATTTGCGATTGTAGTATTAACGATATAGAACGAAATTTGCACAAAATTTGTTCTATGAGGTTTCTTACACTTAAAATAATGCTCTGCTTGCTTCTTTCTTTGATCATTTCCAGAATTGAAGCCAATACTAACAATTATTCTATTTCCGGTCGTATATCCGACGAAAGGACGGGTTCGCCGTTGCCCGGCGCATCCATTTTAATCAAAGGTACCTATTTGTGGGCTGTATCCGACCAGAAGGGGGAATTTACGATACAAGGAATACAGGAAGGCAAGTATCAATTGGAAGTTTCCTTCCTCGGTTATGTTCCGGCAACGGTTCCGGTGAATGTGAACAACAGCATCAAAGGATTAAAGATACAACTGAAGGAAAATACACTTGCCCTGAACGACGTAATCGTTACCGCACAAGCTCCGAAGAGTGAGCTGAACACCACACTCAACATCGGGAGTAACGCACTGGAACATCTGCAGATATCGAATGTAAGCGATATTTCCGCCCTTCTTCCGGGAGGAAAGACGAAAGTTCCGGACTTGACCAGCAACAATATTTTCTCTCTGCGCGACGGAGGTTCGTCCGCAGGCAACGCGGCTTTCGGAACGGCGATAGAAGTAGACGGAGTACGCATCGGCAACAATTCTTCTTTCGGCAACATGACCGGAATAGATACCCGCAGCATCTCCGTGGCCGATATCGAATCGGTAGAAGTCATCACCGGAGTACCTTCGGCAGAGTACGGAGACTTGAACAGCGGTATGGTCAAAATCCATACGAAGAAAGGGAAAACTCCGTGGAATGTACTGCTATCCATCAATCCCCGCACAGAACAGGTGTCCTTTTCCAAAGGGCTGGACCTCGGCAACGATAAAGGAATCGTCAACATAAGCGGTGAATGGACCAAGGCTACTCAAAAGCTGAACTCACCCTATACTTCTTATACCCGCAGAGGATTCTCCGCAGGTTACAGCAACACGTTCCGGAAAGTGCTCCGATTCGACATCGGGCTGACCGGTAACATCGGAGGTATGAATACGAAGGATGATCCCGACGCATATACAGGAGAATACACCAAAGTCAGAGACAACGTTTTCCGTGCAAACACGTCATTGGCATGGCTGCTCAACAAGTCATGGATTACCAACCTCAAACTGGATGCATCGGTGTATTACAATGATAACAAGTCACATGCACATACACCTTATTCTTATGCGTCCGAACAGCCGGCAGTCCACGCCGAACAGGAAGGCTATTTCATTGCGGGCAAACTGCCTTACCATTTCTTTGCCGATCAGATTGTCGATTCCAAAGAACTGGATTATGCCGCTTCGTTGAAGTACGAATGGAACCGGCGTTTCAAGAACGTTACCAGCAATCTGAAAGCAGGCGTGCAATGGAAAGGAACAGGCAATGTGGGCGACGGAGAGTATTATCAGAATCCTTCGCTGGCTCCCAACGGGTATCGTCCCCGTTCTTACTCGGCTTATCCATACATGCACAATGTTTCGTTGTATGCGGAAGAAAGCCTGTCGGTACCTGTCGGCAGCACCATGCTGAGGCTGATGGCGGGATTGCGTTGGGAGAATCTGTTCATCAGCGGAACGCAATACGACAAGTTGAACACACTGTCGCCACGTTTCAACGCCAGATGGCAGCTGAACGAAAATATAGCGGTTCGGGGCGGATGGGGAGTGACCGAGAAGCTGCCTTCGTACTATGTGCTCTATCCCCGACAGGAGTATCGGGATATTCAGACTTTCGGAGTCTCATACAATAACAATGAGTCGGCTTACGTCTATTACAGTCAGCCATATACTTTATTACACAATGAGAAACTCCGCTGGCAGAAGAATCAGAATGCCGAAATAGGAGTTGACATCAACGTGGCCCGCACCCGTATTTCACTGGTAGGATACTTTAACCGTACGAAGATGCCTTATAAATATACAAGTACCTATACTCCGTTCGCATACAATGTTCTACAGTTGCCGGAAGGATTCGAGCTATCCGCCAATCCGCAGATTACCGTAGACAATCAGACGGGCATGGGATATATACGTGACGATGAGAACAGTTACTGGACACCGCTGGACGTAAAGGTGAAAGACCAGACTTTCGTCAAGTCAACCTCTCCCGATAACGGACCGGACATCACCCGCAGAGGAGCGGAAATGATCATCGATTTTCCGGAGATTACTCCCCTCCGTACGCAGTTCCGTGTGGATGCGGCCTATACATATACCAAATACATAGACAACTCCTTGTCTTATTACTACCAGAACGGATGGTCGCACACCAGTCTCGCCAACCGTTCCTACCAATATGTAGGTATATATGCCAACGGCGACAACTCATCCACGACCGCCAACGGCAAGCGCACCCACTCGCTGGATGCCAATATCACAGCGATCACCCGTATCCCGAAAGCAAGGCTGATCATATCCTGCAAACTGGAAGCCTCGCTCATCAAGCGGTCGCAGAACCTCTCCGAATATAACGGTACCTCCTACGCGTTCAACGTCAGCGAGAACAGCAACGAGAAAACAGGAGGCAGCATCTACGACGGAAATTCTTATACGGCCATTTATCCGGTTGCCTACCTCGACCTGAACAACGAGGTACATCCGTTCACCGCCGCCGAAGCCGAAAATCCGGACTTCGCACATCTGATACGTAAATCGGGCAATGCCTATACTTTCGCAGCCGACGGATATGATCCGTATTTCTCTGCCAATATCAGCATTACCAAGGAGATAGGCGATCATGTTTCGCTGTCGTTCAACGCGATTAATTTCACGAACTCACGGGCGTATGTGAAATCATACGCAACCGGAACCAGTGCAATCTTTACCCCGAACTTTTATTATGGACTAACCTGCCGCATTAAACTTTAGAAATATGAAACAACAGTCAATCTATATCATACTGCTTTTCGTCACATCCTTACTCGGAGGATGTACGGACCTCGACAAAGGCAATCCTTACGAAGACCAGCTGCACACCTTGCAGGTGACTGCCGTCTATCCGGACGATTATGCGGAATACCTTCGGGAAGGCATCACCGTCCAAATCGAAGACATCGACCGCGGCAACTCCTACAAGACGGTAACCGACCAGAACGGTACAGCGCAATTCGCCCTGACCAACGGCATATACCGCATACAAATCAGTGATAAAGCCGACCAGCATATATTCAACGGACTGGCAGACAAGGTAAAACTCGTAAACGGAGATATCACACTCAACGTTCCGCTTACACACTCCAAAGCCGGTGCCATCATTATCAAGGAAATCTATTGCGGAGGATGTACCAAGCTGCCGCAGGAAGGTACTTATCAGGCTGATAAATACATTATCCTGCACAACAATGATTCCCAGACGCAGTATCTCGACCATTTATGTTTAGGTACGCTCGATCCTTATAACTCCCAGTCCACCAACGTATGGGTGACGCAGGACGAAGCAACCGGAGCAACCATTTTCCCCGATTTCGCTCCTATCGTCCAGTGCATCTGGCAATTCGGCGGTAACGGCACTTCCTTCCCGCTGGCACCCGGTGCCGATGCGGTCATCGCCGTCAACGGAGCCATCGATCATGCCGCGCAATACCCGCTGTCGGTCAATCTGAACAAACCGGGATATTTTGCCTGCTACAACAATGTTTATTACTGGAATACGATGTATCATCCTGCTCCGGGCGACCAGATCAGCCGCGACCATTATCTGGACGTGGTCATCAAACTGGGACAGGCGAATGCCTATACTTCCCCATTTTTTCCCCCCGCCACTGTCATCTTCAAGGCTCAGGACACTACGATACAGGAGTATGTACAGCAAACAGGCAGTGTGATACAAAAGCCCGGCAGCACGGTAGATCAGGTCATCAAGATTCCGCTCGACTGGGTGATTGACGGGGTAGAGGTGTACTATGGCGGTTCGTCGAGCAACAAAAAACGCATTTCGCCTTCCATCGATACCGGATATGTCAGTCAAAGCGCACTGTATGACGGACGCAGCCTGCACCGTCGGGTAGACGAGGAAGCATCGAAGGAGGCCGGTTATGAAATACTGGAAGATACGAACAACTCTTCCGCCGATTTTTATGAAAGAGAACAACAATCCCTGCATGAGTAATATGAAAGGAATATATATAGGATGTATGCTGTTGTGTATAGCAGCCGTAAGCTCGGCACAGACTTACGATGTTATCGAACGACGAAATTCATGGAATGCCGGAACAAACGTAACGGGAATCATGATGGACAGCGTCACCGTCTCCTATGCCGAACTGTACGGCAAGAACAATCACGGTGACTTCCGCAACTACTACGAAGCCGGCAAATTATGGAGTGCCGGTGCAGTAGCCAAGTCCATTACACACTTAAAGAAGTATTCTCTGATCGGCTCGTTCTCATTCGACCACACTTCCGGCAAGGATATGAGCGGCTCCATGTTCATCCATCCCGGATTTTATCCGGTAGACCTGCTGGAGTTTACCCCCGGCCGAAAGGATTTGCAAACTTATGCGTTCATGGGAGGTATAGCAGCAGATGCCGGCACCAACTGGCGCATCGGCGGAAAGATCGATTTCACTTCTGCCAATTACTCCAAACGCAAGGACTTGCGGCATACCAACTACAGACTGGACTTAAAAGTAGCTCCCGGCATCATGTATCATTCGAACCATTATGCGATCGGATTCTCTTATATTTTCAGCAAAAACAGCGAATCCGTTTCAGCAGAAGAAATCGGAACAGCCGCTACGCCTTATTACGCATTCCTGGATAAAGGACTGATGTACGGTGCCTACGAAGCGTGGTCGGGAAGCGGAATCCATCTGAGCGAATCGGGTATCAACGGATTCCCTATCAAGGAACTGTCTCACGGAGCAGCAGTTCAGGTTCAATGGGGATCGCTTTACGGAGATTTGGAGTATCTGCATTCTTCCGGTTCCGCCGGAGAGAAAGAGGTTATCTGGTTCAAGTTTCCGGCACACCGGATCACATCGCATCTGAGATACCGTTTCGCCAAAGGCAGTACCGAACATTTCCTGCGGATCAACCTCTCATGGTCACGCCAGACAAATGACGAGAATGTATTGGGACAGGAGATATCCAACGGAATCACGACTACTCATGTTTACGGTGCCAACCGGATTTTCGAAAGAAAGGCTTTATCCGTTCAGCCCGAATATGAGTTGATCGCTCCTAAAGGAGAGTTGCGTGTCGGAGCCGAGATTTCGTCATTCAAAAGCATGACTACCCAGATGTACCCTTATGTCGCGTCACAGACGATGACTTGTGGAAGGGTTTACGCATCCGGCGTGCTTCATGCCGGAAGGTTCGATGTGAAAGCTGCTGCAAGTTTCTCCATAGGAGACTTCACGGAGAAGAGCAGGACTACTGAAACGACAGCCGAGCCGGGCGATCCTCCATACCGTCTGACAGATTACTACCATCTGCAGAATGAGTATGCAACTGCCCCACGGGCGACAGTAAGCGTCGGATTACGCTATCACTTTCATCGGGGAATTTATGCCGAAATACAGGGCGAATATACGCACGGTTTCAACCTTGAATATATAGCAGGTTCGAGCCGTTGGAATGAGACGATTAAGTTAGGTTATACATTTTAAATTTTACATTATATAAAACTATCAAAGGATGAAAAAGGGGATATTATTTGTGCTGGCAGCAGCATTTCTGGCATCTTGCCAGCAGGAAGAAAACGAGGGAGTAGCATCTGTGGACCGGGTGACCATCACTCCTATTATCACACGTGCCACAGAGGTTAATTTCGAAGATCAGGATCAGATCGGATTGAGTGTCACTAAAGAAGACGGCACCGTATATGCCACCAACGAGCTTATGACTTTCAATGACGGAGCTTTCGCCGGAAGTCTGAAATGGTATCCCGAAGGAGCAGACAAGTCTTCATTCGTGGCTTACTATCCTTACAGTGCAGCCGGTGTACCGACTTCATTCACCGTGCATGCCGACCAGACCACCAACTACGGAATCTCCGACTTTATGGCGGCAAGCAAATCCGACGTACTTCCTTCGGTGAACTCCATCAGCATGATCTTCAAGCACATGCTGACCAAGCTGGTTATTAACGTGACAAACGAAACGAATTTGGATATTTCATCGATAGTGCTCAAAGGCTCTGTTCCTACTGCCAATATCGATTGGACAACCATGAAGACAACCGTAAGCGAGAGCGCCGCTGCAACAGACATCACGGCACAACAAGTGACGAAGAATACGACTTTTCGTGCCATTGTAGTTCCGCAGACGGCTGCGTTCACTCTTGCAGTAACAACCTCAGATAATAATACATTGATGCAAAAGCTCGTATCCACAGATTTAGTTCAAGGCGGACAATACAGTGTCAATATACGTGTATTACCCGATAATATCATCGTTACACTCAGTGGTGAGATCGAGAACTGGACAGACGAGGGAGAGATCAAGGGAGATGATTCGGAAGTTCCTTTTGAAGAGCATGACGGATATTTCATCTACGACGGCATTACCTACAATACGGTAACTCTCTCCAACGGAACGACATGGATGGCGGAACCACTGCGCTATGTACCGGATGGATATACTCCGTCAAGTGATCCGGCTGCGGATTCTCACATCTGGTATCCGTACGAATTGGTTACAATTGACGGTACACTTACCGCAAAAGCATTGCAGGACGAAGCCTCTATCAAGCAGTACGGTTATCTCTACGACATCCATGCCGCACTTAGCGGCAAAGCAGTAACTCCGGACAACTGCTACGACTTTGAAGGAGCACAGGGCATCTGTCCGAAAGGATGGCACATCCCGACTCGCGCCGAATATTTCAGCCTTGTAGGTAATTCGACCAAAGATGCGGACGGCAATAGTCTGGAAAACGGAAAAGACGCTCTTTTCTATGATACAGATTATGACGGTGGTAAAATCCCGACACTCAACGAGGCTAAATTTAATTATCAATTCTCGGGAGTACGTATGTCAACCGGTTATTCAGCCGTCCCCAAATATCAGGCAACGGCAATAACCAGCAGCAACAGTACGGTAACCGAATGGTTTGGAAAACCCAGTATGAGTTATTACATGACTTCAACTGCATATAAGCCTATTTATAGTACAAGCACCGGCGACCTGACCAATATTCAGTTCTTCGGACTAATGAGCACATTCTCAAAGGCGAAGTATCCGGAAGGCAGATTGTCTCTGAGCTATATCAGTGTACTTAGCGGTCAAACAGTTCGTTGCGTAAAGAACCAGAACTAAAAGCCATTTACAAGTTCATAAAAAAGAATATAAACTACATAAAAACAAAAAGTAACAATGAAAACAAAAAAGCTAAGCATCGCAATCGCCTTACTGGCGGTTGCCGTTATCGGAACCTCTTGTGGAAACAAACAGCAGAAAAGTTCCTCTGACACAACAACAGAACAGACCACTTCGTCTGCTTTAGAAATTGACTCTCTTCTTGCAAATGCAGAAAACCTTGCAGGAAAAGAAGTAACCATCGAAGGCGTTTGCACACATACCTGCAAGCATGGCGCCAAGAAAATCTTCCTGATGGGCAGTGACGACACACAAGTGATCCGCGTAGAAGCCGGCACACTGGGAGCATTCGACCCGAAATGTGTGAACTCCATCGTCCGCGTCACCGGAACACTAAAAGAACAACGCATTGACGAAGCCTACCTCCAAAACTGGGAAGCACAACTCAAAGCGCAAGCTGCCGAAAAACACGGAACCGGTGAAGCCGGCTGTGACACAGAGAAGAAAGCACGCGGCGAGACAGCCAACACGCCCGAAGCCCGTATCGCCGACTTCCGCGCGAAGATAGCCGACCGAAAAGCAAGCAGCGGCAAAGAGTATCTGTCTTTCTATTTCATGGAAGCTAATTCGTATGAAGTGGAGTAGCAGCATCCGTAAATGGAGCAGGCTGATACACCGTGATTTATCCTTTTTCTTTGCCGGAATGGTCTTGATTTATGCCATTTCCGGCATTGTGATGAATCACCGTGACACCATCAACCCGAACTTCTCCATCGAACGGAAAGAATATAAGATTGCCGAAAAACTGCCGGGCAAAGAGGGAATGAAAAGGGAAAATGTACTGCCTCTGCTGCAACCATTGGGAGAGGAAGGTAACTATACCAAGCACTATTTCCCGAAAACGGACATCATGAAAGTATTCTTGAAAGGCGGGTCCAACTTGCAGGTAAACGTCCGTACGGGAGAGGCAGTCTACGAATCTGTCACCCGCCGCCCGCTCATCGGAGCAATGGCACGCCTGCACTACAACCCCGGACAATGGTGGACTTACTTTGCGGATATTTTCGCAGTCGGCCTCATCATTATCACCCTTTCCGGAGTCATCATGCTGAAAGGCAGCAAAGGTATTATCGGCAGAGGAGGAATAGAAATGATTGTCGGAATCGTGATTCCCATCCTTTTTCTTCTCTTCTTTTGAACAGAATAACTGATAAAATAAAATGGAACAAATCATAGAATGTAACAACCTGACGCACTACTACGGCAAACGGTTGATTTACGAAAATCTTAGTTTCACAGTCCCCAAAGGCCGCATCCTCGGACTACTGGGCAAGAATGGTACGGGCAAGACCACGACCATCAACATCCTGAGCGGCTATCTGAAACCACGTTCCGGAGAATGCCGCATCTTCGGACAAGAGATACAGACGATGGCTCCGGCATTGCGCCGCAACATCGGGCTGCTGATAGAAGGTCACGTACAGTATCAATTCATGACCATCACCCAGATTGAGAAGTTCTACGCAGCCTTTTACCCCAATCAATGGAAAAAAGAGGCTTATTATGAACTGATGAACAAACTGAAAGTAGCTACCGGACAGCGCATCTCCCGTATGTCTTGCGGACAACGTTCACAAGTAGCACTCGGACTGATTCTGGCACAGAATCCCGAACTTCTTGTATTAGACGACTTCTCCCTCGGACTCGACCCCGGTTATCGCCGCCTGTTTGTTGACTATCTCCGCGATTATGCACGTTCCGAAGGCAAGACTGTCTTTCTGACTTCGCATATCATTCAGGATATGGAACGACTGGTAGACGACTGTATCATGATGGACTACGGAAAGATACTGATTCAGAAGCCGATTGACGAATTACTGAAAGAAGGACGCCGCTATACCTGTACTGTTCCCGAAGGTTACGAACTGCCCGCATCCGATGATTTCTATCATCCTTCCGTGATGCGGAATACACTGGAAACATTCTCCTTCCTCCCCCCCACAGAGGCGGAAGCAAAACTGAAATCCATGTCAGTACCCTATACGGACCTGCATAGCGAACATGTGAATCTGGAAGATGCCTTCATCGGTCTGACCGGCAAATACTGATTCAATAAAATAATTAAAGATTAAAAAGTAAATTAGAAGTCTCATGTACGCTATATTTTATAAAGAATGGATCAAGACACGGTGGTATTTTCTGCTTGCCGTAGTCACTACACTCGGTTTTACAGGCTATTGTATGCTTCGCATCAACCGGGTGATAGAAATGAAAGGCGCCGCGCATGTATGGGAAGTCATGATGCAGCGGGATGCCATATTCATCGATATGTTACAATACATCCCCCTGATTGCCGGAGTGCTGATGGCCATCGTACAGTTTGTTCCCGAGATGCAGCACAAATGTCTGAAACTGACTTTGCACCTGCCCTATCCCGAACTGAAAATGACCGGCAATATGTTGTTCTCCGGTTTGGTACTGTTGCTTGTCTGCTTCGCTTCCAACTTCCTTCTGATGGAGGTCTATCTGAGCGGAGTACTGGCTCACGAACTGAAGAATCATATACTGCTGACCGCCCTCACGTGGTATCTTGCCGGTATTTCCGGCTACCTGCTCATCGCATGGATCTGCCTCGAACCGGCATGGAAACGCAGAATCATCAATCTCATTATCGCTGTACTGTTACTGCGAATCTTCTTCCTGTCGCCCACGCCGGAAGCTTATAACAAATTCCTCCCGTATCTGCTGGTTTATACGTTGCTGACCGCGTCTTTCTCCTGGCTCTCCATCGTACGGTTCAAAGCGGGAAAGCAGGACTAAGATAATGAAGAATGAAGAACTAAAAATGAAGAATTAAATAAAGATGAAACGTTTCAGTACCCTACTATTATATGTCACCATCGCCTTCCTGCTTCTCTGGCAGTTGCCTTGGTGCTACAACTTCTTTGTCGTAAAGCCGGAGAAGACTCCTTTCACTCTATATAGTTTCGTGATCGGCGATTTCGCCTTGATGGGACAGGAAGAGGGAAAAGGAACCGTACGTCGCGACGCTGCCGGAAACATCTATTCCGAAGCGGCTTTCGACAGTATTCTGCCTATGTTTTATTTCCGCCAGTTGATGTCCGACGAACGTTTTCCGGATACGATTAACGGGATAGCGGTCACTCCGAAGATCGTGCAGACGGAGAATTTCAATTTCCGCAGCGTACCTACGGATATCAACGCTCCTTCCATCGGTCTTTATCCTCTGTTGGAGTCGATGTCCGGGCGTGTAGACCTGAAGATGCCGGATGATGTTTTCCGCATTACTTCGCAAGGCATCGAGTTTATCGATATGGCTTCCAATAGCGTGAATGCAGAAAAAAGCCTCTTGTTTACAGAAGCTATGACCAAGAAGAATTTCCGCTTTCCGGCCATTGAGATCGTAGGAAACCCGACGGTGAAGAAGGAGTATGACGAAGGATACCTTCTGTTGGATGCCGATCGTCGTCTGTTCCATCTGAAACAGGTGAAAGGGCGTCCCTACGTTCGTGCCATCGCTTTGCCGGAAGGATTAACATTAGAGCACCTTTATCTGACGGAATTCAGAAATAAAAAGACGCTTGCTTTCCTGACAGATGTCAACAATGCCCTCTATGTGCTGAAAAGCCGCACGTATGATGTGGTGAAAACAGGAGTTCCTGCATTCAATCCCGAAACGGATGCGCTGACCATTATTGGAAATATGTTCGACTGGACGGTACGGGTGACGAGTCCGTCTTCCGATAATTACTATGCTTTGAACGCGGATGATTATTCACTGATAAAGAAGCTGGAAAATAATTCGAATACTCATTATATGCCCGGCATCAGTTTCACTTCTTATACGGACAAGTATGTGATGCCGCGCTTTGAGTAATAACAGGAATAATAACTTTTAGGCACGGATTACACAGATTAACACGGTTTTAGCGTTGTGAAAGTATAAAGCTATCGTGTTAATTCGTATAATCCGTATCTTTTATTTCTAACATTCACAGAAAACAATAAAGAACCTTTCGCATTTATTCAACAAGAAACTGTACCTTTGCAAGCATGAACATTATCCGATCCGCAATTGCCTCTGCGTTGAACACAAACAAATACGGTAGATAACAACACTAATTTAAAGCCGTATGAAAATTTGCAAGGCATGTACATTTCTGAGTTTCCTCATTATATTATTATACAGTTGTGCGCTTCCGCCTGAGGATGAAAAAGAGAGCCTTGAACCGGACAGTTCAACATCAGAACTTCCCTGGACAGGAGAAACCGAGAAATTCACGATTAATACCAAAGAAGGCGTACACTTAAATGATCCGCAGGAAGATGCAGGAACAGCATATATCACGATCCCCTCTTCTTCTGTAAGAAGCACCCGATGGGAATTCGGGGTACGGCTCACCTTTAATCCTTCCGCCAATAATTACGCCCGTTTCTATTTATCCTCTTCATCGGAAATACTTTCCGGAGATCTGAACGGCTATTACATTCAGATAGGAGGAACAAAAGACAATGTAGCACTTTACCGGCAAAATGGGAATCAATCCAAATTACTGGCTTCGGGAAGAGAACTCATGAAAGGAAATAATTCTCCGAAATTATTTATCAAAGTAGAATGCGACGCCAACGGCTACTGGACTTTCTGGACACGCATGGAAACGGAAACCGAATATACGAAGGAGAAACAAATAAAAGACGCAAGTATCACAAAGTCAATCTGCTGCGGCATATACTGCGTTTATACAAAAAGCCGCTGTGACGGTTTCACTTTCCATCATATACAGTTGTCTGATGATGTAATAACAAGTACTGAACCGGACGACATACCGGACGTTCCGGATGAACCGGACAAGCCTGACACACCGGAATCGCCGGAATATCCTGACAATGTGAGAAATATGTTACTATTCAACGAAGTGATGTATGACAATGCCAAAGACGGCTCCGAATACATCGAATTCTATAATCCTGCTGATCAGGATATCACTGTAAAGTCTCTGCGTCTGTTTAAAATGAGAGCAACGGGAGAAATATTCAGTACCACAATACTCAAACAGGAAGATGAAAATACAAACCTTGTTATTCCCGGCAAAGGATATATTTGTTTTACTCACTCCGCAACTACACTGATCAGAAAGCATAAGGTTGACGGCAAAAGTATAACCGAAATATCCAAATTTCCGCAACTGAGCAACGACGGAGGTTACCTTGCCTTGGCAACTGATGAAGAACATCCCCGCACGATTGATACCTGCCGTTTCATAGACTGGATGCACGACACTTCAGTCACTACAGGCATTTCATTAGAGAAGATATCTCCTGAACTTCCTTCTCTCAACAAAAACTGGCACTCATCGAGAAATGATACAGGTGGCACACCCGGAATAAAAAACTCATAAGAAGGATGCATTTATTTGATAAATTCCCTACATTTGTACAATTTGTAGGAAAAGCATATTTGAATATATTCACCCGCGAACGAATTTTAAGCAACAGATATGAGTCCAATTATCTTATCTATTACTATCATAGCATACTTTATGATCCTTTTCGCTATCTCCTATATAGCAGGACATAAAGCGGATAACGAAGGCTTCTTCGTCGGCAACCGCAAATCGGCATGGTATATTGTCGCCTTTGCCATGATTGGTTCCACTATCTCCGGAGTTACGTTTGTATCCGTACCGGGTATGGTACAAGCCAGCGGCTTCTCCTACCTGCAGATGGTACTGGGATTTATCGTCGGACAGTTCATTATCGCATTCATACTCGTTCCGCTTTTCTACCGGATGAATCTGGTTTCTATCTATGAATATCTTGAAAATCGCTTCGGAGCTTCTTCCTATAAGACAGGAGCCTGGTTTTTCTTTATTTCCAAAATGCTCGGAGCTGCCGTGCGGCTCTTTTTAGTATGTCTGACCTTGCAATTACTCATCTTCGAGCCTTTCCATATTCCCTTTATAATCAATGTCATACTGACAGTACTCATTGTCTGGCTCTATACTTTCCGGGGAGGAGTGAAATCATTGATATGGACGGATGTGCTGAAAACATTCTGTCTGGTAGTCTCCGTTGTACTTTGTATCTACTATATAGCTTCCAGCCTGCATCTGAATTTCAGCGGATTGGTCTCAACGATTTCAGACAGCGATCTCTCCAAAATGTTCTTTTTTGACGATGTCAACGACAAGCGATATTTCTTCAAGCAATTCCTGGCAGGAGTCTTTACCGTTATCGCCATGAACGGGCTGGATCAGGATATGATGCAACGGAATCTCAGTTGCAAGAACTTCCGTGACTCACAGAAGAATATGATTACAAGCGGAATTTCACAGTTCTTCGTGATCCTGCTCTTCCTGATGCTGGGTGTCTTGCTCTATACTTTCACCGCCCGACAGGGAATCGAGAATCCTGGTAAGAGCGATGAATTGTTCCCAATGATCGCCACAGGCAATTACTTTCCGGGAATAGTCGGTATCCTGTTCATTATCGGATTGATAGCTTCGGCGTACTCCGCTGCCGGATCGGCCTTGACAGCCCTGACGACTTCTTTCACCGTAGATATTCTGAATGCGCACAAGAAAGACGAAGCGGCACTCAGCAAAATACGGAAACACGTGCACATCGGGATGGCGTTCGTGATGGGAATCGTCATCTTCGTATTCAATTTACTGAATAATACGAGTGTGATTGATGCGATTTATACGCTGGCCAGTTATACGTATGGTCCAATTCTCGGACTATTCGCTTTCGGTATTTTTACTAAGAAACAAGTTTATGACCCATATATTCCGTTAGTAGCCATTCTTTCCCCTGCACTTTGCTACGTATTGCAAAGTAATTCGGAAGCCTGGTTCGATGGATATCAAATTAGCTATGAGTTACTGATATTGAATGCTGCGTTTACTTTTCTGGGGCTTTGCCTGCTTATCAAAAGAAAATCGTCAGCAGCCCCTATCAACAGCTCTTTAATAAAAAAACATTAAAATGAAAAAGAAAATCAATTGCTTCATACCTTTTGGCAATCCGAAAGATACGATACAAACTGTAAAAGAATTGCAAGCTTCAGAATTAGTGAACAAAATCTACCTGCTAAGCACTGATACCAACAAAGAGTGCTTACCGGGGTGTGAATGTCTCCTCATCAACGGTCTCTACTCTACAAGTACGATTAAAACAATTGCTGACAACGCAGATGATGCCAGCTATCTTTTGCTTTACACGAAACAGACCCCGCTAAAACTAGGATTGTACGCACTGGAACGCATGACACAGATTATACAGAGTTCCTCAGAAAATGCAATGGTATACGCAGATCATTACCAACTGGTTGACGGAGTTCTCAAACAAGCTCCCGTTATTGATTATCAACAAGGAAGCCTCCGGGATGATTTTGATTTCGGTTCGGTGCTTTTATTCAATTCCGAAATTTTCACCCTTGCTTCAAGTATTCTGGAGGAAACAGTTTTCCAATATGCTGCATTTTATGAAATGCGTCTGATGCTAGGTAATCTATTTCAAATCATCCATATCAATGAGTTCCTTTACACAGAAATAGAAACAGATACCCGGAAAAGCGGAGAAAAACAATTCGATTACGTTAATCCTAAAAATCGGGAAGTACAGATCGAAATGGAGAAAGTTTGTATCAAGCATCTGAAAGAAATCAATGCCTATGTAAGACCTTCTTCCCGAACAGTAAACCTGGACAGAGAAGCTTTTGAGTTTGAAGCATCTGTCATCATACCTGTCCGTAATCGTATCCGGACCATTCGTGACGCCGTAAATTCTGCTTTGAGCCAGCAAACGACTTTTCCCTTTAACGTGATTGTGATCGACAATCACTCAACGGACGGTACCACCGAAGCCCTTCAGGAATTTAGTGCGGACAATAGACTAATACATATCATTCCCCAGGAGAATGATCTCGGTATAGGAGGTTGCTGGAATGTAGGAGTACACCATGAGAAATGCGGTAAATTTGCCGTGCAACTGGATAGCGATGACCTGTATAAGGATGAGCATACCTTACAGAAAATCGTCGATACCTTCTATCAGCAGAACTGTGCAATGGTGATAGGGACTTACCTAATGACGGATTTTCAGATGAACGAGATAGCTCCCGGTGTCATTGACCATAAAGAGTGGACAGTAGAGGACGGTCCCAACAATGCTTTACGTATCAATGGGTTGGGTGCCCCACGGGCCTTCTACACTCCCATCCTTCGCAAGATCAAATTCCCCAATACCAGTTATGGAGAAGATTATGCCATAGGTCTGAGTATTTCTCGTGAATATACGATCGGTCGTATTTATGATGTAATCTATCTTTGCCGCCGTTGGGAAGGCAACTCTGACGCAGCATTAGATATCGAAAAAATTAACCGGAACAATTTCTACAAAGACAGTATCCGAACCTGGGAGTTACAGGCAAGAATCCGGATGCACAGCATCGATGAAAGTTTTCAGCGTCTCGTCAACGAGATGATAGAAAAACAGAAAAAAGACTGGAAGCTGGCAAAAAAGAATTATAAGGAATTAGAACAGAATCTTAAAAAAGAAAAGACGCTGGAACTCAAACTAGGAGGGGACACCAAGAGAGTCAGATTCTTCCCAAATCCACAACGGGCAATCTCTACAATGGCCCAGACCGACTCTCAGTCCATACAAGAAAGACCTTGTTTTCTGTGCAATGACAATCGCCCGGCAGAACAAACGTCTTTGTCACTCGGACATTATGAGGTATGCCTCAATCCTTATCCGATTTTCCGCCGGCATCTGACCATAATTGAAGAGGAACATACCCCGCAAACCATCAAAAACCGTTTTGAGGATATGCTTTTCCTTGCCGAAAACATGAACGAGTTCCTCATCTTATATAACGGACCGGAATGCGGAGCTTCCGCCCCTGACCATATGCACTTTCAGGCAGCAGGAAAAGAGGAAAAGATTGCCAATCCTTTTGGGATGACTTTCATATCGGACATGCTTAGTTCTGAAGATAGCGTACATAGTCATCTAGAAAACGGGTTCACCACGAGCATTGGCATTTCATCTCCAAACAGAAGAGGGATCATTGAAATGTTTGAGTATCTTTACGATAAGATAGTTTCTATTTATCATGACAAAGAACCTTTAATCAATGTGATTGCCTGGTATGGACTCGAAACAGTAAACCGCACTGGAGGCGATGAAATAAAACAGTGGAACTGTATTATTTTCCTACGTTCTAAACATCGGCCGGAATGTTATTATGCCCAAGGGAAAAAAGGCTTATTGATAAGCCCGGCTATTGCGGAGATGTGTGGCGTATTCCCCATTGTAAGAGAAGAAGATTTGGATAAGATAACAGCTAAAAAAATCACTCAGATTTACAAGGAGGTCAGTTTGTCACAGGAACAGTTAAAAGCACTCACCGATCAAACATCCTAGTAAAGAAGAAATGGAAGAACCTCAGATTACAGTCGGTATCCTTTCGGGAAAAGAAATTGAATTTTCTTTTCCCGAAAGCTTCACTACTCCTGACGGCACAAAGGTTTCAGGGGCACAAAAGGCTGTTTATCAAAAAGAAAAGATATACTGGTCAGGGAAAGAATACGATGAATTGATATTCTACCCTCAGCCAAATGCCGGGATCTTCTTTGAGCTAAAGGATGTCACCATCGGCATCAATTTTCATTGGGAACGCAAAGAAGTACAACGCTTCCAGGGAGCTTTGAAAATCATTGTCGAAGGAGAGACACTGACCGCCATCAATGTAATCTCTATAGAAGATTACCTGACAAGTGTCATCTCATCAGAAATGAGTGCCACCGCCTCTTTGGAACTACTGAAAGCGCATGCAGTCATTTCCAGAAGCTGGCTGATCAATAAATTGAGAGTGGAGAATGAAAAATGGAAAGCTACTATACAGCCGGACAGCGCAGCCAACTCTCCACATTCCACTCTCCACTCTCAACTTATCAAATGGTATGATCATGAAGCGCATACGCACTTTGATGTTTGTGCGGATGATCATTGCCAGCGCTATCAGGGAATTACCCGTGCTTCTACTCCACAAGCTATCGAAGCTGTTTCAGCTACCCGTGGAGAGGTGCTGATGTATGAAGGAAAGATTTGCGATGCGCGATTCTCCAAATGTTGTGGCGGTGCAATGGAAGAGTTTCAGAATTGTTGGGAGAATGTGAGGCATCCTTATCTGACCGGTAAACGAGATTACATACCAGAATCCCATGCTTCTGATTCGGAGAAACAAATAACAGGTCCGGCAATACAGCTTCCCGATCTGACGCAGGAAGAAGAAGCGGACCGATGGATACGAACTTCTCCGGATGCTTTCTGTAATACGCAGGATAAAAAGATTCTGAGTCAGGTTCTTAATAACTACGATCAGGAAACGACTGATTTCTACCGTTGGAAAATCAGTTATAGCCAACAGGAACTAGCTGAGTTAATCCATCAACGTTCGGGAATTGATTTCGGGGAAATCATAGACTTAATCCCTGTAGAGCGAGGAACTTCCGGACGCCTGATACGATTAAAGATAGTAGGTACTTTACGGACACTGACCATCGGAAAAGAATTAGAGATCCGACGTACATTGTCGCCTTCCCATCTTTATAGTTCAGCATTCCTTGTGGATAAGGAAAAAGGAGAAGAGGGAAATGTTCCAACCCGCTTTACACTGACGGGAGCCGGTTGGGGACACGGAGTAGGACTTTGTCAGATCGGTGCGGCAGTAATGGGAGAGCGAGGTTATTATTACAAAGATATTTTAGCTCACTATTATCCCGGAAGCAGACTTGAAAAACAATATGAATAACATCTGAGACTAATGCCATGATATCAACAAGAAATGCCAAGAACATAATACCAAGAAACAATCGAAATCCGTGGAGCTGGATTCCGACTCTTTATTTTGCGGAAGGACTGCCTTATGTGGCTGTGATGACAATTGCCGTTATCATGTACAAGCGCCTGGGATTGTCGAATACAGAAATAGCGCTCTATACTTCCTGGTTATATCTGCCTTGGACGATCAAACCATTATGGAGTCCTTTCGTAGATCTGGTCAAGACAAAGCGTTCCTGGATTATTGCCATGCAGGGTTTGATTGCTGCCGGTTTCGCCGGTATTGCCTTTTTTATCCCGACTCCACACTATGTGCAACTCACTCTTGCATTCTTTTGGCTGATGGCATTCAGTTCTGCCACGCATGACATTGCGGCTGACGGCTTTTATATGCTTGGCCTCAACAACAAAGAACAATCCTTCTTCGTAGGCATCAGAAACACTTGCTATCGTTTCGCCAATATCTTCGGGCAGGGAATCCTGGTTATGTTGGCAGGCTGGTTGGAAACATCGCATGGCAATGTTCCAATGGCCTGGAGCATCACTTTCTATCTGATGGCAGGATTATTCCTCGGACTGACACTATACCATCGCTTTATTCTCCCTCACCCTGCTTCAGATGTCAAAAGACCGGGGTTAACACCGGGTAAGTTACTGGAAGATTTCTTTAAGACATTCGTCACTTTCTTTGAGAAGAAAAACCTGGGACTTATGTTTTTCTTCCTGCTCACCTATCGGTTGGGAGAATCCCAACTTGCTAAAATAGCCTCTCCATTCTTATTGGATGGTGCCGAACAAGGCGGATTGGGATTATCAACCGCATCCGTCGGAGTCATTTATGGCACCATCGGCGTAGCCGCCCTACTGATAGGCGGCATCATCAGCGGTTTCCTCGTTTCCCGTGACGGTTTTAAGAAATGGATCATTCCCATGGCGCTGGCTATCAACCTCCCCGACCTTTTATATGTCTGGATGGCAGCAGCTACTCCGGACAACCTCCTGCTAATCTCCATTTGTGTAGCCATCGAACAGCTGGGATATGGCTTCGGCTTTACTGCCTATATGCTTTATCTGATTTATATTGCAGATGGTGAACACAAAACAGCTCATTATGCCATTGGAACAGGTTTTATGGCACTTGGCATGATGCTTCCGGGAATGCCGGCAGGATGGATACAGGAACATCTTGGATACACCAACTTCTTTATCTGGGTATGCGTATGCACCATTCCCGGCATCCTTGCTTCATGGATGATCCGCAATCGACTGGACAGTTCCTTCGGAAAAAAGAGATAAAATTGAATTACTTATAACTTAACACATTAAAAAGTAACAGTCATGAATGTAACAACAAGTAACAAACGCCTATTGGCACTCGATGTGATGCGGGGCATCACCATCGCGGGTATGATCTTAGTAAATACGCCCGGTTCCTGGCAACATGCGTATGCTCCCCTCAAACATGCCGAGTGGATTGGATTAACTCCTACCGATCTGGTATTCCCATTCTTTATGTTCATTATGGGAATCTCCACGTACATCTCTTTGAGAAAGTACAATTTCACCTTCAGTGTTCCCGCGGGTTTAAAAATTCTCAAACGGACCGTGATCATTTTCCTGATTGGAATTGGCATCAGCTGGCTTTCCATTCTCTGCTTCCAGCACGATCCCTTCCCTATCGACCAGATTCGCATTCTCGGAGTCATGCAACGGCTTGCTTTGGGATATGGAGTTACTGCCATAGTCGCTTTACTCATGAAGCATAAATATATACCTTATTTAATTGCTGTACTTCTCATTAGTTATTTTGCAATCCTTGCCCTCGGCAATGGATATGTCTACGACGAAACAAATATTCTTTCCATCGTCGACCGTGCAGTATTAGGACAAGCTCATATCTATGGCGGTCAGATACTTGATCCGGAAGGACTGCTTAGTACTATTTCAGCCATCGCCCACGTCCTAATCGGCTTCTGTGCCGGAAAGCTATTGATGGAAGTGAAAGATATTCATGAGAAGCTGGAACGTTTGTTCCTGATAGGTACTATCCTTACTTTCGCAGGTTTCTTACTGAGTTATGGTTCCCCTATCTGCAAGAAAGTATGGTCTCCTTCCTTCGTACTCGTAACCTGCGGTCTGGGTTCCAGTTTTCTGGCATTACTCGTATGGATCATTGACATTAAAGGTTATAAAAACTGGAGCCGTTTCTTCGAATCGTTTGGAGTAAATCCGCTATTTATTTATGTATTGGCAGATATTCTGGCGATTACGCTGGCAGTCATTCCTATGACCTACCAAGGTGAAGCGACTTCTTTACATGGCTATATTTACAGTGCACTCCTACAACCTGTCTTCGGAGATAAAGGAGGCTCACTGGTATTTGCCCTGCTTTTTGTCCTTCTCAACTGGGCAATAGGCTACATTCTATATAAAAAGAAAATATACATTAAGATATGATACTCATTGCAGACAGTGGTTCTACCAAAACAGACTGGTGTGTCGTACTGAACGGCACAGTTATCAAGCGACTTGGAACGAAAGGGATCAACCCTTTCTTCCAGTCGGAAGAAGAAATCCAACAGAAGCTGACAGCTTCCCTTCTGCCTCAACTGCCGGAAGGGAAATTCAATGCAGTTTACTTCTACGGAGCAGGTTGTACACCCGAGAAAGCTCCCGTCCTCCGACGGGCTATTGCAGACAGTCTGCCCGTTATCGGGAATATTAAAGCTAATTCGGATATGCTGGCTGCCGCCCACGGGCTATGTGGCCAGAAGGCTGGTATCGCCTGTATTTTGGGGACGGGGTCCAATTCTTGTTTTTACAATGGAAAAGAGATCGTCAGTAACATCTCTCCTCTCGGATTTATTTTGGGAGATGAAGGTAGCGGTGCCGTACTTGGAAAACTGCTGGTAGGAGATATTCTGAAAAATCAACTTCCTGCCACCTTGAAAGAAGAGTTTCTGAAGCAGTTCGATCTGACGCCTCCCGAAATCATCGACCGGGTTTATCGCCAGCCCTTTCCCAATCGTTTTTTGGCCAGTCTCTCTCCTTTTATCGCACAGCATTTGGAAGAACCGGCTATCCGCCAATTAGTTATGAACAGCTTTATAGCTTTCTTTCGCAGGAATGTGATGCAGTATGATTACAAGCAATATCCGGTACACTTCATCGGATCGATAGCCTACTGTTACAAAGAGATTCTACAGGATGCTGCCCGACAAACAGGTATTCAGATAGGTAAGATTCTCCAAAGTCCGATGGAAGGATTGATTCAATATCATAGCCAATTATCATTCCATCCTTAATAATAGAAGAACATTCTAAAGACTAAAAGCACAAATTATACTTCAATCTTTTAATGCCACGCAGTTATGTAAAGAATGATAACCATTTATTGACCCGTGTTCAGGCCCAGTCCGTAAAACACTGATTCTCAACAGATAAAAAACATCTAGAATTTCTTTAAAAGAAAAGATCTGTTGGTTTTAAAGGAACGGTGTCTTGGTTTTAAAGGAACGACCCGTTGGTTTAAAACCAACGGGATCATTCTTTCTTCATATTCTCAATACAATGGGCTAAGCGGTTGATTCTGTAAAATAAATTATCTACATTTCTACCAAGATACGGAATACCTTTCCCGGATCAGCTGCCCATTCTTTCATTGCCTCCAAAGCATCTTCCGGTTTTGCAATCTTTGAGATCAGTTCTTCTACCGGACACTTACCTTCTTTCATATAGTTGATTACCGCACGGAAATCAGCAGGCAATGCATTTCTGGAACCACGAATATCCAGTTCTTTCTGGACGAAATACTTGGTCTGAAAAGCGACTTCTTTTTTGGCGTAGCCAATACAAACCACACGACCGGTAAAGCCAACTTCATCCACAGCCATTACATAAGTCACAGGACTGCCGACAGCTTCAATCACGACATCAGCTCCAAACCCTGCGGTAATTTCCTGTATCCGCTCATGTACATTCTCTGTTTTAGAGTTTACTGCGTAAGACGCTCCCACTCTTTTGGCCAGTACCAGTTTTTCATCATCCAGGTCGACCGCAATCACCGTCGCTCCTCTCAAGGCAGCACGTACAATAGCGCCAATCCCAATCATACCACAGCCAATCACCATCACATACTCATTATCGATGACCTGAGCACGGGAAACAGCATGAAACCCTACACTCATCGGCTCAATCAGAGCACAGTCACGGGATGAGATATTACCTGCCGGGATAATCTTCGTCCAAGGAAGCACGGCGTATTCGCACATCACTCCATTCCGTTGTACGCCTAATGTCTCATTATGCTCGCAGGCATTGACACGCCCGTTACGGCACGAAGCACATTTACCACAATTGGTATATGGGTTCAATGTTACATTCATCCCCTTTTCGAAGCCAGCCGGAACATCCGGACCGATCTCTTCAATCACTGCTCCTACTTCATGCCCCGGTATTACAGGGAGTTTCACCATCGGGTTACGCCCCAGGAAAGTGTTTAAATCGGAGCCACAGAATCCGACATACTTGATTCTTACCAATACTTCACCGGCACCGACGGTCGGTTTTTCCAGTTCAACCACCTTCATTTCGGAGGGGTTGACAATTTGAACTGCTTTCATTTTATTTGTTTGAGATAAATTTATTAATCAATTACTTTATAGCCCTTCCAACCGTAATAGGCACAAAACGCAAAACAAATCATCGGTATGCCATAAGCGACATAATAAATATGTTCATTAACGTGCATGAAGTACGCTGTCAACTGAGGCAGACAGGCATTACCGACAATCGCCATTACCAAAAAGGCCGAACCACTCTTTGTCTGATTTCCGAGTCCTTTCAGCGCCAAAGAGAACTGTGTAGGATACATGATGGACATAAAGAAAGAGATGGCGAGCATGGCATACAGTCCGATCATTCCTCCCCATAGCATCACGACACCACACAAAAGGATATTCATCAAAGCATACACCAGCAACATATCCTGCGGACGGAACTTGACCATCAATCCCGTACCAATCCAACGCCCCAGCAGGAAAGCCAGCATATACAGTCCGAAGAAAGTCGTAGCCGTATCTTCCGGCAAACCGGCATAGGTGCAGCAGTAAACGAGAAACAGACTGTTGATAGCTGTTTGTCCACCATTATAAAAGAACTGCGCGATGACTCCCCACCGTAAATGAGAACGTTTCAGCACATCGAAATCAATCAGTTTCTCTTTCTTTCCGGATGCAGGTCCCGCTCCTTCATCTCCAATCTTCGGCAATTTTGAGAAGACAAATACGACCGCTATCGCAAGAAGCAACAGAGCCAATATCAGATAAGGAAGTTTCATCGCATCCGTTTCCAGTTGTATATAAGCCTGCCAGCCTCCCGGATAATCAACAGGAAGCGTCTCGCGTGTATAATGGGTGCCGCTTAGAATCAGCTTGCTCAGAAACATCGCTGCGATAAAAGCGCCTAGTCCATTGAAGGATTGCGCCAGATTCAACCGGCGCGGAGCCGTTTCGGGAGCTCCCAGCACGGTGACATAGGGATTGGCGGCTGTCTCCAGAAAACACATTCCGGTAGCGATAATGAAGAAGATGCAGAGATAAGCCCAATATTCTTTCAGCATGGCAGCAGGAAAGAACAGCAATCCGCCGACAGCTGCCAGCAACAGACCGAAGATGATTCCCGCCTTATAGCTATAACGCTTCATGAACATAGCTATCGGGATAGGGAAAATAAAGTAAGCCAGCCAATAGGCAGTCTCCGTAAAAGAAGCCTCGAAGGTGTTCAGTTCACAGGTTTTCATCAACTGCCGGATCATTGTGGGAAGCAGATTACTGCTGATCGCCCACAAAAAGAAAAGGCTGAAAACCAGTGCGAGAGGAATGGTATATGTATTCTTTTTCATGTGTACAGTGATTGTTTAGCGGTATAGTGGCTGTTTCCTTTCTATTCCGACATATTTTTAATGTATGGGAGTTCCGGAAGTTCTGCAAACCCGTAGAATTTCCGCGCATTCCCGCCCAGGAATAACGTTTTCTCTGCTTCCGACAATTCCGGAGATTTCACCACAAAGTCATAAGACATCTTATAAGTAATGGCTGTTATCGTGCGCGGATAGTCCGAGCCCCACATCAGTTTCTCCATGCCAACCAGTTCTGCGGCTTCACGAATAGCCTTTATGGCACCTTTAAACGGATAAAACTCATCATTGAACAGCCATGTGATACCACCGGACTCAATCATCACATTCGGATGACGTGCCAACTTAATCTGCTCTTTCCAATCCGGAAGAGTAACCATCCCGAAATGTCCGACAGCAATCTTCAATCGAGGACATTCCTGAATAATCTCTTCCATCTCCGGAACCTGTATCGCCCCCTCTGCCAAGTCGACAGACAAGATCACTCCCCGCTCTTCCATCCACCGGAACATCTGCATCATTTCAGGACAGTTCAACATTACCCGTCCCTCTTTCAGAAGTAGGCGCTGGGCAGGAATCTTTATCGCTTTGAATCCCTTCCCGATCAGTTCTTTCGCCTGTTCCAGATAGCCCGGCTTGCGAAACTCACACATTCCGCAAACAAAGAAACGGTCCGGATAGCGTGAAACAACCTCCATCAGATAATCGTTCTGAATGCCGTCTATAAATTCTTGCGTAATAACCGCAGCCGAGACTTGAGCATAATCCATATTGGACAGAAAAACTTCCGCACTATTCACCCCGTCAATCATAAAAGGAGGAACCATCTGCCGAATCTCCCCCATAAACAGGGAGCGTCCGTTCTCTAAAGTACGGATAGGAAAACCATCGACCACCGTATCTTGGCGAAGCCACAGATGGGCATGGGCATCAATAATCGTATAATCCATAGAATCGACCGTTTTTTTAAGAGTTTGCCCAACTTACACGCTGCTGTTCTCCGATAATTTCCCGCACTTCACGCACGAGTTCCCAATCGATCGGTTCTTCAATAAAGCCGATATTTTTCTTCACATTCTCCGGATTAGTGGTGCTGAACAGGGTAGTCGCAATCTTTGGATTACTTACCGAGAATTGCATAGCGAGCTTTTCTATCGGATAATTCTTTGCTTTACAATGCTCCATCGCTTTGCGACAGGCATCTACCAATGGCTTGGGAGCCGGATGCCAAGCCGGGACACCACGTTCGCTCAGTAAGCCCATCGAGAGAGGAGAAGCATTGATGACACCGATTTCTTTCGATTCGAAATAGTCAAGGAAGTCAGCCAATTTATCATCGCACAGGCAATAGTGACAGAAGCTAAGAACAGATTCAATGGTACCGCTTGGCGAACGGTCTATCACCCATTTCAGGTTTTCGAGCTGCAAGTCAGTGATTCCGACATGTCCTACCACTCCTTTCTCACGCAGTTCGACCAAAGCAGGCAATGTCTCATTAACCACCTGATTCAGGTCGGCAAACTCAATATCATGCACATTGATCAAATCGATGAAGTCAATATTCAGACGTTCCATACTTTCATATACACTCTCCGTCGCACGCTTTGCCGAGTAGTCCCATGTATTGACCCCGTCTTTGCCATAGCGTCCGACTTTCGTAGAAAGATAATAACGGTCGCGAGGAATATCCTTCAGTGCTTTGCCTAGAACAGTCTCTGCCTTATAATGTCCGTAATAAGGGGAAACATCGATAAAGTTCATTCCGGCTTCGATGGCTGTAAACACAGCCTGAATGCCTTCTTTTTCTTTTAAATCATGGAAAACTCCTCCCAGAGAGGAAGCTCCGAAACTGAGAGACGATACTTTCATCCCTGTCTTTCCGATTTCATGGTATTGCATACGTATAGGGTTTTAAATTATTTTGTATGCGACAAAAGTAAGGGGTGAACCCTTCTCAACGGACAAGAGAGGGGCGAAAAAGCTACGTAACGGTTTACGTAAAAAATCTTTCTTCAAATGCGGAGATTTATCAGGGAATATGCTTTCTTTGCAGATAAATCTAAGTTGGAGACCTTCAGATGGAAAACCGGAAACATACTTCACTCAAAGACCTCGCCCAAGCATTAGGCGTATCCATCCCTACTGTATCCCGAGCGCTGAAAGACAGCCCGGAAATCAGCCGTGAACTTTGCGCCAAAGCCAAGAAGCTGGCCAAAGAGATGAATTATCGTCCCAATCCTTTCGCTATGAGTCTGCGGAAGAATGCGCCGCGCATCATCGGAGTGATCGTTCCGGATATTGTCACTCATTTCTTTGCCTCCATTCTGAACGGGATAGAGAACATGGCGATCGATAACGGATATTTCGTCATTATCACGACATCGCACGAGTCTTTCGAGCATGAAAAAAGGAATATAGAGAATCTGGTCAATATGCGGGTAGAGGGGATTATCGCCTGCCTGTCTCAGGAAACAACTGACTTTTCTCATTTTGCCGCATTGAAAGAGATCAATATGCCGCTGATTCTGTTCGACCGTGTTTGCCTGACCGATCAATTCTCGTCAGTAATAGCAGACGGAGCACAATCCGCACAAATGGCTACCCAGCATCTGCTGGACAATGGAAGTAAACGGGTGGCTTTTATCGGCGGTGCCAATCATCTGGATATTGTAAAAAGAAGGAAGCATGGTTATCTGGAAGCCTTGCGCGATAATCGGATTCCGATTGAAAAGGAATTAGTTGTCTGCCGGAAAATTGATTATGAGGAAGGTAAGATTGCTACGGAAACGTTGTTATCCCTCCCCCAGCCTCCCGATGCCATCCTTGCCATGAATGATACATTGGCTTTTGCCGCTATGGAAGTAATCAAAAACCACGGACTTCGTATTCCTGACGATATCGCCATCATCGGATACACGGATGAGCAGCACGCCAACTATGTGGAACCCAAACTATCTGCCGTATCACATCAGACCTATAAGATGGGGGAAACAGCCTGTCAACTGCTGATTGATCAGATTAAGGGAGACAGAACGGTCAAGCAAGTGGTGATTCCGACACATTTGCAGATAAGGGAGAGTAGCATTAAGGAGAAATAACAAAAAAATGCTGTATCTACGCAATATAGATACAGCACCTTATTATATAGAGAGTTTTATCTTATTATTTCAACTCTGCTTCAGTATCAGCGAAATCAAGCAATGTAATATCAAAAACAAGAGCTGAATACCCCAAAATACCGGTAGTACCGCTACTTCCATAGGCATAATCCCAAGGGATATAAACCTTCCAGCGATCACCAACTTCCATTCTCTGAAGCACTTCACCCCAGCCGGTAATTACTCCGCTGACCTGGAAAATAGTGGTAGGAGAATCTCCTTCACTTGGATTTTCCCCGTTTATAACCGGATTGTCTCCTGTAAAGTTTCCATCAAAATATTCTCCCAAAATATTTGTTCCTTTATAATATACCTTCACATAGTCAGTATATTTGGGACTTCCCGCCTTCGGTTCAAGATCAGTCATTGACGGCATTACCTTATGATAGATGTAATTACCGGGAGCAGTCAACATTTCCGTGCGCTTCAAGTCTTTATCAGCAGCCGTAGCATAAACATTCGCAAGAGAGTCAATAAATGCCTCATTGCGCGCACGCCAATTATCATATTTACCAACTTCTTCGGTTTCGCTACAAGAAACAAAAGCCAAAGCCAGTAATACTAAGGAGAATAAATAGATTTTTTTACTCATTCGTTAATGGTTTATTGTAAAGTTTTCAATAATGAAGTGATGCTCACTCTGTCTGCGATGATATTATTCAGTTCAGAGATAGCTACACGTTCTTGCTGCATCGTATCACGATTACGCAGTGTTACACAGTTATCTTCCAGTGTCTGATGGTCTACAGTTACGCAGAACGGAGTACCGATGGCATCCTGACGACGATAACGCTTACCGATACTGTCTTTTTCGTCATACTGGCAGTGGAAGTGGAACTTCAGAGCGTCGATGATCTCACGGGCCTTTTCAGGCAGACCGTCTTTCTTGATCAACGGCATAACAGCCAGTTTCACCGGAGCAAGGGCGGCAGGCAATTTCAGCACAACACGGCTTTCTCCGTTTTCCAATTGCTCTTCGCAATAAGCAGCGCTCATGATGCTCAGGAACATACGGTCTACACCGATAGAAGTTTCAATCACATACGGAGTGTACGATTCATTCAATTCCGGATCGAAGTATTTGATGCTCTTGCCGGAGAATTTCTCATGCTGAGACAAGTCGAAATTTGTACGGGAGTGGATACCTTCCACTTCTTTGAAACCGAATGGCATCAGGAACTCGATATCTGTTGCAGCATTAGCATAGTGAGCCAATTTATCGTGGTCGTGATAGCGGTAGCTGGCATCACCGAAGCCCAGCGCTTTATGCCATTTCAGACGAATCTCCTTCCATTTCTTGAACCAATCCAGTTCCGTTCCCGGTTTTACGAAGAACTGCATCTCCATCTGTTCGAACTCACGCATACGGAAGATGAACTGACGGGCAACAATCTCATTACGGAAAGCCTTACCAATCTGGGCAATACCGAAAGGTACTTTCATACGACCGGTTTTCTGCACATTCAGATAGTTTACAAAGATACCCTGTGCCGTTTCCGGACGAAGATAAATCTTCATGGCACCGTCTGAAGTCGATCCCATTTCTGTAGAGAACATCAGGTTGAACTGACGGACTTCCGTCCAGTTCTTAGTGCCGGAAATAGGACATACGATCTCTTCATCAACGATGATCTGACGAAGTTCATCCAGATTATTATCATTCAGCGCTTTTGCGAAACGAGTATGAAGCGCATCACGCTTAGCCTGATGTTCCAACACACGTCCGTTGGTAGAACGGAATTGAGCCTCATCGAATGAGTCACCAAACTTCTTGGCAGCTTTTGCTACTTCTTTATTGATTTTATCGTCATACTTTGCCAACTGATCTTCGATCAATACGTCAGCACGATAACGTTTTTTAGAATCTTTATTGTCAATCAAAGGGTCATTGAATGCGTCCACGTGTCCGGAAGCCTTCCAGATGGTAGGGTGCATAAAGATGGCAGAGTCGATACCGACAATGTTTTCGTGCAACAGCACCATGCTGTCCCACCAATATTTTTTAATGTTGTTTTTCAATTCAACGCCCATCTGACCGTAGTCATATACTGCGCCTAGTCCGTCGTAGATATCGCTTGAAGGAAATACGAAGCCGTACTCTTTACAGTGCGATACAAGTTTCTTAAAAACGTCTTCTTGTGCCATTTTCTTTTCTATATCTATTAATTTGAATTACCTTTTTTCGTAAAAAGTGCCACAAAGATAGGCATTTATCTCATAAATAAGACAGGGAGGGTATTAATTTATCTTATTCTTCTGTTTGTTCCTGCTCCTGGTCTGCTTTCTTCATCTCTTTAGTCAACATACTTTCGGGCATATAATATTTAAAAGGGATGCGCATACACTTTGTTTTCTTCATGCGGTCACGGAGTGCGCTGTTTGCCACAAAATAAACGCGGGATACCGATACTTGTCCCGGTGTCACTTGTTCGGGACGTTCAAAACCAGGACTGGTCAAAGCGGTCTGGAATGTGCCCAGCCCATCAATCGTCACAGACTGCCCCATAGAAAGCAAATAGCGGATGGCATCCGCCACTTCCACCAATATGCCTTCAACCTGACCACGGTGGAAGCCTCCCCGCATCTCCACCACTTGGGCAAGTTCTTTGTTCTGTACTCCGCCTCTATCCTGTATTTTACTTGGTACACCATACCATAACTCTTTTCTTTCTCCGGACGTCAAGTCCGCTTTCTTTCTTACTACATAAGGGATTGCCATGTCTTATACTCCTTTCTTGTTTCGTTTATATTTTCATTCTGTACCACACCCGGGTGTCAGCACGTATGACACCCGGATGTCAGACATCACAACACCCGGGTGTCGTACAGCACGAGACCCGGGTGTCATACATATCTTCTTCGCAACAAAGTTAGACTATTATAGAAAGAAAACAAACTAATATTTATATATTTGTTTCCATAAACTTTAATATACCCGCACACACTATGATAAAAATACTACTGCTGATCGATTATTCCAGTGAATTCGACAGAAAATTGCTCCGCGGACTTGTACAATATTCCAAAGAAAACGGACCTTGGCTTTTCTATCGGCTTCCATCCTATTACAGCGGCATGTATGGAGAAAAAGGTATTCTCAAATGGGCAAAAGAATGGAAAGCTGACGCCATCATCGGACAATGGAACAATGACACCGTCAATCTACTGAAAGAACTGAATATTCCGATTGTATTGCAGAATTATCACCATAGAAGCACTACTTACTCCAATCTAACGGGCGACTACAAAGGAACGGGCAGAATGGCCGCCCAATTCTTCGCCAAGCGGATGTTCCACAACTTTGCTTATTTCGGCATAAACGGGGTTGTCTGGTCTGACGAACGTTGCGAAGGCTTCCGTCAGGAAGTTAAACGAATAGGCGGCAACTTTTATTGTTTCGAATCCGATAAGCATGAAGACGAAATCAGAATAGAAGTAAGCCAATGGCTGCAAGAGCTTCCTAAACCCATAGCGTTGTTCTGCTGCGACGACTCACACGCACTATTCATTTCGGAAACCTGCAAGATAAGTAACATACACATACCGGAAGAAATCTCCCTGTTAGGAGTCGATAATGATGACTTGATCTGTAATATTTCCGATCCTCCCATCTCCTCCATAGAACTGGAAGTAGAAAGAGGAGGATATTCCATAGGCAGGCTCATTCATCAACAAATCAAAAAGGAACATGAAGGGACTTTTAATATCGTCATCAACCCTATCCGCATAGAATTGCGGCAATCCACAGAAAAACATAATATAAAAGACCCTTACATTCTCGAAGTTGTAAAATACATAGAGAGTCATTACAATTCCGACCTGACCATAGAGTCTTTGTTGGCACAGATTCCGCTCTCACGCAGAAATTTTGAAGTGAAATTCAAAAATGCGATGCATACTTCCATCTATCAGTATATCTTAAACTGCCGGGTCAACCATCTGGCTGATTTACTTCTTACTACAGATCGTTCATTGGCAGACATTGCAACGGAAGCCGGATTCAAAGACTATAATAATATCTCCCGGATTTTTAAAAAGTTCAAAGGATGTTCCCCTTTGGAATATCGGGAGAAAAAAATCACGAACAGATAAAAAATAAATTATTCGTTTTTCGAATATAGCTTTTCGTTTTTAGTACCGGAGGCATTACTAAAGTGGCATATCTTTGTTCGGTAAATGTTAACTCTTAAAGTCAATCAACAACTTATGGAGCAAAAGAAAATCGTGCTATTCATCCTGATCGTTCATCTGGCAGCATTTCTAGCAGGATGCAGCGGAAACAAAAATAGCGGAAACAATGACTCCTCTGATCTATGGAATAAGTTATCGAGCTACTTCCGCCCGCCCGCAGAATACGAAAATGTATATGGGAATTTTCGCTCTCCTTTATTATATTATAATGGGGATACAGTCAGAACCGTTGAAGACTGGCAAAGACGACGAACTGAAATCAAGGACAGATGGATGAGCCTGTTAGGACAATGGCCGCCTGTCATTACCGGACAAACATTTGAAATTCTGGATACTCTTCACCGCGAAAACTTCATGCAATACCGTGTCCGCTTCTACTGGACTCCCAACGAACAGACTGAAGGTTATTTGCTGGTTCCGGACAAAGAAGGCAAAAAGCCTGCCGTTATCACTACCTTTTATGAACCCGAAACGGCTATCGGATTGGGTGGAAAACCTTATAGAGACTTTGCATATCAATTGACGAAAAGAGGATTTGTCACATTATCAATAGGAACAACGAGGACTACAGAGAACCAGACATATTCCATTTATTACCCCACCATTGAAAATGCAACTCTCCAACCACTTTCAGCATTAGCTTATGCAGCCGCAAATGCATGGGAAGTATTAGCCAAAGTACAGGACGTCGATTCTACAAGAATTGGCATCACAGGGCATTCTTATGGTGGAAAGTGGGCGATGTTTGCCTCATGCCTATACGAAAAGTTCGCTTGTGCGGCATGGGGAGACCCCGGAATTGTATTCGACGAAACAAAAGAAGGATATATCAATTACTGGGAACCCTGGTATTTGGGATATTATCCGCCACCATGGGAAAATACATGGAGTAAAAATGGGCATGATTATGCTAAAGGCATTTATCCGAAGCTCCGCAAAGAAGGATATGATTTGCATGAATTGCATGCACTGATGGCACCTCGCCCATTTCTTGTTTCCGGAGGATACTCTGACGGAACAGACCGGTGGACAGCGCTAAACCATACAATAGCGGTCAACCGGCTCTTAGGATACCGCAATAATGTCGCGATGAGCAACAGAGTCAATCATGACCCAACCCCTGAATCAAACGAAATTATATATGATTTTTTTGAATGGTACTTGTATTCAGCAAATAAATCTCCCAAAGAGTAGAAAGATGCGTTTTTTGAATACACTTTTTCGTTTTTTTGCGCAAAAAATCGACTCTGGATGCCTAACTTTGTTCTATCAATTCATCCAAGTAACCTAAATTACTTGATTAAAATGATTAGCCTATGAAAAATATACACTAGAAAACATAAAATGCCCCATCTGCGAATGGGGCAATATTAATGCCATATTAATAAAACTAATCATAAATTATCACCCAATTAATAAATAACGCAATAATAAATTCACAATTAATAAATTAAAAGTGCTAACTCAAGGGAATTAATAAAGCTAGCAAATAATTCCGAGTTGGTAATAAATATTAAACTATTAAAAATTCAATAGGTTAAATATATACTAAAAAGAGTAGAAACTAAAAAAAGTAAACTATGGAAGCGAATAATCGCAGAGATTTCTTAAAGAAAGCCGCATTAGCGGGAGCCTCCGCCCTAATGGCTCCCACACTACTGGCCGCTGAAGGCAAAGATGAAAGTGAATTCGTTCTCTCTCCGAGCAAAAGGACGGACAGCAAATTAATTGTACCGAAAAATAATGGTCTGAAAATCACAGGCACTTTTCTGGATGAAATATCTCACGATATTCCACACCAGAACTGGGGAGAAAAAGAATGGGATCTCGACTTTCAGCACATGAAAAGGATTGGTATCGATACCGTTATTATGATCCGTTCCGGATATCGCAAGTTCATCACTTATCCATCCAAATATCTATTAGGAAAAGGATGCTATATGCCTTCCGTGGATTTAGTAGATATGTACTTACGACTGGCCGAAAAATATAACATGAAGTTTTATTTTGGACTATATGACACCGGTCATTATTGGGATACACGTGATATGTCGTGGGAAGTGGAATATAATAAATATGTGATTGACGAAGTATGGAATACTTACGGCGAGAAGTATAAAAGCTTCGGAGGCTGGTATATTAGCACGGAAATCAGCCGCAATACCAAAGGAGCTATCGGCGCATTTCATACAATGGGGAAACAATGTAAAGATGTATCTAATGGGCTCCCTACTTTTATATCCCCTTGGATTGATGGTAAAAAGGCAGTCATGGGAACCGGAAAAATGACAAGGGAGGATGCTGTATCCGTAGAACAACATGAGAGAGAATGGAATGAAATTTTTGATGGCATACACGATGTAGTAGACGCTTGTGCGTTTCAAGACGGACACATCGACTACGATGAACTGGATGCTTTTTTCACTGTAAACAAGAAACTGGCAGACAAATACGGAATGCAATGTTGGACAAACGCGGAAACATTCGACCGCGATATGCCCATCCGGTTCCTGCCGATCAAATTCGACAAACTCCGCATGAAACTGGAAGCGGCAAAACGTGCCGGATATGATAAAGCAATCACTTTTGAGTTTTCTCACTTTTTAAGTCCGCAATCAGCTTATCTGCAGGCAGGACATTTATATGACAGATACAGAGAATACTTTGAAATCAAATAAACTATATGAAAACAACAATTAATCTGGGTTATATCATATTCCTTTCAGTCGTTGCTGCTTTAGGAGGCTTTCTGTTCGGCTATGACACTGCTGTCATATCCGGCACAATAGCTCAGGTGACACATCTGTTTCAGTTGGACACCTTGCAACAAGGATGGTATGTAGGATGCGCATTGATCGGATCAATTGTCGGCGTTCTCTTTTCCGGAATATTGAGCGACCGCATCGGACGTAAAAGAACAATGATACTTTCTGCCATTCTGTTTTCTACATCAGCAATCGGCTGTGCTTTTTGCATTGACTTTAACCAGTTAGTTGTTTATAGAATCATAGGTGGCATCGGAATTGGTATTGTTTCTATTGTATCTCCTCTTTACATTTCCGAAGTTTCCGTCGCACAATTCAGAGGCAGAATGGTCTCCCTGTATCAACTGGCCGTAACTGTCGGTTTTCTAGGAGCTTATCTTGTCAACTATCAGTTATTGGCATATTCAGAGAGTGGAAACCACTTACCTATAGCCTGGTTAGAAAAAATAGTAGTTACAGAAGTGTGGAGAGGTATGTTAGGCATGGAGACGTTACCAGCCATACTATTCTTTATTATTATCTTTTTCATACCCGAAAGCCCCAGATGGCTGATAGTAAAAGGACAAGAAAGGAAAGCCACTTATATTCTGGAAAAGATTTACAATTCATTTAAAGAAGCTGATTTCCAGCTAAACGAGACAAAATCCGTCCTTGTTTCCGAGACCCGTTCAGAATGGTCTATCCTTCTGAAACCAGGTATTCTGAAAGCAGTTATTATCGGTGTATGTATTGCTATTCTGGGACAGTTTATGGGGGTTAATGCAGTTCTCTACTACGGCCCTTCTATTTTTGAGAATGCCGGTCTTTCAGGAGGTGATTCTCTGTTCTATCAAGTTCTTGTAGGACTTGTGAATACACTGACCACTATCCTGGCACTTCTCATCATTGACAAAGTAGGACGCAAGAAACTGATATATTATGGGGTATCCGGAATGGTCGTTTCATTGATACTCATTGGCAGTTATTTCCTCTTCGGAAATGCCTGGAATATTTCCAGCCTGTTTCTGTTAGCCTTCTTTCTGTGTTATGTTTTTTGTTGCGCCATTTCCATTTGCGCTGTGATATTCGTACTTCTCTCTGAGATGTACCCTACCAAAATACGCGGATTAGCAATGTCCATTGCCGGATTCGCTCTTTGGATCGGCACCTATCTGATCGGACAGCTAACCCCCTGGATGCTCCAGAACCTTACTCCAGCCGGAACATTCTTCCTGTTCGCCATCATGTGTGTACCGTATATGCTCATTGTCTGGAAACTCGTACCGGAAACTACCGGAAAGTCTCTGGAAGAGATTGAAAGATACTGGACCCGTTCGGAACAGTAAAATAGACCTTATTAAATAAAAAAACTAACAATTATGGATTTTAAAAAATTAGCAAACCAATACAAAGACGAACTACTGAATAATGTTCTTCCATTCTGGTTAGAGCATTCTCAGGATCACGAATTCGGTGGTTATTTCACTTGTCTGGATCGTGAAGGCAACGTATTCGATACAGATAAATTTATTTGGCTGCAAGGACGCGAAATTTGGTTATTCTCAATGCTTTACAATAAAGTTGAGAAAAAACAGGAATGGCTGGATTGCGCTATTCAAGGTGGTGAGTTTCTAAAGAAATACGGACATGATGGAAACTATCATTGGTATTTTTCTTTGGATCGGGCAGGTAATCCTCTGGTAGAACCATACAACATCTTTTCCTATACATTTGCTACAATGGCTTTCGGGCAACTCAGCCTGGCTACAGGCAATCAGGAATATGCTGACATTGCAAAGAAAACGTTCGATATTATTCTCTCAAAGGCAGATAATCCGAAAGGGAAATGGAACAAAATCCATCCGGGCACACGTAATCTGAAAAATTTCGCCCTCCCGATGATCCTTTGTAATCTGGCACTTGAAATAGAACACTTGTTGGACAAAGAGTATCTGGAAAAAACAATAGAGACTTGTATTCACGAAGTGATGGAAGTATTCTATCGCCCGGAGCTCGGAGGAATTATTGTTGAAAATATAGGAGTGGACGGCAATCTCGTAGACTGTTTTGAAGGACGGCAAGTGACTCCCGGACACGACATCGAAGCGATGTGGTTTATCATGGATTTAGGAAAACGCCTGAATCGCCCTGATCTAATCGAGAAGGCAAAAAATGTAACCTTGACGATGATTAACTACGGATGGGACAAAGAATATGGTGGCATCTACTATTTCATGGACCGCAAAGGTTGCCCTCCCCAACAACTGGAATGGGACCAAAAGCTTTGGTGGGTACACATTGAAACACTTATTTCCCTACTAAAAGGTTACCAATTGACAGGTGACAAACAATGTATGGAGTGGTTCGAGAAAATACATGAGTATGTATGGACGCACTTCAAAGACGCTCAATATCCTGAATGGTTCGGTTACTTAAACCGCCAGGGAGAAGTACTTCTGCCACTTAAGGGAGGCAAATGGAAAGGCTGTTTCCATGTCCCCAGGGGCTTATATCAATGCTGGAAAGTACTAGAAGAATTACAATAAATCTAATACCCAAAAACTTTTTTATTAACCAATTAAATTTTATCTTATGATGGAACAATGCTTTAAGCAAAAAAGTAGTTTCCGAACAATCAGAATCATACTATTCTCATTGTCGATGCTTTTTGCGTATGCCACAAATGGCTATGCCCAGAACATGGTTAGGGGAGTCGTCACAGACGTGACCGGTGAACCGTTGCCAGGAGTCAGCGTCGTTGTCAAAGGTACGACCACAGGTACCACTACCGATATTGACGGTAGATACTCTATCAATGCATCCAACACTGCCACTCTTGAATTCTCATACATCGGTATGAACAAACAAGAGATAAAAGTGAACGGACGCAGTACGATCAACATCATCTTAAAAGAAGATGTCGCTAATTTGGACGAAGTGGTGGTAGTAGGTTATGGAACACAAAAGAAAGCTCACTTAACCGGATCTGTAGCCACGGTATCTCAAAAAGATATGTTGAAAACAACTGCCAGTAATATGTCACAAACATTAGTCGGTAAGTTGCCCGGCCTTATTACCCAACAATCACTCGGACAACCAGGATCGGATGATGTTTCCATATTAATCCGTGGTTATTCTTCATTCAGCGGTTCAGGTACGGTACTTGTTTTAGTTGACGGAGTAGAACGAGCTATGGGACAAGTAGACCCGAATGACGTGGAATCTGTTACCATCCTGAAAGACGCTGCATCTTGTGCCGTTTATGGAATGAAAGCAGCCAACGGAGTTGTGCTGGTAACAACCAAACACGGACAAGAAGGTAAAACAGATATCACCTACAGAGGAAGTATGACTCTATCACACGCTACCACTCTGCCTAAAATGATGAACGGAACCCAATATATGCAATGGTATAATCTGGCTCGCAAACTAGACAATAATGGCGTAGATAATCCATATTTTACCGACGAAGAAATTGCGGCAACTTATAACGGAGACCCAACAGATGGATTTGAAAATACAGACTGGACCTCCGACTTATATAAGACTACCCTTATGCACCAACACAATCTGTCTATAAACGGAGGTAGCAATAAAGTCAGATATTTCATCAGCGGCGGCTATTTACATCAAGATGGTATTATTAAAGGCAACAAAAACGAACGCAGCAATTTCCGCTCAAACATTGATGTACAAGCGACCAAAGACATTAAAGTGTCACTAAATACCGCAGCATTAATCAAAGATTATTATCAGCCGGGAGGATACTCTTATGGCAATCAGCAAGCCTATAGTATTTTCCATCAGTTGCTTTATTCTATACCTTTTGTTCCGAAAGAGTATGAAGGTTATCCTACTTCGGCATACCGGGGCGCAACCAGCGCAGCCAATCCGATCTATGGATCTGCAAATTCAGGATTCCAGGAATCTCGCACAGTCAGAATAGAAAGTTCTGCAAATGTCGAATATACAGCCCCATTCCTGAAAGGTTTGAAAGCAAATATGTTCATCAGTTGGGACTGGCAAGATCTGGCAAGTAAAACATTTGCTTATGCATATTCTGTCAATGCCTATGATTCTTCCACCAAAAGCTACAGCTATGTACAAAGTGCAAATCTGCTGGCAGATGGTAACCTATACCAGGGTGACCAAAAATCACAACAAGTAATATTACGTCCGACTGTTTCATATAACAACAAATTCGGACTTCATGATGTAGGAGCCCTTTTCCTCTACGAACAAACTCAGGTAAAAAGCTCTGCACTGAATGCGAGTCGTACGGATTACGACTTATTCGATTTACCCGAAATATCTTTGGGAGACGCCCAAACTGCAACTAATAGCGGTTCTTCTGGGAAAAGTGCTTACGCCGCTTATGTAGGTCGTCTAAATTATGCCTACGCCAATAAATACCTGGCCGAAGCATCTTTCCGTTACGACGGTTCTTATAAGTTTGCCAAAGGACACCGTTGGGGATTCTTCCCTTCAGTTTCTTTAGGATGGGTGATGTCGGAAGAAGACTTTTTCAAAGACGCACTTCCTAAAATAGACTATTTTAAACTCAGAGGTTCTTTTGGTATTCTAGGTAGCGACAACGTTAGTGCTTTCTTGTACAGAAAATCCTACTCTTATACTAATAATGGAGTAGTATTTGGCAGTACACCTAACACTCAAGGAACACTTAGCAACACAGTAGCTTATCCAAATGAACGACTGACTTGGGAAAAAACAAAATCATATAACTTAGGTTTCGATCTTAGTGCCTGGAACGGTTTGTTGGGAGTTGAGTTTGATGTATTCTACAAATATACATACGACATTCTTCAAAGTGTTAGTAACATCTATCCTCCTTCTTTAGGTGGGCACTACCCAAGTTCAGAAAATACCGGAACATTTGATAACCGCGGATTTGAAATTGCACTGAAACATCGCAATCGTATAGGAGAATTCAGTTATAGTTTGAATGGCAACTTATCTTACGCTCATAACCGTATCTTAAGCAGAACACAGGCGGATAATACATTACCCTGGCAAAGTGTTCTCGGATCATCAGTCGGTGAATTATGGGGATTAAAAGCATTAGGGTTGTATCAAAGTGAAGAAGAGATTGCCAACTCACCTCAAGTATCATGGAATACACCACGAGTAGGAGACATAAAATATGCCGATATTAATGGCGATGGAAAGATCGATTCCAACGACCGAATCAAAATATCACGTGGCATCCGCCCGGAAATGATGTTTGCACTAATGGCTGACGCTAATTACAAAGGCTTCGATTTATCTGTTCAGTTTCAAGGAGCGGCACTTTGTGATAAAATGCTTCAATACTCATGGCAAGACTTAAATGGCGCAACAGATATGACCCCTATGACAAGACCCTGGTATGCAAATTGGGACAACGCTCCTCTTTATCTGGTAGAAAACAGTTGGCGACCCGATCATACAAATGCGGAATATCCTCGTCTGACTGTCAGCAGTGTATCTCATTCAAACAATGCCCAACAATCGGATTTCTGGAAAAGAAATGGTGCGTATTTACGTTTGAAGAACGTGACTTTAGGATATACGCTTCCTAAAGCCTGGACCAACAAGATGGGATTGTCAAACATCAGAGTTTATGCTAATGGGACTAACCTACTGACATTTACCGATTTCAAGTATATCGACCCGGAAAGTACAAATGTAGCAACAGGATATTATCCACAGCAACGTACATTCAGCTTTGGTATAGATGTTAGATTTTAAAACAAATAGTTAATATGAAAAATATAAAAAAATACATTATAGGCATAGCAGCTAGCATTTGCTTGACACAATGTGATGTACTGGACGTAGATCCTACTGGCTGGTACAGCGAGAATGTAGCATATTCCTCACTGGAAAATGTAGACCTTTACGTCAAAGGGCTATATAGCGTGCTATATGATAATGCTACTATCAATATAGATTCTTACTGCTTAATGGACGATGGAGCTACAGATCTGTTAAAATACTCTTGGTATGGAGTGAACGGAGGTGCCATGAATAAATTCTTTTATCAGACGAATTATGTCACCGAAACGAGCAACTTCCGCTCCAACTGGAGTGGTATGTATACCCGTATCCGTCAACTCAACGAATATTTCTATGACCGAAGCAAAGGTTATGGAGATAACTTAGATCAGGATGAAATGAAAAAGCGTACAGCAGAGGTTCGTTTCTTACGTGCATTTGCTTACCAGGAACTGGTGCTCCGTCATGGCGGAGTTATCCTGCGTACTGATGAAGATTATGTAGACGGACCTGACGAAAGAGCTAAAGCACGTTCATCTGAATCAGATTGCTGGGATTTCATTATCAACGAATACACCCAGGCAGTACAAGACCTTCCGGAAAACTGGACAGGTACCAATGTGGGGCGTATTACCAAAGGAGCCGCTTACGGAATGAAAGCACGTGCGGCCCTTTATGCTAAACGCTGGGGGGATGCGATAGATGCCTGCAATGAAGTATTAAAATTGAATTACAGTTTATTGCAAGGAACGACTGCCAATGATTACTACAAAATATTCACCTCAGTCAATAATAGTGAGCTAATCCTTCCGGTTTACTTCCAACAGGGAAAGAACGCCAAGCAACATTCTTTTGACATCTACGTGTGTCCACCATACGACTGGAAAGCAGCCGGTGTTACAGAAGGAAGTGTAGGTGCGGCAGTCACTCCATCTGATGAATACGCTTCCTCTTTCGATATCAAAGTAAACGGTAGCTACCAATCTTTTGACTGGAGTAATCTCAGTTCCTACAACAATGCTCCATTTACCAATCGCGAACCACGTTTTTACGCCTCCATTCTTTATAATGGAGCAACATGGAAAGGACGTACTCTCCAGTTGTATGTAGATGGAAATGACGGATATATGGATTTTGCTACAACCGGACAAGATAATGTGCACAAATCAACAACAGGTTATCTGATTCGTAAGTTCGCTTCTGATGATACCAATATCAACTTTAGCAGCATTTTGAGTGGACAATACTGGATAGAAATGCGTTTAGCTGAAATTTACTTGATTCGTTCGGAAGCATATGCACGACAAAACGAGTTTGGAAAAGCCTATGCTGATCTGAAAACGATCCGTGACCGCGTCGGACTGCCGGAACTCGCCCAACAAAATAATTGGAGTGATTATCTGGAAGATCTGTCTAAAGAACGTATTTGTGAACTTGGAATGGAAGGACACCGATATTTCGACCTGATCCGTTGGGGAATCGCCGTAAGAACACTTGATCATAAACGTCTGCACGGCGTTAAGATAACACAGGCCGGTGGCAGTTTCAGTTACGCACGAGTAGAATGCGATACACAAGACCGTTTATTCCCTGAAAAATATACAATTTTCCCTATTCCATACACAGAACTTCAAGACAACACACTCTGTGAACAAAATGAACTGTGGAAATAATAATTATTTAATAAGAGAAAAATTATGAAAATAAAATATCTATTCACCGGGGTACTAATATCAATGCTAGCCTTCATGAGCTGCGAGGACCCGGACGATCTGGCAAGGACAGGCAGCGAAAATGTTACAGGACTAACCATAACCGGATGCTTAGCTTCTGATGAAAGTACCACATATAGTGCTATCGTAGACGAGGCAAGTAATACAATTACCATACAAGTTCCTTATTATATTTCAGATACGGAAAAAATACAAGGTGACCTGACACAAATGAAAGTTTCAGCCAGCCTGCCTGTAGGAGCAAAATTCTCCCCCAGCATTTCCGGCATTCGTGATCTGGTCAGTGGTTTCCAATCAACATTAGTCAAAGAAGATGGAAGCAAAATTACTTATACATTTAAGGCTGCTTATGTGAAATCAAAATTAGCCAGTATTAGTAAAGTAGAACTGACAGACTATTCACGTGCAACAATACGTATCGTCGAACCTGAGAGTACGGGTGGTACAGGAAAAATCATCATCTATAAAACCTCTTCAGCTATTGATGCAGCCTTGAAGTCTGCGGCATTAACAGTCTCTCCATGGGCTACTATCGAATCATCATCATTGGATCCGGCAACCGGCATTATAGATTTAAGTAACCAACCGACTATAACCGTTATTGCACAAAATGGAACAGACAAAACAGTCTATCAGACTAGTCTGGAACTCCCGGATCTATTACCTCAGGGAGTGGGCTATACAGCTTCATTATTTGGTTTCCAAATCTATACAGATGACACACATGGATTTGAGGTTGGAGCGAACCGTACAATGGCTGTTATTGACGACTATCTAATTATCAGTAATAGCACTGATTACAATAAAATGATTGTAATGGATCGTTATAACGGCAAAGTACTTGATGTAAAAGTCAACACTACAGGTATTGATGCAGGCCGCTCCATCCATGCTATTACCAGTGATGATGCTGGACATTTAGTAGCTATGGCATACACTAGTACTTTAGACGCCAATGTTACCGACCCAAACGTACGTGCCTGGGTTTGGCCTAACGGCATCGAGAATGCACCTAAGAGCATCGTTTATGCAAATATTAATGGGAGTACATTCGCCAATGCTCCTGTAGGCATTAATGGAGTCAAAAAACTAGAGCTTGGACGCACAATCTGCGTCAAAGGTGATCTGACTTCAGGGGATGCAATTATTGCCACATCAACCAAAAATGTACCACGTGCGGTTTTCCTTATGTTCAAAGATGGTGCAATGCAAGGCAACGCTTATGTAGAATGGGGCGGAGGAGCATCAGTCTCCATGTGGAACGCAACTAAAGTCATTCCATTGACAAATACTTCTCCACTAGGATATATTTGGGCCAGTGCCAACTTCCGGCAAGCAATTAATTACACTCCTATAGGCACAGGCGCACGCGCCATAGATTTCTCACTTCCAACATCACATTGGTGGTCCGGTAGCGCTACATATGATAAGAATGTCCGGGGAATAGGATATGTTGAATTTAACGGTACATGTTTGTTAGGCGTTCAAAATGGTCTGTCAAGCAATGGGGTTTGGTCCCACCGCCTATATGTATCCAACATCACGAATAATCCCGGAACTTCAGCAATGGCTAATGGCTTTATCTTCGATTCACGTGAAGGAAGTACAACAGGAACAGGCAGTATCCCCGGAACGGGGTATGCGGTAACTGGTATGACATCTTCAGCCTCGTTCGTTTCTGGCAAACAGGTACTTGGTACCAACGTTGATGAAACAGGAGATGTTGTATTCGGTCGAAGTGCTGATGGCAATGCCGTTCAGGTCTATATGTTGACTACGGATCAGGGACTATTTGCTTATGAAATTACCAGATTCAATTTATAAATGAAAATTTAAATATCATTTAAGATCATCTATAAACTACTCAGTAACAGTTGGCAATTACATATGAATAATTGCACAACTGTTGCTAAGTAGTTATTAAAGTCACTAGATTATAATTAAAAAAATCCGATGGTACAATTTTTCCAAGAAATACAAGAGCAACCGCAAGCACTTCTGCAGACGGCAAACTTCTACAAAAGCGTAGAAGGAAAATCCGTTTTGTCACAAATTTCAGAATTATGGTGTTCCGGCAAATATAGAAATATTCTGTTAACCGGTATGGGCAGTTCTTACTTCATCGCTAACGCAACTGCTTCTCTACTTAATTCATATAAAATCCCGGCATATGCTCTGAACGCAGGAGAATTATTGCATTATCAAATTTCATTAATTAGTCCAGAATCGTTGATTATATGTATTTCGCAATCAGGAGAAAGCTATGAAGTAATCAAACTAATAGAAAAGTTATCTTCAAACATCACAGTTCTTTCTATTTGTAATGAAAAAGATAGCAGTTTAGTCAAATTCTCTCGCTATAGCCTATTGTGCAAAGCTGGAAAGGAAGAAAAAACGTCAACAAAAACATTCATAACCTGTTATCAAGTAGCATATTTACTGGCAATGAAGTTATGCAATCAAGAAATCGACAGCACCCAATGGCATAAACTCAGTAAAATTATTGAGAACATGGTCAATGGAAATACTCCATGGATGTCGAAAGCTATTGAACTGATAGACGGCTCCACTTTTGTGCAATTAATAGGACGGGGACCAGTTTTTGCAGCTGCCAGCCAGAGTGCATTGATGTTCATGGAAGCAGCGCATACGCCTGCATCAGCTTTATTAGGTGGTGAATTCAGGCATGGCCCGTTAGAAATGGTAAAGAAAGGATTCATAGCCATTCTATTTGCACACTCGCAATCAGAAACCTACGAACAATCACTATCTTTAGTAAAAGATATCCTTAAATATGAAGGAAAAGTTATCTTTATCACCGATTCAAACTTAGTGTTTGAAAATGATAATTTATGTGCCATTACTATCCCAAGCACTAATGCTGAGTTATTTACAATCCCCTGTATAGTTCCTGTACAACTTCTTATAAATACATGGGCAACCAAATGCGGAATAATACCAGGAGAATTTACACATGGTGCCAAAATAACATCAATCGAATAAACTATGAGAATTGTGTATCCAAAGAAAATTGCAATTGGAGTCGATATTGGCGGGACTAAAATAAAAGCCGGACTTGTCGATATTAACGGACAGATAATCGGTATCCCCGAATCTATCCGGACTTTAGCGCACGAACCCGGTGAAATGATTATTGAGCAATTGACTCTATTAATCCGAAGAATGATACAACAAGCCGATGGAGCAGAATTAATCGGCATCGGCATCGGTTCTACCGGTCCATTAGATATCAACAAAGGCATCATTCTCGAATGCAATAACCTTCCAACGTTACACAATTACCCTTTACACAAAAAAATAGAATCAACTTTCGGACTTCCGGTCAAACTGGATAATGATGCAAATGCAATGATGTTAGGAGAAGCCCTATGGGGAGCCGGAAGAAACCTAAATTCAATACTAGGAATCACTCTTGGCACAGGCTTAGGAGCAGCTATAGTGGTAAACAGAAAAATTATTCGTGGAGCTACCGGTTGTGCCGGAGAAATCTGGCTGTCTCCATACAAAGAAGGAATGATAGAAGATTATGTATCGGGAACTGGAATATCAAATTTATATCAGAGAATTACAAAAAGAAAGATTTCAGGAGAAGAAATCAGTAAATTAGCCCGGGAAGGAGACATCAACGCATTAAAAGCATGGAAAGAGTTTACCCAGGCATTAGCTTATGCCCTTTCCTGGACTGTTAATATCGTTGATCCGGAAGTCGTAATTATCGGAGGCTCAGTTATGCATTCATCAGATATATTTTGGGATTCAATGGTATCTTTATTTAAAAAGTACATTTGTCCGCAAACTGCTGCAAGCATCCAGTTAAAGCCAGCAGGTTTAAAAGATAATGCCGGATTTATGGGTGCAGCAGCTTTAATGTTTGTAGAATAAATTGTTATGAAAAAATTACTTATACTCTATCCGTTTCTATTGTTTTGCTTGATAAGCAAAGCAGATAACCAGTTGAAATTAACCAATTGGGAAATAAAAAGTACAACCGAAATAAGCGAAAATGCGGAAAAAGTATCTATGCCTTCATTCCAAGCTACCGACTGGTATGAAGCCACAGTACCGACTACTGTTTTGAATGCATTAGTGAAACAGAACGTTTATCCTGATCCCAGAATCGGCATGAACAACTTTCTAATTCCTGATGTCTCTGATGAGTTTAATAAAAAAATGGACTTAGCTAAATACAGTTACCTGGGCAATGGAAAAAATCCTTGGCAGGAACCTTATTGGTATCGCACGACCTTCACTTTGCCTAAGCAATATAAAAACAAAAAAATATGGCTGAACCTCAATGGAATTAACTATCGTGCAGACGTATGGATTAATGGACATCAAATAGGGAAAAAAGAAGATGTAGTAGGCATGTTCCGCCGCTTCAAATTCGATATAACCGATTATATCCAGCCCACACAGAACTGTATTGCTATAAAAATATATCAAGTGGACCATCCCGGAACTCCTAACCCCGGAACACAATTTATAGCCTTTGGGCCTAACCGTGGTACGGCTTCCGATTTGTTCAAAGATGAAACATTAAAATTCACAGGTGGTTGGGATTGCGCCCCTGTAGTGCGTGACCGGAATATGGGTATTTATCAGTCCGTCACCCTGGAAGCAACCAGCCAGGTCACTATTGAAGACCCATATATTATCACTACTCTACCCCAAAAAGATACAACAGTTGCTGACATTACAATCAAAGCGACTGTACACAATCATTCGGATAAGATGATAAGCGGTAAAGTTAAAGCAACAATTCGCCTTATCAACGAATTAGTTTATCCGAGTTACACACGTAAACTGGCTGGAAGCATGAAACCGATAAGCGTAACTCTGCCTGTCACAATGCTCCCCAATGAAAGTAAAGAAATAATATTATCTCCCCAGAAGTTTTCCGTCTTATCTATACAGAACCCATACTTATGGTACCCAAACGGATATGGAGAGCAATATATGCACAGTCTCGATTTATCATTCGACATGAATAATGGGAAATCGTCCGATCGGGAGAAGGTAAACTTCGGAATTCGCGAAGTAACTTCGGAATTAATGAAAAACGGGGAAGAATATGGTCGTGTATTCTTTATCAATGGCAAACGCATCTTCTGTAAAGGGGGATGGATACAACCGGATGTACTTCTCGACGACTCACCCAAACGAATTTATGACCAGGCACGATTAATGGCAAATGCCAACATTACTTTGATCGGCAGTGAAGATATGCCTTCCCCTTCCGAAGATTGGCTAGATAGCTGGGATAAATACGGACTGATGAACTGGCATGTATTTTATCAATGCTACCGAATGTTCCCGGGACGTGACAACCAGCATAATCCTCTCAACAATGACTTAGCTATCGCTTGCGTGAAAGACATGGTCAAAAGATACCGTAATCATCCCTGTATCATTGCATGGTTCGGAGTTAATGAAGTGTTGGTAGATGAAGAATTGTATCATCCGACCAAAGAAGCCGTGCCAAAAAAAAGCCGTATTAAGCCTCGACACGACACGCCCCTACATACCGACTACCAGTATCAGTTGGGACGTAGACAAACTAACTCCTTATTTAAAACCGGACTTACCAACCGGTACTACCGATGATGGCGCTCCCGACTATAACTGGGCACCCTCCGATTACTACTTCGACAAAGTAGAAGAGGTTTATCTGCAAATGTTCAGAAACGAATTAGGCATGCCTTCCGTACCTGTATACGAAAGTTTGAAAAAGTTTATACCTACCATTGATAAGCCACTCGACCGGAGAAATCCGATTTATCCATTAGACAGTATATGGGCGGAACACGGAGCATGGGACACCAATAACTTCTGCTATCGTGCATACGACAATGCAATCCGAACCTTCTATAGCGACCCAGTCAGTAGCGAGGATTATGCATATAAAGGCCAGCTAGTAAGTTCAGAAGGGTATCGTGCCATGTTTGAGGCAGCCAACCACCGGATGTGGGATATCACAACAGGGATAATGATCTGGAAACTAAACTCTTGTTGGCCCGATGTATGCTGGCAAATTTATGATTGGTATCTGTCGCCCAATGCTTCTTACTATTTCTCAAAGAAAGCAATGGAGCCCATTCATATTCAAATGAATGCAAATACGAACCGGATTTCTGTGATAAATGCTACTCATCAAGAACTTAAATCTGTTGTAGCCAAAGCCAGAATCATAGACTATTCAATGAAAGAATGCTGGGCATACACAGATACCATATCCGTGGGCGCCGACCAATATAAAGAATTAGAAACCGTACCTCAACGAGGTGACCTTTCTGCTGTATATTATATAAAGCTGGAATTAGAAGACTTAAACGGAAATCTTATTTCTGAAAACTTATACTGGCGTTACTCGCAACATCAAAATTTCTATTGGCTGGTAAATATGCCTAAAGTTACATTAAAGCAAGATTTAAAACTTCAAAAACAAGAAAAAGAGTATCAGATCACGCTTACTTTAACGAATGACTCTGATAAATTATCCTTTTTCAACCACTTAATGATACAAAGAGAAAAAACAAAAGAAGTCGTAAATCCGGTATTCTGGAGTGATAACTTCATTTCATTGTTCCCTAATGAGACCCGTACCATCACTGCGACAGTATCCATAGAGGATTTACATGGAGAAAATCCTATAATTATTATTAAATAACTAATAAAACCAAGAAACATGAAACTATTACTTACAACCTTGGCAATAGTCTATCTAAGTTTGTTCATGAGCCTGCAAGCACAAGAACAGGTACGGGTTATCCCCTATCCTGCTGAAGTCACCATGCAAGCAGAAACGTGTAAACTCAAATCGGGTCAGAAAATCCACTATCTGGATGCCAGTTTATATAAAGAAGCAGCATTCCTTGAAAAGAAACTCGCTGATTTAAACTATAAAATGAAAGTAATCCCCGGCAAAAAAGCTGCGAAAGGAATCAACTTATCATTAAACAATAGACTGCAAAACAAAGAGGGCTATCAGCTGATTATCGCCCCCAAACAGGTCCTAATCAAAGGAGGAAGTCCAGCTGGAGTTTTCTATGGTATTCAAACGCTATTACAGCAGTTAACCAACGGAGATCTAAGATGTGGAACGATAGAAGACGCCCCGCGTTATGAATGGAGAGGATATATGCTTGATGAAGCACGTCACTTTTCCGGCGAAAAAAGGGTAAAACAAATCCTTGACCTGATGGCATATTATAAGATGAATCGCTTCCATTGGCATCTGACAGACGCACAAGGATGGAGAATCGAAATTAAACAATACCCTAAACTGGCAACTATAGGAGGAGAAGGTTGCCATAGTGATCCGGATACACCGGCACAATATTATACACAAGAGCAGATCCGTGATATCATAGCATATGCCAAAGAACGTCATATTGAAATTATACCCGAAATAGACATGCCCGGACATGCCACAGCAGCCAATAAAGCTTACCCGGAATACTCAGGCGGAGGAACGGAAGAACATCCGGAATTCACTTTTAACGTCGGCAAAGAAGAAACTTATACTTATCTGACTAATATACTAAAAGAAATAGCTGCCTTATTCCCTTCTCCATATTTACATATCGGAGGCGACGAAGTAGCTTACGGAATCAAGGCATGGGAAACAGACCCACATGTACAAGCACTATTGAAACGCGAAGGGTTACAAACTGTAAAGGAAGCAGAACGCTACTTTATGCATAGAATGACAGATGTAGTAAACTCACTAGGTAAAACTTTAGTCGGTTGGGATGAACTTCTCGACTTGAATGTAAAGCAAGATAATACTATCATTATGTGGTGGAGACATGATAAACCCGATTACCTGCGCAAATCACTGACCAAAGGATATTCGACTATCATGTGTCCGCGCAAACCGCTTTATTTTGACTTCGTACAATATAAAGACCACAAATGGGGACGAATCTGGGACGGATTCTGCCCAATAGAAGATGTATATGCTTTCCCCGACAAATGGTTTGCCGAATGGGGAGTGTCAGCCTCTGACCTCTCACATGTCAAAGGCATACAGGCCAATACATGGACGGAACTAATGCATACTAAAGATCGGGTAGATTTCATGATCTTTCCCCGCCTCTGCGCACTGGCAGAATCAGCTTGGTCCGCACCGACAGTCAAAGACTACGACAAGTTCCTGTCACGTATGGAAGATGCATTCACCTTATTTGATAAGCTGAATATTTATTACTTTGATTATCGTAATCCTCAGCACCATCCGGAACCGGCTGGTCCTGTCATCAAAAAGAAAGAAAAAATACAAATGGATTTCCGTGACTAAAAAAAGAAATGCTACATGAAGATTCTTATCTACTTTTTAATAATTGTACTGTGGAGCATCAATATGGAGGCAAAAGTCAAATTGCCTCCACTACTTAGTGACAATATGGTCTTACAGCAAAAAAGCAATGTACGAATCTGGGGAAAAGCGACTCCAAATTCTACTGTTGTAGTAACTCCTTCATGGGCAAATAAGGAAGTCAAAACCCATGCTGACGAAAAGGGGTGTTGGGAATTACAGATCACAACGCCTGCTGCCAGTTTCGAAGAATATACATTAACACTGACGGATGGAGAACAATCTGTCACTTTGCAGCACCTCCTGATCGGAGAAGTCTGGTTATGTGCCGGACAATCAAATATGGTAATGCCTTTGAACGGATTTGATTATTGTCCCATAAGCGACTCCAATAATGTCATAGCAGATGCTCCCAATCATCCGGGAATACGAATGGTAACCATAAAGCCGACAGTAAAACTATCTCCGCAGGAGTATGCAGAAGGAAGCTGGCAGCAACCAACTACGGAAAATGCTCCGAAGTTTAGTGCAGCCGCCTATCATTATGCATTAACTTTACAACGGACCTTACAGATTCCTATAGGAGTTATCACCTGTGCATGGGGAGGCTCAAGAGTAGAAGGTTGGCTACCTAAAGAAATACTACAAACCTACAAAGATGAAGACCTGACTTTAATAGGAAGTGACAAGACACCAGTCTATTTACAATCGATGTTAATGTATAATGGAATTTTATACCCCTGTCACAAATATACAATAAAAGGTTTTATCTGGTATCAAGGAGAAAGTAATGTAAGAAGTAGCAGAACATACGCCGAACGCCTAGCTACAATGGTAAAACATTGGCGATCAATATGGAAACAAGGAGACCTGCCTTTCTACTATGTTGAGACAGTCCCATTTGCCTGTGAATATAAAGAAGATGGCTACATAGGAGCATTATTGCGGGAAGCTCAACAAAAGGCGCTTTCACTCATTCCCAATAGTGGTATGATCGGAACAAACGACTTAGTAGAGACATACGAAGCTCCTCAAGTGCATCCTCACAATAAAAAAGGGATTGGAGAACGCCTCGCATATATGTCCTTGAATAAGACATACGGATATCAGGGAATAGAATCCGAATATCCATCTTATAAAAGCATGAAAATCAACGGAGAGACAATTGAAATCTCCTTTTCCCATGCAGAAAAAGGATTAAGCCCCTGGATGAATATCTCCGGATTTGAGATTGCAGGTTCAGATAAAGTCTTTTATCCGGCAGAGGCCTCTTTAAATCAGAAGGATCATACAGTAATTGTCAAATCCCCAACAGTCAAATCTCCCGTTGCCGTTCGTTACTGTTTTCGGAATTTCCTGAAAGGAAATCTGATTAATACACGCAATCTGCCGGTCAGACCATTTCGCACAGATAAGTGGTAATAAAAACATAAAATAAATGATGAAAAGAATATATTATACATATCCGGTTTTATTAGTCTGGCTTGTGTCGACATTGTTGCCACAATTTTGTATAGCTATGCCTAATGAACAGAAAGAAAACAATGATGTGGTCATAGAGAACGCGGAAATGCGTCTAATTATTAGCAATGACGGAAAAGCACGCAGCCTGATACACAAAGCTACGGGAGAGGAATGTCTGATAACAAATGCAGATGTACCTTTATGCGCTATTACCCAATACCGTCCTTACGATAATGAAAACTTCCTAATGTTTCCTGCAAAGCCACGCACCTTCCCTGCCAATAAAATTGAACGTAACGGAAATGAATTACGTATAGAATTTCAGGATACCTATGACATTGCCATCATAGAGTTAAATATCACAGATTATTATATAGGTTTCACTCTGAAGCAAATTGATTATCGTATCGAAGATTTTGGGGTAAAACGCAAAACTGAAATAGATGAAATCTCATTATTACAATTACCAGTACGTAAACGTGAGAACTTTGGTGAGTGGCTGAATGTATCATGGGATGAACAGACAGCCATATGCCTGCTAGGCACCCATCCGACCACCTATATCGATGCTTTTGCAAACAAGGAATATACTACGATGTATGCAGGACTTGATTTTCAAGTGAAACTATTCAATTCCGGTGCAGCACTGATTACTACTTCAAAAGAAAAACTGCTAACCTGTATTGATAAAGTAGAACGTGACTATCATATGCCTTTAGGAGTAGAAAGTCGCCAACGTAAAGAATATCAGTACTCCTATTATGAGCTACGTGATGTCACGACTAAAAATATAGATGAACATATTGTATATGCTCAAAAAGGTGGTTTCAAATCCATTGTCGTCTATTATGTTGATTTCGCCAAAGCTTGCGGACATTATGAATGGAGAAAAGAATATCCGAATGGAATGAAAGATTTACAGGAAATCACTAATAAAATCAAAGCAGCAGGCATGATACCCGGCATTCATATTCATTATTCCAAAGTAGCAGTGAATGACCCATATATCAACAACGGCATACCGGACTCCCGCACCAACCATGTACGCGAATTTATTCTCTCGGAACCATTAGATGATTCAAGTACTATCATCACTATAGAAGGTAATCCGGAAGGCGTACGTATGGAGAAAGGACGACGTCTCCTGCAAATTGACAACGAGCTTGTCACTTATGAGAACTATACCACCGAACCACCATATCAATTTACGGGATGTGTACGGGGAGTATTTAACTCAAAAGCAGCCTCACATGACAAAGGACAACATTTCAGACTATTGGATGTAGATGACTGGCCCCTGTTTATCCGTGTCAACCAAAATACAGGAATCCAAAAAGAGATTGCCGAACGTTTAGGAAAAATCTACCACGAAGCAGGCTTTCGTTTTGTCTATTTTGATGGTGCGGAAGATGTACCGATGCCTTATTGGTATAATGTCTCCCGCTCTCAGATGATAGTATACAACGAAATGAAACCAACTCCATTATTTGCAGAAGGAGCATTGAAATCACATTATGGATGGCATATTTTAAGTCGTGGGAATGCTTTCGATATATTCCCTCCGGAACGTATCCGTCCGGCAATGAAGAAGTATACACTTCGATGTGCAGAGCAGATAGCCAAAGATTTTACTTCTGTCAATTTCGGATGGGTGAATTACTTGGCTCCCAACGACAAGACAATAGGCATGCAACCAGACATGTATGAATATATTTGCAGCAAAGCTGTCGCATGGAATTCTCCCATATCATTAGTTGGCAATTTAAAAGAGTTACAGAATCATCCTCGTACGGAAGATAACCTGAGAGTTATCAAAATGTGGGAAGAAGCAAAACTTCAAGGTGTCCTGACAGACAAACAGAAAGAATTACTCAAAAATCCCGAACAAGAATATCTTCTGATGAAAGATAAAAAAGGAAATTATCAGTTATACCCCTATCGTCAAATAACCAAGGATGACGAAAAGCCAATCCGGGCATTCATTTTCCAGAAAGCAGGAAGGACTTGTATCATTTATTGGCATATGAACGGTACAGGGCAACTCACTCTTGATATAGAAAAAAACAAGCTGTCTTTGATGAATGAGAGTGGTAAAAGAATACCTATCCGGTCAGCAGGAAGCAAAAGTATCCTCCCCGCAGCAGGGCGTCTCATATTGGAAACCGCTCTTCCACAAGAGGAAGTAATAAAATTATTCAGAAAAAGCATCGAAATTATTAAATAGAAATTATTCATCCTAATCTTTTGTATATGAGAAATATGATAACCGGTATTATTAGCATATTATGCTATTTACAATGTTTTGGAACTTTATCAGCCTCAGTGACTGCTAAAAATGAAAATGGAAACTTTGTATTAAAAAACAAGAATGTTGAATTAGTGTTTGCCAACGGAAAAGAATTCTTATTCAAGGAATTCCGCATGGATGGCATGAACATATTGCCTGTAAATGGAAGTACAACACATCCGTGGCAACTAATCTATCGGGGTCCCAACGGAGAGAACCCGACCTTAATGCCCCGATGGGGCGAATATAAAGGAGGCGAGATACAAAAAACTCAAGATGCCTCAACATTAATATTCACCTGGCAAATGGTTATAGATGCAGGACCGACGTGTCCGGTACGCATATTAGTCACATTAGGTAAAGATGCCGAACTACCGGAATGGCGCATTGAAGCAGAAATGCCGGAAGGATGGGTGATTACAGAATCTGAATTTCCCCGTATTGCTGTAAACAGACCGGAAGGAGCAAAAGGAATTCTTCCTGTCGGATTCGGGACCGAATACACAATCGGTAATGAAGGACAACTGCAATCACGTTATCCTTCGTGTACAGGCACAATGCAGTTAGTACTGATGCATCATAAAGGAGGCACAGTCTACTTTGCCGCACAAGACAAAGGGGGATCTGGCAAAGTATTCAGAATGAAAAGTGAAGGAAAAAGTCTTGTATTTATTCAGAATGTGACAACATCCTATGCCTGGACTCAAAACAAGAAGTTCTGCATTCCTTGGGAAACAGTGATGGGATTTACCCAAAAGGGATGGCAGGACGCTGCAGTACAATGGTATCGTCCATTTACTTTCGAAACACTGTGGGGTGCAAAAACTATTTCAGAACGTCCTATAGCAGAATGGATCAAAAACGCTGATATGTGGCTACGGCCGGGAGAAGTAAATGCTGAAACAATGGAAGCAGTACGTAAAGCGATGAAATACTATGGAAAAGGAGTCGGATTGCATTGGTATTATTGGCACAATCATCGTTTCGATACTAAATATCCGGAATACTTTCCCGAAAAAGCAGGATTCAAAGAAATGATTAAAGAAACACAGGAACTTGGAGGATTTATTACTCCATATATTAACGGTCGTCTATGGGATCCAGCAACAGACAGCTATAAAACGCTTAATGGTAAAGATGCCTCTTGTCGCAAAGCTGATGGTACATTATATACAGAAGTATATAGCTCAAAGGTATTAAATACTGTAACCTGCCCAGCTTCTTATATTTGGAGAGATGTGCTGAAAGGAGTCAACAAACAGATATTAACTGAACTAAAAACGAACGGTGTATATATGGATCAGATAGGTTGCGCCAACAGCGAACCCTGCTATGCAACCAACCACGGACATGCACCTGGCGGTGGTGACTGGTGGCCTTTTGCCTACCGCAGTTTACTCACCGAAATGCGCACAAATCTATACAAAGAGAACCAAGCCATGACAACAGAAGAAAATGCAGAGTGCTATATTGACCTGTTTGACATGATGTTAGTTGTCAATTCTCCGCACAACAGCTATACAAAAATGGTTCCGTTGTTTCCGCTCATTTATTCTGACCGTTGCATCTATAGCGGATACACCTACATCCCTTGGCGTATCACAGACGGTTCTTTGAATTTCATGAGTATGCGTAGTCTGTTATGGGGTTCTCAGTTAGGATGGGTAGAGCCCAGTCTGTTGATGCGCCCAGACGCTAAAAGGGAAGCTAAATTTCTGAAAAATCTGACAGATTTCCGCCGTCAACAACATGATTTATTCTTGGGAGGCCGTTTTATACAGGAAATAATTCCAACTGGTGATAACCCAACGCAAGAGATACCCAACTATGAAATAACTCCGGTAGTATTAGCGGCAGAATGGGCTAGTGTATCAGGCGAACACGTATACCTTATAGTAAACATGAGTGAACAAGAACACAAGGTTACACTGCCTAATAAAAAACAAATAACCGTTAAAGCACTTGATGCGATCAGAATCAGCAAATAAACAGTCTTTGTAATCAAACAATAAATAGTACAGTAAAATGAAACAGATTATATTTATAGCAATATTATTAACATGTGCCTTCGGAGCCTGCTCAAGTGACAATGACGGCGACGAACAGTCTGCAAGCGTACAAGCACCTTCAGACATAACCATAGAAAGAATGGGAAAAACCAAAGTATTACTACGTTGGAAAGACAATAGTAATAATGAAACCGGATTCAGCATCTTATTAAGAAAAGCAGATACCAGTGAAAATATAGAAATAGCCAAGGTATCCGCAAATGTCACAGAATATACAATCGAAAATGGTCTGGAAGAAGGAAACATATACTATTTCGGAGTAAGAGCATTCTCGGCTACGAATACTTCACGTGCCATTTACGAGCTCTATCGGTTGGTAGCCCTCGGTGACGAGCCAAGCATCGCAATCATAGGAAGTATCAAAGCAAACTCAACTTGTATCAGTTCCTCTTATCAAGTGACAAACATAGCTGGACAAACCAACGTAAAATATGGTTTATGCTGGAGTACCGAAAACACACCCACTATCAATGATCAAAAGCAAAACGGACCGGAAGTTGCTGAAGACGGAAAAGTATTTCAAGTGATTCCGAATACCTTACTCGACTATGGCAAATCCTATAAAGTACGTGCCTTCCTGACAACCTCTACCGGTACTTATTACAGTGCAGAGTCGACTGTTTCCTTGGAAACAGAGCCACAAGCGATCCAATTGACATGGAATAAACTGACTAAGTCTACATTGCCAGCAGAAATCGAACTGTACGAAACCACCAGTAACTTAAATGGTAGTAATTTCCATGCATGGTACGCCATTGGTGATCTCTCTACCGGTAAGGTAGAAGTACGTGTCCACATACCATCTTCTCCCGCAACCATCGACACGCAATCTGCGTCATTCAATGGAGACTGTTATTTATTGGTCAATGGAGGATACTTCTATAATGGAAACCATACAGGAATAGCTGTTATCAATTCCATTAAATCGGGCTCTGTTTCAGCCGTTCGGGGGTCACTAAAAACTGGCGATACAGAATACAACAGTATGTATAATGTGACAAGAGGAACATTCGGCGTAGATGCTTCAGGCAAGCCGAATGTTGTTTGGACAGGAACGGATGCCTCCAGCAATGTTTTCTATTTCGACCGTCCTTTGCCATCTGTCAAAGGAGAAAATAAATATGGAATTGTCACTAATGAAAATCCGACTACCGCAATTAGCTGGAGTCCTAAATATGCTTTAAGTGCAGGTCCTGTATTACTGAAAGACAAAAAAATCCCATTCGATTTTACAGAGACATCAAAGGGCACAGATTACTATCTCAGTAACTATGAAATCATTCCGTATGACATTTTCGGAGCGAATGTAACCCCGGACCGTACAGCAATCGGTTATCGTGAAGATGGAAAAGTGGTCATATTCATATGTGACGGACGTATTACCGCCAGTGGTGGAGCTACTTTAACAGAACTGGCACAAATAATGAAAGGATTAGGCTGTGTAGGAGCTATTAATCTTGATGGCGGAGGTTCTACCGGAATGGTTGTAGGAGACGAACACTTGAATGACATGACCGGAGGAAACCGGGCAGTCGTTTCTACAATTGGATTCTTCAAGAAAAATTAGCCCAATCCGGATATTCATAAAAGCTATAGCAATATACATAGTAAGTTTCTTTTTATGTATATTGCATTGCTTTTATAAACAACCATTTATTATGAAAAGACATATCATCATTTTGCTCATTACATTCTTGTATTTACCGGAATATCTGGAAGCTCAATTAAAATATTATGATGCTACGGAGTTTCCATTGTATGGTAAAGCCACAAAGAATACAGAAAATCGGGATAAGCATCCACGTACTCCGATTATATTCATTGAGGACCCCGTATTCGCTCATGCTCTGTTCGACAAGAAAATAGCTATCGAAATAAACAAAAAGAATAAAGCCGTCAACAGTGTCTTCAAATCTCTGAAAACAAATAAAGAAGTATTAAAATAATACCTATAAAATAAAAGCAAATATGAAACGTATTCTATTTATTCTCTTTCTCTGTTGTATAGGTAGTGGTCTTGCTGCTTGCCAAGACGAAGACCACACGGTCCCTACCCTCCCATCCGGGAATGATCCGGAAATAAACGATCCAGTCGTAGAATTCTATGATTGGGAAAAGAACCGCACCGAGTTACTGACATCTACAGATATGGTGTTACTTTATGGCGGAGGACATCATCGCACTCCCTATACATGGGATAAAGAACGTGTAAGTTCTTATATCAGATATGTAGATACCGACAATCAATCCCACTGGCTATTCGACAGCTTCCTCTTTTTGGAAATTATGGACACAGGTACAGGAGGCGCTAATAAAATGTTCGCCAAAGGGTACAATCTGGAATCAGCCAATCAAGCAGACTGGACGAAACTTATAGACTATTACTTCCAATCTGAAACAGGAATCGGAGCATTAGATGCATCAGTCAAAGAGGCCTCTGCCATTTTGGGAACCCCACGGCAGAAACGTCAGATTGTGATCAGTATACCAGAGCCCATTGTCTACCAACACCCGGAACAAGCATCCTCATCAACCAAGTATTGGGGGAAAATTGATAACCAGACGCTTGACTTTTCCAACTCTGCCGACCGAATTAAAGCCTGCAAATGGTATATCGATCAGGTACGTGCCAAGTTCAATGAAAAGAACTATCAACATGTAGAATTAGCGGGATTTTATTGGCTTGCCGAGAAAGCGACCGACACCCGTGACATTTTAAATGCGGTTGCCATCTACCTGAATAAACTAAAATATAGTTTCAACTGGATCCCCTATTATGGAGCAGATGGATATAATCAGTGGAAATCACTAGGATTTAATTATGCTTATTTCCAGCCTAATTATTTCTTCAACGAATCCGTCCCCGATTCTCGTCTGGAAGATGCCTGCCAGAAAGCACTCACGTATGATATGCACATGGAACTGGAATTTGATGACAATGCTCTGAATAGCAGAGGAAAGGCTTATCGTTTGAAAAACTATATGAGTGCATTCAAGAAACATGGCATATGGGAGAAAAAACGCCTTGCCTATTATCAGGGAAGTGCATCCCTACTTACACTAAAAAAATCAGGGAACGCAGCCGATACCCAACTCTATCATGAGTTCTGCAATTTTGTCATCAGCCGCCCCATCCGGAGTTCACATTAGTATAAACAGTTTAATCATCGCCATTCTATGAATCATAAATACCTATACTTACTCCTGCTATTTTTGATAGTCAGTTGCCAACGCAATGTAGAAACAGGCCCTCCTGTATTAAAAGAAATGTGCCAAAGATTATTTCCCCGGCATGCCCAGTCGTTTCTATTCGAGTTACTGACAGATTCTATTGATACAGACCGTTTTATACTGGAATCGAGTCAAGGGAAAATACGGATAAAAGGAAACAATCGTAACTCATTGGCTGCCGGTTTGAATCATTATCTGAAAAACTACTGTCATACCCATGTTTCCTGGTATGCCTCAGAGACAGTGGAAATGCCTGATGTACTACCGGAGATACCTCAGCCAGTATATATCCGTTCCAAATGTGACAATCGTTTTTTTCTCAACTATTGTACATTCGGTTATACTATGCCCTATTGGAAATGGCAGGACTGGGAACGACTGATAGACTGGATGGCATTAAACGGAGTCACCATGCCTCTTGCTATTACCGGACAAGAATCCATTTGGTACAAAGTATGGACAGACATGGGTTTGAGCGACGAACAGGTTCGCTCATACTTTACAGGGCCAGCCCATCTTCCCTGGCATCGGATGTCCAATGTCGATTTCTGGCAAAGTCCACTACCTCAATCCTGGCTAAAGGATCAGGAGGAATTACAAAAACGTATTCTCGAAAGAGAACGTGAGTTTGATATGACTCCTGTATTACCAGCATTTGCCGGTCATGTACCAGCCGAATTAAAAACAATTTATCCGAATGCAAAAATCTATCAGATGAGTCAGTGGGGTGGCTTCGATGAAAAATACCGCAGTCATTTTATTGATCCGATGGACTCATTATACTCAATCATTCAGCGCCGTTTTCTGGAGGAACAAACCAAAGTATATGGTACTGACCATATTTATGGAATCGATCCTTTCAATGAAGTCGACTCTCCTGACTGGAGCGAGGATTTTTTAGCCAATGTTTCAAGCAAGATTTACGAGTCGATTCATCAGGTAGACTCAGCAGCCCAATGGTTACAAATGACCTGGATGTTCTTCTATGACAAAAAGAAATGGACTCAACCCCGTATCCGTTCCTTTCTAAAAGCAGTACCGGATAACAAACTGATATTACTCGATTACTATTGCGATCATACAGAAATCTGGCGAAATACTGAAAAATATTACGGGAATCCCTATATTTGGTGTTATCTGGGTAATTTTGGCGGCAATACGATGATAGCAGGCAATCTGAATGATATTGATTTCAAGATTAAACGACTCTTCAAGGAGGGAGGAGACAATGTCTATGGCTTGGGAGCAACTCTTGAAGGCTTTGATGTAAACCCTCTTATGTACGAATTTGTTTTTGACCAGGCATGGGATTATCCTGTCACTACCGACCAATGGATAACCAACTGGTCCATGTGCAGAGGAGGAAATCAGGATGCCAATATCATCAAAGCGTGGAGAGCCTTGCATCAGAAAATTTATACCGAACATGCCACATGCGGCCAATCGGTATTAATGAACGCACGCCCCAGACTAACGGGAACTAAAAGTTGGAATACAAACCCCGGCATACATTACGCAAATAACGACTTATGGCAAATATGGAAAGAGCTACTAAAAGCCCGGAACATCAACAATAGTGATTTTCGCTTTGACGTAATCAATATCGGAAGACAAGTACTAGGAAACTTGTTCTCCGAATATAGAGATCAGTTTACCGCTTGCTATAACCGGAAAGATACAACAGGCATGAGAGAATGGAGTACCCGTATGGACAACCTCTTGCTTGACGTAGACCGCCTCCTTTCCTGTGACGCGACTCTATCCATCGGGAAATGGTTACAAGACGCCAGAAACTGTGGTGCAACCGTGTCGGAAAAGGATTACTATGAAGAAAATGCACGCTGTATCCTGACCGTATGGGGGCAACAGGACACCCAACTGAATGACTATGCCAATCGAGGCTGGGGCGGACTTACCCGAAGCTTCTACCGGGAACGTTGGAAACGTTTCACAGACGGAGTCATCGCTGCTGTTTCGGAAGATAAACCTTTTGACGAAGACAAATTCCACCAGGACATTACGCAATTTGAATACAACTGGACATTACAGAAAGACTCTTTCCCTATTGTTTCAGAGGAAGACCCGATTCAAATAGCAGACAGTCTTATCTTAAAATACGATACGTACTTTACCAAAGCACAATAATGAAGGCGGACATTCGACAAACAGGCGCTTCAAAAGATACGTTTTTTGAATGTAGCTTTTCGTTTTTCACAGAGAAGAAAGAAATCGAATGTACTACCTTTGTTTTATCAATTATATAAATACATACTATAAAAGACCAATTTATGGGAAACAATCAACCTTCGGCAAGAAAAAAAACTTATTATATATCTCTGGCTATTCTAGCCGGTATGTTCTTCATATTCGGATTCGTATCATGGGTCAATTCCATACTGATTCCATACTTCCGTATTTCTTGCGAGCTTACCCATTTTGAATCCTATTTTGTAGCCTTTGCTTTCTATATAGCATACTTTGTCATGGCCATTCCTTCGGGCATTCTATTGAAGAAAGTAGGATTTAAAAAAGGAATCATGTATGGCTTTATGCTGACTGCTTTGGGAGCCTTTATCTTTGTCCCGGCAGCTCTGGCACGGCAATTTGAAATATTCCTCATCGGCTTGTTTTCTATTGGCACCGGCCTGGCTATTTTGCAGACAGCCCCCCAACAG